>Ga0265313_10000071_pt1 | contig 99087 bp, 102 predicted proteins | sample 4123metaG_FD_203122 | JGI IMG/M metagenome (GOLD analysis project Ga0265313, IMG submission 203122) | Rhizosphere microbial communities from Carex aquatilis grown in University of Washington, Seatle, WA, United States - 4-1-23 metaG | ecosystem: Host-associated > Plants > Roots > Rhizosphere >... | reverse complement strand
CCCGTCCCACCAGCGGCCACAGTGCTTCAACCCCACTTTATGCTGCTTTGCCAATATGGGTGGCGACGTAGCCGGCGGCGTTAATCATCCACCGAAGGACGATTTGGCGGAAATCCGAATGCATAGCCATCACCGTTAGAAGCTCGGAGTTCTTCCCGTCATATCCAGTCCAGTTTATAACCTCTAATTTCGCGGTGTTATCGAGGTTCCACCCCATAGCGACTTCACCCGTTCGCTCGGTCCCATCCGTTAGAACCATCTCTGTGGGTTGGCCGTCGGAATCAAGATGAAGGGTGATCATTGCCCCAGTCGATAGCGGGTGTCCGTCCGATCCGAGCTCGTCCAACCATGCATCAACGAATGTCGGGGGTTCCTCGGTATCCTGTTCCCCGGACCATTGTATGAGGAACTGGCGACCGTCGAATTCAAATGGCCACTCGTGCCGGCGCCAATAGTCCATCGCCACCAGTTGGATCCAATCCCGCAGTTCCTGAGACTGCATCGCCGCAGAATACACAATCAATTCCCCTTCATCGTCGTCCGGCTGCAACACTTGAACGTTTGTCGGTTCCAACTCCGGAGTGAATAGCACGGTGACTCGACTGCAACCGCCAGGGCTGTCAACGGTGATATCCACGTCAACATACGGTTCGTCGTAATCGTCGCATCCGTCCTCATTCGTCCCGACGATGGTGAAGGTTCGGCCGTTGTGAGTGAACGCATCGGGGATGATCGGCGGTAGAGCCATTACGACGGCCGGGAAGGAACCAAAGGGATGATCTTGTTCCCATTTCAGTTCCTCCGGGTGTTCGGCCCTATACCGATCCCGCGCGAGCTTCAACGCGGCCTTGGCGCGAATGGAGTCGGCTATTCTTTTGGCTAATTCTGGGGTTTCCATAATCATGTTCCTTTCATATAAGGTTGTAGTCATTCATTCCGATTCGTTTTATTTAGATTCCTCACAGGCTTATCACCGAGCCATTCCCGGACCATTGCGACGTGATCGGGATTAGACGGCTGAAGCGTCACCGCCTTCCCATTATAGTTCGCCACCAAGTGGCGACCTTTGGGGCGGATTTTCGACGGCATGCAGAATTCACCGACCCTACCGGCGTCGGCGAATACCTCTCGCCAGGCTATACCCCCAAATTCGATCGCCGACACAATGTCTCAATCGTCGCCGGATAGCAGCCGACGAGGTTGGGCAAGTCCGACTTCAGCCCTCGATCGCATATCTCCTTTTGGGTAAGCCAGAACGAGGAGCAGTAAATCACCTCATCGCCACGCTTTTCTATTCGCCACCAGACCGGACGCCCAAGCGGTGAAATCGCGGTGAACCCGCTATCGATGACCACACCCCCGACATCACGAACCCTAACGAAGGGTTTCTCACTGATATCGAATGAACGCTCGGTCTTCGGGATGACGCTAAAGATATAATGTCGGGCGAAAAGGAAGGGGTCTGGCATAGCCGACGTGCCATCCTTCAATGTAGAGGAATATTGTGGACAGAATTGTATCCATCCGTGTGCCACCAGGCCGAAATGCTTTGCGAGAACCAACTCGCCAGCGGCGCCCAGTTGCGACGCCACTTCGCAATCAAAATAGTGGGTGTCCAAGTCATCCTTTTCCTCAATCATGATAAATTCCTCTCTATTAATATGCTTCTTATTTCCATACTGGACTTGCCGCGCGATAAATTAAGTTGCGCCCGGTCCAGTAATCACATCGGCTCAGCGGTTCCATGCGAAACATACCTGACCTCTGGCCATGTGGCTTTCCTTCATCACCTGCCCAGGCCCGGGACTGGGGCGAGCGCCGGCCCCACCGAAACCGGTACTCCACCCCAATCCCCGAGAATGAAAGTGAACGCAGTACCTCACCGTGAGCGGCCAGTCGGGTAATGCGCTCGCCTTTGTGCGGATCACCCTGTCACGTGCCGCTCACCTCCGCCGGCGTGTCCACCCTCGTTTCGATGACACCATCGACGATCCTATAGGTGCCATCGGCGAGTTTCGGAAGGTTAGCCGGCTCCGACTTTATCTCGTCATCGAATTCGCTCAGGTCAATTTCTCGTTCGACGCGGCCGTCGTCTTCCTCACACGTAACCTGAGCGTAGAGGTGTTCGTGATCATAGATATCGTTTAAGTGGATATCCCATGCGAGGAATGGCTCGTACCAGTCGGTTTGGAGCTTACGCACCAGACGCTCCCTGGCCTCCTCAGGCGTGTCCGCCCAGATACTGAAGGTAGACCGCTGTGTTACCCGGCGTTGAGCTTCGACTTCGTACAAGTGTTGTCCGTCGGCCCGCTTTGCTTGGGCATAATAAATAATTTTTGTCACGGCTTTGGTTCCTTTCGGTTGCCATGCTTTCTCCGGCTCGGTTCGCTCTCCAGCGAACCCCGGTAAGGAACCCGACCGTTTCGGACAGCCCGAAACGATGGGGCGCATGACATACCCGCGCGGGAATCACACCCGCAGTACCAAGCCAAATTGTCACGATTGACGCCTTAGCCCGGTTGTTGACCCGGCTGGCAAGGAGCCCCACAGAAACAAGAGAAGTGGGAACCTTCGCCGGGATCGGACTTTCGCCCGATGTCGCCTAATATAAGCGGACATTCGTGGTTTGTCAATAGTGATTCGTGAACAAGAACAAACATTCTTTAGCAACGGCCATAGATAGCTTGTTCTGGGGCCAATTACAGTATCGAGTTGGGCCATGTTGCTGCGTCATCTGGTGTCGCGATCGCAGCCGCCCACTGCCTCGAGCTGACTGCACCTTTTCCGGCCAAGCATCTTGGCTCTATGAGTGGTCATCCTCGCCACACTCGCCTGCTTTTCGACGACCAGAGCCCGCCACGAGCGAACGGGTCCGAGGTTTAGGAAACACCGTCGGCTCCCGAGATCTGTAGAAGCGCTTCTCGACCCAGGGTGACGGGATGGAGACCGCTTAGACGTCGCACCGGCAGGTAATCCACCTCGATCTACTGAACTTGATGTCGAGTCAGTTTTTCGGCTTGAGAAGAAACAGCCCGTACTGCGTCGCTTACAATTCCAGTGTCGAATTCAATACCGGCTTCCAGTGTCGGCAACCAGGCTCGGACACGATTTAGGGGCAAGCAGCTCGCCTGACCACCCTTGACGATGTAACTCGCACAGCGAACTCATCGGACCCTTGCGCCGCGCGGTGGCATCCATAAGACGGCTCGACTGGTGAGCTCCGGCGTCGCTACCGCGGAAGCTTAAGACAGGTGTCGGTCTCGGGGTAAAGGTGCACGCCGCAAGGTCTCGGTGCGGTGCTCGCAAACGGATCGGGTTTGTTCCAAATAGTTACTACAAATCAAAGGTGCCTGGCCGTTTTTTTACTGATTCAAATCCGAGTAAACACCACCCTTTTGGTCGACACTTGACGGTGTTTGTGTGTTTCGCGACGAAAGTATTTGCAGGACGCTTGACACATTCCTTTGCCGTCCCCATCTAGGGGCTGCCGACACGGGAGCCGTGCCGGTTAATGGCATACCTCCGGGAGACGGGGCATATCGGGCTCGGGCTACCAACCCGACACCCAATCTCAACCCCAACTGGAGAATTGCCCATGTCTGAAACTCAATCCCCCTCCCCTACTCCGACCGCCAGTACCGGCAGTGTTACGCACGCGCTGCCGATCGACGCGGAATTGTCGTGTACCAGCACAACTGCTGTTACGCAGGTGAACTTCGGCCAGCAGACGGTGATTGATCCCGTTCCGCCATTCAAGCCGCTCCACCACCCATTCCATCCTCGTTCATCCCCTCCGGAAGTATGCCAACATCAGGCAAGCCGAGAGGGATCGCAAATGACGCGCCATGATCCCCTGGTGGAGATCAGAACCCTGTCCACGACTCACCGTCTCGAATCCACTGCCCGCCGTTACTCCCGCCGCGCACTGCTGAACATGCTGAGCCTAGTCAGTGACCCCCACCCGCTGGTAAAGGCGTTCCAGGATCGCCTCGGCCGGTGCCGGCTTCCGGTCACCATGGAGCGGCGTGAGATGCCCCATGGGGTATTCCGTTGGGTTGAAATCCAGCCGGACGAGCCCGATCGGGGGTACGAGCGCGAAACCTACTACAGGGGCTGCCGTCACCCCCTGTGTCCGCACTGCGCCTGGCGCTGGACCTGGAAGGAAGCTGACAGAACCTGGAAAAAGGTCACCTGGATAATCGAGAAACCCCGGAGGGCCCACTTCACCTATTTCAGCGTCAACATTATCAGCGGGCCTCTGGGGGAGGATTACAGGCCATCCCGTGACCAATTCAAGAAGAAGCTCACCAAACTCCTCGATCGACATCTGCCGGGTTCGTTAGTGGCAGGCGGGTTCCATATCAATTTGACGGACAATCGACTTGGCAAGCTTCATTTCCATGGATGGGTTCACAACAGTGAGCTCAGTCGTGGGAACGTGGCGGAGGTACTCAGACTGGCCTTCCCCGGGCTAGATGAGTTGGAAGTGGAAGGGATGAAGTGCGGCAGGACGACCGAATGGCATTTCAAACATGCTCTGAGGTACGCCAGTGACCAGCATTTGATGGTGAAGGGGTTGAAGTCGAATACACCGCAAATTCTCCATGATTGGTTGGTCTCACTGGAACTGCTGAGGGGTCAGGGCCGTAAGGGACTGAGGATGGAACGTGGGTTCACTAGGGGTAGGAACGGGAAACCCGCTCAGTCATCAACCGGACATGTACGGGTTCAGAAGGGTAAGGGTACTCGGACACTGGCAAGGAATTCCTCCAATTCACTGACTACGAAACCCCAGAAATCATCAACCGAACTGATGGAGGTTCATGGGGACAATCTGGGCAATTCATCAACTGGGTTGAGTGAGGTTTGTCGGGTGGGAGATGATCAAGAGGGGTATGCAAGTGATCCCATTATGAGAACCACATAGGTGGTGTCCTAGCGGGGAGGGTATTTGCACTCTATTGAGGTCGTACAGAATAGTTCTTGACTCCTCCTGACCAAGCTGGTATAAGGCGAGCATCGGAGTAATGCGACGTCCGAAGGTAATCCCCAGTTCAAGGTGGGGTTACGGTTGCCAGGACGATAATCAGGGCTAGCCGGGATCCTCCTCGACAATTGGATTTCGGCGCGCCCGGGTCAGTCCCCGGGCAATTTTTTTGGTGCGCCCCGACCGAATGGGGCTAGGGCAAGCGGTCTAGCCGAAACGACCCAATGAGGAGGGAAAAGACGCCCATGAGAGCGAGGACACCATGATTTTTTATCATTTCACCTGCGTGGAGTATCTCGACAGCATTTGCCGAGAGGGATTGACCAGAGGCGACGTTCCGTTGACGCGTTGGACTTCCGCAAATGCGGTGTGGCTGACAACCGATCGGAATCCCGCGGGGCACGGAGTGACAACTGGCGGTCTCCTGACGGAGTTTGACCGAGCCTACATGACAAAGCTCACCGGCGTGGAGCCACCTCATGGAGCGCGCTTCCCCAATAAGCAGGCGGTCCGAATTGCCGTTAAGATCCCGCTTTCCGACACATCTATCAAGGCGTGGTTGCCTTGGGCTCGAAGAAGAATTGCAGCTGACTGGCTCGATGATCTGCACAGAGTAGCTGGACGATATCGCACCTGGTATTTGTGCTTTCGCCCGATCTCACCGATCGAATTCCTTCGGATCGATCACTTAGCAGTGGCGGAGGAAAGGCTGGCAGCATGACACTGAGACTGCGTCTTCCAGCAGTCGAAACATTCGACGGCTCATGGTTAGTCCTCCGCCAATTTTTTTGGTGTGCCTCAATCAGATGGGGCTAGGGCTGAGTCTCGCCGAAACGACCCGTGGAACAACAACAGAAAGGATAGCATATGCGTAAAACATCTAGCCAACCCCACTTCCCACTACAGCGGCTTGAAGAGCTCAAGCAGCTACTCCAGTTTGATGTGGAGGGGACAGCGGAATGGCGGCGAAGGACGGCAGCGAGGTATCCCGAGGACCATCGGAACCGACGCAGCGTCGAAGCCCTCGGGAAGCTGGCGGAACGGCTTCGAGATGTGCCGGCCGATCACCGGACAATCCAGGCGATCGCGCACTCTTACGACGGCTTTGCCAACGGAAACGAGTTCGCACACGAAGAATTCGACAGACAGCAGCGTCAGCTACTGAGCCGATACGGCTTTGACTCGCCGGAAGACGGTGACCCAGAGCAGTTTTTAAAAAGGCTGGGCGATATCCTCGCAGATGTGACCCGCGCCGAGGCAGCTGAATAGCGCGGTCAATCGGCTTCGTCACAGCCGGAATTATCCCAGAGGATTGCAGAAAGCACGAGGCAATGGACCCTAGTTGGGCGAAGGCTAGGGTCCTTTACTTTCTTTTGGCAGCTGAAGCGTGGGGATATTGGAGAGCATGACAAAGGACGCGGGCTCCACTCAGATAATCCAGTTTCCCGTCCCGGCTCCCGGGAATTGTGTTGTCGCACCTGCTTTGCCCGCTGCCAGTTGGCTTCTTGCCGACATAGCCACTGCCTTCCGCCGGCATCTCTCGCTGCCTGACGGTGCGGCGGATGCCATCGCTTTGTGGATCTTGTTCGCCCACAGCTTCGACGCCTGGCAGACAAGCCCACGGCTATTCTTCTCTTCACCGACCCCCCAGTGCGGCAAGTCGACGGCGCTGGCCATGATCGGCGCCCTCACGCCGCGGGCACGACTGGCTGCCAACATGACCGCGCCGGTCGTCTTTCGGTTGATCGAACAAGAACGCCCCTGTTTGTTGGTGGATGAAGCGGACACCTTCCTCAGCGGCAAGGGCGACCTTCGAGGCATCTTGAACTCCGGCCACACTCCGGCTGGCGCACACGTCTGGCGGTGTGATCGCGCAGAATGGCGCCTAGAGGCGAACTGGTACTGCCGGAGAGTGGGCGGATTAGACGTTTTGACGTGCTGCCGCGCGGCAGGAGGCGCCGGGGCGGCCCGTTACGGAATGTCGGCGCGGCGTGTGAGAGTCAACGAAAACTGGGCCGGCATCCCCACTCGCTGAATTCGTCCCGCGATCGTACCGCCGCTTTGGGTCCCTTGGAACTGGACTTTGAATCGCTGCGATGGATCGCCCCAAATGCTGGTCAGTGCTGCATGGCCGTTGAATAACGTCACATCGATCGTGCCCTGCACGCCGCTGGACGATTCGGAATAGATGCCTTCAAAGAAATATCCGATGTCGCCGCCATACAGCTTGCCGTTGCGCGCGATGATGACGCCCCCGCCCTGCCGCTCCGGGATAACGAAAGTCCAGATTCCGTCCATTGCCATATCGGCCTCCTGATGGAAAGCTTCGGCTATTCGACCCGAGTCGGAGCAGATTTTCCCAACAGTATCACCCGCATTGATATCAAAAGCGAGGCGCCTATTTGCAGCCGCCTGCGCACTCGGGCGCATAGCTCACGCCTTAGGAGGAGAAGAACCGCCAAAGCTTGCCATGCTCAAGCCGATCGCTTCCGCCAAAGGTGCTGCTGAGCGAGCGGGTGGAATCCCCCAAAATGCCGATTTCCTCCAGTGGGCCGGGACAATAGACCGGGCGCGTGTTGGTCGGATTGATCCGCCGGAGGATGTTGCGCCCCGCCGGATCGACAATAAACATCAGGAGCCGGCTCGTTTGCCACGCCTGATATATGAGGTCGTTGATGTGAGAATCGAGGAATCCGTAGCCGATGACCATGAGCCGGGTATTCTCCACCGAGAGGAAGCGCAGGAATTCGTCGGCGTAGCGGCGGAGGATTGCCGTCTCCCGGATAGTCCTGGATTTGTCGGCTCCCATGACGAGGAGGTGACCGCCGTCGCGGTCGCGCCAATTGGTCGATCCGTGCAGCTTGAAGATCGGTTGCAAGTTGGGGGCGATCGTGAAGGTCGCCTCCGGTTGCCAGGTCATGGAAAGGCTATCGTTACTTCCTGTGCCGTCCGGCTGCGGCGCCATCCCCGGAAAATGGCTGCCGCTCCAGCGGGGATAGCCCGGAATTTCCATCTGGCGCCAATAGTGGAGTTCGAGCAACAGGTCCTGATTGAGGCTGAAGATGGCATCGAACTTGGCGAGGAATTTCAGAATCTGGAACTCCAGGTCATTGCAGAAGTCCAGCTGCAGCAATCTGGCGAAGGCGTCGTTCATTGATGCGAAGGTCGCCATAAGGGCGGCCTGGAATTTGTCGAGCCTGGCCTTGGCGTCGGCGTTCGGTGAGGACTGGTATTCCATCTGGATTTGCGAGAGCGCGTCCTCGAACGAGCCCGCACGCTGAAGGACACCGCTGAGATAGGGATCGGCGACAACGCGGCCTGCGAGATCTCCCGCGATCTCGCTCGCGAGCCATCCATGCCAATTGCGGCTGAAGCCTGCTCCGATCAGAAGAATATGGTTCATGAAGTCCGGTCATCCCGCAAGAGCGACTGGGCAATGAAACGAATGCCCTGGGCACTTGGGCCCCGCAGCCAGATATATAGCTGTAAGCGTCTGACCTGAACTTCGTCCACGCACTTTTTGCGTACTAGTTGGACCCCGCTTACAGGCGGAGCTAAACCTCATTGGGCATCGCGACTTTGATTCTTGATCAAGAATAAAGGTTCTGTTTGCCCTCCCAACATTCAAATTGATAGCTTCTTGTACCTCAAACCACTTGAGGCTTGAATTTTGGGCCAAGTTTTCTACCTTAGAGATAGAATACGGCGTACCCGCTTGTCCGCTCCACATACTGATCGGGCCGAATCGTCCACGGAATGCCATGTAGAACCGCAGGCTGATGCCTGCGCGGTGGTGATTCTGTGGGCGAACGCTGTCAACCGAGCCACGGCTGGGGAAGCCGCTGGCTCCGGAAGACGTAAGGCCAATTCTATGAATGAAGGGAACGAGGGAGTTAAGAACCAACAACCTCACTTGAGCGAACTTGCGAACTCTCAGCCAGTCGAGCTCGTCTACCCCACTTGCAGTCCGGGGAACTTCAGTTTGCCTATCTGCTTGTATAGCATCTGAAAAAGGGTTTTCGCTCCCTGCCCGTATACATCGAGAGCCACCGTGCCACCACTGTGACCTTGTAGAGCATTCACAATGGGTTCTGGCAGCAAGACGCGAGTAGCTTCATTCTTGAAGTTGTGCCGCAAAGAATGGAAGACCTTGCGCTTGTCTGGAACTAGTTTGCGAATGCGCCGATTAATGCGATGCGAATAGGCCTGGGTTAGCTTTCCTTTCGAGTTGACCCTAAGTGCAGGAAACAGCCGCTCGCGGCCTGCGCCCCGCTGGGCTTCTACGTATTTGAGGAAACCAAGCTTGGTCAAACGAGGATGCAATGGCACATTTCGCCTGCTTTCCGGGTTCTTCACTGATTTGACCTTGTCTCCTTTGTCGTCAAGTGTGGTGATCGCGAGGTAATCGACACCGTCCTCTCGGCGTATATCCGTGAGCAGCAATTGACCCAGCTCTTCCAGCCGTGCTCCGGTAAAGAGCGCCAGCAGTGGTAACCAGCGATCCTCGTCGTTTGCTACCCGAAACCACTCCGTCGCAAAAATCACATTGAGATCGTGCACAGTGAAGGGGATCCGCTTTTCTTCCTGGTGCCGATCATCCTGAGCGTGAAGTCCCGAAAAAGGATTCTGGAACTCTGGAAAGTCGTCCAACAAGCCGCCGTCGTTCCGCGCCCATTCCAGCAAACTTGATATCATTGATAGCTGCTTGTTGACGCTCGCCGGGTTCGCCAAGTTGGCCGAATTCGCTTTGCCCCACTCGATTTGCTGACGCACAGACTTGCAGCGGACGATCTTCGGCATGGCTGTGGGGATATGTCCGACGAGACTGCGAAACTGGCGTACATCCGCTCTGCTGATTTGCGTGACCACCTTGTCACCGAGAAGGTCAATAAATCGGGCCACTGCGACGGTACGATCCGCGATGGTCTTGCGTTCCCCGTTGTACGCTTTCAGCAGCTCCGAAAGCAGAAGCGGTGAACTGCCAAAGTGCAGCGGGATAAAGTCCCTCCCCGGCTTCGTTAGCCTCGTGAGCGGAGGCTGAACTGCATATGCATGGTAGTGGTGTTCGAAACACAATTCTCGAAGTCGGGCGAAGTCTGGGCCAATGGACGGAATTTCGTAGTCGGTTAGGGCGAGGAAACGAAGAACGGACTCGTCTAACTCGGCTTCAGTGCTGACAGGAACCTGAATTTCATCAGGGAGCGTAGCCCTGCGCCCCATGACGATGGACTCCTCGTAGTACCTGTTCCACTCCAGGCTGATCCGCCCAAGTTCGTCCTCACCTAGTTTCCTGCCGGATCTGACCTCTGCAATCTCCCGATTCGTTTTCTCTATGAGTGGGAGCACGCGTTTGATCGCTTCGGTCTCATCGCGGGTCCTGAGATTGACGAGGATCGCCTTCCCGAGACGGATGCGGACGTCCTCGGGGAGTGCCCTCCTGTAGTGCCAAGTTCCTGACTTTGGATGTCGCCAAAGGTATTTCACGCGAACCATTTTAGCACCAAATTGAGACACCAAGCGAGACACTCGGCGCAGTGCTAAGGCATTGATATATTGATTATATTGGGAATTTCTGGATTTGGCGTCCCCTAGGGGATTTGAACCCCTGTTACCGCCGTGAGAGGGCGGTGTCCTGGGCCACTAGACGAAGGGGACTTGGGGCCGAAGGAAGCGGTTGTCTTAGCGGAGGCGCCTCAGGCGATCAAGCTCGATTCAGGATGCCGAGCGCTTAGCTATCCTCGCTCTTCCCTCTGCCGCCACCACCGGCGAGGAAATGTCACGCCACCCTTTCGTTCGCCTTTACCGCGTGGCGCTTGGCCGAGGCAATGAAGGCTTCCACGTCGGCGGGCTTGGTGTTGAAGGCAGTCACCAGGCGAAGCCGCTGCTTGTCTTCGCCCAGCCACCGGTAGCAGCGGAATCCGTCGGCATCGAGGCCCCGGATGGCCGTTTCGGGCAGGTCGGCGAAAACCTCGTTGGCCTCCACCGGGTGGGCCAGCGACACCCCCGGCACGCTCGCCAGGCCTTCGGCCAGACGCCTGGCCATGGCGTTGGCGTGGCGCGCATGCTTGAGCCATAGGTCGCCGGAGAGATAAGCGTCGAGCTGGGCCGAGAGGAAGCGCATCTTGGAGAAGAGATGGCCCGCGCGCTTGCGCCGGAAGCCGAATTCCCGGGCCAGCGTCTTGTCGAAGATCACCACCGCCTCGGCCGCCAGCGCGCCATTCTTGGTCGCGCCGAAGGAAAGGATATCGACGCCGGCGCGCCAGGTCATCTCGGCCGGCGTGGCATTCAGGAACGCCAGCGCATTGGCGAAGCGCGCGCCGTCCATATGCAGCCGCAATCCGTGACGCCGGCCAAGCTCGGCGATCGCCGCCACTTCATCGGGGCGATAGCAGGTGCCGGCTTCCGTCGCCTGGGTCAGGCTGATGGCCGCGGGCTGGGCGTGATGCACCACGCCGAGGCCGCCGGGGATGAGTTCCACGAGCTGGGACGCGGTCAATTTGCCGTCGGCGCCGGGCAGGTCGATGAGCTTGGCGCCGCCGGTGAAGAACTCCGGCGCGCCGCATTCGTCCACGGCGATATGGGCGCCCTCATGACAGAAGACAGCGCCCCAGGCGGGCGACAGGAGCGAGAGGGAAAGGGAGTTCGCCGCCGTGCCCGTCGCCACGGGAAAGGCGGCGAGATCGCATTCGAAGATCGCCTTCAGCTTCTCCTCGACCCTCGCGGTGATGGGGTCCTCGCCATAGGAGGAGACGGTTCCGGACGCCGCTTCGACCAGCGCCTTCAGGATTTCCGGCGCCGCGCCGGTCACGTTGTCGCTGCGGAAGTCCAAGGCCTCGGCCTCCTTCAGGGTTGTTGCAAGAGCTGCAGCTTACCGAGCTGCCGGCCGGTCGCGGGATCGACGAAGAGGATCGCCTCGCAGTCGGGACCATCGCCCAGGCGCAGCGCCAGGCGCGGGCCGGCCGCCGCCATCTCCACCACCCGGCAGCCCTTGGGCAGCTGGAGCGAGGCGGAATCGAAGGCTTGCGGCTCGCCCCCTCCGGCCATCCGCTTGGCCAGCGTGGCGAAGATCACGGTAAGGCCGGTGACGATGAGGAGGCCCATGACGATGACGAGGATCTTGAGAGAGCGCATGCTTTCGGTCCAGTCTCGCGGGCGATGAGCGCTCCGGAAAACGAGCCCGCCCCACCCGATCCCCTCATGGCCGTTCCCCCCGGCCCGATCGAAGCCGGGCCCGAGGATGCCGGCGAGAGGCTGGACCGGTTTCTGGCCCGCCGGCTTCCCGCTTTTTCGCGCAGCCGCCTGAAGCAGCTGATCGAGGCGGGCCATGTCGGCGCCGGCGGCGCGACCTTATCCGACCCCTCCCGACGGGTCAAACCGGGCCAGGTCTTCACCCTCGAACTGCCGGTGGCCGTCGCCGCCAAGCCCGAAGGCCAGGCCATGGACCTCGCGATCGTCTATGAGGACGAGGACGTGATCGTGGTCGACAAGCCGGCGGGGCTCGTCGTCCATCCCGCCCCCGGCAATCCGGACCAGACCCTGGTCAACGCCCTGATCGCCCATTGCGGGGCTTCCCTTTCAGGCATCGGGGGCGAGAGGCGGCCGGGCATCGTCCACCGCCTGGACAAGGACACCAGCGGCCTCATCGTCGCCGCCAAGAACGATGCCGCCCATCGCGCGCTGTCCGCCGACTTTGCCGCGAGGCGCATCGACCGGCGCTACCTGGCCCTGGTCTGGGGGACGCCTTTGCCTAGGGAAGGCAAGATCGAAGGCGCCATCGGCCGGCATCCCGTGGATCGCAAGCGCATGGCCGTGGTGAAGCGCGGCGGCAAGCCGGCCCTCACCCGCTATCGGGTGATGGAACCCCTGGGGCCGGGCGCCAGCCTGGTGGAGTGTCGGCTCGCCACCGGCCGCACCCACCAGATCCGGGTCCATCTGGCGGCCATCGGCCATCCTCTGCTGGGCGACCCGGTCTATGGACGGGTCACGGCCGAGCGCCGGTCCCGGCTGGGACCCGTCGGCGCCCAAGCCCTGAAAGGCCTCGGCCGTCAGGCCCTCCACGCCGCCTCGCTCGGCTTCTCGCAACCGCGAACAGCACAGCGGCTCAACTTCGAAAGCCCCCTGCCAGAGGACCTGGTGTGCGTTATCAATGCATTGAAAATGAACCCGATTTAACCTTACCCGAGTATTTTCATAAGGTATTCTTGACGCCGTCCCACCCCGGGACCACATTATGGGCTCACCAGTTCCGGCTTGCCCGTCCGGGCGAGGCCGGAACGTCAGGAGGGGTCTTGGCCACAGCCGTAAGAAGTCTACCGCGTCTTGTCTCGGACAGCGGTCTCTCCCGCTACCTGCAGGAGATCCGCCGCTTCCCCATGCTGGAAGTGAACGAGGAATTCATGCTCGCCAAGCGCTGGCGCGAGCATCACGACCCCGAGGCGGCTCATCGCCTGGTCACCAGCCATCTGCGCCTGGTTGCCAAGATCGCCATGGGTTATCGGGGCTATGGCCTGCCGATCAACGAACTGATCGCCGAGGGCAACGTCGGCATGATGCAGGCGGTGAAGCGCTTCGATCCCGACCGGGGTTTCCGCCTGGCCACCTATGCCATGTGGTGGATCCGCGCCGCGATCCAGGAATACATCCTGCATAGCTGGTCCCTGGTGAAGATCGGAACCACCGCGGCCCAGAAGAAGCTGTTCTTCAACCTGCGCCGGGTGAAAGGCCAGATCCAGGCGATCGAGGAAGGCGACCTCTCGCCCGAACAGGTGAAGAAGATCGCCACCCGGCTCGAGGTGCCCGAAGACGACGTGGTGACCATGAACCGGCGCCTGGCCGCGCCCGACAATTCGCTCAATGCCCCGCTCAAGTTCGAGGGCGAAGGCGAGTGGCAGGACTGGCTCGTCGATGATTCGCCGACCCAGGAGACGCGCTTGGGCGAGACCGAGGAGCTGTCCAAGCGACAGGTCCTGCTCAACACGGCGCTCTCGGCCCTCAACGAGCGCGAGCGCCACATCCTGACCGAGCGCCGGCTGAAGGACGAGCCGGCAACCTTGGAGGACTTGAGCCGCGAATACGCCATCAGCCGCGAGCGCGTGCGCCAGATCGAGGTGCGGGCCTTCGAGAAACTCCAGAAATCGATCCGCAACGCGGCGCGCGAGCAGGGGCTGGCGGAATAGCCTCAATCCGCGAACGGATCGCGCACCATGATGGTGTCGTCGCGCTCGGGACTCGTCGATAGGAGCGCCACCGGCGCGCCGATCAGTTCCTCGATGCGCCGAATGTACTTGATGGCGGTCGCCGGCAGGTCGATCCAGCTGCGCGCGCCGCGGGTCGAATCCTTCCAGCCCTCCATCGTTTCGTAGATCGGTTCGGCCGCGGCCTGGGCCGCCGGGCCGGCGGGAAAATAGTCGATCTCCTCGCCGGCCAGGCGATAGCCGACGGCAATCTTCAGTTCCGGCAGCCCGTCCAGCACGTCGAGCTTGGTGAGCGCGATGCCTTCGATGCCGCCCACCTTCACCGCCTGGCGCACCATGGTCGCATCGAACCAGCCGCAGCGGCGCTTGCGCCCGGTTACCGTGCCGAATTCGCGCCCGCGTTCGCCCAGGCGCTGGCCGATCTCGTCCTCGAGCTCGGTCGGGAAAGGCCCGCGGCCGACCCGCGTCGTGTAGGCCTTGGTGATGCCCAGCACATAGCCGATGGCGCCGATGCCAAGGCCGGAACCGGCGGCGGCCTGGCCGGCGAGCGTGTTGGAGGATGTGACGTAGGGGTAGGTGCCGTGATCGACGTCCAGCATCGCCGCCTGGGCGCCTTCGAACAGGATCCGGTCGCCGCGCCGGCGCGCCTCGTCGAGCCGCTCCCAGACGCGGGCGGCATAGGGCGCCAGCCTGGGCGCCACCTCGGCGAGCTTGGTCGCCAGTTCCGGCCGCTGGATCTCCGGTGCCCCCAGACCCCGCAGCAAGGCGTTGTGATGGCGCAGCAGCTCGTCGAGCTTGCGGACGAGCGTCTCCGGCTCGAACAGGTCGCAGACCCTGACGGCCCGGCGCGCCACCTTGTCCTCATAGGCCGGGCCGATGCCGCGCCCGGTGGTGCCGAGATTGTCGGCCCCGCGCGCCGCTTCGCGCAGACGGTCGAGAGCGCCGTGAAGCGGCAGGATCAGGGCCGCATTCTCGGCCAGCAGGAGATTCTCAGGCCCGACCGCCACCCCCTGCTTGCGCAAGGTCTCGATCTCCGCCAGCAGCGCCCAGGGATCGACCACCACGCCATTGCCGATGACCGAGAGCTTGCCCGGGCGGACCACGCCCGAGGGCAGGAGGCTGAGCTTGTAGGTGCTGCCGTTGATGACCAGCGTATGGCCGGCGTTGTGGCCGCCCTGGAAGCGGACGACCACGTCGGCGCGCTCCGACAGCCAGTCGACGATCTTGCCCTTGCCCTCGTCGCCCCACTGGACGCCCACGACCGCGACATTGGCCATTGCCCTACCCCTTCAGCGCGATGGCGCGGCCGGCGCCCATGACGTGGCTGCAGCCGAGCCGGCGCGCCTCGGCCTTGGCCTCCGTCGCGGGATCGAGCCCGGCGACCGTGATCCAGCCTTTGGCCCGCCAGCGCCGGGCGCGGCTTGCCGGCGCATCGGCCGGAATGAACAGGCGCCGCGATTTTGCCGGCGCCGGCAAGGCGCGAAGCAGCCCGTCCATGTAAAGGGTGAATCCCGTCGAGGGTTCTCCCTTGGCGCTGACGTAGCGCCCGCCCCGGCCGAGCTCGGCCCTGGGCCGCCGCGCGAAGAATGTGAAGCCGACGCCGCTGTGATATTCCAGGCCGCGATGCTCCGCCGGATCGACGGTCAGCGCCAGTTTCGGACGGGTCCGCAGCACGAGATCGACCACCTCGCTGAGCCTTTCCCGCTCGGCCGCGGCCGCCTTGGGCAGGACGAGCTTCGCCAGCGCCGGCATGGCTTTGCGCGCCGGTCCCGCCGCCGCCAGCAGGGCGCCGAAGGTGGCCGCCTCGCGCCCCGCCAGTTGCTTGACCGCGCCAGCGTCGCGCCTGTCGAGAGCATCGACCAGCGCTTCCGCAGCTCCCGGCGCAAGGCCGAGGCCTCCGGCCAGTATCGGCACCAGGCTGGGCAGATTAAGGTCGATGCTGAGACCCTCGACGCCAACCGCATCCAGCGCCTCGGCCGCCAGCAGGATCGCCTCCGCGTCGGCCCTGGCGGACGCGGCACCGATCAATTCAACGCCGGCCTGGCCGAATTGGCGCTCGGGCCTGAGGCTCGAGCCCTTCACGCGCAAAACCTGCCCGGCATAGGAGAGGCGCAGCGGCCTGGCCTGACGGGCAAGGCGGGTGGCGGCGATACGCGCGACCTGGAGGGTCATGTCGGCGCGTAGCGCCATCATGCGATGGGAGACCGGGTCCATCAGGCGGAAGCTGCGCTTCGCCATGGCGGCGCCAGGTCCGCTCAGCAGGCTCTCCTCGAATTCCACCAGCGGCGGCTTCACCCGGTCATAGCCGTGGCCGGCAAAGACGCCCATCAAACGCTCCGCGGTTGCCGCCTCATGAGCGGCCTCGGGCGGCAGCACATCCTGAAGCCCCGCGGGCAGCAGGGCGGTCTCGGCAGAGCGCGGCAACGAAACACCTCGAAGGACGGGAATACCAAGGGCTAATAGCCGGTTTGCCTGAACGCGGCAAGGAGAAGGCCGCCGAACCTCGCGAAAGGATGCGTTGACCGATGTCGGAGCCGGTTTTCGACCGCCAGAGGGTCCCTGGCTCGGTTACGGATTTTCCGGCACCACCTTGCGCAGCGCTGCGATGTGATCCGGCGTGGTGGCGCAGCACCCGCCCAGGATCTGGGCGCCCATGGCGAGCCAAGTCTCGCCATCGACGGCAAGATCGGCCGGCGAGTAGGTCTCGGTGTCCAGGCCATGCCACTGATGCCCGTCTTCGAGAGGATCGCCGGCGCGAGTGTAGCCGATATTGGGGTAGGCGCCGATCGGCCCGGCGAAAGCCCGGCGCAGCTTCGGCAAGCCGGCCGAGATAGCCCTGGGCTTGCTGCACATGAGGAGGATCGCATCGACCCGGCGCGGGCCCAGCGCCGAAACCAGTTGCTCGAAGGTCTCGCCGGCCTGCATGTCGCCCTCATCGGTAATGTGGCGAAGACCGATCATGATCGGCAGGCCCGCCGGCTTCACCACGTCGACGGCCGTGACGATGTCGTCGACATAGCCGATATACTCGATCAGCAGCGCATCGACGCCGCTCTCCTTCAGGGCCTCGGCCTGCATGGCGAACTCGCGCGGCAGATCGACGGCATCGACCGGCGAGCGGCCGCCACGGGGCGGCGCCATGCCGCCGGCGACATAGGCGTTCGGCCGCAGGCGATCGCGCGCCTCGATGGCGAGCCGGCCGGCGAGTCGGGTGTATTCCGCCGCCTTGTCCTGCAGGCCGACGAGGCCGAGCTTCACGGAATTGGTCCAGAAACTGTTGGTCGTCGCGATGTCGGCGCCGACCTTGAAGTAGTCCTCGTGGACTTCCCGCACGATCTCGGGGGCATCGCGCATGGCCGTGGCCGACCAGGCGCCGAGCTTGTCCTTGGTCGCGCCATGGGAAACCCAGACGCCGCGGCGCTGCAATTCCGAGCCCATCGCGCCATCGAGCACGAGCGGTTCTCCGGTGGCGAGACGCTCGCGAAATTCCATTCTGGCCAAAATCTCCTCCCTCTGTCTTCGAACCCGAAGGCCTACTTCCACACCTGTTTGGCCACGCGCAGGAAATTCTCGCCAAGGATGCCCCGGATGTCCTTCTCGCTGTACTGGCGGTCGAGCAGGGCCTGGGTGAGGCGCGGCGCATCCTCGGGCGGGACATAGCCGGTGCCGCTGTCGGGATATTGGCGCTCGGGCCAATATTCGCGGTTGCGGGTGAAGGGCTGGTTGGCCTTGTGGGCGTGCAGCACGCTATCCATGCCGAATCCCACGTGATCGGCGCCGATGAGCTGAACCATGTAGTCGATGTGTTCGACCAGATGCTCGATCGTGTGGCCGTCGGGTCCAAGGAAGCGGCCGACGCCGGTGACGCCGACCACGCCGCCGGCCGCAGCACATGCCTTGATCTGGTCGTCCCAGATGTTCCGCTCGTGATCCCACAGCTTGCGCGCGTTGGCGTGGCTGAAAATGACCGGGGCGTTGGACGCCTCGATCGCTTCCATGGAGGTCTTGTAGGAGCAGTGGGAGCAGTCGACGACCATGCCGACGCGATTCATTTCGGCCACGACCGCGCGGCCGAAATCGGTCAAGCCGATGTCCTCGTCATGGCAGCCGCCGCCGGCGAGATTGTTCCGATTGTACGCAAACAGCATCTGGCGCACGCCAAGCCGGTAGTAAAGGTCGACCATGCCGATGTCGCCGTTGAGGGCATTCATGCCCTCGATGTCGAAGGCCACCGCGAGCTTGCCTTCCTTGCGGGCCCGAAAAATATCGTCGACCGTCTCGACCTGGACCAGGGTCTCGGGATGGGTCCTGATCCAATGGCGATATTGGGAAACCGCCTCCAAGGTCAACGTCCAGGGCATGACGTCATAGCCGGCGTTGATCGACAGATAGTCGATGCCCGACGCGCGCCAACGCTCCAGATCCTTCAGGATCGAAGCCTTGGAATAGGCGAAGCCTCCGTGATCGTCCCAGACCAGCGCCGAGCGATGCAGCGCCGCGGCATCCTGCGATATTCCCCAGTTCGCGGTCGGGTCATCCGACATGCATGCAATCCTTCTGCAATCTGCTGCGAGCATCACCGCCTGACATCGAGGCGCCATTGTCCCGGCGTCTAACGGCGGCGGCAAGCGAGGCGATAGTCTAGCCCATTACCATGCGCAGCAGCACCACCGTGATGACGCCGCCGGCCACGGCCGCCAGTGCCGGCAGCCGCCAGGCAATCACGAGGGTCGCGAGTGAGGCCAGGGATTCGGCCGGACCTGTCGCCAGCACGGTGGGCGCGATGATCGCGGTGAGCACGGCCATGGGAACGGCTTCCAATGCCGCCTTCAGGCGGCCGCCCAACGGATAGCGTTGGACCAGCCAATAGCCGCCGGCGCGCGCGCCATAGGTGACCGCCATCATGCCGAGCCAGGTGAGGAGCGTCGTCGGGTCAAGGCGCATGGGCTGACCTCTGCCCGGCGAGGGCGCCGGCCACTGTCCCGGCGACACCGCCGACGAAAATATAGGCGGAGCCTGGCAGAAGCTTCCAGGCGGCGAGCGCGGCCACGGCGCTGACGGCGATGGGAAGCAGATTGCGCCTGGCCTTGTTGAGCGACAGCAGGATGACCAGGAAGACGGCGGCAAAGGCGAAATCGAAGCCGAACCGCTTCGGGTCGGCGATGACACCGCCGATCAGGTTGCCGACGGTGGTCCATAGTACCCAGGAAAGATAGAACGGAACCGAGAGACCCAGGTAGTAGCCCGCCGTCAACGGTCCGGCCGCCGCGCGGCGCATGGCCATGGCCCAGTTCTCGTCGGCCATGAAGAAGAGCGATAGATAGGCCCGCGGCCGTCCGAACGCCCCCATGTTGGGCGCCAACGCCGCGCCCATCAGCAGATGACGCGAGTTGATGAGCGCGGTGCCGAGGACGATGGCCAGCATCGGGATCGGATGCTGCCAGAGCCCGGCGGCGACAAATTGGGAAGAGCCGGCGAAGACGAGCGCGCTCATGAGCGCCGTCTCCAGCGGACTCATGCCCTTCTCGGCGCAGAGCGCGCCCATAATCAGCGCGAAGGGAATGACGGCGATGAGCAGCGGCAGCATCTGCCAGGCGCCGAGCAGGAATTCATCATTCCCGCGGCGCGCCGGCGCCGGCCCCGCTTCAGGCATCGAGGGTGATGCTGCCCTTGAAATAGCAGACCGCCTTGCCGCCGATTTTCACCCGGTCGCCGGCAAGCTCGCAGGCAAAGTCGCCGATGCGCCGGGAAATCTGCCGGCCGGTCAGCTGCTTCTTGCCAAGCCTTCCCGCCCAATAGGGCATGAGGGTGCATTGGGCCATGCCCGTGGCGGGATCTTCAGGAATGCCGGCCTGGGGGACGAAAAAACGGGCGACATAGTCGACGCCGTCCAGGCCCGGCGCGGTGGCGATGACGCCGTCGCGATCAAGTGCTGCGAGCGCCGTCATGTCGGGGGCAAGCGCCGCCACCTCCGCGGCGTTGTCGAAAACGGCCAGATACTGCGAGGAAGCCAGCAGGGCGCGCGGTAGGTGGCCCAAGGCACGGCCGACCGACGGATTGCCGACCGGCGCCGGCGGGCGCGAAGGGAAATCGAGGACGAAGAAATCGCCCGTCCGCGCCACCGTCAATCGCCCGCTGCGGCTGTCGAAGGCCATGTCCTCGCAGCCCGGCTCGAGGAACCGGGAAATCACATAGGCGCTCGCCAAGGTCGCATGGCCGCAGAGCTCCACCTCGACCGTTGGCGTGAACCAGCGCAGGCGATAGGCATCTCCTTCGCGTCGGAAGAAGGCCGTCTCGGCCACATTGTTCTCCGCCGCGATCGCCTGCATTGTCTCATCGGGAAGCCAGCGGTCGAGAGGACAGACCCCCGCCGGATTGCCGCCGAAGAGGCGGTCAGTGAAAGCGTCGACCTGATACAACGGCAATTCCATGTCGCGACTCCGAGCTTGAGTTGAGACTACCAGAGGGCCTAGGAGCGCCAGAACGGCTTCTCGAACTCGGTCGACGCATCGGCGCGGCTGATGCCGATATCCTTCAGCATGGCATCGCTGAGGGTGGAGAGTTGCCGGCGCTCCCGGGCGCGAGCGCGCCACTCCACAAGGCTATCCATAGCTCTGGTGAAAAGACCGACAACCGTAGTGCTCCGAAGATCCAGTCTGTGCCGGGGGAGGCGAAGCGCTTCCATATTGCACCTATCGTTGCTCTCTGCTTTGCGTCACTACAATATGATTATCTATTGACACAATTTCGCGTCAAGACATAGATTGTCACCATGACAAATTGGCAACCCGATCTCTCCGGATTTGACGGCCCGCGCTATCAGGCCATTGCCGAAGCCATTGCCGCCGACCTACGGCAGGGCCGCTTGAAGGCCGGCGAGCGCTTGCCCACCCATCGGGAGCTTGCCTATCGGCTCGGCGTGACCGTAGGGACGGTCACACGCGGCTACGCCGAGGCGCAGCGCCGGGGCCTGGTGGCAGGCCATGTTGGGCGGGGAAGTTTCCTTGCCGGACCGGGCCAAGCTTCCGCTCAGCTTGGGTCGCCGCAATCAGAGGCCGACGAGAGGATCGAGCTCAGTCTGGCCTTTCCACCGCCCCACACCGGCGCCGCGCTTTTCCGGCGGACACTGGGCGAGCTGTCGCGCGAAGGTGGTATCGGTTCGCTGCTGGACTATCAGCCCCATGGCGGCATGGCCCACCATCGGGCTGCCGGCGCGGCTTGGATCGCGCGCCATGGTCTCTCGATCGCGCCCGAACAGGTTCTCATCACGCTGGGCGCCCAACACGCCATCGGCGTCGCACTTCGCGGCCTCACCAAGCCCGGCGACTTGCTGCTTGCCGAATCCCTCACCTATTCCGGCGTTAAAAGCATGGCGGCCGCGCTGAACCTGAGGGTGAAAGGGCTGCCCATGGATAGCGACGGGCTGCTGCCGGAAGGGTTGGAGGCAGCTTGCCGCACCGAGCGTGCAAGCGCCCTCTTCTGCATGCCCAACCTGCAGAACCCGACAGGCGCCGTCATGTCGCCGGCACGGCGCGAAGCTATCGCGGCGATTGCGGTCAAGTATCGGCTGCCGGTGATCGAGGACGACGTGTACGGCTTTCTTGCCGGTGCTCGTCCGACCTTGACGGAGCTTCTTCCCGATCTCGGACACTACCTGGTCGGGACATCGAAATCCTTGGCGCCGGGCCTGCGCGTCGGGTATCTCGCGTTACCCAAGGGCCGGGAGGCGGGCTTCATCAATGCGCTCAGCGCAACAGTCTGGATGGCGCCGCCCCTGACCGCGGAAATCGTGACGCGCTGGATCGTCGACGGTGCAGCCGACACCCTGGCCGAGAGCCAACGCAGCGGCACGGCCGAGCGCCAGGTACTGGCCGCGAAGCTGCTTGAAGGCTTCGACTATCGCGCCCATCCCCTAAGCTTCTTCGGCATGCTCCATCTTTCCGCCCCCTGGCGTGCCAATGACCTGGTCGCCGCCGGCGCCCGGCGCGGCCTGCGCTTGCGCGGCGCCGACGTCTTCGCCACCGACCTGCCTGCACCAGAGGCGATCCGCCTCTGCGTATCGTCCGCCCGCAGCATCGAGCAGCTCGCCGACGGGCTAACGCGCCTGGCCGCCCTTCTGCGCCAAGGTCCGGCCAGCGACGCTCTCGTGGTTTGACGCTGCCCTACGCCGCTGCGGCGACGGCGGCTTCGATGGCCCGGATGATTTGCTCGATTGCCGCGCCTACGACGGCTTCATCCTCGCCTTCGGCCATGACGCGGATGACGGGCTCGGTTCCCGATTTGCGCACCAGGATGCGGCCGGCCGAACCCAGCGCCGCTTCGGCGGCGCGGATGGCCGCTTGCACGCCGAGGGCATCGAGCGGCTTGGCGGTCGCGTCCACCGTCAGGCTTCTCAGGCGTTGGGGCAGCGGGTCGAAGACCCGGCCCGTTTCGCTCGCCGGCTTGTCCGAGGCCACCAGCACGGCCATGACCTGCAGGGCCGCGATCAACCCATCGCCGGTGGTGACGAAGTCCGAAAGAATGATGTGGCCCGACTGCTCGCCGCCGACGTTGAAGCCGCCGGCGCGCATGCGCTCGACGACGTAGCGGTCGCCCACCGGCGTGCGATGGAGCCGGAGGTCGAGGCCTTCAAGGTAGCGTTCCAGCCCAAGGTTCGACATCACCGTGGCCACGATGGCGCCGCCGGCAAGCCTGCCCGCGTTGGCCCAGGAGCGCGCCACCAGGCCCATGAGCTGATCGCCGTCCAGCACTCGGCCCTTCTCATCGGCGACGATGAGCCGGTCGGCATCGCCGTCGAGCGCCAGCCCCAGATCGGCACCCTCCTCCAGCACCGCCTTGCACATGGCTTCGGGCGCGGTGGCGCCGCAGTCGCGGTTGATGTTGGTGCCGTCGGGCTCGACGCCGATCGCGATCACCGTGGCGCCCAGCTCCTCGAGCACGGTCGGCGCCACGCGATAGGCGGCGCCATGGGCGCAATCGACGACGATCTTGAGGCCGTCGAGGGTGAGGCCCTTGGGGAAGCTGTTCTTGACGAACTCGATATAGCGGCCGCGGGCGTCCTCGAGGCGAACCGCGCGGCCGAGAGCCTCCGATTTGGCCAGCGCCCCATGGCCTTCGCGCATCCTGGCTTCGATGGCTGCTTCGATATCGTCGGACAGCTTGTAGCCGTCGGGTCCGAACAGCTTGATGCCGTTGTCTTCATATGGGTTGTGGGAAGCGGAGATCATGACCCCGACATCGGCCCGAAGCGACCGGGTCAACATCGCCACCGCCGGCGTCGGCAGCGGGCCCAGCAAGATTGCGTCCATGCCCATGGAGACGAATCCGGCGGCCAGCGCCGGCTCCAGCATATAGCCGGACAGCCGGGTATCCTTCCCTATGACCACCCGATGGCGATGACTGCCGCGCCGGAATTGGGCGCCTGCCGCGAAGGCAAGCTCGAGCGCGGTGCGGGCGGTAATGGGTTCGCGGTTGGCGGTACCGCGCAGCCCGTCGGTGCCGAATAGCTTGCGAGTCATCGTGCCGATGATACCGGGCGGACGAGTGCCTGCCAAACGGCCATCGCCTGGTGCGTTTCCGCCACGTCGTGAACCCGAAGCATTTGGACGCCCCGGTCGAGCCCGGCGAGGCTGGCGGCCAGCGACCCGGCCAGGCGCTGCTTCGCCGGCTCCTTCCGGCTGAGCCGCCCGATGAAGCTCTTGCGCGAGACGCCGAGGAGGACCGGAACGCCGAGCTCATGAAAGACGCCGAGGCCCTGGAGAATGGCGATGTTGTGCCGGTCGTTCTTGCCGAAACCGATGCCGGGATCGATGGCGATCCGCGCCGCCGGGATGCCGGACGCCGCGCAGGCTTCCAGCCGCTCGACAAAGAAATCGTGAATGTCCAGGGGCGCTTCGACATAGACCGGGTTGGCCTGCATGCTGCGCGGCTCGCCCTGCATATGCATGAGGACCACCGACACGCCGGCCCTGGCCATGAGGCCGAGGCTCTCCGGGTCGCCGGCAAGCGCCGTGATGTCGTTGACGATGCGCGCGCCGGCGGCAATCGCCTCGGCCATGACGAGTGCACGCCGGGTATCCACGGAGACGAGGGCGCCGGCGCCGGCCAGGGCCTTGATCACCGGCAGCACGCGAGCAAGCTCGACTTCGACCGGCAATGGCTCGGAGCCCGGCCGGGTCGATTCGCCGCCGATATCGAGGATATCGGCGCCCGCCTGCCGCAGCGCCAGGCCATGGGCGATCGCGGTTTCGGTGTCGGCGAAGTCGCCGCCATCGGAGAAGCTGTCCGGGGTCACGTTGACCACGCCCATGATCCGCGGCCGGTCGAGGGTCAATCCTGCGAAGGGCGGACGCGACGCGGTCACCCGCGCGATCGCCGCCGCCGTCTCGTCTCCCAGCCCCGCCTTGGCAGCCCAGGCGCGCGCTTCCGCGATGGGCAGGACGACCCGGCCAGCCTCGGCCACGATCTCGCAAGCGGTGAAGGCGATCGGGCCGCCCGCCAGAAGCAGTGCGGCCCCAGCTTCCACGGCACGGGTCGCGGCCGGACCGGCGATCAGCCCTTCAGGCCGCAACGCGAAGCCCCGCCGAGGGGCGGGGCTGCCGTCTTGACCGGGCATTGGGTAGCGCTTGCCGGGGGTAGCGCTTGCCGGATCAGCCGCCGGGTTGCGGCTCGGGTTCCAGTCCGGCAGGCCGCGCCGGGCCGGCGGCCGGACGGCCGGCGCTGGGCACCGAAGCGCGCGGGCGCGGCGGGGGTGGTGCGCTGTCGCCGCCCGGCCGGATCTCTTCGCCCCGCAGCAGCGCCTGGATCTCATCGGCGCTGAGGGTTTCGTATTCCAGCAGGCCCTTGGCCACGAGATGCAGATCGTCGATATGTTCGTTCAGGATCAGGCGCGCCGTCTTCTCGCCATCTTCGACCAGCCGGCGGATCTCGTCATCGATCACCTTGGCCGTCGCGTCGGAGACGTTCTTGCGCTGGGTCACCGAATGGCCGAGGAAGACTTCCTCCTCGTTCTCGCTGTAGCGCAAGGGGCCCAGCTTGTCGCTGAACCCGAACTCGGTGACCATGCGGCGGGCGAGGTTGGTCGCCTGGCGGATGTCGTCGGAAGCGCCGGTGGTAATGCTCTCGACGCCGAAGATCAGCTCTTCGGCGACGCGCCCGCCGAACATGGAAGCGAGCTTGGCCTCCAGTTCGGTCTTGGAGACGCTGTACCGGTCCCGCTCCGGCAGCCACATGGTGACGCCGAGTGCCCGGCCGCGGGGAATGATGGTGACCTTGTGCAGGGGCTCATGGCCCTTGGCATGGAGCATGACAAGCGCGTGGCCGGCCTCGTGATAGGCCGTGAGGCGCTTGTCCTCGTCGGTCATGACCATGGAGCGCCGTTCGGCCCCCATCATGACTTTGTCCTTCGCCGACTCGAATTCCGCCATGGTCACGACGCGCCGGCCGATGCGGGCCGCCATCAGCGCGGCTTCGTTCACCAGATTGGCGAGATCGGCGCCGGAAAAGCCAGGCGTGCCGCGGGCGATGATCTTGGCGTCCACGTCGGGCGCAAGCGGAACCTTGCGCATATGTACTTTCAGGATCTGCTCGCGGCCCAGGATGTCCGGGTTGGGCACCACAACCTGGCGATCGAAGCGGCCGGGCCGCAACAGCGCCGGGTCCAGCACGTCGGGCCGGTTGGTGGCGGCGACCAGGATCACGCCTTCATTGGCTTCGAACCCGTCCATCTCCACCAGCAACTGGTTGAGGGTCTGCTCGCGCTCGTCGTTGCCGCCGCCCAGGCCCGCGCCCCGATGCCGGCCCACGGCGTCGATCTCGTCGATGAAGATGATGCAAGGCGCGTTCTTCTTGCCCTGCTCGAACATGTCGCGCACGCGGCTCGCGCCGACGCCCACGAACATCTCGACGAAGTCGGAGCCCGAGATGGTGAAGAACGGCACATTGGCCTCGCCGGCGATGGCACGGGCGAGCAGGGTCTTGCCGGTGCCCGGAGGACCCACCAGCAGCACGCCCTTGGGGATCTTGCCGCCCAGGCGCTGGAATTTCTGCGGATCCTTGAGGAACTCGACGATCTCCTGGAGCTCCTGCTTGGCTTCCTCGATGCCGGCCACGTCATCGAAAGTGACGCGGCCCACCTTTTCGGTCAGCAGCCGCGCCCGGCTTTTGCCGAAGCCCATGGCCTTGCCGCCGCCCGACTGCATCTGGCGCATGAAAAAGATCCAGACGCCGATCAGCAGCAGCATCGGGAACCAGGAAATGAGGATGTTCAGCAGCGGGTGCATATTGTCGTCGGCGGGCGCCGCGTTCACCTCGACCTGCTTGTCTTCCAGCTTGCCGATCAGATTGGGGTCGTTCGGCGCATAGGTGGCGAAGCTGCTGCCGTCCTTCATCCGGCCGCTGATGTTCGGGCCCTGGATTGTCACGCTGACGACATTCCCTTGCCCGACCCGGGCGAGGAACTCGGAATAGGCCAGATCGCTCTGGGTCCCGCGCGAGGCCGTGCCCTGGAACAGATTGAAGAGCAAGATCAGCAGCAGGCCGATGACGACCCAGACCGCCACATTCTTGGTAAAATTCACTCAATTCCTCGCTTTCCGCCGGCCTCAACGGCCGGCGCGGCGGCAGCCAACGCTGCTCAGCCTTCCTTAGATAATGTTCACATCCGATTTGGCAACCGTAAAGCAACCCGCGGCCAATGGCTGGGTCGGGCGGAACAAGGCTGAAAATCCAGCTTTCCCTTTGCTCTGACAGGGCAACTGAACAAGTTTACGCCCCTGCCGAAGGCAAGGCAACGATAGCGCCGCTTCCCGAGGACCCCGATGGCTGCGTTCCTCGGGCGAAAGCGCCGCCCAGCCTGCATCGCCCAGCCGGGCAACTCGGCCGGCAACGCGAAACGCGAGATCGAATCGATCGTCCCAGCGCCGGCGCGCCCCGGCATCGGCCGAAAATCGCTCGCCGGCGGCGTCCGGCTCACGGCAGACCAGGAGCAGACCGGTTCTCGCGAGAACCCAACAGCCGCCCAGGGTTCGCCCCTCGCGACCGCTCGACAGCCCGGCCAGCAAACGCTGCAGCGCCTCTTGACGCGGCGGATAGGGATCGCCTCCCACGGTGACGAGCATGCGCCCGAGGGCCTTGATGGCGATATCCGGCGCGGCGCTGATGAGCGCATCGAGGGGAAGCACGACAAAGCCCGACGCATGGACCCGAGCATCGGCCAGCAGATTCGCGACCGCCTGCTCCCGCCGCCGGCGTTCCTGCCCGATCTCCGTCGCGGCGGCGGCAATCGCCGGCGCCAGGGCCGGCGCGATGCGCTTGCGCCAGCGGATTCGCTCGTAAGCCTCGTTCCGGTTGGAAGGATCCTCGATCCAGGGCTGGCCCGTCGCAAGAAGTGTGGCCTGGAGACGATGCGGCGCCACGGCGAGGAGGGGCCGGATGAGCCTGACGCCATCGCGCGACGCTACCGACGGCATTCCGGCGAGGCCGTCCAGGCCGCCGCGAGCGAGCCGCATGACGACCGTCTCCGCCTGGTCGCCGGCGTGGTGGGCGAGCGCGAGATGCAGGATGGAATGACGTCGGCACCAGTCGAGGAGCAGCCGGTAGCGCGCCTCCCTGGCCTTGGCCTGGAGGGCCGAGCTGGGGCGTCCGGCGGACCGACGCCAGATCAGGCGCCGGCAGGCAATACCGCGCTCGGCGAGCCAGCGGGCGACCTGGAGCGCTTCGCTCGAGGAGGCAGTCCGCAGGCGGTGATCCACGGTGAGCGCGACGACTTCGCCGCCCCGCGCGCGCGCCCAACGGTCTGCGAGAAGCACCAGCGCCAGGCTGTCGGCCCCGCCCGATACGGCCACGGCCAGGCGCGGACGCTTCTCGAAGGGCCCAAGGGACGCCATGAGCCGGACGAATTCCGCCTGTCCGATGGGCTGTTTCTCGTCATCGCCGTTGGCGCGGGAAACCGGCTGCCCGATGGGCGCTCGCTCTCGCGGATTTGTCGGAAAGGGATGCCTCCGCCCGATCGGGCTTCTCCCTAATGGCAGCCGTAGCGGTGCTTCTCGTCCTTGACGCGGGCCAGGACGTTGTCGGGCGCGCTCGGGAATTTCTTGCCGAGCTCGGCGAAGGCGACGCAGGCGTCGCTTTTCTTGCCGATCTGGCCGAGCGACATGCCGAGCTTCAGCAAATCGTCGGGCGCTTTGCCGTTGTCGGGATATTTCTGGTAGCCCTCGGCGAAAATGACCGCCGCGTCCTCGTATCTCCCACGTACGTAAAAGGTTTCGCCGAGCCAATACTGGGCGTTGCCGGCAAGGAAATCCGTCGGGTGCTGGGCGACGAAGGCCCTGAGCGCCTTCTCGGCCTCGTCATAATTGGCTTGCTGCAACAGGCCGAAAGCATATTGGTACTGCTCTTCCACCGTGTTGCCCGGGAGCCGATAGGCGGCTGCCGCGGCAGTCTCAGCGGCGCTCGTCGCGGCAGGAGGCGTCTGGCCGGCCGCCGGTTGCTGGGTTGATGCTTCAACCTGACTCTGGGTCAGCGTTCCCAGGGTCTGGGGCGCGAGGGAGGATTGCTTCAGGGGCTGATTGCCCTGATCCGCGCCTGTGGCGGCACCGGTCGCCGCGGTCTGGGCGGGAGCCGTAGTCCCGGCCGCCGCCGCAGGCTGATTGTGCTCGAGCTGGGTCAGACGGAAGTCCACGTCCTGAGACATTTTGTCCATCCGGGCCGAGAGCTGCTGCACGCTGAAGCCAAGCTTCTCCACCTGGCCGGTCAGATCGCGCATCTGCTGCTCGAGCTGCTGGAGGCGCACCTCCTGGCTCGCGGCCATGCTGGCGCTGTCCGTATCGGTCGAGACCGCGCCGGATCCGCTGCTTTGTCCGTTGTAGACTTGGCGTTCGAGGTCGGAAACCTCCTGCTGGAGCCGGTCCACCTTGTCGGAGAGTGCCTGGACATCGTCCTGCGCCCTGGCCTGCGGCATGGCCGCCAGGGTGGCAAGCCCGAAGACGACGACCGGCACGACCCGGCCGAGGCGGTTTGGCCACCAGAAAGAAGTGCTTCCGATCATCTCCATGCCCTCGCCCCTTTTAGGACCCCGCCCCAGCCTCGCCCTTCCGAACCCGCGCTGCCCGGACTGGCGTTGCCTGAACCTGCATTGCCAAGTCGGCAAAAATATGGCGGGCGGGCGCACTCTCGCAAGGCTCCGAAAACGACGACGGCGCCTGCCGGTCCCTTTGGAGGAACCGGCAGACGCCGCGGAGCCCGTGGTCGTAGGGACCGAACCTACTGGAGGACGATCACCGCACGGCGATTCTGCGCCCAGGCCGCCTCATCCGAACCGAGGACCGCCGGCCGCTCCTTGCCATAGCTGATCGTCTGCATCCGGCCGACATCGATTCCGAGAGCGACCAGATAGTTCTTCACCGCCGTGGCCCGCCGCTCGCCGAGCGCCAGGTTGTACTCGCGGGTGCCGCGTTCGTCGCAGTGACCCTCGATGACGAAGCGGTACTGCGGATACGTCTTCAGCCAGGTCGCCTGTTTCTGGAGCTGCGCCTGGGCTTCGGCAGTCAAGTCATAGCGGTCGAAGCCGAAGAACACGCGGTCTCCGACGCTCTGGGTGAATTCCTCGACCGAGCCGGCAGCCGGAGCCTGGGGGGCGCTGGCCGTGCTGGTCTGGTTGGTGGACGTCGTGCCGCCGGTATTGGCGCCGCCGGTCTGCGCCGGCTTCGATGCGCAGGCGGCGAGCAACAGCACGGCCGCGAGCGCAGTAACAATCTTGAATCGCATTTTCGGACCTTTCGAGCCTGACCTCTGTGGAATTGGGGAGTGCGGGGGCATAGTCGCGGTGACACACCCGGTCGTACACCCGCGACCGGAGTGCCAAAAACCATTTCGCGGACGCAATATACCGGGCGAATCAGGCGTAATCAAGCCCGACTCCCTACTGAATCAAGGGCGACCAAGCCGGATCCGAGGCGTCCGTGGGCGTCACCAGCTCCCGCTCGTTGTAGCCCGTAAGGTCGATGGAATACAGCCGAACCTGCCCGCCGGACCCGTTGCTGGACGTGGGCTCCTCCTTGAAATAGGCCAGCACCCGTCCGTTGGGGGCCCAGGTCGGGCCCTCCACCAGATAGCCCCGGGTGATCTGGCGCTCCCCCGACCCGTCGGGATGCATGACGCCGATATAGAACACGCCGCCCGAGATATGGGTGAAGGCGATGAAGTCGCCGCGCGGCGACCAGACCGGGGTGCCGTATTTGCCGTCGCCGAAGCTGATGCGGTGCGGGTTGCTGCCGTCGGCGTTCATGACATAGATCTGCTGCGAGCCGCCGCGATCCGACTCGAAGGCGATCTGGGTGCCATCGGGGGAATAGCAGGGCCCGGTGTCGATCGAGCCGCTGTTGGTAAGCCGGTGCGCTTTTCGCGTGCGCAGGTCCATCTCGTAGATGTCGATGTTGCCGTTGGTCGCCAGGCTCATGGCGACGCGGCTGCCGTCGGGCGAGAACCGCGGCGCGAAGGTCATGCCGGGGAAGTCGCCCAGCACCTCCTGCTGGCCGGTCTCGATGTTCAACAGATAGACCCGCGGCCGGTTGTTGCGATAGCTGAGATAGGTGATGTCCTGGGTGCTGGGCGAAAAGCGCGGCGTCAGCACCAGGTTGCTTCCGTCGGTCAGATACCGGTTGTTTTCGCCGTCCTGATCCATGATCGCGAGCCGCTTGATCCGCTTGGTCAGCGGCCCGGACTCGGCGACGTAGACGATGCGGGTCTCGAAATAGCCGTCCTCGCCCGTCAGGCGCTTGTAAATCTCGTCGGCCACCTTGTGGGAGATGGCCCGCCAATTGTCCGGCGCGCTGGTGACGGCCTCGCCGATCATCTGTTGCTCGGCGTAGACATCCCAGAGCCGGAACTCGACCCTGAGCCGCCCGTCGGGCTGGGTCTCGACCTTGCCGCTGACCAGCGCCTGGGCGTTGATCACCCGCCAATCGCCGAAGCGCGGCAGGGTCTGCAGGCTTTCCGGCGTCTGGATGAATGCCTTCCTGTCGATGGGCTTGAAGAGGCCGGAGCGCTCGAGATCGGCGGACACCACCCCGGCGATGCTGCTGCCCGATTGCTGGTCCGACGGCTGCTGGCCGTAGAAGTCGACGACGGCGATCGGCATCGGCTGCACGGTGCCTTGGGTGATGTCGATGCGCAGATCGGCCCGCGCGGGCGAGAGCGCGAGCAGGACGATGAGTGCCGCAAGCGCGGCCGGCAGGCGAGTGAGCAGTAATGGGCGCATGACCTCAAGCCTCCTCAGGCAGGGTGGGGCGTGACCAGCACAGTAAGCGATTCCCAGGACGCATGGCTTTCTGCCGGCAAGGCGAAGGGGCTGCACTTGAAGATGGCGCCGGTCGCCGTCTTCGCCGCCGCACGATAATCCGCTTGCGTTGCAAATCTCGTCTTGTCGACGACATCCACGGCTTCGACCGCGCCTTCGAGGTCGAGGCCGAGGTGCAAGGCAACCGTCGGCGCGTCGATCGATTCCGACGACTGCCAGCAGCCGGCGAGCCGGGAGGCGATGATCATCGCCGCGGCATTGGCCGCGGGCGTCGCCGTCGCCGGATCCTGCAGGGTGACGACCAGCGTCGTCGGCGCCTTGGGGTCCGGCGGCGGCGGCGATGCCGCAGCTTGAACGACCGGCGCGGGCTTCTCCGGGGCGCAGGCGGCCAAGGCAAGCGAGAGCAAAATCAGACTGACAAGATGAACCGGCTTGGCCATCCGCATCACAACAAGTTGCCGCTCGGACTGAAGCGGAACGTGGCAGATTTCCAGGTATCATATTTGTCGGGCGGAAGGTGAAGCGGACTGCATTTCAGCAGCGCCCGACGCGCGGCCTCGGCAGCGGCCTGATAGGCCGGATCCGTGGCCGCCCGCGCTGAATCGAGAATCTGAGGGTTGCCGAGGACCGTTCCATCGGAACCGAGATCGACGTGAATCTCTATCACCATGGTGTCGGCGCCCTTCTTGCCGGGATCGAGGTACCAGCAGCCGGCAATCTGCGAACGCACGGCGTCGAGCTCGCTGCTCGACAGCTGCGCCCCCAGCTGATCGGTCTGCGGCTGCGGCGGTTGAGGCGTTTGCTGCTGCTGGTCGGTGTTGTCGGCCGTCTGGGTATTCAGCTTCTCCACGTTCTTCAACAGCGAGTTGAAGTCGGTTGCCTGCTGCTGCTGCGGCTGCGGCTTCACTTTGGGCTTGGTCTGGTCGGGCGGAACCTTGGGGCGGAGCTGCGGCACCGGCTGCGGCTCGATCTTCGCCTGCTGTTGCTGCGGCGGCGGTTTCGTCTGGTCAGGAATGATGATCGGCTGGGGCGGCTCGGCCACGGTCGGCTGAACCGGCTGCGGCGCCTGGTCGGGCGGCAACGGCGGCGGAGCCTGTTCGGCCGGCTGGGGCGGCGTGGGCAGCGGCGGCGGGGTCGGCGCCTGAGGCGCGGCGGGCGCGGGCAAGGGCTGGGTGACGGGCTTTATCACCGGCGTCTGGATGGGCTTCACGCTCGGCTGCGGCTGGGCGGTCAGGTCGGCCACGGTCGCCAGCTGGACCGCCACCGGCTCGATCACCTCCTCGGGCTTGAACAGGTCCGGCAGGCCGAGAAGGATCATCAGCACGATCGCCAGATGCAACAGCAGTGAAAGGGTCGCGCCCGCCCGCATCGCCTACTTGGTCTTCTTCTTCTGGCCCGTGTCGGTCGCCTGGCCCTGGTCGGCCGGCATGTCGACCACGAGGGCCACCTGGGTGAAGCCCGCGGTTTTGATCAGGCCCATCACCTGCATCACCCGGCCATAGTCGATCTTCTTGTCGCCGCGGATGAAAATCTTGGTATCGGGCTTGTTCGCGGTGATCGCCTGCAGGCGCGGCACCAGCGCGTCGTCGCCGATCTGGGTCTCCTGCAGATAGATCTCGCCGGTATCCTTGATGGTGACGACGAGGGGCTCATCGGGATTGCTGAGCGGCTCCGCCTTGGTCTGAGGCAGATTGACCGGGATGCCGACGGTGAGCAGCGGCGCCGTCACCATGAAGATGATGAGCAGCACCAGCATCACGTCGACCATCGGCGTCACGTTGATCTCCGCCATCGGCCGGAACTTGCCGCCGCGCCCCCCCCTATGGGTCCGGTGATGGAGATAGACGGCCATCTAGCGCTTCTCCTCCAGCTGGCGGGAAAGGATGGCGCCGAATTCGCCGCAGAAGGCTTCCAGCCGGTTGCCGAACCGGCCGATGGAGCCCGAGAGCTTGTTGTAGGCGAGCACCGCCGGAATCGCCGCCACCAGGCCGAGCGCGGTCGCGAACAAGGCCTGGGCGATGCCCGGTGCCACCACCGCCAAGGTCGTGTTCTTCGAGGCCGCAATGGAGGCGAAGCTGTTCATGATGCCCCAGACGGTGCCGAAGAGGCCGACGAAGGGCGCTGCCGAGCCGACAGAGGCGAGAAAGATCATGTGGCGCTCCAGCGCATCCATTTCCCGCCCCAGCGCGATGTCCATCACCCGCTCAATGCGATCCTGCAGGCTCGCTTTCATGTGGTCCGTCTGGGTCAGGCCCTTGGCGGCGGACCGGCGCCATTCGCGCATGGCGGTCACGAACAGCGCCGACATGGGGTCGGGCGCCTTGGCCTCGAGCCGGTCGAACAGGAGTTCGAGCGAGCCGCCGGACCAGAATGCCTCCTCGAACTGCTTGGCCTGGCTGCGCAAACGCCTGAGCCTGAGGGACTTCTCGAAAATGATCGCCCAGGTCCAGAACGAGGCGATCAGCAGCATGACCATCACGACCTTGACGATGATGTCGGCCTGCATGAACAGCCCGACGATGGACATGTCGGGGGAGAACATGCCGCCGGCGAGCTGGGAGGTATCGACCGGCATGGTCGGGGCGGCGGAAATCGTCTGATCCATGGACTACACGAGCTCCTCGGAAATGCGGTAGTTGGAGAGCGCCTCTCTGACGGGATCGGGCAGGCGCTGGGGCCGCCCCTTGCGATTGAGGCAGGCGACGCGGATGACGAGCCGGCTGAGCAGTTCCTCGCCGCGCAGTACGCGCTGGTCGAGACGGATGACCGCGGCGCCGACCTCAATGACCCTGGTCTCCACGGTCAGGAGGTCATCGAGGACCGCCGGCCTCAGATAGTCGACTTCGCACCGGCTGACGGCGAAGGCCAAGTCGAACGTCTCCAACATCTCGCGATGGCTGGAGCCCGACGCGCGCAGCAATTCGGTGCGCGCGCGCTCGGCGAATTTCAGGTAGTTGGCGTAATACACCATGCCGGCGACGTCGGTGTCCTCGTAGTAGACCCGGATGGCAAAGCGGTGGACCTCAGGCATCCTCGCCCTCCCCGCCCGACTCGCCCAACAGGTCGAGCTGGCCCGCCCGTGGCGGCTCGGGCAATCCCAGATAGCGGTAGCCGCCGGCCGCCACCATCCGACCCCGGGGCGTGCGCTGGAGCAGGCCTTCCTGGATGAGGTAAGGCTCGATCACCTCCTCGATGACGTCGCGCTGCTCCGAAAGGGCCGCGGCAAGAGTCTCCACGCCCACCGGGCCGCCGGCATAGTTCTCGACGATGCAGCCGAGATAGCGCCGATCCATGGCGTCGAGCCCTCGTCCGTCCACTTCCAGGCGGGTGAGCGCTGCGTCGGCGACGATTGCATCCACCTCGCCGTCGCCGGCCACGGCGGCGAAATCCCGCACCCGGCGCAACAGCCGGCCCGCGACCCTGGGCGTGCCCCGGGCGCGCCGCGCGATCTCCGCCGCGCCGTTCTGGGTCAGCCTCATGTCGAGAAGCTCGGCCGCGCGGCGGAGAATCCGCTCCAGCTCGGTGGGCGTATAGAATTGCAGGCGCATGGGAATGCCGAAGCGCTCGCGCAACGGCGTGGTGATGAGACCGGAGCGGGTCGTCGCTCCGATCAAGGTGAATGGCGGCAGGTCGATCCTGACCGAACGCGCCGCCGGGCCCTCGCCGATGATGAGATCCAGCTGGAAGTCCTCCATGGCCGGATAGAGGATCTCCTCCACCGCCGGGGCCAGGCGATGGATCTCGTCGATGAACAGGACGTCGCGCGGCTGCAGATTGGTCAGCAAGGCCGCCAAGTCTCCGGCGCGGGCGATGACCGGGCCCGACGTGGCGCGCATGTTCACGCCGAGCTCGCGGGCGACGATCTGGGCCAGCGTCGTCTTGCCGAGGCCGGGTGGCCCGAAGAACAGCACATGATCGAGGGCCTCGCCTCGGGACCGCGCCGCGGCGATGAAGACCTTGAGGTTGGCGCGCAGCTGCTCCTGGCCGACGAATTCGCCCAGAGACTGGGGGCGCAGGCCGGTATCGGCCCGATCCTCGGCCGCCGGCTCCGCCGCCACCGTGCGCGATGCGGTCACTGGGAGAGTTCCTTCAAGCCGGCGCGGATGAGGGCATCGACCGGCGCGCTCGCGCCCAGCTGCCGTGCTGCCTCGATCACGGCGTCGAAGGCCTCGGCACGCCTATAGCCCAGATTGACCAGGGCCGAGACGGCATCGGCCTCGCTCCCGCGCTGGGGCAGCTCTGCCGCAGCCGGCCCGAGGGCCACGGCGCGGACCTTGTCCTTGAGTTCGGTGGCGATGCGCTGGGCCAGTTTCTGGCCCACGCCCGGCGCCCGCGCGAGGCTCGCCTTGTCGGCGGCGGCGATGGCCCGCATCAGGTCCTCTGGGCTCAGCACGCCGAGCAAGGCCAGCGCCAGCTTGGCGCCCACGCCCTGGACGGTGGTGAGCAAACGGAACCAGTCGCGCTCGGCCGGCTCGGCAAAGCCGTAAAGGTGGATGTGGTCCTCGCGCACATGGGTCTCGATCAGCAACGAGACGGGCGTCCCCTTGGCGGGCATCCGCCCCAGGCTGCGCGCCGAGCAAAACACGAGGTACCCGACACCGCCGACATCGATCACGGCGGAATCGCTTCCGGCCTGATCGAGCAGTCCGGTGAGCTTGGCGATCATGCCGGCACCTTGGGCTTCTGCCAGCGCGCCGCAGTCTCGGCGTGATGGGCATGGCAGATGGCTACCGCCAGCGCATCGGCCGCATCGGCGGTTTCGGTCAGGCAGCCGGGCAGAAGGATGCGGACCATGGCCTGGACCTGCTCCTTGCCGGCATGGCCGGCACCGACCACGGACTTCTTCACCAGATTGGCGGGGTATTCGGCAACCGCGAGCCCGGCAAGTGCGGGTACCAGCAGCGCAACGCCGCGCGCGAGCCCGAGCTTCAGGGTCGAGGTGGGGTTCTTGTTGACGAAGGTCTCCTCTACGGCGGCGGCAACCGGCCGATAGGCGGCGATCACGGCGGTGAGGCCTTCGTGGAGCTGGACTAGCCGTTCGGCGAGAGGCCGGTCGGAATCCGTGTGCACCGCGCCGTCGGCGACGTAGCGCAGACGCGAGCCGGAGGACTCGATGATGCCCCAGCCAGTGTTGCGCAGCCCGGGATCAAGACCGATTAGGCGCATCTGCTAAGCCAATTCCTAAGAGGCCTAGGCGGTCAGCCGGGCCAGAACGTCGTCGGCGATCTCGAAATTCGCCGCCACCGTCTGCACGTCGTCGTTGTCCTCCAGGGCATCGATGAGCTTCAGCAGGCGTTCGGCGTTGTCGCCTTCGACGGGAACGGCTGATAGCGGACGCCATTGAAGGCGCGCCTCCGCCGGCGGCCCGAATTTGGCCTCCAGGCTGTCGCGCAGCTGGGCGAAGCCCTCGGGCGCGCTGGTCGCCTCGTGAAATTCGGCATCGCTTTCCACGTTGTCGGCGCCGGCCTCCAGCGCCGCCTCGAAGAACGCATCGGCGCCCGCGGCCTTGGCCGGATACCGCACCACGCCCTTGCGCTCGAACATGAAGGAGACGCTGTTGGTTTCGCCCAAGGCCCCGCCATGCTTGCTGAAGGCCGAGCGAACGTCGGAGGCGGTGCGATTGCGGTTGTCGGTCAGCACCTCGACGAGGATGGCCACACCACCAGGGCCGTAACCCTCGTAGCGCATCTCCTCGTAGCTGGTCGCGTCCTCGCCGCCCGCGCCCCGCTTGATCGCCCGCTCCACCGTGTCCTTCGACATGTTCGCGGCGCGGGCCGCCACGAGGGCGGCGCGCAACCGTGGATTCGCATTGGGGTCGGGCAGGCCGCTGCGCGCGGCGGTGGTGAGCTCTCGGATCAGCTTGGTGAAGACCTTGGCGCGCTTCGCGTCCTGCGCGCCTTTGCGGTACATGATGTTCTTGAATTGCGAATGACCGGACATCTTCGTTGGACCCCGAATCAGTAACGAGGCCGACGCATCCTGTGCCGGACGGCGGAGGCCAAGCCGTGGTAACGGTTAAAGCGCCAATATGGCAAGAATTGGGCGGGTTCTAACCGGATTCTGCCCTTCTGCCAAGGACTTCCCCCCGTCGGGGCGCGACGCGGGCTAAGCCGGCCGGTCGGGCGCCAGAACGCCGCCTTCGCGGAAGGGCCGGGCAATCCGCGCCAAGCCTGTCTGATCGTCGATTTCCACGAACAGGCCCGAAAGGGTCGCCGGCCCCGAGGCCGGCACCATGCGCTCGGTCGGAAGCTTGGTGGTGAAACGGGCGATCGGCGCCGCCTTGTCCATGCCGATGACCGAATCGTAGTCGCCACACATGCCGGCATCGCTCATATAGGCGGTGCCACCCGAGAGCACGCGCGCGTCAGCCGTGGGTACATGGGTATGAGTCCCGACCACGACGCTGACCCGCCCGTCCAGAAAATGTCCCATGGCCTGCTTCTCGCTGGTCGCCTCCGCATGCAGGTCGATGAGGATCGCGTCCGCCGTCTCGCCGAGGCGATAGCCGGAGAGCCGGTGGACGACAGCGGCGAAGGGATCGTCGAGGGCATCCATGAACAGGCGGCCCATCACGTTCACCACCAGGACGCGCTTTGCCCCGGCGGTCTCGAAGAGGCCGAAGCCGCGGCCGGGCGTGCCGGGCGGGAAATTGTCGGGGCGCAACAGTCGGGGATGCCGGTCGATGAAGCCGGTCGTCTCCCGCTGATCCCAGACATGGTTGCCGGTAGTGATGACATCGGCGCCAGCGGCATAGAGCTGGTTGCAGATCTGTTCGGTGATGCCGAAGCCGCCGGCGGCGTTCTCGCCATTGACGACGACGAAGTCGAGTGCGAGCTCGCGGCGCAAGCGCGGCAGCTGCTCGATCGCCGCCGTCCGGCCGGCGCGGCCGACCAGATCGCCGAGGAAAAGGAGTCGCATGATCGGCCCGCTGCCTCAGGCAATCCGTTGCAAGGAGCGCTCGGTGGCGAGCCAGTCGAGGCGCTGGTCATAGTGAGCGCGCGGCACCGCCTCGACCTCCTGGCCGGCATAGGCAAAGCCGACGGCGGTCACCCCACGACGGGCGTCCCGGAGCTTGGCCAGCGTCCGATCATAGAAGCCGCCGCCATAGCCGAGGCGATATCCGCGGCGATCGAAGGCGAGCAGCGGCACGATCAGCAGGCTCGGCGTGAGCTCCGGCTCCTCGGGCGACGGCACTTCGGTCTTGAAGCCGCCGGGAACAAGACGCGTTCCCGGCCTCCAGCGCCGGAACACAAGCGGCGCACCCTTGGCCACGACCACGGGCAGACCGATGACAATCCCGGCCGCATGCAGGCGTTCCATCAGCGGGCGCGGGTCGATCTCGTCGCCCATGGGCCAGAAGGCCGAAACGATCCTGCCGGGCGTGACCGTGATTCCGGCCAGGAACAGCAAGGCCGCCTTGGCGCCCGCCGCCGCCGGCGCTTCGGCCCGAACCAACGCCTCGCGCCGGGCGAACGCCGCGCGTCGGAACTCAAGCTTGTCTTGAACGAGAGAAGCGGGCGGAGCCGTCGGAGCCGATGGCACGTACTGATCCTCTGTGGCCTGCCAATGCAGGTGGGCGCCATATGCCGAGACCAGGGTCCCGGTAGAGACAGCTCCCTCGAGGTTGTTATTGGCCCCAGGGATTTAGCGGCCTGTCATGCTCGACAGCGCCCGCCCGGGGAGAATCTATGCGGCTTCCACGCGGGCGGCAATAGCCTCCACCCGGCTGGCCAGTGTTTCCAGCGATTGCGCGAGCCTGTCCTCCTCGCCGTCGCCGCCTGCAAGACGCGCCAGCTCTTCCTTGGCGGCGGAGAGCTCATCGGCGACCAGAAGGGCGGCCATCAACAGGAGCCTGGCGTCGCCGATCTGGCCGACGGATTGGGCAAGGCGCTCCACCCGATGGGCAAGGTCCTTTGCCAGGGCACCGACCGCTTCTTCTTGTCCATCATCGCAGGCGACGTCATAGCCGCGATTGTTGATGACGATGTGGACCTTGCCCATTCTATCTATCCCTCCGCGACGATCTTCAGGCGCTCGATGACCGAATCAAGCCGGGCCGCGACGTTGCGCGCCTCGGCCTGGAGCGTCGCATTGCGGCCGCGCAGTTCGCGCATCTCCGAGGAGACGCGGCCGCGGTCGGCATCGGCCGCCTGGGCGCGGCTGCTCGTCGCGACCTCAAGCCGGCTGAGGGCGGCGTCCATTCGGTCGAGAGCCTGGGCGAGACGCAAGATCACGTGGGATTTCCGACCCCGGACAAGCTTTTACTGCCTGTGCTTGACGTGGCGGATCATATGGCTGCGCAACGGGGGGCGTCAATGCATCGAGCCATGGGCCGCCCGGTGGTAGACAGGCAAGATCGTCACAGGCCCAAGACTCAAGTTGACGGTGGTGGCAGCGGGCGGCATGTTGCGCCGCCTTCGTCTTATGAGGAGCGCGTCGATCTCCTCGGCGCGGCATCGTTCGCCCAGGAAACGAGGGGCCAGGTTACGAGGCCGACATGGACGCTAGCCCCGAAGTCCAGCATCGCGATCTTGCCAATGCCATCCGCGCGCTCGCCATGGACGCGGTGGAAAAGGCGAATTCCGGCCATCCGGGAATGCCCATGGGCATGGCCGACGTGGCGACGGTGCTGTTCCGCCGCTTCCTCAAGTTCGATCCCGCCGATCCGGCCTGGCCCGACCGCGACCGCCTGGTGCTCTCCAACGGTCACGGCTCGATGCTGCTTTATTCCCTGCTCTACCTCACCGGCTATCCGCAGATGACCATCGAGGAGCTGGAGCGTTTCCGCCAGCTCGGCAGCCGGACTGCAGGCCATCCCGAGTTCGGTCATGCGCCCGGCATCGAGACAACCACCGGGCCGCTGGGCCAGGGCCTCGCCAATGCCGTGGGCATGGCGCTTGCCGAAAGGATGCTAGCTGCCCGCTTTGGCGCCGAACTGGTCGATCACCGCACCTTCGTCTTCGCCGGCGACGGCTGCCTCATGGAAGGCATCAGCCACGAAGCGATCTCCCTTGCCGGACATCAGCGACTGAACCGACTCATCGTTCTCTTCGACGACAACCACATCTCCATCGACGGCCCCACCTCGCTCGCGGTTTCCGACGACCAGCTCATGCGATTCCGGGCAAGCGGCTGGGCCGCGGAGGCCATCGACGGCCAGGACCCAGACGCGATCGAGGGCGCGATTGCGCGCGCCATCGTCAGCGATCGGCCGAACCTGATCGCCTGCCGCACGGTGATCGGCTATGGCGCCCCCACCAAGGCCGGCACGGCCGCAGCCCATGGCGCGGCCTTGGGCAAGGACGAAGTCTCGGGCGCCAGGCAAAAGCTCGGCTGGAACCATCCGCCCTTCGTCATCCCGGCGCCGATCCTCGGCAGCTGGCGCGGATTCGGCGCCCGCGGCGCGGAGCTCAACGCCGAATGGCGCCAGCGCCATCAGGGTCACGCCAGGCGGGCGGCTTTCGACCGGCAGATTTCGGGCGATCTGCCCGAGGAGTTTGCCGGCGCGGTCCTGCGCCTGAAGCGAACGACTATTGCCCAGGCGCCGAAGATCGCCACCCGCCAGTCCTCGCAGAATTTTCTGGAGGCCCTGGCCCCCATGCTGCCCGAACTCATCGGCGGCTCGGCCGATCTCACCGGGTCCAACAACACCAAGACCAAGGACATGGCTGCGGTGGCGCCGCCTGGCTACGAAGGCCGTTACATTTACTATGGCGTACGCGAGCACGGGATGGCGGCGGCGATGAACGGCATCGCCCTCCACCGGGGCTTCATCCCTTATGGCGGAACGTTCCTGGTGTTCACCGACTACTGCCGGCCGGCGATCCGTCTTGCGGCCCTGATGAGCCAGCGGGTCATCTACGTCATGACCCATGATTCCATCGGCCTTGGCGAAGACGGGCCGACCCACCAGCCAGTCGAACATCTGGCCGCCCTGCGCGCGATCCCTAACCTTCTGGTCTTCCGTCCGGCCGACACGGTGGAAACGGTCGAATGCTGGGCCCAGGCGTTGACGGAAAAGCGTCCCTCGGTCATCGCCCTCAGCCGCCAGGCCCTGCCGACGGTCCGGCTCAAATTCGAGAAGGCCAATCTGTCCGCCCTTGGGGGCTACCTGCTGGCCCGGGCCGATGGCCGGCGCGAGGCGACCATTCTCGCCACCGGCTCGGAAGTCTCCATCGCCCTTGCCGCCCGCGAGTTGCTGCAGAAGGAAAGCATCGGCGCGGCTGTGGTCTCGCTACCCTGCTGGCAGCTGTTCGATGCCCAGCCTGAGGCCTATCGACGCCGCGTGCTCGGTCGCAAGGCAACCCGCGTCGCGGTCGAAGCGGCTTCGCCCTTCGGCTGGGAACGCTATGTCGCCGATGCGTCGGCCGTGATCGGAATGAAAAGCTTCGGCGCGTCCGCGCCGGCGCCCGATCTCTACAAGCATTTCGGAATTACCGCCGAGGCCATCGTGACGGCGGTAAAATCCAGACTCTGACAGGAGGAACGATCATGCCGGTTCGCGTCGCCATCAACGGCTTCGGGCGCATCGGGCGCCTGGTGCTGCGCGCACTCTTGGAGTCCAAGCGCACCGACCTAGAGGTCGTCGCCCTCAACGATCTGGGCCCGGTGGAAACCAATGCACATCTCCTGCGCTATGATTCGGTCCATGGGCCGTTCCTCGGCGCGGTGCAGACCAGGGAAGGCGCCATGGACGCCGGGCGCGGCTGGATGACGGTCACATCCGAGCGCGATCCCGCCAAGCTGCCCTGGGCCAAGCTCGGCGTGGACGTGGCCCTGGAATGCACCGGTATCTTCACCGATCGGGAGAAGGCCGCCGCCCATCTGAAGGCCGGCGCCAAGCGAGTCCTGGTGTCGGCGCCGGCGAACGGCGCCGATTTGACCGTCGTCTACGGCGTCAACCACGGCAAGCTCGAGAAGTCCCACATCGTGGTCTCCAACGCGTCTTGCACCACCAATTGCCTCGCTCCGGTTGCCGCGGTGCTGCAGAAGGCGGTGGGCATCGAGCAAGGGTTCATGACCACGATCCACAGCTACACCGGCGACCAGCCGGTGCTGGACACCCTTCACAAGGATCTCTATCGCGCCCGTGCCGCTGCGCTGTCGATCATTCCGACGACGACGGGTGCCGCCAAGGCGGTCGGGCTGGTGTTGCCGGAACTCAAGGGCAAACTTGACGGCACGGCGATCCGCGTGCCGACGCCCAACGTCTCGCTGATCGACTTCAAGTTCATCGCTGGCAAGCAGACTTCGGAGGCCGAAGTGAATCAGGCGGCGATCGATGCCGCGACCGGCGCCAACAGCCCGCTGAAGGGCATCCTCGCGATCAACGATCAACCGTTGGTTTCCAGCGATTTCAACCACAACGCCGCCAGCTCGATCTTCGACGTCAAGCAGACCAAGGTCATCGACGGGCGTCTGGTGCGGGTGCTGTCCTGGTACGACAACGAATGGGGATTCTCCAATCGCATGCTGGACACGGCCGTGGCGCTCGGCGCGCTGGGATGAGGAAGCGGCCGGCGGTGGCTCCGACCGCCGTCGTCGTCCACGACCTCGCCGAGGCCAAGGCCGCATTGGCGGCGGCCGCCGAGACCGGCCGCATGGTTGCGATCTGGAGCGCGCCCGAAGCCGCGATCTTCGCCGGCACGGGCTGGTTCGCCGCCGTCGAGCGCCGGGCCCGGGCGGCCAATCCGGAAGCTTCCGCCAGATTCGTGCTCGACTGCGGCCAACGCGCCGACCTGGTCCAGGAAGCATTTCGCGAGGGCATCAAGGAGACTTGTTTCACGGGCAGGGCGAGCCTGGCCGAGCGCCTCGCCGACATCGCCGCCAAATCGCGGGCGAGGCTCCATCGGCGACGCCCGCGAGCCCTCGATCTCGGTGAGACCAGGGATCCCGGCGGCGCCTGCCGGCGCCTCCTGGGCGGCGATTGATAATGACGGCCGCCTCCGCTATGTCAGTTTCGCTCGCTGAAGCGCAGGAACGCACCCGATGAAGATCACGCCGCGCGTCCGCAAGATCCTCTCCTGGTATGAGAGCGATAACCCGGGCACCAAGGCCAATCTCGCCCGCATCCTGATGCAGGGCAGGCTCGCCGGCACCGGCCATCTGATCATCCTGCCGGTGGATCAGGGGTTCGAGCATGGGCCCGCCCGCAGCTTCGCGCCCAATCCGCCGGCCTATGACCCGCATTACCATTTCCAACTCGCCATCGACGCCGGTCTCTCGGCCTACGCCTCAGTGCTCGGCATGATCGAGGCGGGTGCGGCGAGCTTCGCCGGGCAGATTCCTTTGATCCTCAAGCTGAACAGCTCCAACAGCCTGGCCACGGCCAAGGACCAGGCCGTCACCGGATCGGTGCGCGATGCCTTGAGGCTCGGCTGCGCGGCCATCGGGTTCACCATCTATCCCGCCGCCGACAAAGTTTTCGAACAGATGGAGGAGATCCGCGCGCTCGCCGAGGAAGCGAAGGCCCACGGGCTCGCCGTCGTCATCTGGTCCTATCCACGCGGCAGCATTTCGAAGGACGGCGAGACCGCCCTCGACGTTGCCGCTTATGCCGCCCACATGGCGGCATTGCTTGGCGCCCACATCATCAAAGTGAAGCCGCCCACAGCCTTTCTCGAGCAGGCCGAGGCCAAGAAGGTCTACGAGAAGGAAAAGATCGACGGTTCGACCCTCGCGAGCCGGATCGCCCATGTCGTCCAGGCCGCCTTCGCCGGCCGACGCATCGTCGTGTTCTCCGGCGGCGTCGCCAAGGACCTCGCCGGCATCTACGACGAGGCTCGCGCGATCCGGGACGGCGGCGCCAACGGCTCGATCATCGGCCGCAACACCTTCCAGCGCCCGCGCGAGGAAGCCCTCGCCATGCTTGACGAGATCGTGAAGATTTATCAAGGCAAGGCGTGATGCCCGGGCGCTGCCAGCTTTATCTGGCGGCACCGCCGGCTTTTCCACCCGACTTCGCGGCGAGGCTGGCAGCGGTATTGGACGCCGCCCCGGTCGCCTGCCTTCGCCTGCCCGCCCTGCCGGAAGCCGCAGCGTTCTTGCGGTTCGCTCAAGCCCGTGACATCGCAGCATTGCTGGACGGCGACGCCGAATTGGCCCAACGCCTCGGCGCCGACGGCGTGCATCTGACCGATGGCGCCGAGTTCGCCGCGGCCCGGCGCCTCCTGGGCGACCAGGCGATCGTCGGCGTCCATTGCGGCAGCTCGCGCCATGCCGCGATGCTGGCGGCCGACGCGGGCGCCGACTACGTCGCCCTCGACGCCGACATCGAGCTTGTCGCCTGGTGGGCCGAGGTCATGGTCGTGCCGGTGGTGGTCGAACTCGGCGACAACATCGCGAGGGCCGCGGAATTCGCCGCCGCCGGCGCGGATTTCGTAGTGCCGGGCGGGGCAATCTTCGACGACCCGGCCGGCGCTCCGGCGGCAGCGGCGAAGCTGGCCGTGGAGATCGCCTGAGCGCCTGCCGGCCCTGGTGCCTCAGGTTGCGTGGGGTCGGGCAAGCTGTTAGCTTCCGCGCCGCTTTCGGCCAACCCCCGACAACGAGACGTCGCGATGAAGATCAATGGTAACGAACTTCGTGCCGGCAACATCCTGGAATACCAGGGTCGCCTGATGCGCGCGGTGAAGGTGCACATCGTGCAGATGGGAAATTGGCGCTCCTATATGCAGGTGGAGCTGAAGGATATCCAGAGCGGTACCAAGCTGAACGAACGGATCCGTCCTGCCGACGTGGTCGAACGCGTGCAGCTGGATGAGAAGGACTATCAGTTCCTGTTCAAGGACGGCGACCAATACACCTTCATGGACAATGAGACTTACGAGCAGATCACCGTCGATGGCGAACTGATCGGCGAGCCGGCGGCCTTCCTCCAGGAAGGCATGCACGTCTCGGTCCAGAGCCATGAAGGCAAGCCGCTCAGCGTCACGCTTCCGGGCAGCGTAACCATGCGCATCGCCGAAGCGGATCCGGTCGTCAAGGGTCAGACGGCTTCCTCTTCCTACAAGCCGGCCAAGCTCGAGAACGGCGTGCGGGTGATGGTGCCGCCCCATGTCGAAGCCGGCACGCGCATCGTCGTCAACATGTCGGACCTGAGTTACGTCGAGCGGGCCAAGGACTGACGTCCGCCGGCATGGCGCCCCGCTCAGCACTCATCAACGTGATGACCCGGGCCGCCGAAAAGGCTGCCAGGGGTCTGAGGCGCGACTTCGGCGAAGTCGAACAGCTCCAGGTTTCCCTCAAGGGCCCGGGTAATTTCGTCTCCACCGCAGATCTCAAGGCCGAGCGGGTCCTGCGCCAGGAATTGAGCAAGGCCCGGCCCGACTATTCCTTCCTGATGGAGGAGAGCGGGGCCAGCGCCGGCAAGGACACGGAGCATCGCTGGATCGTCGATCCCCTCGACGGGACGACCAATTTTCTCCATGGACTTCCTCAATTCTGCATTTCCATCGCGCTGGAGCGGGCGGGGGATATCGTCGCCGGGGTCGTCTATGACCCGATCAAGGACGAGATGTTCTGGGGCGAGAAGGGCATCGGCTCCTTCCTCAACGACCGGCGGCTTCGGGTTTCCTCGCGGCGCCAGCTGAGCCAGGCGCTGGTCGCAACAGGTACGCCCTATGGCCAGCGCAGCAGCGGGCGGCCGCGCTACCTTCGCCAGCTGGACAGTCTCATGGACCAGGTGGGCGACATCCGTCGCATGGGCTCTGCCGCCCTCGATCTTGCCTATGTCGCGGCCGGAAGGTTCGACGGCTACTGGGAGTACGGGCTCAGCCCCTGGGATATCGCCGCCGGCCTGTTGCTGGTGCGCGAAGCGGGCGGCTATGTGAGCGAGCCCAGCGGCGAAGGCGATCCCCTCACGAGCGGCGATACCCTCGCAGCCAACGATCATCTCCACGGGGCGCTGAAGACGGCGCTGACCAAGGCGTGAAATCCGCTGCCGGAGAAGGCAAAGGCGTTTACGGCCGTTTCCGGCCTGGGCTATACTCCGCCGCCTTATATCATTGGCAAATCAGAAAAATACTATCCGCAGGGGCCTCGATGGACATGCTGCTTCGCCGCCGGAGACGCCGTCCATGCCTGATCGGGCTGGCCGGGCTCTCGGCGCTGGCCCTCGGCGTGGCGCCGGCCGTAGCCCAGCAGGTCATGGCTGCCAAAGGTTCCGTCACCATCGATGTCGGCGTGCTCAACCAGCTCGGTTCGCCATACACCCCCGGCGGCTACTATTCCTATGGCCAAGCGCCCGGCTATGCCCCCCCCGTCTATGGGCAATCGGCCTACGGGCAACCGGCCTATGGCCAGCCGGTCTATGCTCAGCCCGCTTACAATCCCTATAACCCCTATCCGACTCAGCCCACCGGGGGCTTGCTCTACCCGCCGATCCAGTCTCCGACCAGCACGCTCACGGTTCCGCCGCCGCCTGGTGCTACGCCTTACGCTCCGGTGCAGCCTATGGCGGCCGCATCGACCGGGAGCGTAACGGCGACCCCACCGCCGCCGGCTTCGCCCCCGCCGCAGCCGGCCGAGGCGACGAACCAGGAGACGACGGCCGTGCCGGCGGCATCGACCGCCTCGACGACCGGTTCGACAGCGACGGCCAGCACTGCTGCAACGACGACCGAACAAAGCACGGCGAGCACTGCAACGGCCTCGACCGGCACGACAGCCTCCACCGATACGGGAAGCACGGCGACGTCGACCGGGGCAACCGCCGTTCCGCCGCCCCCGGCGGCACCCGCTGCGCCGGCCGCGCCCGCTGCATCTCAACCTTCGACGACGGCGACCGCCGAGGCGACGGGGACCACCTCGGCCCCCAGTGCCGCAGCCCCAGCTTCGACCACTGGCGAGACCACGACCGCCTCGGCCGGAACCCAGGCGACCGAGACGCCGGCCACGCCTGTCGAAGGTCAGCTCCAGATCGCTTTCCCGCAAGGCTCGGCGGACATTCCCGACGCGGCCAAGAGCGAACTCGACAGCCTGGCCCAGAAGATGGTCGCCAACGACGCCATGCGCATTCAGCTTCTTGCCTATGCCAGCGGCACGCCCGATACGGCGAGCCGGGCCCGGCGCATGTCGCTGTCGCGGGCTTTGGCCGTGCGCTCCTATCTGATCCATAAGGGCGTGGTCAGCACGCGGATGGACGTGCGCGCGCTCGGCAACAACGTCCAGGGCGAGCCGGCCGACCGGGTCGACATCTTGCCGAAGGCCTCATGATGCATCGGCCTTTTGCAGTGGGAGCGACGAGCCGATGACCTCGCCGCGCGGAAGACTGGTGTGGATGGCCATCGGTCTCGTCGCCGTGATCGGCCTCGTCTATCTGCTTTGGGACCAGATCTACCGCGCCTTCCTCCACAATCCGGCTCTCAATGCCGGCATCTATGTCGTCGAGCTCATCGGCATCGTCTACATCTTCTGGCAGGTGATCCGGCTCTACCCCGAGATCGCCTGGATCGAGCGATTCAAGCGCGGCGAGCTGGGCGGCTCGAACGATCCCGTGCCGCGTCTGTTGGCGCCCATGGAAGCCATGGTGCGGGAGCGCACCGGGCGCCTCACGCTTTCTGCCGTGGCGCTTCGCTCGCTGCTCGACAGCATCAGCGCCCGGCTCGACGAGACTCGGGACATCTCGCGCTATTTCATCGGGCTCATGGTGTTCCTCGGGTTGCTCGGCACTTTCTGGGGCCTGCTCGGCACCATTGGCGGCGTGGCCGACGCGATCGGCGCGATCTCGGTCTCCGGCGGCGACATCGCCTCGCTCTTCGGCCAGCTCAAGTCCGGCCTGCAAGGGCCCTTGGCGGGCATGGGCACCGCGTTCAGCGCATCGCTCTTCGGTCTCTCCGGTTCGCTGCTCCTGGGCTATCTGGAACTGCAGGCGAGCCAGGCCCAGAACCGCTTCTTCACCGAGCTGGAGGACTGGCTGGCCGAGCGCACGCGGCTTACCGGTGCCGGGCCGGTCGGCGACGGCGAACAGCCGATCCCGGTCTATATCCAGGCGCTCCTCGAGCAGACTGCCGACAATCTGGAAAACCTGCAGCGGATCCTGGGGCGCGGCGAAGAGAGCCGGATGCAGGCCAACGCCCAGATGAACACGCTGTTCGAGCGCCTGGGCGGCCTCACCGATCAGATGCGCACCGAGGCGCAGCTGATGTTGAAGCTGGCGGAGAGCCAGGGCGAGATGCGCCCCGTCATCGCCATGCTGGCCGAGGCGATGCAGAGCGGGCGTTTCGGCATCGACGACCAAAGCCGCCAACATCTGCGCAACATCGACAACGAGATCAGCCGGCTGGCCGAGGAATCCGGGCGCAACCGCCAGGGGACTCTCCAGGATCTGCGGGTCGACCTGAAGAAGATGACCGACAGTCAGGTGGATCTGCGCCCGCTGCTGACCCGCCTCATCGAGGAAACCGTGCGGGGCCGGCAGGCAGGGCTTCTTGAGCTTCGTACCGACATCAAGAAGCTGGCCGACGGGCAGGTGGATATCCGCCCGCTGCTGAGCCGCCTGATCGAGGAGACGGCCCGCGGACGCCAATCCGAGGTGCCGGATCTTCGCGCCGACATCCGCAAGCTGGCCGAAAGCCAGACCGACCTGCGCCCGATGCTGACCCGCCTTGCCGACCTGCTGAAGAGCGGGACGCTGGGCTTCGACGACCAGAGCCGCCAGCATCTGCGCAGTCTCGACCTCCAGATCGGCCGCCTGATCGACGAGAACTCGCGCGGCCGCCAGGAAATGGTCCAGGAGCTGCGCAGCGAAATCAAGGTCCTCGCCCGTACCATCGCGGCGCTCGCCGAAGAGGCGGAACGCCGATAGGAAGGCCCGTTCATGGCGACCGCTCGGGGCAGAACCCGCCGCTATCTCGACATCTGGCCGGGCTATGTCGACGTCCTCAGCACGCTGCTGATGGTCATCATCTTCACGCTCATGGTTTTCGTCATGGGCCAGTTCTTTCTTGGACAGGTGCTCTCGCGCCGCGACAAGGCGCTGGCGGAATTGAACCAGCATGCCTCCGAGCTCGCCGACATGCTGGCGCTCGAGAAGACGACGAACAGCGATCTCAGGGTCAGCGTCGCCCAGCTTTCCAGCGCGCTGCAGCAATCCAACGCCACCGGCGACAAGCTGCAGCAGCAGCTGGCCTCGACTCAGGCCGACCGAGATCAGCTGGCTGCCGCGCTCGCCGATCTCAAGACCCGGTCGGCCGCCACGACCGCGGCCAAGGCCGAGGTCGATGCCAAGCTCGAGGACGCCTACAAAGTCATCGATGCCGACCGGCAGAAGGTCCAGACCATGCTCGGCGACATCGCCGTGCTGGAGAGCCTGCGCGATGAGCTGAAGCAGCAGCTCGAGGCGAGCAACGCCCAATCCGCGGACCTGCAGCAGAAGTTGACCGCGAGCCAGGCGGTATCGACCGGCCTGCAGCAGCAGTTGAGCCTGAGCCAGTCCCAGTCGACGAGCCTGCAGCAGCAGCTCGCGGCCAGCCTGGCTGAGGCCGCGAGCCTGAAGGAACAGCTCGGCACCAGCACGCAGCAGGTCACCGAATCCGGACTCCAGGTCGAGCTATTGAACCGCCAGCTCCTGGCGCTGCGCGACCAGCTGGGCCAGCTGACGGTCGCCCTCGACGCCTCCGAGGCCAAGGCCAAAGCCGACGAGGTGCAGGTCTTCGACCTCGGCAAGCGGCTGAACGAGGCACTGGCGAGCAAGGTCGAGGAGCTGGCCCGCTATCGCTCCGAATTCTTCGGCAAGCTGCGCGAAGTGCTGGGCAACCGTCCCGACGTGCAGATCGTTGGCGACCGCTTCATCTTCCAGTCGGAGGTGCTGTTCGCCACCGGCTCCGCCGATATCGGCGAGGACGGCAAGCGCCAGCTGGCGGCTTTCGCCGACACGTTGAAAAGCATCTCGGAGCACATCCCCACCGACATCGACTGGCTGTTGCGGGTCGATGGACATACGGACAAGCAGCCGTACAACGGGCCTTACGGCGGCAACTGGGAGCTCTCGACGGCCCGCGCCATCGCCGTGGTCAAGTTCCTGATCGACCAGGGCATACCGCCCAACCGGCTCGTCGCCGCCGGCTTCGGCGAATTCCGCCCGTTGGTGGACGGCGATACCCAGGAGGACTTCCGGCGCAACCGGCGCATCGAACTGAAACTGGATCAGCGGTAGCAACATGTCCTGGGCACCGTCATGAAGGTAGTCATCACCGGAGGGACCGGCTTCATCGGCCTTCTGCTGGCGCGCCGGATCCTAGAGATCGGCCGCCTATCGGGCCCATCGGGACAAGCCGAAGCGGTGGACGAACTCCTGCTTTTCGACGTCGCAGAGCCGCCGGCAAGGCCGGCCTGGTTCGACCGGCGCGTGCGTGTCGAGACCGGCGAGATCGCCGATCGCGACACCGTGTTCCGCTTCATCGACCGGGACGATATCGGCGTTTTCCATCTCGCATCGGTGGTCAGCGGCGGCGGAGAGCAGGACTTCGACCTCGCCATGCGGGTCAATCTCCAGGGCAATCTCAATCTGCTCGAGGCGCTGCGCCGGCGCGGCTCGCGCCCGCGCATCGTCTTCGCCAGCTCGCTCGCCGTCTTCGGTGGCAAAGCCATGCCCAAGACGGTCGGCGATGCCACCAAGGAGACTCCTCAAACGACCTATGGAATTACCAAGGCCATCGGCGAGCTGCTGATCAACGACTACACGCGCAAGGGCTTTCTCGACGGGCGCAGTGCCCGCCTGCCGACGGTCGTCATCCGGCCGGGCAAGCCAAACAAGGCGGCCTCCAGCTTCGCCAGCGGCGTGTTCCGCGAACCCCTGGCCGGGGTCGCCTGCACCCTTCCCGTCGGCCTCGACACGGTGATGCCCATTTCGGGGTATCGCACCGTGGTCGAAGGGTTTCTGAAACTCTACGAGGCGCCCGGCGAAGCCATCGGCGAGGATCGGGCGATCAACTTCCCCGGCCTTGCGGTCAGCGTCGGCGAGATGGTCGAGAGCCTCCATCGCGTCGACAGGCTGCGGCCTCCCGGCGCGGGCAAACTGGGCGAGATCAAGGTCGAACGCGATCCGTTCATCGAGGCCATCGTCGCTGGCTGGCCGACCCGCACCGAGGCAAAGCGCGCCGTCGCCCTGGGCCTCGCGCCCGATGCCAGCCTCGACGCCATCGTTCAGGCCTATATCGAGGATTTCGTCGACCGCCCGAAACCGGCCTGAAACAGCCGGCCTACTGGGCCAGGAATCCGCCGTCGACCGGCAAGGTGTGGCCGGTCACCATGGCCGAGGCAGGGCTCGCCAGGAACAGAACCGCGCCCACGACATCCGATGGCTCGGCCAGGCGACCGAGCGGCGTCATCGCTTCGATCCTGGCGATCAGCTCCGGCTGGGTGAGCAGGCCTTTGATGAAATCCGTACGCACCCAGGTGGGCGCCACGGCATTGACCCGGATGCCGGACCTGGCCCATTCCAGGGCAAGGGCGCGGGTCATGTTGACGACCGCCCCCTTGGTCGCCTGATAGGAGATGTTGGGATAAAGCCCGCCGCCAGAGAGCCCCATGATCGAGGCCATGTTGACGATGCTGCCGCCGCGCCCGGCGATCATCCGCCGCGCCGCGGCCCTGGCGCAAAGGAAGAGGCCGGTCATATTGACGCGGACGACCTTGTCCCAATCGGCAAGGGCGAGTTCGACGCTCGGCCGCCTGATGGCGGTGCCGGCGTTGTTGACCAGCACATCGATTCCGCCATGAGTCAGGGCCGTCTTCTTGACGCCGGCTTCCACCGCAGCCTCGTCGGCGACGTCGAGGGCGACGGCGATGGCCTCGCCGCCCTGTTCGCGGATCGCGCTGGCCGTATCCTCCGCCGCGGCCAGGTCGATATCCGCCACCGCCAGCTTAGCGCCGGCCTCGGAAAGGCCGAGGGCGACGGCACGGCCTATGCCGCGTCCGCCGCCCGTGACCATGGCGGATCGCCCGTCGAGACGGAACGTCTCCAGCACGCCGCCGGCCGGCATCTCGATATCTATCCGAGATCGAGACTGTGGCCCGAGGCCTGCGACAACTCGCCGCCCAGGAGCCGGTCGAGCCTTTCGCCGCCGCGGGTGGAAACCCAGGTCTGATCGCCTTCACTCCAGGCGAAATGCCAGGCGCCGCTCACGGGCGAGGCCAGCCAGATCTGGCGGTTGGGCCCATGCTTGTTGATCAGATACTTGGCGCCGGATTCAAGCTCGAGTGTCAGGATCCCGGCGGCCAGCTCGGCATCGATGTCGCCGTCGGACTGCTCCTCGATCGCCGCCTGGAGGCGCGTGAGCGTGGCATCGGCAAGGCTTTCGAACCGGGTCGAGTCCATGGCATCGCAATCATGCGGACAGGGACCCAATGCCTAGCCGCAATTTCGCCACGAGTCCATGTTAGCAAGGTTCTGTCTATGGACTTTGCATCGTGCCGTCGGCATAGTCCGGCACCTTTTAACCCCCGGACGACTCGGAGGATTTCTTGATTCGTCTTCGCTTGCCCCGCCTTCGGGTGGGCCTCGCCCTGTTGATCGGACTGGGCGCCATCGCCGCGGCCCATGCCCAGACCACGCCGGCTTCGGCCACGGCACCCGCGGCGCCGGCTTTCGATCTCTCGAAGCTGCCCAATCCCCCCATCGATTCGAAGGCCAAGTTCGTCGCCTACATGGTGGAGACGCGCCATGAGGACCCGAAGATGGTCGCTTGGCGCTTCGATCGCGCCCAGGCGATGATCGAGAACAAGGACGTCTGGCGCGAGAAGGAGCTGAAGGCCTATCTCCTGACCCCCCGCGAGGAGTTCGTGTTGGCCCGCAACCGGGCGCGCGCCTATGACCATGCCTTCCTGGACATCGGCTACGGCGTCACCATTTCCGGCCCCCATCTGGTCGGCCGCATGACGTCGACCATCGACGTGAAGCCGGGCGAGCGGGTGCTGGAGATCGGCACCGGCTCGGGCTATCAGTCGGCGATCCTTTCCCACCTGACCGACCAGGTCTATACGATCGAGATCATCGAGCCGCTCGGCAAGCGCAGCGCCGCCAACTACCTTCGCCTGATCGCAGCCGGCTATCCCGAGTTCGCCAACATCCACACCAAGATCGCCGACGGGTACTACGGCTGGGCCGAAGCCGCACCCTTCGACAAGATCATTGTCACCGCCGGCATCGACCATATCCCGCCCCCGCTCCTTCAGCAGTTGAAGACCGGCGGAATCATGGTGATCCCGATCGGACCGCCTGGCCGGCAGCATGTGCTGGAAGTGAAAAAGGTGGCTGACGCCCAGGGCAACATCACCGTCACCCGGCGCGATATCTACAACGGCAAGATCGTGAACTTCGTGCCGTTCACCAAGGCCGGAGGCGGCAACTGGTAGCAGCTGCCGCAGAGACCGCCGAAGGAGGGCGGCTCTCATCCAGCAGAACCGGCTTGTTCTATCTCTCGGTCGGTCTGGTCGCGGGCGCGATCATCGCGCTCGAGATCGCCGTCATGCGCGTGTTCTCCATCGCCAGCTGGGCCCATTTCGGCTCGCTGGTGGTATCCATCGCCATGCTGGGCTTCGGCATCGCCTCGGCGGTCATGTGCCTCGCCAAGGGCAGCATCGAGCGCCACCGGGACCAGATTGCCCGGGTCTGCCTGCTGCTCTTCGGACCGCTCCTGGCGGCGGCTAACGGGCTCGCCCAGCAGATCCCTTTCAACCCGATCTTCCTCGTCTCCGATCCGCAGCAGAAGCTGCGCCTCCTGGCCAATTTCCTGCTCTATTTCGCGCCCTTCCTGCCGGGGGCCATATTCCTCGGCCTCGCTTTCCTCAGGGGCCAGAAGATCTTCGGCCGGGTCTATTTCGCCGACCTTGCCGGTTCGGGCTTCAGCAGCCTCGTTTTCCTGGGCGCTCTCTACCTGCTGCCACCCGAGCGCTTGCTGCTCGTGCCCCTCGGGCTCTGGTTCCTTGGCGGCCTCGCCTGGTTCTCGTTTCAGCGTGACCGGGTCGGACTCGTGCTGATGGCCCTTGGGGGTGCCGCCGCCGTTCTGCTCAACCTCGCCTATCCGCAGATCGTGAGCTCGCCCTACAAGGGCGTCAGCTACGCCCGGCATTTCCCGGACTCTCAGCGCATCTATCAGGCCGCGAGCCCCTTCGGATATCTGGAGATCTACCGCAGCTCCTACTTCCACTTCGCCCCCGGTCTCTCCGACATGGCGGCGATCAAGCTCGCGACCATGCCGAAGGACGCCTATCTCGGCATGTTCATCGACGGCGATGGCCCCATCGGCATCATCAAGGCCCTGCCGCCAGACCAGACGGCCTACTACCGCTTCATGCCGATGTACCTGCCCTATGTGGTGAAGCAGGCACCCAGGGTCTTCGTGGTGCAGTTCGGCGGCGGCATCTCCACCAGCCTGGCGCTGCGCAGCGGTGCCGCTTCCGTGACCGTGGCGGAGAGCAATCCGTTGGTCCTGGGCGCGATGCATGATCCGGCCATCGCCGATCTGACCGGCCATCTGCTGGAGGACCCACGCGTCCATCTCGTTCCTTTCGCCGGCAGGCTCTACGCGCCGCGAGTGCCGCAAAGCTTCGACATCGTCGACTTCAGCCTCGCCGATTCCACAGGCCTCTCCATGGCCGGCGGCAACAGCATCTATGAGAAATACGACTACAGCCGCGAGGCGATGACGAGCTTCATGCACGCCCTCAAGCCCGACGGCGTGCTCGCGGTCACGATCTGGAACAAGGAGGATCCGCCCAAGGCGGCGGTGCGTCTTCTCACCACAATGATCGAGGCGGCACGCGGCGTCGACGACGGGCAGGTCGCCGGGCGTTTCTATATCGTCCACACCTATCTCTCGACCATGACCGTGCTCTACAAGCGCGGCGATTTCACCGCGCCAGAGATCGCCAAGCTCGACGCCCATGCCAAGGCCATGGCCTTCGAGGTGGTCTATCGGCCGGGCGATGCCTACAGCGGCCAGACCCCGGACAAGTTCTATGCCCGCTACCGCGACAACTTCTTCGCCACGTCGGCCGGCGCGGCGGCCAATCCAGGCGGCGCGCCCGTCACGCCATCGGCCGGCGATGCGTCTTCAGCTACGGACGGGTCCGCCGCCACGGATACGACCGATGCCACGGCCCCGGCCGACAGCGGCAGTTCCGGCAATCTGGCTGCCGAACTCTCGGCGAGCAGCGGCGACGACGATCAATCGGGGACAAGCGATCAAGGCGCCGCCGACACCGGGAGTACCGCGGGCGATGGCGATTTCACCATGGGTGCCCTCTACAGCATGCTGGCCCATGAACTGATCGCCGGACGGGAAGCCGAGGTCCGGGAGGGCTACCTCTTCGATGCCTCGCCTCTGACCAACGACCGGCCCTATTTCGCCGGCTACATCAAGCTCGCCGATTTCGGCCAGGTGCTGGGCATGCTGGACGCCGTCTCCGACGAGTGGGGCTATCTCCTGCTGTGGGGGACACTGGCCGAAAGCATGGTACTGGGGCTCGTCCTGCTCTTGCTGCCGGTCGTCTTCGGCTGGCGCACGATCTTCTCCCGCCAGCCCGGCAAGCTCGGCATCGTGGTCTATTTCCTCTGCCTCGGCCTCGGCTACATCGTCATCGAGGTGGGGCTTATCGGGAAGTTCGTCCTGGCGCTCGCCAACCCCACCGTCTCGGCTTCCGTGCTCATCACCGGCATGCTCGTGTTCTCGGGCCTGGGCAGTCTCGTTTCAGGGCGCTTCCTCGACGATTGCCGCCGCGTGATGCCGCGCGTTTTACTCGTCATCTCGGGGCTCCTGGTGCTCTATTCCTTGATCCTCGGCCCGATCCTGGACGTGATCGGCCTCTGGCCCTATGGCCTCAGGATCGTCGCTTGCCTCGCCCTCCTGTTTCCGCCGGCCTTCCTCATGGGGTTCCCGTTTCCTACGGGCATGGCCATGCTCTCCCGGCTGGGCAAAGAACACTTCTTCCTCTGGGCCTGGGGCATCAACGGGCTGTTCTCGGTGATCGGCTCGGTCGCCGTGCCGCTGATCGCCGTGCTGTTCGGCCTCAAGGCCGTCATGTGGGTGGCGGCGGGGGCCTATCTTCTGGCTCTGCCGGCGTTCTTTGCCCTGCTCTTGCCCGGAGCAAGATCGGGTCAGCTGCGCTCGAGCTGACCTGTGATCTTGCTCTACATGTCAGGAGTAGAGCCTGATTCACGTCTCAAGCCGAGCAGGCTTGAAACGATCAGGCTCTAGGCATGAGGCCGGCCTTGCCAGGTCCTGAGGCTTCGGTTATAAGCCCGCGCTTCGAGCCCTGCGCCTGACGCGCGGCCCCTCGAGCGGAGCCCGAGCCATGAGAGAGAAGATCCACCCGGACTATCACGAGATCACGGTCGTCATGACCGATGGCTCGAACTTCACGACCCGTTCCACCTGGGGCAAGCCGGGCGACACCCTCAATCTCGAGATCGACCCGAAGTCCCACCCGGCCTGGACCGGCGTGCATCGGCTCAGCGACTCTGGCGGCCAGCTCGCCAAGTTCAAGAAGCGCTTTCAGAACCTGGGCCTGAAGCAAGAATAGCCCCTCGATAGCGGCCCGCGGGGACTTGAAAGCCCCGCCTGCTCTTCCTATTTCGCACATGTTCGGATGCCGAATTCGGGTCCGAGCGGACGGCGGAACCTTCGTTCCGCCCCATGTTGCTCAACAGGAGGATATGGCTATGCAAGCTTTCGATTTCAGTCCCCTTTTCCGTTCCACCGTCGGGTTCGACCGGCTGACGAGCCTGCTCGATGCGACCACCCGCCTCGATGAAGGCGCGGTTACCTATCCGCCCTACAACATCGAGCAGACGGGCGAAGACTCCTACCGCATCGTCATGGCGGTGGCGGGCTTCCGCGAGGGCGACATCTCCCTCGTCCAGCAGGCCAATTCGCTGGTCATTTCCGGCAAGCAGGAGAAGGCCCAGGAGGACAAGAAGTTCCTCTATCGCGGCATCGCTGCCCGGGCGTTCGAGCGGCGTTTTGCGCTCGCCGACCACATCAAGGTCGCCGGCGCCAGCCTCGCTGACGGCGTCCTCAGCGTCGACCTGGTGCGCGAAGTGCCCGAGGCGATGAAGCCGCGCACGATCAAGATCGTGAACGGTCAGTCCAAGGTGATCGAGAGCAAGGCCGCCTAACCGGCGACCCCTCGACCATCGGTCTCGAAAGCAAGGGCCGGGCGGCGTACCGCCCGGCCCTTTGCCCATTCCCGCCCGCGGCGATCAAGATCAAAAGAAGCGCAGCAGCGCGTCGATCACCGCGTCCGGCGCTTCGCTGGTGAGCATATGGCCGGCGCCGGGCACCAGGACGGTCTCCGCTTGGCGCAGCGCCGCCGCCAGGGGCGTGGCCCGGCCGGGCGGAGTCATCCTGTCCTCGCTGCCCAGAATCAGCAGGGTCGGAGCGACGACACGGGCGGCAACGGCAATCGCATCATAGGCATCGCAAGCTGCGAGATCGGCGGCGAGCACGCCCTCGCCAGCCCGCTCCAGCAGGCGTCGCGCGCCACCCATGAGCCACAGCCCGGGTGCCGGGCCATGGCCCAGATGGCCCGCCGGTCCATGAGCCCAGGAAACAATCAGATCCGCTGCCTCGGGTCTATCGGCGGCGGCGGCCTGGAGCAGGTCGGGATGCACCGGCATGCGGCCGGCGACGCCCAGCAGGGCCAGACGCCTCACCCGCCCGGGAGCGCGCGCCGCCGCGTCCAGGGCAATGAACGAACCCATGCTGTGGCCCAACAAGGCCGCCTCCTTGACCCCGGCCGCGTCCAGCAAACGAAGGATCCAGGCCGACATGGCGGAGATGTCAGTCAGCGCGGGGCCCGCGCTTTTGCCATGGCCGGGCAGATCCGGTGCCAGCACGGCCCGTCCGCGGTGGGCGAGGCTTCGCGCCGGCAGGGTCCAGACCGTATGATCCATGCCGGCCCCATGCACCATGACGATGACCGGCGAAGCAGCCTCGAATGCCCGGCCGCCCGTCGCTGCATAGGCGACCTTGCCGTCGACCTTGAGGTCCACCCTCAGCTTCCCTTCTGGGAGATTCTCAGCGCCTGGTTCAGGTCCTCGACGATGTCGGCGGCGGCCTCGAGGCCGACGGAGAGGCGCACCAGATCCTCGGCCACGCCGGAAGCCGCGAGCTCCTCGGCGCTCATCTGGGAGTGGGTCGTGCTGGCCGGATGGATCACCAGGGTCTTGGCATCGCCGACATTGGCAAGATGCGAGGCGAGACGCAGGGCCTCGATGAATTTTCGCCCCGCTTCCCGCCCGCCCTTGACCCCGAAGGTGATCATCGAGCCCGGCCCCTTGGGATAGAGGCGCTGGGCGAGCGCGTGGTCAGGATGGCTGGCCAGGCCCGGATAGCTGATCCAGGCGACCGCCGGATGGCCGGCAAGCGCTTCGGCCACGGCGCGGGCATTGGCGACATGGCGCTCCATGCGCAAGGGCAGGGTCTCGATCCCCTGGAGGATATGGAACGCGTTGGCCGGGCTCATGCAGGCGCCGAAGTCGCGCAGGCCCTCGACCCGGGCCCGCGTGATGAAGGCCTGGGGCCCGAATTCCTCGGCGAAGTCGATGCCGTGATACCCGGCATAAGGTTCCGTCATGGTCGGGAACCGCGCCGCCGAGGCTTCCCAGTCGAAGCGGCCGCCGTCCACCAGCACGCCGCCGATGGCGACGCCATGGCCGCCCAGCCATTTGGTTGCCGAATGGAGAACCAGGTCCACGCCATGCTCGAAAGGCCGGTTGAGATAGGGGGTGGAAAAGGTGGAATCGATCAGCAGCGGCAGGCCCGCCTCATGGGCGATGCCGGCCACCGCCTCGAGATCGAGGATTTCGAGGCCGGGATTGCCGATGGTCTCGCCGAAGACAAGACGCGTCTCGGGCCGGATTGCCGCTTTGAAGCCCGCAAGATCGCGCGGCGGCACGAAGCTGGTCTCGATCCCGAACCGCGGCAGCGTGTGCCGCAGGAGGTTGACGCTGCCGCCATAGAGCGCCGAGGAGGCGACGATGTGGCTGCCCGCCCCCATCAAGGTGGCGATGGCGAGATGGAGCGCGCCATGCCCGCTCGCCGTCGCCACGGCGCCTACGCCACCTTCAAGGGCTGCGACCCGCTCCTCGAGCACGGCGACGGTCGGATTGGAGATGCGCGAATAGATGTGGCCGACGCGCTCCAAGTTGAACAGCGCCGCGGCCGTATCGACGTCGCGAAAGACATAGGACGTGGTCTGATAGATGGGCACGGCCCGAGCACCCGTGGCAGGGTCGGGCCGTTGTCCGGCATGGAGGCTGAGAGTTTCGAACTTGTAAAGCTTGGGGTCGGCCATCCCTGCCCCCCTCGATCGGGCCTGTTGGTGTTTTCCGCGAAAAAGCGGAGGGCCGCGCGGCCCGGCGGCTCGGCGGCCCTCTCGTTATTTTGTAGCCTCACTGTCTGACTTGCCGGACGGCAACCGTATGACCCTATTCCCTGGTCGGTCAAGGGGTGAATCCGGGCAAAAAAGAGCGCCGCCGGCGCTGCTTGCGTCGGCGGCGAAGAGGCGGCGGGAACGCGAGAGGAGCGACAGGGAGGTTGCAGCCTCGGCTGACCCTTCGAGGGCGCGTTCCGCACTGCAACCTAGGCAGCTCGCGTTTAGGAGACGTGACCGGTCGATGAAAGAACGACGATCGGGAGGCGGTCTTCGGGGGATAGCGGGGATAACCCAGGCTTAGGGGGATTTGAACAAAGACCCTGCGCCGGAAAGATGGGCCTGCTTGGCCGCGATCTTGGCCTTGACCCGGGCGATTTCCGCCTCCAGCTCGCCAATGTAGTCCTTCAGCTCGCCGATGGAGAGGGTATCCAGCTCCCGCAAGGTCGGGGCCTTGCGGCGCGGTTCAAGGTCTTCCATATCCATGACTTGCCTCACGTTGCAAGAGACGCCCGCGGCGCGTCATAGTAGCGCCCGGCCTGCCCCGAGGGAATTCCATGTCCGACGTCATGACTGCTATCGAGATCGCCGGATTTGGCGGGCCTGAAGTGCTGAAGCCGACCCAAATGCCTAGGCCCAAGCCCGGGGCGGGAGAGCTGTTGATCGAGGTCGCGGCAGCCGGGGTCAACCGGCCTGACGTGCTCCAGCGCCAGGGCGGCTATACGCCGCCGCCGGGCGCCAGCGATATCCCGGGCCTCGAGATCGCGGGCCGCGTCGCGGCGCTGGGCGAGGGCGTCGCCGGCTGGCGGGTTGGCGACGGTGCGACGGCGCTGGTCGCCGGGGGTGGCTACGCCGAATATTGCGTCGCACCGGTCCCCCAATGCCTGCCCGTGCCCCGCGGGCTCGACATGGTAGAGGCGGCCGCTATCCCCGAGACCTTCTTCACCGTCTGGACCAACGTCTTCGATCGCGGACGCCTGAAGCCCGGTGAAAGCTTCCTCGTCCACGGCGGGTCGAGCGGCATCGGCACCACCGCGATCCAGCTCGCCCATGCCTTCGGTTCCCGGGTCTTCGCCACCGCCGGCAGCGCGGAGAAATGCGCGGCCTGCGTGAAGCTCGGCGCCGACCGGGCCATCGACCACAAGCGCGAGGACTTCGTCGCCGTCATCGAGGAGGCGACCGGCGGGCGCGGGGTCGACGTGATCCTGGACATGGTCGGCGGCGGCTATCTCGCGCGCAACATGAAGATCCTCGCCCTCGAGGGGCGGCTGGTTCAGATCGCATACCTTCAAGGCGGCAAAGCGGAGATCGACCTGGGTTCGTTGATGATGAAGCGCCAGACCTTGACCGGCTCGACTTTGCGGCCCCGCTCGGTGGCAGAGAAGGGCGTCATCGCCGCGGCCCTGAGAGAGAAGGTGTGGCCCCTTATCGAGTCCGGAAGGATCGCACCGGTGATCTTCAAGACTTTTCCCCTGGCTCAGGCGGCTGATGCTCATCGGCTGATGGAATCGAACAGCCATATCGGCAAGATCGTATTGACCACGGGATGAGGACGGCGACGGCGGTGTGCCGACAGTGAAGCGAGTCGGCTAGATCGAAGAGGAGCGAGAAGACATGGGCGGCATTCTGTTCTCAATCTTGCTGGCCACCGCGGGAGCGCTGGCCGTCTATCCGCGCATCGTCCAGGCCCGGCCGGACTTCAAGCAGCTGCTCGACAAGATCCTGCCTTATCAGGGCGTGATCGGGCTCGTGGTATTGGTCTGGGGCCTGTTGTGGGGGCTCCATCTCCTCGGCCATCTGGGCATGATGATGAATTATGTTCCCGTGCTCCTGCTCATCGACATCATCAGCTGCGCGGACGGCATATTGCTGGGCCTGCTGCTGGGCTATGGCCTCATCGCTCAATATATTCTCGGCAACAATGCCGAGGCCTTGAAACATGGCGAGAACTGGCGCAGCAGGCTCGCCGCCCGCCAGACCCTGCTGGGCTGGACCGGGCTTGGCCTCGGGATCCTCGGCTTCCTGATGCGCCTCGTGATGTAGAACCGGCCAGATTGGCGCTGGCTATGGGCGCCGGGGAATGCTATTCCCTCCCGCTTCGGATCAACCCCAGGATTGGAATATGGCACAACTGTTGATGCCAAAGGCGACGGCCGTTTGGCTCGTCGAGAACACCACCCTCACCTTCGAGCAGATCGCGGATTTCTGCGGCCTGCATCCGCTGGAGATTCAGGGGGTCGCTGACGGCGAAGTGGCGATCGGCATCGTCGGCCTCGACCCAGTCACCAACGGCCAGCTGACCCGCGAGGAGATCGAACGCTGCCAGCGCGATCCCGCCGCGCGGCTGAAGATGGCCAAGGTCAATATCCCCCTGCCGGCACCGCGCACCAAGGGGCCGCGCTATACGCCGGTCTCCAAGCGCCAGGACAAGCCGAACGCCGTCATGTGGCTGCTGCGCCATCATCCGGAGCTGGGCGACGCGCAGATCGCGCGCCTGATCGGCACGACCAAGGACACCATTGCCAAGGTCCGTGACCGCAGCCATTGGAACGCGCCCAACCTGAAGCCCCAGGATCCGGTTCTGCTCGGCCTCTGCACCCAGACCGACCTCAATCGGGCGGTCGAACGGGCCCGGCGCCATGCCGAGAAAAGCGGCGCAGTACAGCCGCATGCGGCAGCGGCCCAGGAAGAGGCGGCCGGCCAGGGCAGCAAGCTGCCGGGCGGTTTCGACATCACCCAGTTCCTGCCGCCAACCCGACAGGATTAGGGACCCGCGCGCCTTACTCCACCTTATGCGTGTAACCGAGTGCGTTGAGGGCCTCGGCGATTTCCGGCAGAACGGCAGGATCCTCGATCGTGGCGGGCGCCTTGTAGTCCAGCCCGTCGGCGATCTTCTGCATGGTGCCACGCAGGATCTTGCCCGAGCGCGTCTTGGGCAGGCGCTTGACCACCACGGCTGAGCGAAACGCGGCGACGGGGCCGATGCGCTCGCGCACCATCTTCACCACCTCGCCGACGATCCGGCCATGGTCGGCGGAAGCTCCCGATTTCAGCACGATGAGGCCCACAGGAACTTGGCCCTTCAAGGGATCGGCAGCGCCGATGACCGCGCATTCGGCCACGTCGGGATGGCCGGCAAGCACCTCTTCCATCGCGCCCGTGGAGAGCCGGTGGCCGGCGACATTGATGATGTCGTCGGTGCGGGCCATGATGTAGACGTAGCCGTCCTCGTCGATGAAGCCGGCGTCGCCGGTCTGATAGAAGCCGGGATAGCTGCGCATGTAGCCGTCGACGAAACGCTGGTCGGCGTTCCACAGCGTCGGCAGACAGCCTGGCGGCAGCGGCAGGCGCGCGACGATGGCGCCGGTTTCCCTTGGTTTCGCTTCCTGCCCATCGGCGCCGATGACGCGGATGTCCCAGCCCGGAACGGCACGGGTCGGCGAGCCATGCTTCACCGGCAGGCGCTCGATGCCCATGCAGTTGGCCGCCATGGGCCAGCCCGATTCCGTCTGCCACCAGTGATCGATCACCGGCACCTTCAGATGGCGTTCGGCCCACTCGAGAGTCGCCGGATCGGAACGTTCGCCGGCCAGGAATAGAACCCGAAACCGCGACAGATCCCAGCCGGCGAGGAGCTTGCCCTCGGGATCGTCGCGCTTGATGGCGCGAAAGGCAGTGGGAGCCGTGAACAGGCTCACGACCCCATGTTCGGCGATCACCCGCCAGAAGACCCCGGCATCGGGTGTGCCCACCGGCTTGCCCTCGTAGAGCACCGTCGTCGCGCCGTGGAGCAGCGGGGCATAGACGATGTAGGAGTGGCCCACGACCCAGCCGACATCCGAGGCGGCCCAGAATACCTCGCCCGGCGAGATGTCGTAGACATTGGCCATGCTCCAGGCCAGCGCCACGGCATGGCCGCCATTGTCGCGCACGACGCCCTTGGGCTGGCCGGTGGTGCCGGAGGTATAGAGGATGTAGAGCGGATCGGTTGCCTCGACCTCGACGCAAGCCGCCTCGGGCGCGCCGGCGACGGCCTCCTGCCAATCGAGGTCCCGGCCGGCGAGGCGTTCGGCCTTGGCCATGGGACGCTGGAGGATGATGGTTCGTTCCGGTTTGTGGCTGGCTAGCGCGATGGCCGCGTCCAGCAGCGGCTTATAGGCGACGATCTTTCCCGGCTCGATGCCGCAGGAGGCCGAGACGATCAGCTTCGGCCGGCAGTCGTCGATGCGGGTCGCAAGTTCGTTGGCGGCAAACCCGCCGAAGACGACCGAATGGACGGCGCCGAGCCGCGCGCAGGCCAGCATGGCGATGACGGCTTCGGGCACCATGGGCATGTAGATGATGACCCGGTCGCCCTTGGCCACGCCCAGGCGCTGAAGGGCGCCGGCGAAACGGGCGACCTCGCGCGTAAGCTCTTCATAGGTAAAGCGCCGCTTGGTGCCGGTGACGGGGCTGTCGTAGATGAGGGCAAGGCGCCCGCCGTGGCCGGCCTCCACATGCCTGTCGAGGCAGTTGTGACAGGTGTTCAAGCGGCCGCCGACGAACCACCGGTAGAAGGGCGGCCTTGCGCGATCGAGCACTGCATCCCAGGGCCGGTTCCACTGGATCAGGCCCGCGGCCTCGCCCCAGAACCCCTCCGGATCAGCCAGCGACCGGCGATAGACGTCGTCGAAACGGCCCATGCATTCCTCCCCGAAGGAAGTCTGAGGGCCGCGCTCAGCCGCGGTCAAGCGCCTAGGTCGCGCTTCCCGCCGGTGAGGAACTTCCTCGGCCTCAGGTCGAGCCGGGTCCAGAGCTCACCCCGATCGAATGCGAGGTCCTGTTCCATCCGCGCCGCCATGGCGCCGATCTTCCCAGGCAGCAGTGCCAGGAGCGGCAACCGGAGGAACCGGGGTGGCAAATCGAGTGTCTGGAAAATGCGTTCGATCATTGCCCGATAGGAGAGGGTCTCTCCGCCGCCCAGATTGAACCGGCCGCCGATTGCATCCTCGGCGCCGAGCAATGCGATGGCGGCCATGGCCAGATCGTCGGCATGCACCGGCTGGCGCAGTCCCGCGCCCGGTCCGGCGAGGGGAAACCAGTGCCAGCAGCGGATGAAGCGTGCTGCGGCACCGATATTGCGATCGAGGCCGAGGCCATAGATCAGGGCCGGCCTGAGGATGGTCCAGGCGAGGGCGCTTGCCGCCACCGCCGCCTCCGCCTCGGCCAGTTGTCGGGCGACCCTGCGCTCTTCGGCGCTCGAGGAATCGGCCTTGGCGAGGACCGAGGTCGAGGAAAAGCAGACGAGACGTCCCACCCCGGCGGCAGCCAGCGCCGGAAGATGGCGCGGCAGAAGCCAGGCACCGGTGGCGTGGATGGCCGCTACCGGCTTCCGGTCGCCAAGGTCCAATGGGCCTTCCAGGTCGCTGGTGAGCCATTCGGCTTCGGGAGCCAGTGCCGGCAGGGGCCGTCGGCAGAGGGCGATGACGGGGCGCCGGGCTGCGGCAAGACGCCGCAGGAGGCAACGGCCGATCTGCCCGCTGGCGCCCAACAGGAGGACCGGACCATCAGGCTGCCTGCTGGGCAGTCCGGTCATGAGGACCACGCTGAAACGGCAAGTCTTCTCCGCCGGCCGGCCAAGGCGAAGCCCTGCCTGTCGGGGGTTGCAACGCCAGCGATGTACAGACGCTTCAGTGTCGGGCGAGTTGAGCGATTTCGTCTTTGATTCGGAGCTTTTGGCGCTTCAGCTCGTTGATCTTGTCTTCGTCGGGCCTCGGTCGGGCCTCTTCCTGTTCGATCAGATTTTCTAGATCATGATGCTTGGTCTTGAGGGACTCCACATGCTCCATGACGGACATCATCGCGCCTCCTGCCCATTACGATTTCATGGCAAAGCAATGCTAACGCCGCCGGGAGGGGCTTGTAAATGAGCCCGCGCAAGACCCGCGGAAATCCGGCTTCCAGGCGCCTGGTGATCGGCATCAGCGGAGCCTCGGGCGCGGTTTACGGTATCCGTCTGCTGGAGACCTTACGCGCCCTGGATGTCGAGACCCATCTGGTGGTTTCCAAGGCCGCCGAGATGACCATCGGTTATGAGACCGATACGACAGCGGCCGCGGTGAAGGGACTTGCCGACGTGGTCTATCCGGTGGGGGACCTGGGCGCCGCCATCGCCAGCGGCAGCTTCCCGGCTGAGGGCATGATCATCGGTCCCTGTTCGGTGCGCAGCATGGCCGAGATCGCCACCGGGGTGACATCGAGCCTGCTGACCCGCGCCGCCGACGTCACTCTTAAGGAGCGTCGGCGCCTCGTCCTGATGGTCCGTGAAACGCCCCTTCATAGCGGGCACTTGCGCAACATGCTGGCGCTTTCGGAAATGGGCGCGATCATCGCCCCGCCGGTCCCGGCCTTCTACGCCAGGCCCACGTCGCTCGCCGACATGGTCGACCACAGCATCGGCCGGGTTCTGGATCTCTTCGGAATCGACAGCGGCCGGGTGCGCCGGTGGGGCGAGGATCCGGCTAACCGCAAGCCTCGCTGAGAAGCCCGATCTCAGGCACTCCCGCCGGATCGCGGCCCACGAGCTTCACATAGAGGGTCAGATTCTCCGCCACGGCAGGGCGGCGGCCTGCGGCCGGGGCCGGCAGCGCCTCCAGAGCCGCCTGGGCGATGCGTTCGCCCTCCAGCTCGAGATCGTTCACCTTGCGCCGCAAGGCCTCGCTCTCTGCAGGCGCGATCGGGGCCACTCCGGCCTTGAGCCGCCGGCGCACGGCACGCAGCGGCCGCACCACCTCCCGCTGCCAGGCCTCGGCCGCCGCCATCGCCCGGCGGACATCGTCCTCAGTCAGGCGCCGGTTCGCCTGCCCGTGCCAACAACAGAAGAGCAGGAGATTGACATCGAGGCCGAAGCCGTCCTGCAAGGCGATGCAGGCCTGGGCCACGCCAGGCCGCCCGTAAAGCCCGAGCGAGAAGTTCCAGAAGGCTGCCATGCCTCAGTTGCCAAGACAGATGCCGAGCCCGCGGGCGGTACGCGCGAGCGCGCCTTTGGGATCGACCGCCTTGTAATGGCGGATCGCTTCCAGGATCGGCACGTCGCTCACGTCGCGCTCGCGCCAGGCGACCATCCGATCGAACCGGCCCTCCGCCATCAGGTCCACGGCGCGCACGCCGAAGGCCGAGGCCATGATCCGGTCCCGGGAATCGGGTTGGCCGCCCCGCTGGATATGACCCAGCACCGTCACCCTGGTCTCCGCGCCGGTCGTCTCGGCGATCCGCTCGGCCATGTAGTGGCCGATCCCGCCATAGCCCGCGCGTCCGCCCGGATTCTCCTTCACCACCGGTTCACCGAATTCGGTCTTGACCGCCTCGGCGACGACCACGAGGGCGAAGTTCCGGCCCTTGGCCTTCAGGGCCTCGATCTTGGCCGCAATGGCAGCCAGGGTGTACGGAATCTCAGGAATCAGGATCACATCCGCCCCGCCCGCGATGCCCGCCGAAAGCGCGATATGCCCCGCGTCGCGCCCCATCACCTCCAGGATCATGACCCGGCTGTGGCTCGCCGCAGTAGGCTGGAGATGGTCGAGGGCGTCGGTCGCGGTGTCCACCGCCGTGGCATGGCCGATGGAGACCTCGGTCAGGCCGAGGTCGTCGTCGATGGTCTTGGGGATGCCGATGAGCGGGATCGCGCCCTTCTCCGCCAGCCTACGCAGGATGTGCAGCGACCCGTCGCCGCCGGCGACGATCAGGCCCTCCAGCTTCAGTTCCCGATACCCCGCGATCACCTCGTCGCTCCGGTCCAAGAGCCGGCCGTCGGGCATGGGGTAGGCGAAGGGATCGCCCTTGTTGGTGGTGCCGAGGATCGTGCCGCCCCGGCGCAGCAATTCGCCGCTCATCTCGTCCGGCAAGAGTTCCCGGCACTCGACCGGCCGCGCCATCAGTCCCGCGGTGCCGTTGTGGATGCCGAACACCTGCCAGCCGTAACGCGTCGAGGCATGAAGCACCACGGCGCGGATCGCGGCGTTGAGCCCGGCGCAGTCGCCCCCGCTGGTCAGAATCCCGATGCGCTTTCCCGCCATGGCGCGGCAGTCTCGACATTTCGCCCCTGCCTGGCAAGGAGCGATGCGTTGCCGCTATTGTTGGCGCCCAGCCAATGGAGGAATCGGCCATGGACGCACAATCCCTGAAGCAGATGCAGGCGCCCCTGAAGCAGCGCTATCGCGACGAACCCGAGAGCGCGCTCATCACCTTGAAGGCGGCAGGCCGGCTGGGCGAGGGGCTGACCTGCAAGGTCGAGACCGGCAGGGCGCTGGTCGCGGCCGGGCTCCATCCGGCAACGGGCGGCGACGGGCTTTCGGCCTGCTCCGGCGACATGCTGCTGGAGGCGCTGGTCGCCTGCGCCGGCGTCACGCTCGGCGCCGTGGCAACGGCCCTGGGCATCGCGCTGCGTGGCGGCACAGTCAGCGCCGAAGGCGATCTCGACTTCCGCGGCACTCTCGGCGTCGCCAAGGACGCGCCGATCGGGTTCCGCGCCGTTCGTCTCTCCTTCGATGTCGACAGCGACGCAAGCGAAGAGCAGCTCGCCAATCTGCTGCGCCTCACCGAGCGCTATTGCGTCGTCTACCAGACCCTGAAGCAGTCGCCGCCCATTGCCGCAGCGATAAACCGCCGAGGCTGAGACCGGGGCCTCGATCTCGCCTCTGGACGAAGCGGGTCCGGGCCGCCATGTATGGTGCCGGCGCAATAAATCGGAAGGCAGGCTGACAGGAAATGTTCCTCATCGCCCGCGATCGTGCCGTGATCGCCCTTTCGGGCGAGGATCGGCAGAGCTTCCTTCAGGGGCTGGTCTCCAACGACGTGGCCAAGGCAACGGCCGGGCGAGCGATCTACGCCGCCTTCCTGACGCCCCAGGGGAAATATCTCCACGACATCTTCATCGCCGCCGTGGCAGAGCGCCTGCTTATCGACTGCGAGGCCCAGCGCCGCGCCGACCTCCTGCGCCGCCTTTCCATGTACAAGCTCCGCGCCAAGGTGGCTCTCGCCAATGCCGACGACCTGACGGTCGGCCTCCATTTCGGCGGCGGGGCGATTGAGGCCCTGGCGCTCGCACCCGAGCCTGGCGCTGCGCGGGTCGAAGGCGAAGGCGCGGTCTTCGTCGATCCCCGCCTGGCGGCGCTTGGCGCCCGGGCGATCCTGCCGCCGGCGAGCTTTCCACCCGAGAATGCCAAGCCGATCGACTATGACCAGCTGCGGCTTTCCCTGGGCGTGCCCGATGGGAGTCGCGACCTGCCGGTCGAAAAGGCGATCCTGCTGGAGAACGGGTTCGATGAGCTGAACGCCATCGACTGGAACAAGGGCTGCTATATGGGCCAGGAGCTGACGGCGCGCACCCGCTATCGTGGCCTGGTCCGCAAGCGCCTGATGCCGGTCACCATCGAGGGTCCGGCACCCGCACCGGGCACGCCGCTCCTCCTGGGGGACAAGGAAGCCGGCGAGATGCGCAGCGCCGCGGGCGAGATCGGCCTCGCCCTGGTGCGCCTCGAGGCGCTCGGCCATGGCGCACTCGTGGCCGGCAGCGCCAAGCTCTCGCCCCGCAAGCCCGATTGGGCGAAATTCTGACCGCATAACAGTTCGAGAGGAAATTCCCATGGGCCGCGCCAGGCTTCGCGACCTCGGCCTCAGCACCGGCACGCTGCCGTCCGGACCGCTGAACGCCATCACCGACGTCCCGGGTGTCGAAGTCGGCCATGCCACGCTGATCCGCGACGAGCCGGCGATCGTGCGCAGCGGCGTCACCATGATCTGGCCCAGCCGCGACATCTGGACCGATTACTGCTTCGCCGGGTTCCACAGCTTCAACGGCAACGGGGAGATGACCGGCACCATCTGGCTCGCCGAGCAGGGCCTGTTGGCAGCACCCATCGGCATCACCTGCACTCATTGCGTGGGCGTGGTGCGCGACGCGATCTGCAGCTACGCCGCCCGCGAGGGGATTCGCCAGGCCTTCCACTTGCCCGTGGTGGCCGAGACCCATGACGGGTGGCTCTCCGATGCCGAGACTTTTCCGGTAACCGCGGCCATGGCTCATGCAGCCCTCGACCAGGCCGCCGGTGGCCCGGTCGCCGAGGGCTCGGTTGGCGGCGGCACCGGCATGATCTGTCACGAGTTCAAGGCCGGCATCGGCACCTCGAGCCGACTGGTGGAAGCCGGCGGCGAGCAATACACCGTGGCCGCCCTGGTCCAGGCCAATTACGGCAGCCGCGATCTGCTGCGTGTCGATGGCGTGCCGGTGGGTCGCGAGATTCCACATGCCGAAGTTCCGGGCCATCGAATCCCGATGGCCGATGGCGGCTCAATCATCGTCATCCTGGCGACCGACGCGCCACTGCTGCCGATCCAATGCCAGCGTCTGGCCAGGCGCGCCACGACGGGCCTCGCTTGGGTGGGCGGGATCGGTGCCAACGGCAGCGGCGACATCTTCCTCGCATTTTCGACGGGCAATCGGGTGCGCAACAACGCGACCCGCGTCGACGTCCAGATGCTGGGCGCCGACCAGATGACGCCGCTCTTCCGCGCCGCGGCTGAAGCGACCGAGGAAGCCATCCTGAATTCGCTGACCGCGGCCGAAACAATGACCGGCTTCAAGGGCCGCACGCTGCATGCCCTTCCCTTGGACCGTCTGCAGCAAGTCATGGCGCGGTATCGGCCGAGGCCAGAGTAGAGCGGCGTCCTGCACCAGGGCCCTTCAGCCAGTCAAGTTCGGCGCGAACTCGCTAAAACGTCCGGCATCTAAGCGGGGGCGGCTTGGACGGTAGCGCAGCCTTGCGCAAGTAACCGCAAGTAAAGCGACGACCCGCCTGGGGCAAACCAGCTCCATTTTTGACCCCAAAATCCCACAGCGAATCAGAGCCTTGCGTCATATATGCAGATGACGTCGCCCGGCGGTTCAGCCGGGTGGCGCAAGATCAAATCGTCGAGAACGAAGCAGAACCACAAGTCGCCATGCTGTTCTCGAAGTCCAGAACTGGATCTCCTGCGGAATTTTTCCTGACTGCACGACAGAAGACCAGAAGGGTAGGTTCCGATGTATTCCAGGAAATGCCATGCTGTTGCTATTATTTGCTCTGGCTTGCGCTCGTTGATGTTCGGGGCAAGCCTTGTCGCCCTCGGTGCCTGCTCTGTCGGGCATGTCGAGCCGGCGGCAGCGGCCCCTGCGATGGTCCAGCGGCAAACGCCGAGCCTTGCCGAGACCGGCACTGCGTCGTGGTATGGCAGCTGGCATCAGGGACGGCTGACGGCGAGCGGCGAGCGCTTCAATGCCCGGGCCTTCACCGCCGCCCACAGAAGCCTGCCCTTTGGCACCATCATCAGGGTGACCAATCTCGCGACCGGTGAAACGGTGAAGGTCCGCGTCAATGATCGTGGTCCCTATATCAGGGGACGCACGCTCGATCTGTCGGCTGCGGCGGCGAAGGCGCTCGGCATCACCAAGGACGGCGTCGCGCGGGTGCGCATTGAAATGTACGCCGCCGACCAGCTGCCAAGCAGTTCGACGATCGCTTTGGCCGCCCGTTGACGCCCATGTTTGGGCAGATCGCGTCCTAAGCGGCGTTCAGATCCTCGCCCGCAAGCGCCTTGCGGATCAGGCCTGTGGTTTCGGCGATGCCGTAGAGCGCGACGAAGGAACCCATGCGCGGGCCCGTGCTTTGACCGATCAGAACCTCGTAGAGAGCCTGGAACCAGGCTCTGAGCTCGTTGAAGGGATGGCGTTTGCCGACTTCGTAGACCCGCTCCTGGATTGCCTCGGCGGTGCTGCCGGGCGGCAGCGCCTCGAGTTCAGTCAGGAGATCGGCAAGCGCGGCGCGTTCCAGTTCGCTCGGCCCTCGATAGCGTTTGGTCGGCTTGACGAAGTCGCGGTAGTAGGCGACAGCGTAGCCAACGAGCCGGTCCAGCAGCGGCTGATTCTGCGGCGTCGCCTCAGGCGCATAGCGTGAGATGTAGGACCAGAGCGCGGCCTTGTGCTCTGCATGGGCGACGCTCGCCAGGTTCAGCAGGATGCCGAAGCCGATGGGAAGCGTCGCCGCGGGCGGCTTGCCGTCATGGATATGCCAGACCGGATTTTCGAGCCGTTGGGCTGGCGCCTCCGCCGGGTATTTCTCCAGGAAGGTCAGGTAGTCGTCGACGGCGCGGGGAATGGCATCGAAGTAGAGACGCTTGGCCGCGCGGGGCTTCTGATACATGAACAGCGACAGGCTCTCGGGCGGCGCATAGGCGAGCCACTCGTCGACGCCGAGCCCGTTGCCCTTGGACTTGGATATCTTCTGCCCCTTCTCGTCCAGGAACAGCTCGTAGTTGAACCCCTCGGGCGGCGCGCTGCCGAGGATGCGGCAGATCCGGTTGGCGAGTTCGACCGAGGGGATCAGGTCCTTGCCCGACATCTCGTAATCGACCCCGATTGCATGCCAGCGCATCGCCCAGTCGGGCTTCCACTGGAGCTTGCAACGCCCCCCGGTTACCGGCACTTCGGTCAAGCTTCCATCTTCGTCGCGGAACACGACGCTGCCGGGATCGCGCTTCACCTCCAGGATCGGCACCTGCAATACGCGGCCGGACTTCGGCGACAGGGGAAGGAAGGGGCTGTAGCTCTGCTGGCGCTCCTCGCCGAGCGTGGGCAGCATCACCGCCATGATCTCGTCGTAATGGGCGAGCACATCGCCGAGCGCCTTGTCGAAGCGGCCACTGGCGTACCACTCGGTCGAGCTTTGGAACTCGTAGTCGAAGCCGAATCCGTCGAGGAAGCGCCGGAGCATGGCGTTGTTGTGATGGCCGAAGCTCTCGAACTTGCCGAAGGGATCGGGGATGCGCGTCAGCGGCTGACCGAGATGCTGGCGCAGCATCTCAGCATTGGGAATGTTGTCCGGCACCTTGCGCAGGCCGTCCATGTCGTCGGAGAAGGCGAACAGCCTGGTCGGCAGGTCCGACATCCGCCGGAAGGCCTGACGCACCATGGTCGTGCGCACCACTTCACCGAAGGTGCCGATATGGGGCAGGCCCGAGGGGCCGTAGCCGGTCTCGAACAGCACATAGCCCTTAGCCGGCGGCGCCTCCTTGAACCGCTGCATCAGCTTGCGCGCTTCCTCGAAGGGCCAGGCCCTGGCCGCCAGGGCGTAGTTTCGCTCCGCCTCTTCCATCCCGCTCTCACCCGTTGAAGGCCGGCGGAACCTATGGGCCCGAGGCCCGGCCGTCAACGGGAGAGGGTAAACAGAGGCCCGATCAGCCAAGGAAGCCGGGCAGCTTCTCTAGAAAATCCCCGCGTCCAGTCCGGCGGCCATGAGCTGCCCAAGCTCCTCGCAAGCGGCGACAAACTCCTCCCGGAATTCTCCGCGGCATAGCAGCGGCTCCTGGACCGCGCGCCACCGCAGGCCCGTGGCGATGCTCTCCACGGCCCGGCGGGTGCCCGTCCCGTCATGCCTGGCGCGGATGTAGAGCGCATAGGGCATGCCCTGGGTCCGCTCCAGGCACGGGTAGTAGATGCGGTCGAAGAAATCCTTCAGCGCACCGCTCATGTAGCCGAGATTCTCCGTCGTCCCCAGCACGATCGCCTGGGCGGCCAGCACGTCCTCGGGCCCCGCTTCCAAGGGCGCCAGGAGCTTGGCCTCGACATCGGCGAGATCGGGCGACCCGGCGCCGCGAAGGACGGCATCGCGCAGCCGCCTCGTGTTCTGCGAGGGTCCATGGGCAATGATGAGCAGCCGGCGCGGCATTCGGGACCGATCATAAGTTTCCCATGGCGGCTTGCCACGGCCCAAAGACAACTTCCAATCGGAAAGCCGGCACCGGCGACCGGGGACAAAGCCCGCCTCGACCCCTATAACGAGTCCGCCGCTACGGGCAGATCATCTGGGACGCGATGCTCTATTCCTGGCTCATTCTCGCAGTGATGTTCCTGGCCCGCGCGGCCATGGGGTTCCAGTTTCAGTCCGTCGCCTCGGTGGCGCCATTCCTGATCCATAGCCTGCGTCTCAACTACGCGGAGATCGGCACCCTCATCGGCCTGTTCAGCTTGCCGGGCGCGGTCGTGTCCCTGCCCGCCGGTCTGTTCGGACGCCACGTCCCCGACAAGGCGATCGCCTGCGCGGCCCTCGCCCTCATGGCCATCGGCGGCGTCATGCTTGGCCTCAGCCACGGCTACGCCATGGCGTTCTGGGGCCGGCTGCTGTCGGGCGCGGGCGGCGTGATGCTGAATGTCGCCCTCACCAAGATGACGGCCGACTGGTTCGCTTCCCGCGGCATCGTTCTTGCCATGGGAATCCTCCTGGCCAGCTGGCCGCTCGGCATCGCCGCGGGCCTGGTCTTTCAATCGGCCATGGCGGCCGCCGTCGGCTGGCCGGCGGTCATGTATCTCACCGCCGGCATTTCCGGCTTCGCCATGCTCCTCGTCTTCGGCCTCTATCGCGCGCCTGTCGCTACGGGCCGCCGGACGCAAAAGGCCGCGAAAAACCGCCAGGCGGTCTCGTTGATCGGCTTGCCGCCGCGCAAGGAGAGCCTGATGGCGCTCGTCAGCGGCGCCATTTGGGGCAGCTACAACATCGGCATGACCGTCTTTTTCAGTTTCGGGCCGCTGCTGCTGGTGGAGCAGGGCGTGCTTCCGGTCCAGGCCGCGTCATGGATCAGCGTGGCCTTGTGGATATGCATGATTTCGGTCCCCCTTGGCGGGTTTCTGATCCATCGCATCGGCCACGGCCATGCCGTCACCGCGGTTACCTGCTTCATTGCCGCCTGGGCGCTGGCTCTGCTTCCTTCGGGGCTCTGGCCGGTCGGCCTCTCGGCCATCCTCGGCCTGGCCATCGGACCGCCGGCAGCCGCCATCATGGCGCTGCCGGCCGAGGCGCTGAGCCTCAAGAACCGGGCTTCGGGGCTCGGTCTGTTTTTCACCGTGCACTACACCTTGATCGCCGTCGGCCCTGTCATCGCCGGATATCTGCGCGATCTTACCGGCACGGCGGCAAGCGCCGCATTCTTCGGCGCCGCCTGCTTTGTCGCCGTGCTGCCACTGCAGCTGTTGTTCGAAAAGCTGCGCAAGGGCCGATGAGCCGCCCTCCCCTCTCGCCCGCCAGGCAAATCCTGGCGTAGAGTTCGCGCTCCCGCCCCGCAGGAAGGTGATCGGATGTCCAAGAGCGCGTCCTACATTGGTCTGACGCCAGGTGCCTTCGAAGCGCCACCGCCCGAGCTGAGACAGCTCGCTTTCGGTCCAGCCGAATATGCGGAGCGCCTTGCCCGGGTGCGCGAACGCATGGCGGCCGAGAAGATCGACCTGCTCTACGTGACCACACCCGACCATGTCTGTTACCTGCACGGCTATGTGGCCAGTTGGTACAAGGCCAACAGCCCGATGCGCTATCCCCAGCTCTATGGGACGGCCATCCATGTCGATCACGATCAGCCGATCCACTTCGACAACCCGACGGAGATGCCGGTGTTGGCCAGCACCTCCGTTTGCACCGATTTGCGGTTCTTTCAATCCCGGGAGGCGGCGCCGAACCTGGCTTTCATCGTCGCGGAGCTGAAGGCCAAGGGCTGGCTTCCCGGCACCGTCGCCATGGAGTACTGGAGCTATGTTCCCAATCGGGCAATCAGCATTATGCTCGAGGGCGCCTTCCTCGCCGAAGGTTGCCGGGTGGTGGATGGGAGCGCGATCCTGCGCCGGGTGCGCCGCGTCAAGTCACCGGCGGAGCTGGACTGCATTCGCAAAGGCGTCGCGCTGGCGGACGTAGGCCATGCCGCCATCAGGCAATATCTTCGATCCGGCATTACCGAGCTGGAGCTTTTCGGCGAGGTGACTCGCGCCATGATGGCGGCAGGAAGCGAGTTTCCGGCCCTCATCCCGATCTTCAATGCCATGCCGGTGCGCGACGGGCGTCCCATCTCCTCGGGCCATGCCATGGCCGGCCGACGCGTCATCAATGCGGGTGAATTTCTCACGGCCGATCTCTGCGGCGTTCATCACCGTTACCACGGCAACGTGATGCGCGGATATTTCGTCGGCGATCCACCGCGCGAGATGGTCGAACGCACGCGTCTGGCGGCTGGCGTGTTCGACGCATTGCGGACGGACATGCGGGCCGGGATGACCGTGCGCGAATTCAATGCCATCGCACGCCGGTACTACGAAGGGGTGGGTCTCTGGAATCAGCCGGGTTGGGCGCTGGGCTACGAGCTGGGCCTCAGCCTGCCACCCGACTGGGTGGGGGATTTCTTCTTCAACATCCGGGACGACAAATACCTCGACCGGGTGTTCGAGGCCAACATGGTCACCAATTTCGAAAGCCTGTTCGACAGCTGGCTCATCGACACGCTGATCTACGGGAAGTCCGGTATCGAAATCCTGTCGACCACGCCGCTGGAGCTGATTGCCGTCGAGCCGGGCTGAACGCGGGCCCCGCCCTTTCGGAGGGTTGCCCGGGCCGGGATTTCCCGGCCCGATGGACAACGGCTTCGCTGGATGTGACGATCAACCGGGGCGCAATCCTGGCCCAGAATTCCATCAGATGGAACGCTCATGAGGCGAATCAACAACGACAATGCATTCACGCGCGAGGATTTGAAGGGCACGATCCCGGAGCCCACATTCGCCGGCGCCCTCAGCTTCATGCGCCGGAAGTACAGCCGCGATCTCACCGGCGTGGACGTGGCCGTCTCGGGCTTTCCCCTCGACACCGCGACGACCAATCGGCCGGGCACGCGCTTCGGTCCGCGGGCGATCCGCGCGGCCTCGACCAATAACGCCTGGAACCGGCCCTATGGCGCGGCATTTGACCCCTTCGACCGGTTGGCGGTCGTCGACTACGGCGATTGCCAGTGGGACCATGGCCGGCCCGAGGAAATTCCCGCTGCCATCGAAGCCCACGCATCCCTGATTCTGGATTCCGGCGCGGCCTTGCTGGCGCTGGGTGGCGATCACTTCATCAGCTATCCGCTGCTGAAGGCCTATGCCAAGCGCCACGGCCCTCTGTCCCTGGTGCATTTCGACGCTCATTCCGACACCTGGAATGACGCCGAGGGATTGGGCCGGGTCGATCACGGCACCATGTTCTATCACGCGGCTCGGGAGGGCCTGGTCGATCCCCGCCGGTCAGTCCAGATCGGGCTTCGCACCCACAACGATGATCATATGGGCTTCAACGTGCTGGACGCACCCTGGGTGCATGAGCATGGACCCGCCAAAGCGGCGGCCGAAATACGGCGCATCGTGGGAACCCATGGTGCCTATCTCACCTTCGACATCGACTGCCTCGACCCCGCTTTCGCCCCCGGCACAGGCACCCCGGTGCCCGGCGGACTTTCTTCAGCCCAGGCCATCGCGATTCTGAAGGGCCTGGCGGGCATCCGCTTTGTCGGCATGGACATCGTCGAGGTAGCGCCCGCCTACGACATCGGGGAAATCACCGCGCTGGCCGGGGCCCATATCGCCCATGAATGGCTCTGGCTCTTCGCACTCGGCAAGAAGGAGCCCGGCTGACGGCTCTGACCGTCCCTAAGCCCCATCCCCGTCATCGCAGAAGGAGCCCGACATGACCACGGATGTCACGTCCATCGCGCCGGCGGACATGATTCAGCCCGGCGCCATCGCCAGTCTCGTGACCACCGTCCTCTCCCTCCCGAACTCCGCCTCGGTGGTGGAAATTCCCGTCAACTGCCGCCTGGAGCACAGCGTCTAGGGGCGGCATAGCGGAAGCGTGGAAGAGGCGTCGGGTTTCGCGACGTAGTAGTCTCTTCAGCCATGACCCAACGCTCCCTCCTCTCCTGCCTCAATCCGTTTCACTGGCTCTCGCGCGGGCCGAAGATCGCCGTCGTTCGCTTGTCGGGCGCCATCGGCTTGCCTTGGCCGGCGGGGGGCGGCGGATTGTCCATGACTTCGATTGCGGGGCCGCTGGAGCGGGCCTTTCGCCTGAGGAACCTCCAGGCCGTGGCGCTCGCCATCAACTCGCCGGGCGGCTCCGCCGTGCAGTCCTCCCTCATCGCCAAGCGTATCCGGGCGCTGGCGGCGGAGAAGAAGGTGCCGGTGCTGGCCTTCGTCGAGGATGTCGCGGCCTCGGGGGGCTATTGGCTGGCGACGGCCGGTGACGAGATCTTCGCCGACGAATCCTCCATCGTCGGTTCCATCGGCGTGATCAGCTCGGGCTTCGGCTTTACCGATCTGCTCCAGCGCATCGGGGTCGAGCGCCGGGTCCACACCGCCGGACCCAGAAAGTCGATGCTCGATCCCTTCCGGCCCGAGCAGCCGGAGGACGTGGCGCGGCTCGAGCGCCTCCAGGGCGAGATCCACGACAACTTCAAGGCCCAGGTGCGGGAGCGGCGTGGCGCGCGCCTCAAGGGCGAGGAGGCGGAGCTCTTCAGCGGTGAATTCTGGACCGCGCGCCAGGCACTGGCCCGCGGCCTCGTCGACGGCATCGGCGACCTGCGCAAGACCTTGCGCGAGCGATTTGGCACGAAGGTGAGACTCGTGCCGGTGACGGCGAGACGCGGTTTGCTGGGACGGCGTCTGGCCTCCGGAACGCTGGATGGCTGGGCCGAGCGGGCGCTCGCGGCGGCCGAAGAGCGGGCGCTCTGGACGCGGTTCGGGCTTTAGCCGCTACGCCGGCGGGACAGCGGCCGGCGGTTTCTTCTGTCGCACGCGTGGCGAGGGCTGACGTAGACTCCTCCCCGCTGACCATGTCCTCGAACCCTCCACCATCGCCCTCCCTGCCCGCCGCTCCCGTGCTGGTGGCCGGCTTCGCCGCCGCGGCCTGGCTCGAGCCTACGGGCGAGATCGGTCTCCTGACTCCCGCCGAGGCGGCCCGCAAAGTAGCGGCCCATATGCCGATGCTCTGCCATGGTCCGGCGACGGCCAAGCGCCTGGGGATCGAGCGTTTCGCGGCCTACGATTTGCTGGAGCTGTTCGCCTTCGTGCGTCCCGCCCGCTTCTGCCTGCCGACGCCCCGCGGCCTGGCCGAGGCGCTCGGCCAGGCCCCTCCCCATGGCCTCGAAGACGAAGCGGCGAGCCTGCACCGGTCGGCCGCCGCCCTGATTGCCGAGCTTGCCGCGGGGTCGCCCGATCCACGTCTCGTACGCATCGCCCTTGCCATGGCCAAAGGCGGCTGGGCCTGGGGGCCGACGATCGTCGGTGCCCTTGGCCTTGGCGAGATGGGCGATCGCAGCAGCGGGCTCGACATCTGGGCGAAGCTGCCCGAATGGCAGGACTACGCCCCGCCTCCGCCGCCCGGCAGCGAGCCCGTGGAGCCGGCCGATGCGCGCCGGCGCCTGGCCAAGCTCCTGGGCGAGGGCGCCGAGGCCCGGCCTCAACAGGCCGACTACGCCTCGGCCGTGGCCGCGGCCTTCTCGCCGCGCCTCGCCGACGGCGAGCCGCAATTCGTGCTGGCCGAAGCCGGCACGGGCGTGGGCAAGACGCTCGGCTACATCGCGCCCGCCAGCCTCTGGGCAGAGCGCAATGACGGCACGGTCTGGATCAGCACCTTCACCCGCAATCTGCAGCGCCAGATCGACGGCGAGTTGGACAAGCTCTATCCGACCCGCAGCGCCAAAGCCGAGAAGACGGTGATCCGCAAGGGCCGGGAAAATTATCTTTGCCTGCTGAACTACGAAGAGGCGGTGCGCGCCCTGGCGACGCGCCCGGCCGAGGCACTCGCCCTCGGCCTGGTTGCCCGCTGGGCGCTCGCGAGCCGGGACGGCGACATCGCCGGGGGCGATTTTCCCGGCTGGCTCTCCGACCTGATCGGCAGGGGCCGTACCCAAGGCCTCGCCGACCGGCGCGGCGAATGCATCTATTCGGCCTGCGAGCACTACCGCAAATGCTTCATCGAACGCGGCGTGCGGCGCGCGCGCCGCGCCAGCATGGTCATCGCCAACCACGCCCTCACCATGATCCAGGCCGCCCGCGCGGCGGACGACGAGGCGGATCTGCCGACGCGCTACGTCTTCGATGAAGGCCATCACCTTTTCGACGCCGCCGACGGGGCCTTCGCCGCCCATCTCACCGGGATGGAGACGGCGGAGCTGCGTCGCTGGCTGATCGGCGGCGATTCCGGCCGTCTGCGCGGCCTCAAGCGTCGGATCGAGGATCTGATCGCCGGCGACGAGGCGGCCATCGCCGATCTGCAGGCGGTCCTTGAGGCCGCCCGCAATCTCCCCGCCGAAGGCTGGCTCCGGCGTCTCGCCGACGGCGCGGCCATGGGCGCCATGGAGCGGTTCCTCGTGGAAGTGCGGGTGCTGGTGCGCGCGCGTGCCGCCGGCGTCGACGGGCCCCATGGCCTGGAGGCCGACGCCACCCAGCCCCATGAAGCCCTGCTGCAGCGCGCCGCGGCTCTGGCCGTCGCCCTGGAGGCGCTGCTGAAGCCGATGCGGGCGCTCGCCGGCCGTCTCGCCAAGCGCCTGGTCGACGAGGCGGACACACTGGACACGCCCACCCGTCAGCGCATCGAAGCTTTGTCCCGCGGCCTGCGGCGGCGCGGCGAGATGGAGGTCGCCGCCTGGCACGACATGCTGGGGGCCCTCGGCAAGGCGACGCCGGCCCAGTTCGTCGACTGGTTCGCCGTCGAGCGCATCGAGGGCCGGGATCTGGACATCGGCTTTTACCGCCACTGGGTCGATCCCACGATTCCCTTTGCCACGGTCGTGGCCCGGCCGGCCCATGGCGTGGTCGTCACCTCGGCGACGCTGACCGACGGACGGGGCGACGAAGCCGGCGACTGGGCCGCGGCCGAGGCGCGCACGGGCGCCAACCATTTGCCGAGCGCGATCCGGGCGCGTGTTCCCTCGCCCTTCGATTATGCCGCCCAGACCCGCGTCCTCATCGTCACCGACATCGACAAGCGCGAGCCCGACCAGGTGGCCTCGGCCTATCGCGCCCTGTTCCTGGCTGCGGGCGGGGGCGGGCTCGGCGTCTTCACCGCCATCGAGCGCCTGCGCGCCGTGCACCGGCGCATCGCCGGCGATCTCGATGCCGCCGGCCTGACGCTGCTCGCCCAGCATGTGGACGGGCTCGATACCGGTACCCTGGTGGACATCTTCCGGGCCGAGGAGGATGCCTGCCTGCTCGGCACTGACGCGGTGCGCGACGGCGTCGACGTGCCGGGCCGCAGCTTGCGCCTCATCGTCTTCGACCGCGTGCCATGGCCCAGGCCCACCATCCTCCACCGGGCCCGCAAGGCCGCCTTCGGCGGCGCCGACTATGACGACCAGCTGGCCAGGCTGCGCCTGAAGCAAGCCTTCGGGCGGCTGATCCGACGGGCCGACGACCGCGGCGTCTTCGTGCTTTTGGACCGCCAGCTGCCTTCGCGCCTGTTGAGTGCCTTTCCGGCAGGAATCGAGATCCGCCGGGCGGGTCTGGCCGATGCGGTTGCCGCCACCCGCGACTTCCTCGCCCGCGAGAAACCTACGGAACCCGCGCCGCCCAGGGACTAATCCTTCCCGCCGGTTCCGTTGAATGGGTGCGAGCAAAGCGAGTGGGAGAGGGCACGACGGTTGCACCCGGCACGCCCCCGCGACTACAGTCCGGCCCAATTCCAACCCAGTCAGGAACGCAACGGATGATCTCGCACCACGAAGCCCTCATTTACGCCATGGTTCTGGTCTCGGCCGCCGACCGCGACATGCCGGATTCCGAGCTGGAATCCATGGGCGACATGGTCGCCCATCTGCCGGTGTTCCGGAATTTCGACCGGCGCAAGGTCACCAAGGTGGGTGCTGCCTGCGCCAAGCTCCTGGCCGACGACGACGGGTTGGAGAAGGCGTTCAAGGAAATCAAGCGGGCACTGCCCAAGAAGCTGCGCGAAACGGCCTATGCGCTCGCCTGCGACGTGGCCGCCGCCGACGGAAGGGTGACCGAGGAAGAGGCCCGGGTGCTGTACATGATCCGGGACAGGCTGGGGATCGGGCGGCTGCCGGCGGCGGCGATCGAGCGCGGCTCCCGTGCCCGCCATCTGACGGTGTAGGACCGCAAGTCTCCATGGCCCAGGCGCTGTCGCCCGGCGAAGTGGCCCTGGTGCGGCATCTCTGCGCTCACGCCGAGGGACTTCTCCTGCGCGACCGGTTCGACGAGGCCCGCCAGGCAGTCGATCACGCGCTCCGGCTCGATCCGCGTCATGCCGCGGCAGTCCATATCCTGGGCGTGATCGAGATGGAGAACGGCAGCCCGGAGAAGGCGATCCAGCTCATCAGGCGCTCGGCGGCCCTCGATCCGACGGCCCATGAGCCTCATTACTATCTGGGTCGCACGCTGGCTCATCTCGGCCGCTACGAAGAGGCGGTTGCGTCCTTCCGCAAGGCCCTCGAGATTCAGCCCGATCTGCTGCCGATCCTCGAGGAGCTTGGCTCCGCCCTGCAGTCCCTGGGTCGCCAGGAGCAGGCAAAGGACGTCTTCCGCCGTGCCATCACCCTCGATCCGGCACGACTCTCTTCGTACAACAGCCTGGCCGGCATCGATCCCTCCGCCCTCACGGCCGAGGAAATCGTCATGTTGGAGCGGATTTTCGCCGACCCGTCCGAACAGCCGAACCGGGTCGCCAGCGCCGGTTTCACGCTCGCCTCGGTCCATGATCACCGGCGCGACTACGATGCCGCCTTCGCCCATTTGAAGCGTGCCAACGACGTGGTAAAGGCGCTGCTGGTAGAGGGCAAGGGGGAGGCTCCTTCCGGCCTGGTAGCACCGGGCGGCGCAGTCCCGCGGCGCCTGGACCCGGCCGAATCACTGGCCGAGATTGCGCGCACAGCCTCCGCAATCGAAACCAACTATACGCCCGAGTTCTTCCAGCGCTACCGAGGCTTCGGCCATCCCTCCCGGCTGCCGGTGTTCGTCCTGGGAATGCCGCGCTCGGGCAGCACGCTCATCGAGCAGATCCTCTCGAGCCATCCGCTGGCCCACGGCGCCGGCGAGATCGACGCCGTAGCCACGACCATGGGCGGCATGCGTTGGCCCAGCTGGGGTTATCGGATTCAGGCCAGCGACGGCACGATTCAGATCGCCGAGCCGCCGAAGCCGCCGGCCCGCTATTTCCGGGAGCTGGGTGCGGCTTACGTGAAAGAGCTGCGCCGCTACCATCCCCGCGCCGAGCGCATCGTCAACAAGATGCCCAGCAACTACATGCAAATCGGGCTCATCGAACTCTGCCTGCCCAAGGCGACGATCTTCCATTCGGTGCGCGACCCCGTGGACAATTGTCTCGGCTACTACCGGGTGCTGTTCGGCACCGCCAACGAGACCTCCTACGACCTCGCCCTGATCGGACAGCATTACCGGCTCTATCGGCGGATCATGGATCACTGGCAGCGCGTCCTGCCCGGCCGGGTCATCGACGTGGTCTATGAGGATCTTGTGGCCGACCCCGACCGGCAGATCCGCCGCATCATCGAGGCCTGCGGCCTGCCATGGAACGACGCCTGCCTCCGCTTCTACGAGACCCAGCGCCCGGTACAGACCGCAAGCCTGAATCAGGTCCGCCGGCCGATCTACGGTGGCGCTGTTCAGCGCTGGCGCCGCTATGCGAAGCATTTGGGACCCTTGTTCGAAGCGCTCGGGCCCTACGCACCGAAGGACGTCGATTAGGTCCGCCTGCCGACAAGACTGAGACGTCGCCTCGTCAGGATGGGCCAGTCAGCAGCTTGCCCAGCCGGTCCAGGTGATCCGTCGTCCCCCGCTCGCGCGACGCCGTGCCGGCCCTGCCGTCCGTGCCGTCGAGGAAGACGACCTGCTCGGTAAAGGAGAGCAGCGTCCCGGCGCCTTCCGCATTCATCTCGATCGTCGCGATCGAGACCGAGTGGTGCTTGGCGTTCAAATGCATGTCGTAGACCAGCACGATACGCCGATCCTTCAGGATCTCGTGATAGCGGGCGGTGTAGAGGGTCTCGAACTTGCCTTCGAACCTGCCTTGCAGCAGTTCGCTGCCGCCCACCCGGAAGTCGAGCTCGCGCTTCAGGATCTTCCAGGATTCCGGCGGACCGATGAACCAGCGCGCCTTTACCGCCGGATCGGCGAAGGCCGCGAAGACCCGCGCGGGCGCTGCTTCGTACCGGCGCTCGACGGTGAATGTGCCGTGCATGGCCCGCGGAACGCTCATGGTCGCTCCTTCCTCTTGATGGATTTGCTTGCAACGACTTCGTCCTCGGCGAGCAGGGCACCCAGCCGATCAAGGCGCTGTTCCCACAACATGCGTCTGGCGGAAAGCCAGGATTCTACCGCCGCAAAGGCAGCCGGATCGATCCGGCAGGTTCTGACCCGCCCTTCCTTGCGCGTGCTGACCAGCCGGCTCGCCTCGAGCACCTGGACATGTTGCACGACTGCGGCCAGCGACATCTCCAAGGGCGCGGCGAGCTCGCTGACAGAAGCCGGGCCCCGGCTCAAGCGCTCCAGCATTCCCCGGCGCGCCGGATCGGCGAGCGCGTGGAAGACCCGGTCCAGAGAACGCTGATGGTTAAGCATATACTTTAGTAACGGTCGATCGACCAACAGTCAAGTAGATACTTTACCATTGGGCGGCACGCGCCATGTGGTCCGGCCTTTGCAGCCCGCAGAAAAGAAAAGGGCCGCGCCCAAGGCGCGGCCCCTTCCATTCGTCTCGGGCGAGCGGACTTTAGAAGTCCATGTCACCCATGCCGCCCATGCCGCCGCCCGGCATTCCGCCAGGAGCCGACGGGCCGGCCTTCTTCTCCGGCTTCTCGCCCACCATCGCTTCGGTGGTGATGAGAAGGCCAGCGACCGAGGACGCGTCCTGCAGCGCGCAGCGCACGACCTTGGTCGGGTCGATGATGCCGGACTTCACGAGGTCGGCATATTCGCCTACCTGGGCGTCGAAGCCCCAGTTGGTGTTCTTCGACTCCAGCAGCTTGCCTACAACGACCGAACCGTCGCTGCCGGCGTTCTCGGCGATCTGGCGCACCGGCGACTGGATCGCGCGCCGGATGATGTCGATCCCGACCTTCTGGTCGTCGTTGGCGGACCGGAGGCCAGCGAGCGCCCGGGTGGCATAGAGGAGAGCAGCGCCGCCGCCGGCGACGACACCTTCCTCGACCGCCGCGCGGGTGGCGTGCATGGCATCGTCAACCCGGTCCTTGCGCTCCTTCACCTCGATCTCGGTCGCGCCGCCGACCCGGATGACCGCCACGCCGCCCGCCAGCTTGGCGAGCCGCTCGGCCAGCTTCTCCTTGTCGTAGTCGGAGGTCGTCTCCTCGATCTGGGCCCGGATCTGGTTGATGCGGCCTTCGATCTCCTTCTTCTTGCCGGCGCCGTCCACGACGGTGGTCTCTTCCTTGCCGATGACCACCTTCTTGGCCTTGCCCAGCATGTCGAGGGTGACGTTCTCGAGCTTGATGCCGAGATCCTCGGAGATCACCTGGCCGCCAGTGAGGATCGCGATGTCCTCCAGCATGGCCTTGCGGCGATCGCCGAAGCCCGGCGCCTTCACCGCCGCGACCTTAAGGCCGCCGCGCAGCTTGTTGACCACGAGGGTGGCGAGCGCCTCGCCCTCGATGTCCTCGGCGACGATGAGGAGCGGCTTGCCCGACTGCACCACCGCTTCCAGGATCGGCAGCATGCTCTGCAGGCCGGAGAGCTTCTTCTCATGCAGCAGGATGAACGGGCTCTCCAGCTCGACCTGCATCTTCTCGGCGTTGGTGATGAAATAGGGCGAGAGATAGCCGCGGTCGAACTGCATGCCCTCGACCACTTCGAGCTCGGTCTCGAGGCCCTTGGCCTCCTCGACCGTGATCACGCCTTCCTTGCCGACCTTGTCCATCGCCTTGGCGATCATGTCGCCGATCTCGCGCTCGCCGTTGGCGGCGATCGAGCCGACCTGGGCGATCTCGTCGGATGTGGAGATCTTCTTGGAGCGCTTCTTCACGTCCTCGATCACCGCCGCGACGGCGAGATCGATGCCGCGCTTCAGGTCCATGGGGTTCATGCCGGCGGCCACCGCACGCACGCCCTCGCGCACGATCGACTGGGCGAGCAGGGTCGCCGTCGTGGTGCCGTCGCCGGCGATGTCATTCGTCTTGCTCGCGACCTCGCGCACCATCTGGGCGCCCATGTTCTCGAACTTGTCGCCGAGCTCGATCTCCTTGGCAACGGTGACGCCGTCCTTGGTGATGCGCGGCGCGCCGAACGACTTGTCGAGGACGACGTTGCGCCCCTTGGGACCCAGCGTGACGCGGACCGCGTTCGCCAGGATGTCGACGCCGCGGAGCATGCGCTCGCGGGCATCGGTGCTGAAACGGACTTCCTTAGCAGCCATTGTCGATGATCCTTCTCTTGTTCTTGTCTGGCTTCAGTTCTCAGGCGGCCTTCTTGCCGCTGGCCTTGGCGCCCTCGATGACGCCCATGATGTCGGACTCCTTCATGATGAGGAGATCCTGGCCATCGATTTTGACCTCGCTGCCCGACCATTTGCCGAACAGGATCCGGTCGCCGGACTTGACGTCGAGGGCGACGATCTCGCCCTTCTCGTTGCGCGCGCCCGGGCCGACGGCGATGACTTCGCCTTCCATCGGCTTTTCCTTCGCGGTGTCGGGAATGATGATCCCGCCGGCAGTCTTCTCCTCGGACTCGATCCGGCGCACCACCACCCGATCATGCAGGGGACGGAACTTCATTGGCATAACCTCCTGTAGGAATTGGATTATTCGACCACGCCCAGAGTGAGCGCCCGGCCCGGTCAGGGACGGTTGCTAGCACTCGGACGAATTGAGTGCCAGCGACATAGAGAAGGATGGCCGCTCAGTCAAGACCCTTGCCGCCAGAATCTGGCAGCAGTCCGACTCATCGGCTGCTAAATTATTGGAATTGTTGCGGTTTTTATTTATCTCCGAAACCGACTCGGATCATACTTCGTGGCGGGAAGGTCCGGCGGCCAGGCCCGCAAAGCCGGCCTAAGGACCCAAGGACGGGTTCGGAGGGATCAGATGGCAACGCTGGTTCGCCAGCTTCAGCGCTACCGCCTCACCACCGCGGAAATCCTCTACCATTTCCCCGATCACCCCAGCCTGCTCCAGAGCTACACTTGGCAGGATTACGACCTGGCACCCGATTTCCCGGTGCTGCGCCGGTTCCTCGACTTCTGGCGCGACAGCATCGAAGGGCGGCTGCATTCCGTGACCGTGGCCTCGGCCCGCCTCGTCACCGCAGGCGAGTTTCGCGCGACCGGCGCCTACCTCACACTCCACTAGCCCATCCGCCTTCGATCGGCTAGAAAGCCCCCACGCGGCCAGGCCGCGCCTTTTGAATCCATGACCCAGGCCATCGCCCTTCCCCGCAGCACCGTGGCGGACGACCGTTTGGTCGCCCTTTGGCTGATCGGCGTCGCTGCCATGATCTTTGTCATGGTCAGTCTGGGCGGCATTACGCGGCTCACCGAATCGGGCCTTTCCATCACCGAGTGGAAGCCGATCAGCGGCGTGCTGCCGCCGCTGGATGCCGGCCAGTGGCAGCAGGAGTTCGATGGCTACAAGGCCATCCCCGAGTTCCAGCAGCTTCATCCCGACATGACCCTCGACCAGTTCAAGGGCATCTTCTGGTGGGAATATGCCCACCGCCTCTGGGGTCGGCTCATCGGCTTTGCCTTCGCCCTACCCGGCCTCCTGCTGTTCGCCGCCGGCCGGATCAGGGCTTCCCTGCGCCCTCATCTGGTCGCCCTCTTCGTCCTCGGCGGACTCCAAGGCGTGCTGGGCTGGTTCATGGTTGAGAGCGGGCTTGCGGTTCGTACCGACGTGAGCCAGTACCGGCTGGTCGCCCACCTGCTTTCGGGCCTGACCATTTACGCCTATATGCTGTGGATCGCCTTCGGACTTCTTCGTCCCCAGCGCCCGGATTTTGCCGGCGCGGCCGCGATCCGCCGGCACGTCCTTTTCCTGCTGGTCCTCGTCGTGGCAACCCTGACCATGGGAGGATTCACCGCCGGGCTCGACGGCGGCAAGATCTACAACACGTTTCCCCTCATGGGCGGGCAGTTCTTGCCTGGCGATCTCCTCGCCCTCGAGCCCCTTTGGCGCAATCCCTTCGAGAACCCGGCCACGGCCCAGTTCATCCATCGCTGGCTGGCGATGACGGTGGCGGCGGCGGTGGCGGCGCTTTGGCTGCGCCGCGGCCTCCTGCCCGCCGAGGCGCGCCTGCCGATCCACTTACTCGCCGGGATGGCGGCCATTCAAGTCACCCTTGGCATCTCCACACTCCTTCTCGTGGTGCCCGTGCCGTTGGCCGCCGCCCACCAGGCAGGTGCCGTGACGCTGCTCACCCTGGCTCTCTGGGCGCTCCACAGCTATCGCGCCCGGCGATGAGCGAGGCCGCGCCGCCAGAGCGCCTGCCCGTTTCGGTGCTGACCGGATTTCTCGGCAGCGGCAAGACGACCCTGCTGAAACATCTGCTAGCGCGACCCGAGCTGGGCGACACGGCGGTGGTGATCAACGAGTTCGGCGAGGTGGGCCTCGACCATCTGCTGGTCGAGTCCGCGCGGGAAGACATGGTGCTGCTGGCGAGCGGATGTCTGTGCTGCACCGTACGGGGCGATCTGGTGGATGCGCTCCGCCGCCTGTTCAAGCGCCGGGCGAAGGGCGAAATTCCGGCCTTCCGGCGAGTCGTGATCGAGACCACGGGCCTCGCCGATCCGGCACCGGTCCTGCAGACCCTGATGCAGGACCCCCTGCTATCGGAGGTCTATCGTTTGGACGGTGTCATCGTCACGATCGATGCTGTCAACGCCATGGATCAGCTGGACCGTCAGGTGGAATCGGTCAAGCAGGTGGCTATTGCCGACCGGCTGGTCCTGACCAAGACCGACCTGGTCGGCGAAACTGCGGCGCTGACGAGGCGGCTTCGCCGGCTCAATCCTGCGGCGCCAATACTGGTGGCCGAGCGTGGCCATATCGACCCCGCCCTCATCCTCGATGCCGGGCTCTACAATCCGACGACCAAGAGCCTGGAGGCCCAGGCCTGGCTCAAGTCCGAAGCCTATGCCGAAGACGTCCACGACCACGGCCATGATCGGGCGCTCGATCGCAACCGCCACGACGAACATATCCGAGCCTTTTGCCTGACCTGGGATCGGCCGCTGGATTGGGGCCGCTTCGCCGACTGGATCGAGAGCCTGATCGGCCTGCACGGCGCCGATCTGTTGCGCATCAAGGGACTGCTGAACGTGGCAGGCAGCAGCGGGCCGATCGCCATCCACGGCGTCCAGCATCTGTTCCATCCGCCGGTGGAACTGGCGGACTGGCCGGACGGTGACCGCAGGAGCCGCATCGTCTTCATCACCCGGGATATCGAGGCCGCCAGCCTGAAGGTCGGGCTCGCGGCCTTCCAGGGCGCCGATGCGTCAGCGCCCTCCGACGCGACCGTACACAATCCGGCTTAACAAGCGTCGGGCCAGAGCGTAGCTTAGGCGCGCCAATCCTATCGAATTCAACGATAAACTGCTGGGGCAGGAGGAAGCATGACGGGGAAATATTCGCGGATGGTCGCGGCGGCGGCGCTAGGCGTGCTGTTTGCCGGGGCCACGGCCCAGGCCGACATGATGACCAAGATCGGGCCGGGCGAGGGTGAGGTCGATATCGTCGCTTGGGCCGGCTATATCGAGCGCGGCGCCAACGACAAGAACTACGACTGGGTGACCGACTTCGAGAAGCAGACCGGCTGCAAGGTCAATGCCAAGGTGGCCGGCACTTCGGACGAGATGGTTTCCTTGATGAATGGCGGCGGCTTCGACCTGGTGACCGCTTCGGGCGACGCCACCTTGCGCCTCATCGCCGGCCATACCGTGCAAGAGATCAATACCAGCCTGATCCCGAGCTGGAATACGGTCGACCCGCGCCTGCAGAACGGCGCCTGGCACACGGTCAATGGCCATCACTACGGCACGCCCTATCAGTGGGGGCCGAACGTGCTGATGTACAATACCAAGGTGTTCAAGGATCCGCCGAAAAGCTGGCAGGTGGTGTTCGAGGAGATGACGCTGCCCGACGGCAAGTCCAACAAGGGTCGGGTGCAGGCCTACTATGGGCCGATCTACATCGCCGATGCCGCGCTTTATCTGAAGGCTCATCACCCGGAACTTGGCATCACCGATCCCTACGAGCTTGACCAGAAGCAGTTCCAGGCCGCTCTCGACCTGCTGCGCGGCCAGCGCCAGATCGTCCAGAAATACTGGAGCGACGCCACTCAGCAGACCCAGGACTTCACCTCTGAGGGTGTGGTCGCCGCCACTTCCTGGCCGTATCAGGTGAACCTGCTCCGCGACAGCAACAAGCAGCCGATCGACAGCGTCATACCCGAAGAAGGGGCGACGGGCTGGGCCGATACGACGATGATGCATGCCCACGCGCCGCATCCCAACTGCGCCTACATGTGGTTGGAGCACTCGCTTTCGCCCAAGCTCCAGGGTGACCTCGCCGCCTGGTTCGGCAGCGTTCCCGTGGTGCCGACAGCCTGCAAGGGCAACGCGCTCCTCGGCGACGCCGGCTGCAAGACCAATGGCATCGACAATTTCGACAAGATCAGCTTCTGGAAGACGCCGGTCGCCGACTGCGGCGGCGGGCGGACTTGCGTGCCGTACAAGGACTGGGCCAGCGCTTATCTGGCGATCCAGAGCGGACAGTGAGCGTCCGGCGGGCGGGCTTCGCTTCAAGCCCGTCCGCCGCGCCTTTTGCCTAAGCCTTCGCCCTGATGGACGAGAAGAAGCCGAGCGCCGTCTCCTTCCGCGGCGTCAGCCGTCACTACGGCGAGGTTCGGGCAGCCGACAGCCTCAGCTTCGACATCGCCGAGGGCGAATTCTTTTCCATGCTTGGGCCGTCGGGCTCCGGCAAGACCACCTGCCTCAGATTGATCGCCGGCTTCGAGCAGCCGACCTCGGGTGAGGTGCTGATCCGCGGCCTCTCCATGGCCGGCGTGCCGCCTTACGAGCGCGACGTCAATACCGTGTTCCAGGACTATGCCCTCTTCCCCCACATGAGCGTGGCGGAGAACGTGGCCTATGGCCTGATGATCCGGAAGATCCCCAAGGCGGAGCGCGCTGCCCGGACCGAGGCGATGCTGGCGATGGTGGCGCTCTCCGGCATGGGCCAGCGCAAGCCCTCCCAGCTTTCCGGCGGCCAACGCCAGCGCGTGGCGCTGGCCCGCGCGCTGGTCAATCAGCCTGGCGTGCTGCTGCTGGACGAGCCGCTGGGCGCCCTCGACCTCAAGCTGCGCGAACAGATGCAGGTGGAGCTGAAGGCGATCCAGCGCCAGGTCGGCATCACCTTCATCTATGTCACCCACGACCAGGGCGAGGCGCTCTCCATGAGCGACCGCATCGCCGTGTTCAACAAGGGCAGGATCGAGCAGATCGGCCGGCCGGACGAGATCTATGAGCATCCGGCCACGGCCTTCGTTGCCGGCTTCGTGGGCGTCTCCAACATTCTCTCAGGCGCCGAGGCCGCCGCGGTCGCGGGCGCGCCGGCAGCCTTCTCCATCCGGCCGGAAAAGATTTTACTCGCCGCGCCCGGCGCGCCAGTGCCGGGCGATTCCTGCTTCGCGGACGGGACCATCGCAAGCGTGCTTTATCTTGGCGCCAGCACGCGCTTCGGCGTCGCGCTCGCCAAGGGCGGCGAGCTCATCGTCATCGAGCAGAACCGCGAGGAAACGGCGGTCAGTGCCTCGGCCCGCCAGGGCCAGCCCGTGCGGCTTATATGGCAGCGGGCCCATATCCAGGAGATGCGGACGTGAGCGCCCTCGCTGCCGACGTGCCGGCGCGGGGCCTCCTGCGACGCTTCTCGAATTTCCTCTACCGGCGTCCCAGGTTGACGCTGGCGCTTCTGCTGCTGCCGCCGATGCTCTGGCTGGGCGTGGTCTATCTGGGCTCGCTCGCGGCGTTGCTGGCCCAGAGCATGTTCTCGGTCGACGATTTCTCGGGCCTCACGGTCTATCAGCCGACCTTGAAGACCTATGGCGAGCTGTTCCAGCCGGCCAGCCTCGACATCATCCTCAGGACCGTGGTCATGGCGGCTTCGGTCACGCTCGGCTGTGCCGTCATCGGCTTCCCGCTGGCCTATTACATGGCCCGTTTCGCCGGGCTGCGGGCCAAGGCGGTGTTCTATCTCGCCGTCATGCTGCCGCTCTGGTCCAACTATCTGGTGCGCGTCTACAGCTGGAAACTCATCCTCGCCAAGGAGGGAGTCATTACCTGGCTCTTCGGCCTCGTCGGCCTGGATAGCCTGCTCGATTGGATCCTGGCCTTGCCTGTCGTTGGAGGTCCATCTCTCTCCGCTTCCTATGTCGGTATGTGGGTCGTGTTCATGTACATCTGGCTGCCCTACATGATCCTGCCGGTGGAAGCGGCGCTGGAGCGGGTGCCGCGCAGCCTGATCGAAGCCTCGGCCGATCTCGGCGCCCATCCGCGCCAGACCTTCCGCAATGTCATCCTGCCCCTCGCGGTGCCGGGAATCGCCGCCGGGTCGATCTTCACCTTCTCGCTCACACTGGGCGACTACATCATTCCCAATCTGATCGGCAATTCGCGGCCCTTCATCGGCATGGTCGTCTATAGCTACCAGGGCACGGCCGGAAACATCCCGGGCGCCGCTGCCTTCACCCTGGTGCCGATCCTGGTCATGGCACTGTATCTCGCCGCGGCCAAGCGCCTGGGGGCCTTCGATGCGCTGTAGGGCGAGTCCGCCGTGAGCCGGGCACGCGCCAGCACGCGCGCCGGTACGGGTGCGGGATTGGGCCTCCGAGCCGCGGCCCTGTTCGGCCTGCTGTTCCTCAACCTGCCCCTTGTATTCATCTTGCTCTACGCGCTCACGACCGACGACCGCAGCTTCACCTTCCCGCCCCCGGGCCTGACCTTGCGTTGGTTCGCGCTCGCCTGGAGCCGCGCCGATATCTGGCAGGCTCTGGCGCTTTCGGTGGAAGTGGCGTTGGCCGGCATGGGTGTAGCACTCCTGCTGGGCACGCTTGCTTCGCTGGCGATGTTCCGCTTCCACTTCTTCGGGCGCGAGGCGGTAACCCTCCTGATCCTGCTGCCCATAGCTCTCCCGGGCATCGTCACCGGCATCAGCCTGCGCTCGGCCTTCGACATTGCCGGCATTTCCTTCAGCTACTGGACCATCGTGCTGGGCCACGCGACCTTCTGCATCGTCGTCGTCTACAACAACGTGATTGCACGCCTCAGGCGCAGCTCGCCCGCGCTCATCGAAGCCTCCATGGATCTGGGCGCCGACAGCTTCCAGACCTTCCGCCATGTGGTGATGCCCAATGTCGCCACCGCGCTGCTTGCCGGCGGCATGCTCGCCTTTGCCCTCAGCTTTGACGAAGTCATCGTGACCACCTTCACCGCCGGCCAGCAGGAGACCCTGCCGATCTGGATGCTGGCCCAGCTTGTGCGGCCGCGGGACCGGCCTCTGACAAACGTAGTGGCGGTCTTCGTCATCGCCGTGACGTTGCTTCCGATCCTCGGCGCCTACTACCTGACGCGGGACACCCATGACGCGAGCGGTAGCGGCAAATGACCGTGGGTACGACTGTCGCGGGTAGGCGCCGTCCGGGCCTAAACACGGCAGGCCAGCGAACGGATCAGCAGCCCGATCGGCGGAATCCCACGGCCCAAGAATACCCCGACGTCGGCGATCTCATCGCCTTCCTCTGGAGCGATATCTCTCAAGCATCGCCTGCTGTTGTCGGCGCGGAACCATGGCGTCGAAGGATCGCGGACATTCGAGCCAGGCATCGAAGTTATGCCCTTCCATCAGCGGGTTCGTCGACGCGCCAACCTTAACCTATTGTAATTTTCAACCGGTCCCCCCATAGTTGCCGAACGACAATTCGTTGGTCCGGCGATCGTCCTCGTCTTTGCCGTCGATAGGCGCTCTGACAAGCCCCTCCCGAACCTCTGATTGTTGGTGCGACCGCACGAAGGTGGTGCGGTTTTCCTGTTAACGATGAACGGAGACAACGATGCCGATCGGCACCGTCAAATGGTTCAATCCCACCAAGGGTTTCGGCTTCATCCAGCCGGACTCGGGCGGGAAGGACATTTTCGTCCATATCAGCGCCGTGCAGCGGGCCGGCATGCAGACGCTGAAGGAAGGCCAGAAGGTCAGTTACGAGATCCAGACTCAGAAGGATGGCCGTCAGTCTGCCGAGAACCTGGCCGCCACCGGCTGAGTTCTCGACGAACAACAGGCGCTTCATGGCCCGCGTCCCGCCCAGGGACGCGGGCTTTTCGTTTGTACCATTCCGATTTTCACAGCCTGTCCCTGAGCGCGTACCACAGCATGCCCAGGACCAGCGCCGGCCGGCGCAACAGCGTGCCGCCGGGAAAACTTCGCTGGTCGACGCGTGCGAACAAATCGAAGCGTTCGGCGGTGCCCGCGAGTGCCTCGGCGATGAGCTTGCCCGCGAGCGTGGCGATGGCCACGCCCTGGCCGGAATAGCCCTGGGCAAAAAAGACGTCGCCGGGCAAGCGACCCAGATGAGGCAGCCGGTTCATGGTGATGGCGAGCTGGCCGCCCCAGGCATAGTCGATGCGCGTGCCTTTGAGCTGAGGAAAAACCTTCAGCGTATATGGCCGCACGAACCCGGCGATGTCCCGGGGCGCTGTGCGCGAATAGGTCTCCCCTCCTCCGAACAACAGACGCTTGTCGGCCGAAAGCCGGAAATAATCGACGACGAACTTGGTATCGCAGACGGCTGCGTCGTCGCGGATGAGGGCGCGAGCGCCGCTGTCGCCAAGCGGTTCCGTCGCCACGATGTAGTTCGAGATCGGCATGATCTTGCCGGCGATGCGTGGCTCCAGCCCGTCAAGGTAGGCATTGCAGCCAAGAACGACGTAGCGCGCCTTCACCGGCCCCGCCGCGGTCTTCACCTCGCCCGGAGCGATCGCGAGAGCCCGGCTCCTTTCGCAGATGCGCACACCCGCGGCTTCCGCGGCGGCAGCGAGACCGAGAGCGTAATTGAGCGGATGAAGATGGCCCGCGCCCGCGTCGGCGATGGCGCCATGGTAGCGCCGGCTGCCGAGCCGCTCTTCCAGCCCCGCCTTGTCGAGAAGCTCCTGCGCGTCGTAGCCGAAGAGCTTCCGGGTCAGTTCCACTTCCGCCGCCATCCAGGCGGGATCGGTCTTCTTGTAGGCGGCATAGAGCCCGCCGCCCTTGAGGTCGCAGGCGATGGCGTGGCGGGCGACGCGCTCGCGCAGCGTGGCCTTGGCCTCCTCCGACAGATCCCAGAATCGCTTGGCGGCCTCTCGCCCGAACATCGACACGAGTTCGCTGGCGCCCTTGCGCAGCCCGCTATTGATCTGGCCGCCGTTGCGCCCCGAGGCGCCGAACCCGATCTGCTCGGCTTCGAGCAGCAGGGTGGCGTATCCCCGCTCTGCCAGATGGAGGGCGGTCGAGAGTCCGGTGTAGCCGCCGCCCACGACGCAGACGTCGACCTTGGCCTCGCCGTCCAGCGGCGGTCTGGCGGGCGAAGGATTGGCCGTGGCCCGATAGTAGGAATTGGCGAGTTCCGACATACCGGGCAAACTAGCAATGGCGCGGACGATGGGCTACTCGTGGCGATGGGCAAGCCACCCGCCAACGGTGATCGCGATCATGGCCGAAATCGACCCTGCGGAATTGGACCACGCCATCGTCGCCTATGAATTGGGGGACTATGTCGGCGCCCGGCGCGGATTCGAACGGGCAGCAGCGGCCGGCAGCGTCCCGGCGGAAAGCTATCTCGGCTTCATGCACTACCTCGGCCGCGGCTTCGCCCAGAGCGATGCCCGGGCCGCACTGCATTTCCGGCACGCAGCCCAGGCCGGGGATGCCAAGGCCCAGTTGAACCTCGCCCGGCTGCATGAGGCAGGTCGCGGCGTCGAGCGCGATCCGGGCCTGGCCGTCCAGTGGTACCGGCGCGCGGCCGAAGCGGGCGAAGTCCCGGCCATGCATCGCCTCGCCGTCTGCCTCTATGACGGCATCGGGGTCGAGCCCGATCCCAAGGCCGCGGTCGCCTGGCTGCTTCGCGCGGCGGAGGCGGGAAACGTCGACTGTGCGCTTGCCTATGCCGCCCTGGTTTTCTCCGGAGAGGGGGTGCCGTCCGATCCCACGGCCGCTCTCCCCTGGGCCCGGCGCGCCGCGGCGGCGGGGCTGCCCGAGGCGAAGACTCTTTTGCAGGCTATCGAGGCAAGAGCGTCGGATCTGATGAATGCCCGCGGCGCGCCAGCAGAGCCCGCGGCCCAGACCGCTCTCGGTCTGGACTATTGTTTCGGTCGGAACGGCGCTCCGCGGGATCCCGAGGCCGGCGCCCAATTGTTGCTGCGGGCGGCCCAAGGCGGCTTCGCCGCGGCTCAATACGATCTCGCCTTGCTCTACACCTATGGTTACGGCGTGACCCGGGATGCGGGGGAAAGCGCCCGCTGGTGCCGGTCCGCCGCGGAAGCAGGCCATGTCCGGGCCCAGTTCCGCATGAGCGGGCTATGCGCCACGGGCCTCGGCGTGGCCAAAGATCCGGGCGAGGCCCTGTTCTGGGCCGAACTGGCAGCACGCAGCGGTCATCACGGAGCGCGCAAGACGGGCGAGGAGATCGCCCGAGACCTGGACATGGGGGTCGTTGGCGAGGCCCGCCGTCGCGCCGGCAGCTTCCGCGCGCCGGTCCGTTCGGCAAATTGACGCGCCGGTGGCGAACCCGCCGCGAACCGGTCAGGCCGAATAGCTGCCGTTCACCTTGCTGAACATGCTCGAAAGCTTGGTCCCGATCGAACTCAGCAGGGTCACCGCGGCGATCGACACCAGAACCGCGATGAAGGCGTATTCGATCATGGTGACTCCCCGCCGGTCGCCTTTGAGCGCTTTGATCTTTCGGAGCATCGATCCGCCTTCCTACCCCCAGAATAGCTCCGCCCAGAAAATGCCACAACCGGTTAATTATTCGTTAAGAACTTAAAATGCTCCAATGCTGATCTGAGGCATCTCCGACCCACCAGGCTCGGGAATCCTGGCGTCGGGGCGGAGAAGGTGGCTCGGCCCCGCATTTGCACACTTCGCGCCAAGCTCTAAGATTGGCGGCGCGTAGCCTGAAATCCGACGAGACCGGCCGGGAGGTAATAATGTTCAAGGAATTCAAGGAGTTCATCGCCCGCGGCAGCGTCATCGACCTGGCCGTCGGCATCATCATCGGTGCCGCCTTCACGGCCATCGTCAATTCCCTGGTCAACGATGTGCTGATGCCGCCCCTGGGCCTCCTGCTGGGAGGCATCGATTTTTCGAATTTCTTCATCACGCTCAAAGGCGAAAGCCACGGCACCCTCAAGGCGACCCAGGAAGCCGGCGCGGTGGTCATCGCCTATGGCCAGTTTCTTAACGCCATCATCAAGTTCCTCATCGTTGCCCTCGCGGTCTTCATCCTGGTGAAGCAGGTGAACCGGTTCATGCGCAAGAAGGAGGAAGCAGCGCCGCCCGCGCCCAGCGCCGAAGTGCAGCTGCTGGGCGAGATCCGCGACCTGTTGAAGAAATAGCCGCCGAAATCCCCTGAGCCGGGTCGTCTCAGGGACGCTCGAGCTTGAGATTTGAACCTTGCCTTAGAAGGCACCGGTCATCCGCGCGACACATTCCGCGGCTTGATCGGAAGCAAGGGATTGATGACATTCCATTCGTTGTCGCCGAACTCATGGCGCGTGATCCGCAGCTCCAGCTGAGTGTTGGATTGATATCACTGCCTGCGCCGGCAAGATCGAACGGTCAATTCCGGACCCCGACGCCAAGCGGACGTAGCGTAAAGGCTGCCATTTTTCGCGGTCTGACCAACGCCGAACGGCGCATACAGTGCCCACCCAAAATCAACGGTCGCAATCGCCGCGGTCCTCGCTCCCCCCATGAGGGACTCCGCACATATTGGCCCATTGGCCGATAACATCGCTCCTATGTGGAACAAGGCCTCCATTCGGAACCGCTGGCACATCTCGCTCAGCCGCATGATGGTCGGGCTGGTGGTGCTGATCGCCGTCGGCGCGGCGCTGGTACAAGCTCTGCTTCCGGCCGACGTCCGGTTAGGCGGAGAAGGCCGGAGCATCGCCACCGTCGCGATCTTTGTTGGAAGCTATCTCGCGCTGGCGGTCGGCCGAATCCCTGGGCTGCGCATCGATCGGGCAGGTATCGCACTCGTCGGCGCCAGCCTGATGGTCGCATCGGGCGCGCTGACTCTCGACGAGGCATACAAGGCGATCGATCTCGATACGATCACCTTGCTTCTCGGAATGATGATCATCGTCGCCAGCTTGCGGCTTTCCGGCTTCTTCTCCCTGGCCACCGCGTGGGTGATGGACCGCGCCAAGGGACCGGTGATCCTCCTTGTGGCAGTGGTAGCGACCTCGGGGATTTTCTCCGCATTCCTGGTCAACGACGCGATCTGCCTCGTGCTGACCCCACTGGTTCTAAAACTGACCCTGTCGATGGGGCGCAAGCCTACGCCGTTTCTGCTGGCGCTGGCGATGGCGTCGAACATTGGCTCGACCGCGACGATTACCGGCAATCCGCAGAACATCATGATCGGCAGCTTCTCGCATATTCCCTATACCAAGTTCGCGCTGACTCTGGGGCCGGTTGCGCTGGCGGGCCTGGTCGTTACCGCGATCCTGATCGTATTGCTTCATCGCGAACAGTTCGCCGGTGGGCCTCGACTGGCGCCGCCGCAGCTGGACATTCGCGTCAATCGCATGCTGGTAATCCGCGCTTTGCTGGCCACCGCTGCCGTGATTGCACTGTTCTTCGCCGGGCAGGCGCCGGCCAAAGCCGCGATCATCATCGGCGGGCTGCTCCTGCTGACCCGGCGGGTGAAAAGCTGGCGCGTCTATGCCGAGATCGATTGGTCGCTGCTGTTGATGTTCGCCGGCTTGTTCATCATCGTCGCTGGCGCCGAACGCACGCTGCTGACGCCGGCACGGATCGCCGCCGTGGGCGGTTATCATCTGGACCAAGTCCCCGTGCTAAGCCTGGTGACGGCGATACTTTCCAATATCGTGAGCAACGTGCCGGCCGTGCTTATGATGAAGCCGTTCGTCAGGTCGCTCCAGGACCCCAGCACCGCATGGCTGGTGATGGCCATGGCGTCCACTCTGGCCGGCAACCTCACCGTGCTCGGCTCAATCGCCAATCTGATCGTGGTACAGAAGGCAGCCGTGTCGGGTGTGACGATCGGATTCTGGGACTATTTTCGCGTCGGCGCGCCGCTGACGATCATCACCCTCGTGATCGGGACGCTGTGGCTGTGGCTGTGAAGT
>Ga0265313_10000070_pt1 | contig 99384 bp, 106 predicted proteins | sample 4123metaG_FD_203122 | JGI IMG/M metagenome (GOLD analysis project Ga0265313, IMG submission 203122) | Rhizosphere microbial communities from Carex aquatilis grown in University of Washington, Seatle, WA, United States - 4-1-23 metaG | ecosystem: Host-associated > Plants > Roots > Rhizosphere >... | reverse complement strand
CTCAACGCCTTCCCAAAGATCGCTCTGGTCAGTATTGATGATCCGATCTTCGGCGGCTGGGCCAAGGCGCAGCCCTACCACTTCGGCGACGGCGGCATCTTTGACCAGATCTACAAGCCTGGCCAGTAACGGTGTCATGCCGCTCGCCGCGGCATCCCGACGGCACTGGTCGTTCGTCAAACCCAGCGTGCTCCCCGGCTTCGGGATCACGCTGGGTCTCAGCCTGACGTACCTGACGCTGATCGTCCTCATCCCGCTGGCGGCGCTGGCGGTTCGTTCGGCTGCGCTCGGCCCGGCGGAGTTCTGGACGCTGGCGACCGACCCGCGCACCGTCGATGCACTGTGGACCAGCTTCGGCTCCTCGCTGATCGCGGCGCTGGTCAACGTCGTCTTCGGGTTGATCGTCGCCTGGGTGCTGGTGCGCTACAGCTTCCGTGGCCGTCGCCTGCTCGACGCCATCGTCGATCTGCCGTTTGCGCTACCGACCGCCGTCGCCGGCATTGCGCTCTCGACGCTCTATGGCCCCAAAGGCTGGATCGGCGCGCCGCTCAGCATTTTCGGTCTCAAGATCGCCTACACGCCATCGGGCATCGTCGTGGCGCTGATCTTCATCGGCCTGCCGTTCATGGTGCGCACCGTGCAGCCCGTGCTTGAAGAGTTCGAGCAGGAGCTCGAGGAGGCCGCAGCAACGCTGGGCGCCAACCGCTTCCAGACGATCACGCGCGTGATCCTGCCGCGGCTGCTGCCGGCGATCCTCACCGGCTTTGCGCTCGCCTTCGCCCGCGCCGTGGGCGAATACGGCTCAGTGATCTTCATCGCCTCCAACATCCCCTACAAGTCCGAGATCGCGCCGCTGCTGATCGTCATCCGGCTGCAGGAGTTCAACGAACCCGCCGCCGCGGCCATCGGCATCATCATGCTGGTTATCGCCTTCGTCATGCTGCTCGTCGTCAACCTCATCCAGGCCTGGGCCAGGAGGCGCTATGGCGATCTATGAGCAGGACATCGCCGTCTATGACAGCCGGCGGCCGGACGAGCCGACCTTCGCGCATTCGCGCCCAACCAGCGAGCCGGCCTGGGTCAAGTGGACGCTGATCGGGGTCGCCGTGCTCTATATGCTCGGCATGCTGGTGCTGCCGCTGGTTACGGTGTTCATCGGCGCGCTGCAGAAGGGCCTCGGCACCTTTGGATCGACCTTCACTGATCCGGCGGCCGTGGCCGCCATCCAACTGACGCTGCTCGTCGCTGCTATCGCCGTACCGCTCAATCTCATCTTCGGAATCTGCGCCGCGTGGGCCATCGCCAAATACGAGTTCTGGGGCAAGTCGTTCCTGACGACGCTGATCGACATTCCGTTCTCGGTGTCGCCGGTGATCTCGGGCATGGTCTATGTCGTGCTGTTCGGCGCGAACAGCGTTCTATACCCTTACCTGCAGGCCGCGCATTTGCAGATCGTCTTTGCGGTGCCCGGCATCGTCCTGGCGACGATCTTCGTCACCTTCCCGTTCGTCGCGCGCGAGCTGATCCCATTGATGCAGGACCAGGGCAGCCAGGACGAGGAGGCGGCGCTGTCGCTCGGTGCCAGCGGGTGGCAGACCTTCTGGCGGGTGACGCTGCCCAACATCAAATGGGGCCTGCTCTACGGCGTTCTGCTGTGCAACGCTCGCGCCATGGGCGAGTTCGGCGCCGTCTCGGTCATCTCGGGCCATATCCGCGGCAAGACCAACACCATGCCGCTCCATATCGAGCTGCTGTTCGACAGCTATAATTTCGCCGGCGCCTTTGCTGTCGCTTCCCTGCTGGCGCTCCTGGCGCTCGTCACTCTCATTGTCAAAACCATCCTCGAGTTCCGCTATGGTGATGAACTCGCGGGTAATCGCCGACACTAGAAGGAGCCTCCGTGGAAATCCGCGTCGACCATGTGCTCAAGGAATTCTCGCGCTATCCGGCGCTCGACGACGTCTCGCTCGAGATCCGGTCGGGCGAGCTGATCGCGCTGCTCGGGCCCTCGGGGTCCGGCAAGACCACGCTGTTGCGTCTCATCGCCGGCCTCGAACGTCCCACCGCGGGCCGCATCTTTTTCGGCGACGTGGATGCCTCGAGCAAATCAGTGCAGGAGCGCAATGTCGGCTTCGTGTTCCAGGCCTACGCGCTCTTCCGCAACATGAGCGTGCTCGAAAATATTTCGTTCGGGCTCAAGGTCAGGCCGCGTGCGACGCGCCCGCCGGCGGCGGAAATCCGCAAGCGCGCCATGGAGCTGCTCGACCTCGTGCAGCTTTCGGGCCTCCACAACCGCTTCCCCAAGCAGCTCTCGGGCGGGCAGCGGCAGCGCGTGGCGCTGGCCCGCGCGCTCGCGATAGAGCCGGGCGTGCTGCTCCTCGACGAGCCGTTCGGCGCGCTCGATGCGCAGGTCCGCAAGGAGTTGCGCAAATGGCTGCGCGAAATCCACGACCGCACCGGCCATACCACGGTGTTCGTCACCCACGATCAGGAGGAGGCGCTCGAACTCGCCGACCGCGTCGTGGTGATGAGCCAGGGCAAGATCGAGCAGGTGGGCACCTCCGACAGCGTCTATGACGAGCCGGCCAATCCTTTCGTTTTCGGCTTCATCGGCGAGTCGTCGTCGCTGCCGGTCGAGATCGACCACGGCGAGGTCTGGGTCGGCGGCCGCGCCGTCGGGCTGCCGGCACCCTACACCCCCAGTGGCCACGCGCTGCTCTATTTCCGGCCGCACGATGTCGAGCTGGCCAACGAAGGCCCGGCGCTGGCGGGCGTCGTCGCCGCCACGCGGCGCGTCGGCGGCACCCGCCGCGTCGAGCTCGAGATCGGCGGGAATGCGGAGCGCGTCGAGATCGACCTGCCGTTCGATCACCCGGCGGGCGACAAGAGCCGGATCGCGTTCAAGCCGAAGCGCTGGAAGCTTTATCCGGCGGGGTGAGTGGGGTGATCGGTTCCCTTCTCCCCTTGAGGGAGAAGGTGCCCGAAGGGCGGATGAGGGGTTGGTCCCACATCCGCGATAGCCGAGAGAACCCCTCATCCGTCTCGGCCTTCGGCCGATCCACCTTCTCCCTCAAGGGGAGAAGGAAGGCCCGACTGCAACTCGCGGATGCTACCCGAACACCACCGTCTTCCGCCCATTGAGCATCACCCGCGATTCCAGGTGCAGCTTCACCGCGCGCGCCAGCACGCGGCTCTCGATGTCGCGGCCCTGTGCGATCAGATCGTCGGGGCTCATGGCGTGGTTCACCCGCGCCGTCTCCTGCTCGATGATCGGGCCCTCGTCGAGGTCGGGCGTCACATAATGCGCCGTGGCGCCGATGATCTTGACGCCGCGCTCGTGCGCCTGATGATAGGGCTTGGCACCCTTGAAGCTGGGCAGGAACGAGTGGTGGATGTTGATGATCTGCCCATAGAGCCGGGTCGCAAAATTGTTGCTCAGGATCTGCATGTAGCGGGCCAGCACCACGAGCTCCGCGCCGGTGTCTTTCACGAGCGCGAGCACCTGCCGTTCCTGCTCGGCCTTGTTGTCCTTGCCCACCGGCAGCAGGTGATAGGGGATGCCCTCATAGTCGGCAGTCGTCCGCGAATTCTCATGGTTGGAGACGATGGCGGCGACCTCTGCATCGAGCCAGCCGACGCGGATCTGGTAGAGCAGGTGCAGCAGCGCGTGGTCGAACTTGCTGACCATCACCACGATCTTCTTGGTTCGCCCCTCGTCGACCAATGCCGTGCGCATGCCGAAGCGCTCGATCGCCGGCCGCAGCGCGCGCTCGATCGCCTCGCGCCCGGTACCATGGGGCGCGGTGAAGGCAAGCCGCATGAAGAAGGTGCCGGTCTCCTTGTCCCAGAACTGGTTGGACTCTGCGATATTGGCGTTGAGTGCCGCGAGCTCCGTGGTCACCGCGGCGACGATGCCGGGGCGATCGGCGCAGCTCAGCGTCAGGACGAAATCGGCGGGCATAGGCGGACGATCCTAGCGGTTGGCCCGGCAGGGCTTCTTGGGGCTCGGTCAAACAGAGCGCAAAAGAGTCGGCTGGCGCGGTCTCTATCGCGGGCCCCGGCCGAAGGGTCAAGCCGGGCTTCGCGCGAACCTTAAGAGCCTGCTAGGCTGGCGCTTTCGGGGCAAAGGGGACAGCAATGGGCAGGCTCGAGGGCAAGGTCGCGATCGTTTCGGGCGGCGCGACGGGAATGGGCGGCGCGGCCTCGAAGCTGTTTGCCCGGGAGGGCGCCAAGGTCGCCATCATCGACCGCAACGAGGCGGCGTCGGCGGAGACCGCGAGGGCCATCCGCGACGCCGGCAGCATGGCGCAGCATTTCGTCGCGGACGTCTCGGATGAAGCCCAGGTCGATCACGCCGTGCGGGCGGCGGCGGACGCCTTCGGTCCGGCGCGCGTGCTCTTCAACCATGCGGGTACCATCGTCATCAAACCCTTCCTCGAAACGACACTTGCCGAATGGGACTGGCTGCATGCCGTCAATGTCCGCTCGATGTTCCTGATGACCCGCGCGGTGCTCCCGGGGATGATCGCAGCGGGCGGCGGCTCGATCGTTTGCACCTCGTCGATCTCGGCGGTCGCCGGCACGCCGATGGAGGTGCTCTACGACACCACCAAGGGCGCCGTGCATATGTTCGCGCGCGCCATCGCGGTCGAGTTTCGCGACCGGAACATCCGCTGCAACGCGGTCTGTCCCGGCTTCATCCGCACCCCGCATGGCGTGCGCGAAATGTCGGAGCTCACAAAGCTCGGCGTCGATGCGTCGGAAGCCGCGCTCGCGGCGCAGCAGGGCCGGGTCGGCGAGCCCGAAGAGGTGGCGCAGGCGGCGCTCTTTCTTGCGTCGGACGATGCGAGCTTCGTCAACGGCGCGCAGCTCTTCGTCGATAACGGCTTTACGGCTGCTTAGGCGGATCCTGCTGGGCAGGCGGCGGGGCGATCTCGCCGACCGGCAGGTCCTTGGGCCATTTCCAGAAGTAGGTGTAGAGGCAATAGAGGACGCCGAAGCCGGTGATGGCGATCCAGAATTGGTCGTGGCTCAGCAGGATTTCGAGCCCGCACCAGACGGCCAGAACCGCGGTGACCGCGACGCGCCGCCACAGCGGCCGGAAGAACTCCAAGTCTCTCTGTTTGGGCGCCATGGCGCGACATATACCCCACCGGGGCCCGCGGGAAAGAGGCTTGCGGTCGCATGACCATCCCGCCACATTCGGGCCGGGAGGCATTGATGATCGAGTTTGACCATTCGCGGTTCGATGGCCGCATCGCCGTCGTCACCGGCGCGGCGCAGGGCATCGGCGAAACCGTGGCGCGGTTGCTGGCGACGCGCGGGGCCGCCGGCCTGCTGCTGACCGACCGGAACGCGCAGAAGGGGCGGGCGGTCGCGGCCGACATCGCCAAATCGGGCGTTCCGGTCGAGTTCATTGCCGCCGAGCTCGATGACATCGTTCAGGTGCAACAGGTCGTGCCGGCCGCCGATGCGCATTTCGGCCGCGTCGACGTGCTGGTCAATTGCGCCGGCCTCACCGACCGCGGCTCGGTCTGGGACACGACGCCGGAACTCTGGGACCGGATGTTCGCGGTCAACGTCCGGGCGCCGTTCTTCCTGATGCAGGCCGCGCTCAAGGTGATGGAGCGCGAAAAGATCGAAGGCGCGATGGTCAACATCATCTCGGTCAACGCGCATGGCGGCACGAGTTTTTTGACGCCCTACAGCGCCAGCAAGGGCGCGCTCGTCACCCTCACCAAGAATTTCGCACATTCGGTCGCCAACCGCCGCATCAAGGTCAACGGCCTCAATATCGGCTGGGTCGATACGCCCGGCGAGCACGTGACGCTGCAGCGCTTCCATGGCGCCCCGGACAACTGGCTCGCGGCGGCCGAGGCCAGCCGGCCCTGGGGCCGGCTGATGAAGCCCGATGAAGTGGCGCGCGCGGTTGCGTTCCTCGTGAGCGACGAGTCGGGCCTGATGACCGGCTCGATCATCGATTTCGATCAGGTGGTGCAGGGGCCGAACGAGCAGATCGGTCCGGCCCCACGCTCTTAGGCCGTCGCGAGGGTGCGCCTCTGCGTGCCGCCCTCGGCATAGAGGATGAAGAGCGAGGCCGCGATGATCATCGCGGCGCCCAGCCAGAACCACGTAGCGGGAGTCTGCCCGAGCAGCACCCAGCCGAGGAGCGCCGTAAGCGGTACCTTGAGGTCGCCGAAGGGCTGAAGGTACGTGGCATCGGCACGCCGGTAGGCTGCCGCTAGCAGGTATTGTGCCACGGCCGTCAGCACCCCAAGAGCCAGCAGGAACCAAAGGCCTGCGCCGGCTGGTAGCTGGAACGGAAAGCCAGTGGCGAGCCCCGCCGGCGTGAGGCCTGGAAGCAGCGCTGCCCAGGTCGTTGCGACCAGGAGGATCAGCAAGTGGTTCGGTGTGATGAGCACCAGGAGCGACACGGTCAGGGTCTCGGGAGACTCCGTGCGCGACAGGTATTTGGTCAGCACATCCGTCGTGGCCCATAGTGCCGCCGCGGCGATCGGAATGAGTATGGTGGGGCTGAAACCGTCCGTGCCCAGCTGGGACGCCAGTATGGCTCCGACGAACGCAACGAACGATGCCACGATGCGGGTCAACGTGATGCGCTCGTGGAGAAACACGATCGAGCCCAGGGCGATGAACAGCGGCCCGGTCGAGAGCAGCGTTACCAACTGCCAGATCGGCATCTGAATTGCGAAGCCGTAGACGAAAACGTGTACGCCGAGGGCCGAAACGAAGGCGCGCAGCTCGTGCAGCACCGGATGGCGCGTGCGAAGGTTCTGTACGCCGATGCGAAAGATCAGCGGCAATACGCAGATCGTCGCGATCAGGTATTGCCAGAACGCCATTCCGGTCGACGCCATGCCGAAGCCGCCATATTGGGCGGGCGTCGGCAGAAGGCCTTGCGGAATGTTGCTGCCGGCAAGCACGAGGCTCGCGAGCACCATCAGAAGGGGTCCGAACAGCACGCCGGTGCGGGAGGACGAGGAAAGCTGGCTCATGGAATCTCCTTTCACAACCAGTTTCCCCAGGGTTGCGAATGGAGCGCACAGGCGCCCGCGCACCGCGCGAGGCCAATGACGATCCTTCTCTTTCATCCGGACTTTGACCGTCGGCTCGGGGATCGCACCCAAATCTGCTGACCTTCCGGACCACGTCCGGAAGCGCTCGCGGGCTAGGAGGTCTTCGTCCGGTCGAACCGGAAAAGTGGTGTCCACTTTTCCTGACCAGGCCGCAGGCCGCCATTACCGCCGGTGGGGACTTTCACCCCGCCCTGAGAGTGCCGGTCCATCGTGAACCGACGATGGAGAGATAGCGGGATCGGCGCAGCGGTTCAAGGGCAACGGCCACCCAGCCGATTCTTCACGATGTCATATACCGGCGAAGGCCGGAATCCATGCCTGACACCGTCCCCGTGCTCGTGGTTCTCGTCAGGGCTGGACCCCGGCCTTCGCCGGGGTGACGCGGCGCGAGTAGTGCAATCGAGAACCGGCGCAACACCAGCGGTACCAGCCGTCTCCGCCTCCTCATCGCGGACTTATCCATCCACTTCCGCCCGAGCGTATTTTGCCCTCATTTCCCCCGCGTTGGACGGGACCGGTCAAACGGACGGTGCGGGGGACGGGTAGGCGTGGGGCTCCGTTGGCCGCCACGAGGTTCGCGTGCAACGCCGGCTGAAACAGTGCCAGGCCCCAAGCTCGCTCCGAAATCCTACCCTTTGAACCGTGCCGCAGGCAAAATCGATCCAGTGGATCGATTTTAGGTGAGAAGGCCATGAGAGCTACGCTCGAATGCCCGCGAGGCGTATGCGCCTCATAACAAATACCAAGGGGCGCACGCGCCTCGCGGGCCCCGTCTTCTTCGGTACGATCCGGGCCACCGGAGGCACCCGCTCGCTTCCACTTTGGCCCATGAGCTTTGCCTGCCCGCGCACCACAATGGAGGTCTCCATCATCAGCGCAGCTGACACCGACACCGCTGGCAAGGACGGCGGTCAGTTCACCGGAGCGCTGTGGTCGGCCAGCCGATTGAGGTCGTCCGAGGAGACACAGGCGATGAGCCGGGAATTGCCGCCGGCATTGAGGGCAGAATGCACCTGCTTTGCTGCTGCCACGCAGGCCGTCTGGGTCGGATATGTGGCGAGCGCCGTCATCTCGGGCGAGTCTCCCGAAGCGATGGCGAACAGGATAAAGACGAGGGCGTTGGTCACGGTGGGGTCCTGTAAGCTGGTTCTAATTGGTTCATGGCAGCTCCGGGCGGATCAGCCGCTCGCAGAGCAGCCGCAAGGCGGGGCCGAGCTCGGCCGGCGATTGCGCTTTGTGGCCGATCCCCGCGCTGCACGCCATCAGCAATTGCGCCAGCAGGCGGGCCCGGGTGGCGCCGGCGGCTGCAAGGGCCGCTTCAAGCGCCGCGGCAACGTCGTCTTCGTATCGGCGGATCGGCGGGCCGAAGATGCGGTGCTGGGGATCGGTGATTTCGGTGGCGTGGGGCGATGCCGCGAGCCGCATTCCGGCCTTGCTTTTGGCGGTCAGCGCCGCGCCGGCGCGGACGACGATATCGCCGTCTCCGCTGAGCGGGGACAAAAACGCCTCGCGCCAGCCTGCGACCAGTCGATCGGCCAGATCCGTGAAGACGGCCTCTTTGTCCGGGTAGTAGGCATAAAGGGTGGGCTTGGCGATTCCCGCGGCGCGGGCGATCGCTTCCATCGACGTCTTGCTCGGGCCATGCTTGAGAATCAGCCCTTCGGCGCTCTCAAGAATGATCTTGCGTTTAATGTTAGGACCGAGCATCGAAGCCTCGTTGAACGATTTGAACGATTATCATAATATTCGTTCAATTGCTATGGAGATGGACCATGCCTGACCTTGTCCTGCTGACTGGGATCTCGGGATTTCTCGGCGGACACGTGGCGCTCGAGCTGCTCAAGCAGGGTTTTCGGGTTCGCGGCAGCGTCCGCGATCTCGCCAAGGCCGAGAAGGTCAAGGCCACGCTGGGGAGGGCCGGCGCCGACCTCACGCGGGTGGAATTCGTCGCCCTCGATCTGAACTCGGACGCAGGCTGGCCGGATGCCGTGCGCGGCGTCCGCTTTCTGCAGCACGTGGCGTCTCCCTTCGTCAGCCGCATGCCGCGGGACCGGATGGACCTGATCCGTCCCGCGGTCGAGGGGACGCGCCGGGCGCTCGATGCGGCTCTCGCCGGCGGCGTCGAACGGGTCGTCTTGACCTCGTCGATGGCAGCCGCCGCCTATGGCCACGACGCGTCCCGCACCAAGCCGTTCGGGCCCGACGACTGGACCGATCTCAACGGTCGCGGCGTCAACGCCTATGTCGAGTCCAAGACGCGGGCCGAGCGCGAAGCCTGGACCATCATGGATCGGGCCGGCCGCCATAACGACCTCGTGGTCATCAATCCCAACTACATCCTCGGGCCGCTGCTCGACGACGACCCGGGCACGTCCGCTGCCCTGATTGCCCGGCTGCTGGACGGCAGCATGCCGATGACGGCGCGGTTCTATTTTCCGATGGTGGACGTGCGCGACGTCGCCGAGGCGCAGGTCAAGGCGATGACAGCGTCCGAGGCGGGCGGCCATCGCTTTCCGATGGGCAGCCGCCCGATGCCGTTCGTCGAGATCGCCGAATATCTGCGCAACGCCATGCCGGAGTTTTCCTCGCGCCTGCCGCGCCGCGAGGCACCCGACTGGCTGGTCAAGATGTTCGCTTTCGTCGACCCGGATATGCGGGGCAATGCCGGTGAGGTCGGCGTGGTCCGTTCGACCGATGCGAGCGCCGCCGAGCGCCTTCTCGGTCACGCGATGGTCCCCCCCGAGACGGCGATCCTCGAGACGGCGCGCGACCTCGTCGCCCACGGCATCGTCACCGCGCCTTCCGCGACAAAAAAAGGCTAGGCCAAGGGCCGGCGATTGGCTATGTAGCGCCTCGCCGGCGAACGGGGCTGTAGCTCAGTTGGGAGAGCGCATCGTTCGCAATGATGAGGTCAGGGGTTCGATTCCCCTCAGCTCCACCAGCCGCCGGCAAATCCCGTCCAGTGATACCGCCACCGCCGGGGCGATCAAGCGCGACCCTGTTGCGACAGCCGACCGCGCCTTGGCTCGACCTCGCGGGACGCTCAGGTAATTCGCGACAGCACGTCCTCGAGTGGCCAATGCGTCCAGGCATCGGTCACGAAGTCGTTGTGATCGGCGGTTTCGGGTGTGCGCAGGAAGCACACGGTCTGCGTCCCGATACGCTTGGGGAGCGCATCGAGAATGGGGACGTCCTGTTGGCGCAGCAGCCCCTCCAGCGCTTGGTTGGCGTCGCTCGAGGCGTCGGTATAGGCACTGGCAAAGAACGAGGTTTTATAGCGCTTCTCGATCCAGTCAGCAAATTTGTCTTCCTCGCCAAAGAGTGCGTCGAGCAGCATGACGCCGCGCAGCCGCCGCGCCTCGTCGCCATTGTCGAGCACGAAAGCTGCCGGGTCGTAGCCGCCGCTGTAGGCCGCCAGCAGGATCGTCGAGGCAGCGAACTCGTGGGCGAGCCGCGGGTCGCCAATCAGCGTTGCCAGCCGCATCGCTGCCTCCTGCATGAAGGCGCTGAAGGCGCCCTCGTTCCAGAAATTGCCGGCGCTCGAATCGAGCGCGTCGACGGCGAATTGCGGCGCGACCAGAACCGCGTTCAGCTTTGAGGCTTCGATCTGGTCGACCACTGCCTGGCGGTTGAGGACGTCGCGCTCGAGCTGGCCGCCATTGCCGTGGAAATACACCACCACCGCGAGGCGCTTGTTGGGATCGAACGCGGCCGGTGCCGCCAGCAGCACACGGTTGTCGCTGTAGGTCTGGTCCTGCCAATAGATGCCGCCGCGCTGCGACGTGTGGCCGAGCCGCCCGTTATGATTGACGTCGAGGAAGTCGACGTCGCTGTTAGGCATCTTGCCGCTGTATGGAAAGGGCGCCGTCTTGAACGGCACCATCGCCACCTTCCGCTCGCCGAGGGGTCGCGCCACCGCATCCGCAGGCCGGCCGACTGCAAGGCCGGCGGCCGCACCGCCGAGCATCCAGTTGAAGCTGCGGCGCGAGACCATGGTCACGGCCAGGGCAGCCGCGTCAGGCGGCCGCGGTAGTTCCGGGCATCGGCCGCAAGATGGCAAGGAAGGCCGGGATCGCCAGCGCGTAGGCGGCGGCACTCAGCACCAGCACCGCCGGCAGGCCGAACGTCGTCGCGATGATCGGCACCGCCGCGGCGCCCACCACCGAGAAGCAGCCATTGATGCCCCATGCCCATACGAACAGCCGATCCTTTCCGAGGCGTGTCAGCGACACCATGGCGGTGGGCATCGGAAAGCCCATCAGGAAGGCCGGCGGCGCGACGAGCAGGAAGCACAATAGCAGACGCACGGGAAAGACAAAGCCGCCGATCCAGTCGAGCACCGGATCGAGCAGGAACGTATAGCCGAGCAGAACGATGCAGATTGCGGCCAGAATCAGCGGCAGGCCAATCCTGGCGCGGTTGAGGATGCGTTCGGACACGAAGCTGCCGAGTCCCGAAAACACCAGCATGGCCGAGATCATAATCGCTGCTGAGATCGTCGGATTGCTGAGCGCGAGATTGAAGCGGCTGATAAGCCCCACTTCGACCGTGATGTAGCCGAGGCCGAGCGCCGCGAAATACACCACCGTGCCGATCTTGCCCGGCATGCGCTGGAAGACGCTGCGCCAGCCGACGGCCACGGGAACGATGATCAGCACCAGCGCGCACAGCGCCGCGACGCCTACGGTCGCCCAGAGCACGAGGTAGCCCCAGTCGTCCTGGAACAGATCGAGCCGGTCCAGCGTGTGCGGCAGGTCGCCGACCTTCTCGTAGGCCGCGAAATAGGGTCGCGCATTGGTCAGCGGCACCGCCGAGAACACGTAGCGGTCGGCGAAGTCGGAACCGTCCTGCATCAGGGCATGCCAGAACAGCTTGCCCAGGGTCGTTGCCGGTACGGTATCGCCGGTGCCCGCAGAGTTGTCGCCGGTACCATCGCCTGCGCTCGCGTCGGAGGTGTCGCCGGTCGGATCGGCCGCCCCTGCGGATGGCGCCGCTGCGTCGTCGCCGCCCGTGGGGTCGGGGGCGCCCGTCGCGGCGCTGGTCGCCGGCGGCGCGTTACCGAAGATCGAGTCGTGATACTGGGCGAGGAGCGTGTCGGCCTTGGTGGTATCGACCGCGAGGCCGGGCGAATAGATCTCATCCCAGGACATCGAGGCGGTGTATTTCCTGAGCTTGTCGATCTCGTCCGGGGTGAACCCGCCACGCTTATAGAGCACGGTCGCGGTCGAGAGGTAGCTCGAGGCGACGAACAGCGAATTGGCGGCGTTCGCCGGGTCCATCTGTCTGGCGGCGGCCGCGACGGTAGAATAGAGTTTCAGGATGGACTTGGGCGGCTCTTCCTTGTTCCACACGGTAATCGAGAGGATGCCGCCGTCGCCGAGCGCGTGCATGTAGTCGAGCATCGCCTCGATGGTGTAGGGATACTTCTCGGTGATGGCGAAGCCGCCCGGGTTGGACAAGCCGACGGAGTCGGCGAGGCTCAGATCGATGACGTCGAACTTGTTGCTCGTGTGCTTGAGGTAGAGCCGGCCCTCGTAATTGATCGTGGTGACGTGCGGATCAGCGAGGATGTCGCCCGAGCGGCCGCTGATCACCGGATCGGCAAAGGCGCCGAGCACGGCCGGATTGCTTTCGGCGACCGTTACGTGGCTCGAGCCGGCGTGCAGCGCGACCATGGTCGAGATGCCGCCGCCGAACTGCTCGATGAAGGTCGAGGGGTTCTGCTTCAGCACATAGGGGTAGTACATCGGCAGGAAGCGGAAATACTGCGCGTCCTCCTTGGGCGGCTGGCCCATGATGCCTTCCGGGCCCTCGCCGTCGATATACATGCCGACGAACAGGTTCGGCGGCAGTTCCGGCAGGTTGAACGCCGCATTGTCCGAGAGCCCGGGCGAGAAGTGCATGTACGAGCTCTCGTAGATCTGCAAATCGCCATAGGGCGACACCGAACGGTAGATGCGGCTCGCGTCGGGGAAGTTACGCGCGTAAGAGACGCCCTTGTACTGCGACGTCGCGATGTCCGGGATGCCCAGCATCGAGGGCAGGAACAGATAGGCCGCGACGGTGATGACCCCGAGCACCGCTGCGGCGATGCTCCAGGCTGGCGAGCGCGAGGCACCGAACCAGAGCACCGCGGCCACGGTCCACAGCGTCAGCGGCACGACCATCAGCTGCTCGGGCGGCAGGAAGTACATCGCGCCCAGGATCACGAGGCCGGCAAGGCCCGAGCCGGTAAGGTCAGCAAAATAGACGCGGCCGAACTGCCGCCGCACGCCGAGGAACACGATCCCGAGAAACATTGCGCAGGCGAGGAAGGGGAGGAGGTAGAGCACGAAATTGGCGAGCAGCCGCCAGAGTTGCGCCGGATCGGAGACGATGAAGATGGCGTTGAACGGCACGGTCTGCGCGACGAGGTTGCTGGCGACCGCGAGCGGTCCGAACAGCACCAGCGCGACACCGCCGAGCCCACGCCAGTGGCGCTCGAACCAACCGCGGCCGATGAACACAGCGACGCTCGATAGTCCGAAGCCGAGCAGCGCCAGGCTCACCACCAGCGAGCCGAAATGGGTCCAGCTGCCGACTGCGAAGACGCGCATGATGCCGATCTGGAGCGCAATCGCCGCGCCGGCGACAAGGCCGACCGAAAGATAGATGCGCGCGTCCGCGCCCGAGGGCTCCGACGTCGCCGCCGGTCCGTCCATTGCAATCGACATGTCGTCAGGGCCCTTCAAGCGTTAGCCGACCGCTATATCAGCCGTTGTGCGTGCCGACGATCTGGTCGCCTTCGAGCTTGGTAAACGGCACGAAGGGGACGATCTTGCCATTATAGATGTCGGAGCGCGCCACGGTCTTGTTGCCGGCCGCGTCGGCGGTGACGGTCACCTTGAGCACGTGCTGAGCGCCGGGCGGACCCACCGGGATCACCATGATACCCGTCGGCGACAGCTGCTGCAGGAGCGGCGGCGGAATGTGGTCGATGCCGCAGGTGACAATGATCTTGTCGAAGGGGGCAGCGTCCTGCCAGCCGTAATAGCCGTCATCGTTCTTCGAAGTGATCGACTTGTATTCGGTGTAGCCGTCGGTGATCAGGCTGTCGTAGGTCGCCCGCGTCCGTTCGGCGAGCGGCTTGATGATCTCGATCGACCAGACTTTGTCCGTGAGGTTGGAAAGGTAGGCCGACTGGTAGCCCGAGCCGGTGCCGATCTCGAGCACCTTGTCGCCCTTCTGGACGTTCAGCGAGGTGGTCATGCGGCCCACCAGATGCGGTCCAGAAATGGTAACGCCGTAGCCGATGTCGAGGAAATCGACATCGTAGGCGCGCGGCAGGTTAGGGGTGCGGACGAAGGATTCGCGCGGCACCAGCAGGAAGGCGCGCTTGTCCTTGTCGTCGACGATGTCCTTGTTGTCGACCATGTGGATGAAGCGGTCGAAGCGCTCGGCCAGAAATTTCGGATCCTCGCCGCGGTTCTTGACCATCCAGGCGATGAAATTGTCCTTGCTGTCCATCGGCGGGGTCGCCGCCCAGTCGTAGGGGGTGGGCACGCTGGCAAACACCGGCCGAACGAGCATCGCGCTCGCCGCAAGCGCTGCGGAGCCGGCAATCATCTCACGACGTTTCATTTCGAACCTCCGCGCCCGAACTTTTCGACCCCAGAACGCCCGCGACGGCGTGTCATTCCCGACATCAGGGTCGCATGACGCTTCCGGCAGTCGCCGCGCACGTCGCCTAGGGCGAATCGCGGCTTGCCGCGGCGAAGATACCGGGAGCCGGCGGGTGCCGCACCACAGGAATCGCGCCAGAAAGAGCCAGTCCCCGAGTCTAGCAGTCAGGGGACCCGGTCCAACTTACAACGATGTATAGTTCAAGCCGCTCAAGTGGGCAGTCCGAGCGCCGTGGCGCCGGCGAGGAAGCGTGCCGCCATCTCGGGCGCCATGCCCACCTCATGGACGATCCGCGAATTGAAGCCGGGCTCTAGGTCCAGCCCCTGCCGCACAAAGGGCGCCGCGGCGTCTGCCCGTCCGTCGCGCGCCAGGGCCATGGCACGGAAAAACCGCGCGGTGCTGTAGCCAGGATTGATCGCCGCCGCCCGCCCGAAGCACGCTGCGGCGTCGGCGAACCGTTCGTCGAGCATGGCGATATCGCCGAGCGCGAGGTTGGCTTCGAAGGCAAGGGGATCGAGCGGGCTCAACCGCAGTGCCCGATCCGCCGCCGATCGGGCAAATTCGATCTCGCCGCCGATCGCGTGCGCGTGGGAAGCGAGATAGAGCACAGTCGTCGAGGAGGGGCTCAGCGCCACGGCGCGCTTCATGGCGTAGAGGCCTCGCTGGCGCTCGTCTGACAGCAGGCTCGTTACGAATCCGGCGATTGCGAGCGCCCCGGCGTCATCGCTATCGAGGGCGAGCGCCGCGCCGGCGTGAAACAGCGAGCGGCCGCGGTTCGCCTCGTCGAAGCCGCCGCGAGTATATCGCCATTCGTAGCACCAGGCGGCCAGTGCATGCGCTGCGGCGTAGTCCGGGTCGAGTTCCAGCGCGCGTTCGAGCAGGGGGATCGCAAACTCGGTGCCTTGCGGCATATGAGCGTAGGTGTGCGGCAGGGCGCGGAGGTAAAGGTCGTAGGCGTCGAGACTGGCCGACCGCCGGCGCCGCGCCCGGGTGATCTCGGCCTGACGAAGCTTGGGCTCGATCGCCGCGGCGATCGCCTCAATGATGCGATCCTCGAGTTCGAAGGTGTCGTCCATCCGGCCGTCATAGCGATCCGCCCAGATCAATGTGCCGCTCGCGTCGAGCAGTTCGGCGCCGACGCGAAGGTGGCGTGCCGCCCGTCTGACCTGTCCTCGCAGGAGATAGCCCGAGCCGGAGCCGGTCGGGTCACGCCGCGGCAGCGTCCCGTCGCTTTGGATGACGAGCAGCCAGCCGAAATGCGACAACCCATCGGCAATTGCGCTCGACACGCCGCTGACGAAATAGTCGTCGGCCGGGTTGCCGCCGAGATTGGCGAAGCGCTCGACCATGGCGACCGGCTTTGCGTGGCTTGGCAGGCTCTGCCCGGATGCCGCAACGCCGCGGTCGTCACGCAGGCGGAGCACGATGTCGTCGTTCAGTGCGGTCATGGTCCGCGCCTGCTCGAGCAGCAATTCACCTCGCGGCGTCAGTCGGGCCGCGCCGCCACGGCTGCGCTCGAACAGGCGGTGACCAACAAGAGATTCGAGCCGCTGTACCTGCAGCGTCACCGCCGATTGGGTGCGCCCGATGCGCTGCGCCGCACGGGTGAAGCTCGCGCCGTCCGCGATCAGCACGAAGGTTCGCAACAGGTCGATGTCGAGCGCCGGCACCCTGCTCATTGGCTCAGGATTTGCCAAACCGGGTATGAGTGCAACTCATTTTCCAGACGGAGACGTGGGCGGTAGCGAGGACAAGACCGCAATTCTTAGTGTCGCGCGCATGGCTTTCCTTCCGATCCTCACCCTCACTCTCGCGGCGTTCGCCATCGGCACGACCGAGTTTGCGATCCAGGGATTGCTGCCCGATATCGCATCCGATCTTGCAACGAGTATCCCCCTGACCGGACTTCTCGTCAGTGGCTATGCCTTCGGGGTCGCGATCGGCGGGCCCGTGATGGCGCTGGCCCTCGGGCGCGCCGGCCGGAAAACGGCACTGCTTGCCCTGCTGGCGATCTTCGTTGCAGGTCACGGTGTTGCCGCGCTTGCGCCGAATTATCCGTTGCTGCTCGTCGCGCGGGTGTTCACCTCGCTTTGCCACGGCGCTTTCATGGGCATTGGCTCGCTCGTTGCGGTGACCATTGTTCCTCAAAACCGCCGCGCCTCCGCGGTTGCGCTGATGTGGGCGGGCATTGCGTCGGCCAACGTTCTCGGCGTTCCGGCCGGCACCATCCTTGGACACGCACTCGGCTGGCGCTCAACCTTCTGGGCCATCGGCGGGCTCGGGATCGCCGCGTTCGTCGCCATCACGCTGTGGCTGCCACGCAGCGGGCAGGGTGAGCGCCCGAACATCGTGGCGGAAATCAAGGTGCTGGCGCGGCCCCAGGTCATTCTGGCCATGATCCTCAGTGCCTGCGTCTGCGCCGCGACGTTCAGCGTTTTCACTTACATCGCGCCGCTGCTGATCGAGGTGACCGGCATCTCCGCCTCGGTGCTGCCGGTCTACCTGCTGCTGTTCGGCGTCGGCGGCGTAATCGGCATGCAGATCGGCGGAAGGATTGGCGATCGCGGCGTGATGGCGGTGATCATTGGCTCGTTCACCGCCGACATGGTGGTTTTCCTTGTGCTTCTCATCACGGTCCACAGCGTCTGGCTTGCGTCGGTGACGATGTTCCTGTGGGGCTTCAGCTTCTACTTCATGGCTGCGCCACTGCAGCTACGCATCGTAGATGCGGCGCGGGGAGCGCCCAACCTCGCCTCAACGGTCATCCAGTCGACCTTCAATCTTGGCATCGCGCTCGGCCCGGTCATCGGGGCCCTCATCCTCGCCGTCGGCGCGGGCTACGCCATGCTGCCCATTGCGGGGGCATTGCTCTCGATGCTCGGCGTCCTCGGCGCGCTTTGGTCGCGCGCCATGGAGCGCCGCACCGGCGGGCTGTTGCAGGAGGCAATCCCATGACCACGCGACATATCCTCATCGACACCGGCGAAGCACAGAACGCCCGCTTCACCATCGAGACGGACGGCTCGCCGATGGAAATTCTCGATCGGGCGATGCGTATCGGCTTCATCACAGTCCCCGCAGGCGCGGCGCGCCAGCAGGGCGCACACGAAAGCCGGACGGAAGAGGAGCGCATCTATCCGTTCGCCCGGATCGTCGCCGTCAGCTGAGGAAACCCGGGCGTCAGCTACCCAAGCGCTTCCGGCATCCCTATGATCCCGATCGAACGGGGGATCTTCGAGAAATGCACCGCCGCAGCTTCGTCGCCGGGCTTGCGAGCCTCAGCCTTTCCGCTCCGCCGCTCATCAATCCAGCGCGGGCATCGGTGCCGGTGCCTTATGACTGGAGCGCCGCCCCGCCGATGGAGGACAAGGCGGCGTTCATCAACTGGATGGTCAAGACCCGCGGCGAGGACGCGGGCGAACTCGGGCAGCGCTACGACCGGTTCGTGCAACTCATCAGCCATCACGACGTCTGGGACGACAAGGACAAGCGGGCTTTCCTGATGGTGCCGCGCGAGCGGTTCGTCACGCCGGCGAATGTCGCCAGCGCCTATGAGTGGCACTATCTCGACATCGGCTTCGGGGTCACCATTACCGGCCCGCATACCGTGGCGCGGATGACCAACACCATTGACGTGCAGCGCGGCGACCGCGTGCTCGAGATCGGTACCGGCTCGGGCTACCAGTCGGCGTATCTGTCCAACCTCACGGCCGAGGTGTACTCGGTCGAGATCATCAAGCCGCTGTTCGAACGGACCGGGCAGCTGTTCGATACGCTGATCGCGGAGGGCTACAGCGAATATGGCGCGATCAAGCGCCAGAACGCCGACGGTTATTATGGCTGGGAGGCGAACGCGCCCTTTGACAAGATCATCGTGACCTGCGGCATCGACCACGTCCCGCCGCCGCTGTTGCAACAGCTGAAGCCCGATGGCGTGATGGTTATTCCCGTCGGGCCGCCGGGTGCGCAGCACGTGCTGAAGGTCGCCAAGAACACCGATGCCGCGGGGGCGGTGACTGTCGCGCGATCGGACATCTACAATGGCGCGATCATCAACTTCGTGCCGTTCACAAAGCTCGAAGGCGACAAGATCGTGGGCACGCATTCGGGGTGATGACGCGATCAGGCAAGGTCGCTCGGACGCCGTAGCGCCTAATATGGCTGAGGCTCCGCGCCGTCCGCGAAGCCTCGATTCTTTGCCGATCAGGCCGGGATCGGTGGCTGCCTGCTCAGGGCGCAGGCGTGCTGCACTCGATCTTGGCAACCATGAGATCGGCATCGCTCTTGATCTGCAGGTCTGGGATCAGCATCGGGTCAATCTCAACATTCTGGACGCAGCTGCCGTCGCCGCCGGAGACCGGCGGGGCCGGTGGGGTGAAGCTCGGGCCAGTGCCGCATTCCTGCGCGTGCTTGGCGGGGTCGCTGAACAGCAGTCCGAAGCAATCGATGTCGTGGCTGACGGAGTTTGTGGTGCTCGTCGGGGGCGGCGGGGTCGTGTCGGCCAGCACGGGCGTGGCGGCCATGGCGCAGGTGAGGACCGCACCGAGGGCAAGGGCGAGGGAACGTCTCATGATGAGTCTCCGCAAAAGGCATAAAACGCCTGAGCTTAGACGAGGTTTGCGAGGGTCAAACAGCGCCCAACACCGCATCGTGATCGGGCCGTTCCACCATGAATTTGTGTCATGGCAAGAGGCCGGTGTTTCACGGCATCAGCTGGCCGCCATTGACCTCGATCACCTGCCCGATGATGTAGCCGGAGAGCGCGTCCGAGGCGAGGAAGAGGTAGGCGCCGACGCAATCCTCGGCGATGCCGAGCCGGCCTTGCGGGATGGTCGTCAGCGCGGCCGCCTTCTGCGCGTCGTTGGAATAGCGTTCGTGAAATTTTGTTTCAATAAAGCCGGGTGCGACGGCGTTGACGCGGATGCCGGAGCCGATCAGCTCCTTGGCCATGCCACGGGTGACGTTGGAGACGAACGCCTTGGATGAGCCGTAGAGGCCGGCGCCGCCCGAGGCGCCGTTGCGCGCCGCGATCGAGGTGGTGTTGATGATGAAGCCGCCACGCGCCTTCAGATGCGGGATTGCCGCCTGGCTGGCGAACACCACCGAGCGGGCGTTGAGGTTCATGACCTCGTCGTAATAGTCGGGGCTCATGTCGGCATAGGCTCGCCGCCCGACCATCAGGCCGGCATTGTTGACGAGGCCGTCGAGTCCGCCGAGCCTGTCGGCAGCGGCGCTCACGAGGCTCGCGACCTCGTCGAGCCGCGTCACGTCGGCCTTGAGCGCGAACGCCGTGCCGCCCGCGTCGGTGATGGTCTTCACCACCGCATGGGCATCCGCCTCGCTCGAATTGTAATGCACGGCCACCTTCATGCCCTGCGCGCCCATGGCGATGGCGACGGCCGCGCCGATGCCGGTCGAGCCGCCGGTCACGAGCACGGATTTGCCGGCGAGGTCGGGAATAGCGAGGGCGGGCATGGGGGTATCCTTAGTTGGGGTGAGGGAGGTGTAGGGCGGGGCGATGTTGCGCGACCGGTGTCAGTCCGATGCGTCGTGCCAATAGCGGGTAAAGCGTGCGGCTAGGGCGCGCGGCCGTTCGGCGAAGATCTGTCGCCCGAGCTGCGTCGCCCGGTGCTCGATCTCGGCAAGCCGCGGGCCGATAGCGGCGCGCAGCGCTTCCCCGTCGGCCGCATCGCCGAACCGTTCGGGAGTCGCCTCAAGGGCATCGGCAAGCACCGTCAGGTCGTGGTGCTCGCCGAGGCGGTCGGCGAGCTCCTCGGCGACGCGGACGGCATCGGGCAGCAGGTCCGGCGCCGCCTTGCGCAGCAGATCGAGGTGAAAGCCGTGCGTCTTGGTGGCCTTGCGCCAGTCGTGGAAATCGCCGGGCAGGCGGGAGGCGAGCGCCCGGTCCATCCGTCGGCGCGCCGTGCGGTAGGCCTGCTTGAGGCCGCGCAGCATGGCTTTGTCGCTGTCGCCCTCAAGGGACCATCCGGCGGCGCGCTCGCGTACGGCGGCGAGGGCGTCCCGAAACGCCACGATCCTCGTGTCGGCGGCAGCCGCGTCGTCTCGCTGGGCGGTGACCCGTTCGGCGATCCGGCGCAACCGCTCGGCGTCGACCCCATCGGCTTCGGCCAGGTGCGCGATGGTGTGCCCCAGCACGTCTGCCTCGCGCAGGTGCGACAGCGCGAGGGCTGCTTCGCGCAACGCCGCATTCTCCCGGGCGAAGCCGGGGAAAGCCGGCCGCACCAGCTGCAGCAGCCCGCGCAGCTTCTTGCAGCGGCGACGGCCCTCGTGAACCTGCTGCTCGGCGCTCTTGTCCGGCGCGCCGAGGTCGGCGAGCGCGTCGTCGAGCTGGCTCAGCGCCACCGCCCGAAACGAGTCGGCGACCGAGGCGCCCCTGGGATCGAATTTGTACATCGGAGCCGGCGAGGATAGGGCGTCGGCGCAGCGCCGGGAAGCGGCTCGGCGCAATGCCATCCTTATTTGCAGGCCGTCATCAGCTTTACCCAATTCTGCCGCAAACGTAGGGTGGCTTGGCGCCCGCGAGGGGTCGCGCTTGGGGAGACAATGGACATGCGTGGGCTCGGACGCCTCGGACTGTGGCTGTGCGTCAGCCTGGTCGTGACGCTTGGTGCTGCCGCGGCGGCGGATCGCATCTCAAAGCAGCTCCCCAACATGGACCTGCCCGGTTCGGACTATCAGATCGACAAGGGCACGACCCTCAAGGCGTGCGATGCCGCCTGCGTCGGCGACGACATCTGCCGCGCCTATACCTTCAACACCAAGACCAAATGGTGCTTCCTCAAGGGCGACGCCGGCACCCCCGCCGCGTTTGCCGGCGCGACCTCGGGTACGATCACGATGTCGCCGAGCCCCGACGATATCGCCAAGCAGCGCCTCTCCGACCTGCCGTTCCCGGCGCAGGACCTGATCGATTCGGCCAAGAGCTTTGCCGACGGCCTGCCGACCACCGACACGCCGCCCAAGGACGCGACCTATGCCGATCTGGTCAAGGCCGGCGACGATGCGATGGACCAGTCCAACGCGCCCGGCGCCGCGACCTCGTACCGGCAGGCGCTCGCCATCAACCGCAACGATCCCGGCCTCTGGCTGAAGCTCGCCAACGCCATGCTGGCGCAGGCCGACGACGCGCTGACCAAGAACAACGAATCCGACCAGACCGACGCCGGCGAGACCGCGAGCTATGCCGCCATCGAAGGCTTCCTCGAGGCCCGGGATACCGCCGACCGCGCGAGCCTCCTGGGGGCGCTCGGCCACGCGCTCGAGCGCCGCGAGATGTGGCGGGAATCGATCGTCACCTATCGCGCCAGCGTCGCGCTGGTCGACAACGCCGACATCGAAAAGCTGCTCAATGACGACGTCGCGACGCATGGCTTCCGCATCACGGGCAACAATGTCGACGCCGAGGCTGCCGATCCGCGCATCTGCGTGACCTTCTCCGATCCGCTGCCGGGTGCCGGCACGGATCTGTCGAGCTATTTCGTCGTCGACGGCGGCGCCAACGTCGCGGTCGAGACCGGGGATTCGCAGGTCTGTATCACCGGCGTCGAGCACGGCAAGCGCTACCACGTGAAGGTGCGCGCCGGCCTGCCGTCGGCCGACAAGGAGACGCTGCGGGCCGACGTCGATCTCGACCTCTACGTGCCCGATCGCTCGCCCTTTGTCGGCTTTGCCAACGACGCCTACGTGTTGCCCGCCGGGCTCGGCGGCGGCCTGCCGATCACCTCGGTCAACGCCAAGACGGCGGACGTGACGATCTACCGGATCGGCGACCGCGAGATCGCCGACGCTGTACGCCAGGGCATCTTCAAGGGCTCGCTGACGAGCTATTCGGCCGACGACGTCGCCAACCAGTACGGCCAGCAGGAGTGGACCGGCAAGGTCGACCTGGCGCAGGGGGACGAGAACGCGCTGGTCACCACGGCCATTCCCGTGCGCGACGTGCTGCCCAAGCTCGAGCCGGGCGCCTATGTCATCACGGCCAGCGTCGATGGCGCGACCAAGAACGACAATGGCGACGACCTGGCGACGCAATGGTTCATCGTCACCGACCTGGGGCTCACCACGGTTTCGGGCGAGGACGGCATTCATGGCTTCATCCGCTCGCTGACCTCGGCCCAGCCGGTTGCCGGTGCCGATGTGCGGCTGATCGCCGTCAACAACGAGGTTCTGGGGGAAACCACCAGCGACGCGCAGGGCCAGGTGGTGTTCGCGCCGGGCCTCGCCCGCGGCGATGGCGGTCGCGCGCCGCAGCTCCTGGTCGCAACCACCAGCGGTGGCGACTATGCCTTCCTCGATGTCAGCAAGCCCGGCTTCGATCTCACCGATCGTGGCGTCAACGGCCGGCCGTCGCCGGGACCGCTCGACCTGTTCGCGACCACAGAGCGTGGCGTCTACCGGCCGGGTGAAACGGTGTTCCTGACGGCGCTGCTGCGCGACAACCACGTCAATGCCGTCAGCGCAGTGCCGCTCACGCTCGAGGTCGACCGGCCCGATGGTGTCGCCGCCGACCACGAGGTGCTCAACGACAAGGGTGCGGGCAGCTATTTCGATGCCATCGCGCTCGACAAGGGCGCCATGCGTGGCTCGTGGCAGATCAAGCTGTTCGCCGATCCCAAGGCCGATGCCCTCGCAACGCTCAATTTCCTGGTTGAGGATTTCGAGCCCGAGCGGCTCGCCTTCGATGTCTCGGCGGCGGACGGGCCGGTGCAGACCGGCGTTGCCACCGACATCAAGGTGGCGGCGAAGTACCTCTATGGTGCCACCGCGCCCGGACTCTCGATCGAAGCGGACTCGACGCTGACGCCGGTGTCGACGCTCGACAAATATCCCGGCTACACATTCGGACGCACCGACGACACCGCGACCGCAGACCAGCAGCCGCTCGGCGCCGTCGGCACCACCGACGATTCCGGCAACGCGGTGGCCGAGGTGACCCTGCCTGCGCCGCCGGACACGACGCGGCCGGTCCTCGCGACCATCACCATGCGGCTCGTCGACACCAATGGCCGCACCATCGAGCGGACGCTGACGCGGCCGGTGCTCGCGACGGTCAACCGCATCGGCATCAAGCCGGCGTTCTCGGATGCCTCGGGCCTCGCCCAGGGCGCAAGCGCCGGGTTCAACGTCGTGACCGTTGCGCCGACCGGTGAGCTCGCGGCCGAGACCGGCCTCAAATGGACGCTGTCGCGCATCGACACCACCTATCAATGGTATCGCGACAACGGCACCTGGAAGTGGGAAGACGTCTCGAGCACGCACCAGGTTGCCGACGGCACGCTCGACACCAATGCGAGCGGCGCGGCGACGATCTCGTCGCCGGTCGACTTCGGGCGCTACCGGCTCGAGGTGACCTCGACCGGGGACAATCCGACCTCGTCGAGTTACGAGTTCTATGCCGGCTACTACTATGCCTCGGCCGGCTCCGACACGCCGGACAAGCTGCAGGTGGCGCTCGACAAGCCGGCTTATCATTCCGGCGACACCGCGCACCTGAAGCTCGATCCGCAATTTGCCGGCACCGCGCTGGTGATGGTGGTCGACGACCACATCATCACGATGAAGGCCGTCGACGTTCCTGCGACTGGAACGACGGTCGACTTGCCGGTGACCGATGACTGGGGGCCGGGTGCCTATGTCACCGCGACGCTCTATCGTCCGGCCAGTGCCGCGGAAAAGCGCATGCCGGCGCGGGCATTGGGGCTTGCGTTCGCCGACGTCGATCCGGGCGATCGCGACCTCAAGGTCAGTCTCGACCTGCCGAAGGAAGCGCTGCCGCGCCAGGCGTTCAGCGTGAAGGTCAGCGTGCCCAACGCCAAGGCCGGCGACAAAGCCTATGTCGCCGTCGCGGCGGTCGATCTCGGCATCCTAAATCTCACCAACTTCCAGGTGCCGAGCCCCGATGGATGGTACTATGGACAGCGCCAGCTCGGGGTCGAGTTCCGCGACCTCTATGGCCAGCTGATCGATCCGACACAGGGGATCATGGGCTCGGTGCGCTCGGGCGGCGACGAAGCGGCCTCGCGGCTGGGGACGCCGCCGCCGACCTCCGTGCTGGTCGCGCTCCATTCGGGCGTGGTTGAGGTCGGGTCCGACGGCACCGCGAGCGTCAGCTTCGATATGCCCGATTTCTCCGGCACCGTCCGCGTCATGGCGATGGCCTGGACGCCCGACGCTGTGGGCCACAGCTCTGCCGATGTCATCGTCCGCGATCCGGTGGTGACGACGCTGAGCCCGCCCCGGTTCCTGCATCTGGGGGACACCTCGCGGCTGCTGGTCGAGATCAACAACATCTCGGGCCCGGCCGGCACCTACAAGGTCGCCCTCGATACCGGCACCGGCATCACCACCGATGCGAAGGAAACGAGCGTCGATCTCGCGGCGGGGGCACGCACCGCGCTGAAGCTCGGGCTCACTGGCGCCGAGATCGGCGACCAGCACATCAAACTGACGCTGACCGAGCCGGACGGCACGACGCAGGTCAAGGAGCTCGACCTCGGCGTGCGCGCCGCGAGCGCGCCGCAGACCACCAGCCAACTGATCCCGCTGGCGCCGGGGCAGTCGGTGACGCTCGACAAATCGCGCTTCGCCGATCTGGTTGCGCACAGTTCCGACCTGACGCTCGCCGTCGGGCCGATCGCGCGGCTCAACGTGCCCGAACTGCTCGAGGCGCTCGATCGCTATCCCTATGGGTGCGCCGAGCAGATCACCAGCCGCGCGCTGCCGCTGCTCTACACCAACGACGTCGCCAAGATACTGGGCCTTGGCACCGACGCGGCGCTCGACCAGCGGATCAAGGATGCGATTACGAGCCTGCTCGGCAACCAGACGTCGAGCGGCGGCTTCGGGCTCTGGGGGCCATTCGACAACACCGACCTCTGGCTCGATTCCTACGTCACCGACTTCCTGCTCCGCGCCAAGGACAAGGGCTATGTCGTGCCGGCGCAGGCGCTGAGCAACGCCCTCGACAATCTCGGCAACGGGGTTAGCTCCGCCGCGGATTTCGACAAGGGCGGCGAGGACGTCGCCTACGCCCTCTACGACCTCGCCCGTGCGGGCCGGGCCGCGATCGGCGACCTGCGCTATTACGAAGAGGCGCGGATCGACCATTTCGGCTCGCCGCTGGCGCAGGCGCAGATCGGCGCGGCACTCGCCCTCTACGGCGATCGGGCCCGGGCCGGGGAGGCGTTCACCGCGGCGCTCGCCGGCCTCAAGACGCCGGACGATCCGAAGCGCTGGCGCGCCGACTATGGCAGCCAGCTCCGCGACACGGCAGGTGTCCTCGCGCTCGCGTCCGAGTTCAGCCCGTCAGGGGTCGATCTCAGCGCGCTCGCGCAGCAACTTGCGGGCCTGCGCGATGCCAAGACCTGGACCTCGACGCAAGAGGACGCCTGGACGCTCGTCGCGGCGGCCGCCGCGGCCAAGGGCGCGCAGGGCGGGAGCGTCACCATCGATGGACAGGCGCTCAGTGGAACGGTGTATCAGAAGTATCCGCAGGAGCATTTCGATAGCGCTCCGGTGGTGATCGCCAACACCGGCAACCAGCCGACCGAGATCAAGGTCAGCGTCACGGGCATTCCGGCGACACCGCCCAAGGCCGAGAGCCACGGGTTCACGATCACCCGGACTTACTACACGCCGGATGGTACCGAGACCGACATCAGCAAGGTCAAGCAGAACGACCGCTTCGTGGTCGAGCTGACGATCACGCCGGATCAGATCGGCTCGGGCCAGTATGCGTTGTCCGACCCGGTGCCCGCCGGGTTCGAGATCGAGAACCCCGATCTGAGCTCGGACAATGAGGTCAGCAATCTCAGCTGGCTCAGCGGTCTCGATACGCCGACCCATGTCGAGGCGCGCACCGACCAGTATGTCGCGGCGTTCAGCTTCGCCTCGGACGCCGACAATTCCGGCGGGCTGTCGACGGCCTACATGGTGCGCGCCACCTCGCCCGGCAAATTCGTGCAGCCGGGTGCCAGGGTCGAGGACATGTACCGGCCCGAGCTGCGGGCCAACACCGATGCGGGCAGCGTCGAGATCACCGCCGCCGGTCCATGAGCGAGGCGGGCGTCATAGACGATCCCGGGGGGTGGCGTCCGCGCCGCCCCTCGCGCCTCCTGGCGATCGGCCTCGTGCTGATCGCCCTGCTGGGCGTTGTCGGCATCAATGCGGGACGTGCCTTCATCGCCGACATCGCGCGCGCGTTGCCGCCGACGCCGGACACCGCGACGATGGCGGAATCGCTCGCGGTCGTCGATCGCAACGGTGCGCTGCTCCGGCCCTTCACCACCGCCGATGGCATCTGGCGGCTGCCGGCGACGATTCCCGACGTCGATCCGCGCTTCATCAAGATGCTCATTGCCTATGAGGATCGGCATTTCGAGACCCATGCCGGGATCGACTGGCAATCGATGCTGCGCGCCGCCGGGCAATTCGCGCTCGCCGGCGGGCACATCGTTTCCGGCGGCTCGACGCTCACCATGCAGCTTGCGCGCCTCATCGAGGGTAACACCACGCGCAGCTGGGACGCCAAGCTCAAGCAGATGGTGCATGCCGATGCGCTCGAGCATCAGCTCAGCAAGGACCAGATCCTGACGCTCTATCTCAACCTCGCGCCCTATGGCGGCAATATCGAGGGCATCCGCGCCGCCTCGCTCGCCTATTTCGGCAAGGAGCCGGCGCGGCTCACCACCGCCGAGGCGGCGCTGCTCGTGGCGCTGCCGCAATCACCGGAAGCCCGACGCCCCGACCACGACCCGCAGGCGGCGCGGATCGGGCGCGATCTCGTGCTGGACCGGATGGTGAGCGAGGGCGTGCTGACTGCCGACGAGGCCGATGCCGCCAAGCGCGAGCCGGTACCGACCGCGCGCAAGGATTACCCGATGCTGGCGGCGCACCTTGCCGACGAGGCGCAGCAGGCGCATCCCAATGCGCGCGAGGTGCAACTCACCGTCGACAAGCGGCTGCAGGGCGCGCTCGAAAAGCTCGCGGGCGATCGCGCCGCGGCGATCGGGCCGAAGGTTTCGGTCGCGATCCTTGCCGCCGATGTCGCGACGGGCGACATCCTCGCTTCGGTCGGCTCGGCCGGCTATCTCAACCCAGACAATAGCGGCTTCGTCGACATGACGACGGCGGTGCGCTCGCCGGGCTCAACGCTGAAGCCGCTGATCTACGGGCTCGCCTTCGAGCTTGGGCTCGCTCACCCGCAATCGCTGATCGAAGATCGGCCGACCTCGTTCGCGGGCTACGTGCCGGTCAATTTCGACGGCCTCAACCGCGGCACGGTGACCATCCACGATGCGCTGACGGAATCGCTCAATGTTCCGGCGGTGGTGATCCTCGACGCGGTGGGAGTGGCGCGGCTGGTGTCGCGCCTCAAGCGGGCCAATGCGAACCCGATCCTGCCCGACGAAACCGCGGCGGGCCTCGCCGTCGGCCTCGGCGGCGTCGGCATCACGCTGCGCGACCTGGTTTCGGTCTATGCCGCGATCGCGCGCGGCGGCAGCGAGGTGCATCTGAATGACGGCATCGCGCCGCGGATCGTCGATGATGGCCCGACCGCGCCGGTGCTGGATCCGGTCGCGGCCTGGTACGTCACCGACATCCTGCGCGATGTGCCGCCACCGCTCAACGGCTCGGCGGGGCGCATCGCGTTCAAGACCGGCACCTCCTACGGCTATCGCGACGGCTGGTCGATCGGGTTCGACGGCAAGACGGTGATCGGCGTGTGGGTCGGCCGGCCGGATGGCGCGCCGGTGCCGGGGCTCGCCGGCATCACCGGCGCGGCGCCAATCCTGTTCGAGGCGTTCGACCGGCTCGGCACGAGCAAGCCGGCGTTCAGGCCGGCGCCGCCGGGCGTGCTGTTCGCATCGTCGAATGCCGACCTTCCCACGCCGCTCAAATGGTTCCGGCACCCCAATGACGAGATGGTCGCCAAGGACGCCTCGCCGCAGATCGCGTTCCCGGCGGACGGCGTCGACGTCGATCTCGGCGCCACCAGTGGCGCGGACACGCCGCTCACCATCAAGATCAGGAACGGCGTTCCACCATTCACCTTCTTCGCCAATGGTGCGCCGTTCGGGCATTCCGATTTCGCACGGCAGGACGACTGGAAGCCCGACGGGCCCGGCTACGTGACGCTCTCGGTGGTCGACGCCAAGGGCCGGTCGGATGCGGTGAAGGTGTTCATCGAGTAGCGATCGGCTCGGGCTGGCCGCCGACCGTCGCAACCGCTATGGCGCCAGCCTCGATCGCCGCCTTGAGGCAGGCCTCCGTGGCCTCGCCCCGGATCTGGGCGGCGAGGAATGCCGCCGCGAACGCATCGCCGGCACCGGTGGTGTCGACGACCTCGCCGTGGATGGCCCGCAAGCTCGGTCCCACGCCGTCCCGACCGCCCACCGCCGCGCCGATCGGTCCGCGCTTGATGATGACGCGCTCGTAGAAGCGGCCCAGCGTCCGCATCTGCGCCGTGAGATCGACGGAGCCCGCCAGTTCCAGCGCCTCGCCGCCATTGGCGAAGAGAGTGGTGCTGCCGCTGGTCCAGTCGAGGAAGGCCTCGGGGCCGACCCCCTCGCGCAGAAATTCTACCGAGGCGGCGTCGATCGCGGTGCTGATGCCTCGCCGCTGCGCCTCCCTGAGCAGCCGGGAAACGGCGGCGCGGGGCACAGGCGCAAAGAACGAATAGCCCGAACAGAGCAGCAGGCCGATGCCGTCGAGCAGGGAAAGCGGCAGGTCGTCCTCGCAGAGATTGAGGTTGGCGCCGCGGTCGGTGAGGAAGCTGCGCTCGCCGGTCGTATCGACGATCGAGATCAGGACGCCCGAGGCGGCGTCGGCGTCGCCGATGAGGCGTGGCGTCACGCCGAGGGCGGCAAAGCGCGCCGATTGCGCGGCAAGGTCGGCGGCCCCCACGCGCGCCACGAACTCGACCTGTGCGCCGAAGCGCGCCAGCCACACCGCCTGGTTGGCACCCGATCCGCCGGGCCGCGAGCGGATCGTGGCGCGGCGATCCGAACCGCGAACGATCGGGCCTTCCGGCAGCACGACGATGTCGGTCATCACATCGCCGACGACCAGCACGCGGCCGCCGCTCAATCGCGGCTCCGGGCGGCGAGGGCGAGCGCGATTTCGGTCGCGACGCGGACATTGTTCTCGACCAGCGCGATGTTGGAGACGAGGCTGCTGCCGCCGGTGAGCTCGATGATGCGTTTCAGCAGGTATGGGGTGCTGGCCTTGCCTGAAATGCCGAGCCGGGTTGCGTCCGCCAGCGCCGCCTCAATGGTCGAAGCGATCAGCGCAGCGTCCATGGCATCGGCCGCTGGAATGGGGTTGGCGATCAGCACACCGCCCAGGCCGAGGGTGAACTGCGTCTCGATCAGCGCGGCGGCCGCGGCGGCGTCGTCGACCCGGTGGTCGACCGGATGGCCGGAGCTGCGCGTCCAGAAAGCCGGGAAGTCGTCGGTGCCGTAGCCGATCACCGGCACGCCCTTGGTCTCGAGCACTTCGAGGGTCTTGGGGATGTCGAGGATCGCCTTGGCGCCGGCGCAGACGACCGCGACGGGTGTGCGGCCGAGCTCCTCGAGGTCGGCGGAGATGTCGAAGCTGAGCTCGGCGCCGCGGTGCACGCCGCCGATGCCGCCGGTCGCAAAGACGCGGATGCCGGCCATGTCAGCGGCCATCATGGTGGTCGCTACGGTGGTGCCGGCGGTTCCGCGCGAGCTGAGCAGCGCCGCGACGTCGCGCCGCGAGGCCTTGGCCGCCGCCGGGCCGATCTTGGCCAGCCGTTCGAGGTCGGCGGCTTCGAGCCCGACCCTAAACCCCCCATCCATGATCGCGATGGTCGCGGGCGTCGCGCCGCCGTCGCGGATGATTGCCTCCACCCGCCGCGCCATCTCGAGGTTCTGCGGGTAGGGCATGCCATGGGTGATGATGGTCGATTCGAGCGCGACGACGGCCATGCCGGCATCCAGCGCGGCGCTGACTTCGGGCGATATCGACAGCTGGTTGCTCAGGCTCACGGACAGGGCTCTCCCGGTGTTGGCCTCCTTAGACGGCGCGGTCACCAAAGCGTCAAGGGCGAGGTCGGGACGGGCGGGTCCGAAGCCTTGTCCCCACAGGCGTTTGGCTCTAGGGTCCGCAGCGATCGAGCCATTTTCCGCGGGACGTTCACGCACCATCATGGTCACTGGTCCGGACCGACCGCCCGATGGCGAGGCGCTCCTCCTGGGGGCTGCCGCCGCCTTGATGCCCCGCCGCCGGCGTGCTTCCCGCGCCTTCCCTTCCGACCCCGTTTCAGCCGCCGCAGCCCGTCCCGCTCGGCGGTTCAGCATTTCATAACGCCCGCTTTCAGCCTCAAGAAGGAGACCCATCATGAAATCGTCGCTGATTCTTGCCCTCGGCGCGCTGCTGCTCTCGGGCAGGGCCGCGCTCGCGCAGGAGGAGCCCGTCCTCAACCTCTACAACTGGTCCGATTATCGCGCCGACGACACGCTGACCAATTTCACTAAGCAGACCGGGATCAAGGTCGTCGAGGCGAACTACGACAGCAACGAGACGCTCGAAGCCAAGCTCGTCGCCGGCCACACCGGCTACGACGTGGTGGTGCCGACCGCCAACTTCCTGCAGCACCAGATCCCGCTCGGGCTCTACCTCAAGCTCGACAAGTCGAAGATCCCGAACCTTGCCAATGTCGATCCGGCGATCATGCAAGCCACCGCGCAGTTCGATCCCGGCAACACCTACGCAGTCAACTACATGCGCTTCAGCCTCGGCATCGGCTACAATATCGACATGATCAAGCAGCGCGATCCGAACGCGCCGACCGACAGCTTCGCCCTGTTCTTCGATCCTGCGAACGCCAAGAAATACGCCGATTGCGGCATCGAGCTGCTCGACTCGCCGCAGGAGATCCTGGGCATGGCGCTGATCTATCTCGGCATCGACCCGAACAGCGAAAAGCCGGACGATCTCGCCAAGGCCGAAAAGGTCATGGACGGCATCAAGCCGTATATCCGCAAGTTCGACTCGTCGGGCTATATCGACGACCTCGCCAATGGCGATGCGTGCCTCACCATGGGCTATTCGGGCGATATCGCGATTGCCGAGTCACGGGCCTCGGACGCCAAGAACAACGTCAAGATCCAGTACTACATCCCCAAGGAAGGCAGCATCGCCGAATACGACATGATGGCGATTCCGGCGGACGCTCCGCATCCGGAGAACGCCTACAAGTTCATCAACTATATCCTGCAGCCCGAGGTCGAGGCGGGGATCACCAATGCGGTGTTCTACGCCAACCCGGTGCCGTCCTCGATCAAGCTGGTCGATCCGGCGATCAGCGGCGATCCCGGCATCTATCCGCCGGCCGACGTGCAGTCGAAGATGCATGGGCTGCTGACCCACTCGCAGGATTTCACCCAGCAATTGACCCGCGCGTGGACCACCATCAAGACCGGCGAGTGATCGTCCCTTACGGGCGGGACTCAGGTCCCGCCCGTTCGATCCCTGGATAACGAAGTGCTCGACACCCCCAAGCCTGCTGCCGATGTGCGGCCCTGGCGCGACCCGAACGCCAAGCCGTTCGTCAGGATTCGCGACGTGACCAAGAAGTTCGGCGACGTCGCGGCGGTCAACGACGTGTCGCTCGACATCTTCAAGGGCGAGCTGTTCTGCCTGCTCGGCGGCTCGGGGTCAGGCAAGTCGACGCTGCTGCGCATGCTCGCCGGGTTCGAAGAGCTAACCGCCGGCAGCATCGAGATCGACGGGCAGGACATGGCGGGGGTGCCGCCCTACCGCCGCCCCGTTAACATGATGTTCCAGTCGTACGCGCTGTTCCCGCACATGAACGTGTGGAACAACATTGCCTATGGGCTGAAGCGCGATCACCTGCCGGCGTCCGAGATCGAAGGGCGGGTCGCCGAGCTGCTGAAGCTCGTGAAGCTCGAGGGCTATGAGCGGCGGCGGCCCAATCAGCTCTCCGGTGGCCAGCGGCAGCGCGTCGCCCTCGCCCGAGCGCTCGCTAAGAAACCCAAGCTGCTGCTGCTCGACGAGCCGCTCGGCGCGCTCGACAAGAAGCTGCGCGAAGAGACCCAGTACGAACTGGTGAAAATCCAGGAGAGCACCGGCGTGACCTTCATCGTCGTCACCCACGACCAGGAAGAGGCGATGAGCCTCTCCACCCGCATCGGGGTGATGAACCAGGGCGAGATCGCGATGGTGGGGGAGCCCACCGAAATCTACGAATTCCCCAATTCGCGCTACGTCGCCGGCTTCATTGGCTCGGTGAACATGTTCGAGGGCGTCGTCACCGAGGACGAGGACGACCATGTGCGCATCCGCTCGGCAGAAGCCGGCGGCGACATCTATGTGAGCCACGGCGTCGACTGCGCGCCCGACCAGATCCTGTGGTGGGCGGTGCGGCCCGAAAAGATCGTGCTCAGCCGCGACAAGCCCGCCGAAGAGCACGGCGGCGCCAATGTCACGCACGGCACGGTCGAGGACGTCGTCTATCTGGGTGACATGAGCGTCTTCCAGGTGGCGCTCGAGAGCGGCAAGACCATCCGCGTCACCAAGGCCAATTCGCTGCGCGGCGACCCCGATGCCATCGCCTGGGGCGAAAAGGTGTGGGCCAGCTGGAGCGGCAACGCCGGCTCGGTCCTCGTGTCATGACGGCCGACATTGCTGCGGAAAGGCCACGCGTCGGCTGGCGGCCCTGGGGGTTCCTCGCGCGCTGGCTGGGCATGGCCGGCGTCGGCGGACGCTGGATCGTCATTCTTCCGCCGCTGCTCTGGCTGGTGCTGTTCTTCCTCGTGCCGCTGGCGGTGGTGATCCAGATTGCCTTCTCGAAGGCGATCGTCGGCGCGCCGCCCTATCTGCCGTTGGTCACCATTTCCGATCAGGGCGACGTGCAGTTGACGCTGCATTTGTCGACGTTCCTGTTTCTGGGGCAGGACCACCTCTATCTCGATGCGCTGCTGAGTTCGCTCAGGATCGCGGCGATCTCGACGGTGCTGGCGCTGCTGGTCGGCTACCCGATCGCCTATTTCGTGGCGCGCTCCTCCGACCGCTGGCGCAACATCCTGCTGATGCTGGTCATCCTGCCGTTCTGGAGCAGCTTTCTGTTGCGCGTCTATGCCTGGATCGGCTTTCTCAAGAACAACGGCGTCATCAACAATCTGCTGGGGCTGCTCGGCCTGCCGCATGTGACGCTGCTCTACACCGACTTCGCCGTGTATCTCGGCATCGTCTACACCTATCTGCCGTTCATGATCCTGCCGCTCTACACGACGCTGGTGAAGCTCGACGAGTCGCTGCTTGAGGCCTCCGCAGATCTGGGCGCGCGGCCGTTCCGCACCTTCCTTTCGGTGACGCTGCCGCTGTCGCTGCCGGGAATTCTCGCCGGCTCGCTGCTCGTCTTCATCCCGGCGATCGGCGAATACGTGATCCCGACGCTGCTCGGCGGTCCCTCGACGCTGATGATCGGCCGCGTGCTCTGGGATTCGTTCTTTGCCAATCGCGACTGGCCGACAGCGTCCGCCGTCGCCATCGCCATGCTGCTGGTCGTCGTCGTGCCGCTGATGTTTTTGCAGCGGGCGCAGAACGCCGTGGTCGAGCGCAAATGAAGCGCGGCCTCTTTACCCCCATTGCCGCGACGCTCGGCTTCATCTTCCTCTACGCGCCGATCGTTTCGCTGATCGTGTTCTCGTTCAACGCCAGCCGGCTGGTGACGGTGTGGGGCGGGTTCTCGACCCGCTGGTATGGCGAGCTTTTCGCCAATCCGCAGGTGCTGGGCGCAGGCATCCTGTCGCTCAGGATCGCGGCCAGCAGCGCGACCATCGCGCTGATCCTCGGCACGCTTTGCGCCGTCGCGCTGAGCCGCTTCCGGCGCTTCCGCGGCAAGACGCTGCTCGGCGCGATGGTCTCGGCGCCGCTGGTCATGCCCGACGTCATCACCGGCCTCAGCCTGCTCCTGCTGTTCGTTTCGATGCAGGAGCTGACCGGCTGGCCGGCCGGGCGCGGCGAGGTCACCATCGTCATCGCCCATGCGACGTTCTGCATGGCGTATGTGACGGTGATCGTCCGCTCGCGCCTCCTCGATCTCGACCTCAGCCTCGAGGAGGCGGCGATGGATCTGGGTGCAGTGCCGGCGCGCGTGTTCTTCGACATCACGCTGCCGATCATCGCGCCGGCGCTGGTGTCGGGGTGGCTCTTGAGCTTCACGCTGTCGCTCGACGATCTGGTGATCGCAACGTTCGTTGCCGGACCCGATTCCAACACGCTGCCGATGGTGATCTTCTCGAAGATGAAGCTGGGCGTGTCGCCCGACATCAACGCGCTCGCGAGCGTCATCATCGGCATCGTGGCGCTCGGCGTGATCGTCGCGACGATCCTGCAGCTGAGGCGGCCGAAGACCGCCGGCGTGTAGCTGGGCGAGCGGCCGCGGGTTCCATTCTTTCCCGAGACTCAGCGATCACACCGGTTTTGCGCGCCGCTTGTAACTAACTGACCAGTCAGTTATAAAGCAACTGACCACGTAGTCAGGTAATCGCATGGACCGGCCGACCCCCGCTTCTCCCAAATTCCGCCGCCGCGCCGAGGCCCGGCCGGACGAGGTGCTCGATGCGGCGCTCGATCTGTTCATCGAGAAGGGCTTCGCGCAGACGCGGGTCGAGGACATCGCGGTGCGTGCCGGGCTCAGCAAGGGCGCGATCTATCTCTATTTCCCGTCCAAGGAGGCGATCCTCGAGGGGCTGGTGAAGCGCGCCATTCTGCCGATCGCCAATAACGCGCTCAGCATGCTCGACGCCTATGCGGGCGATCCGCGCCCGATCATTTCGACGGCGCTCAAGATGGTCGCGGGGCGGCTGGGCGATCCCAAGCTCGTCGCCATTCCGCGGCTGCTGATCCGCGAGATGGTGCACTTCCCGCACTTCGCGCAGATGTATCGCACCGAGGTGCTCGACCGCATCATCCCGGCGGTTGAGCGACTGGTCGCGAGCGGCGTGAGGGAGGGCTATTTCCGCGCCGTCGACCCAGAGCTGACCATCCGTTCGATCATGGGTCCGCTGCTCATGCACATGCTCATGGCGGAGCTCTTCGGCATCGTGCCTACCGGCGGACTCTCGGTCGACAGGTTGGTCGAGAACCACCTGAGCATCCTCTTCGACGGACTGAGCGCGCCGCAAAGCAGCCGGCGCTTCGAAGCGAGCTGAGGGAGGCGCCGATGCAGAACATCTTTGCCTGGATCATGGGCATCCTCGCCGCGGTGATCCCGGGGCTTGCGCCATCGGTCCCTGCCGGCTGGAACGGATATGTCGAGGCCGATTATACGTACGCTGCGGCGCCCGCCGTCGGTACCATCACGCGAATCGCGGTGGCCGAGGGGCAGGCGGTCAAGGCCGGCGACGTGCTCTTCGTGCTCGATGCAAGCCAGCAGCAGGCGCAGTACGATGCTGCCGAGGCGCGCGCGCAGTCGGCGCTGGCGACGCTGCAGAATCTCCAGACCGGCAGCCGGCAGGACGAGCTCGACGTCGCCCAGGCCTCGCTCGACAAGGCGCAGTCCGACCTCAACCTCGCCAACACCAATCTGACGCGCACGCAGGATCTCTACGACCGTGGGCTCACGCCGGTCTCCCAGCTCGACGCGGCGCGGGCTTCGGCGCAGGCGGCGCAGGCGACGGCCGCCCAGTTGCAGGCGCAGCTCAAGGTCGCGCAGCTGCCCGCCCGCGACGCGCAGCAGATCGCGGCGGACGCGAGCTACAAGGCCGCCGAGGCGGACGCTGAGACTGCCAAGGCGGCGCTCGACCAGCGCACGATCACCGCACCTTCGGACGGGCGGGTCGAGCGGCTGTTCTACAAGGTCGGCGAGGTGGCGGGCGCCGGCGCGCCGGTGCTGTCGATCCAGGGCGGCGGCGCGCTCAAGGTCGAGTTTTACGTGAACCAGCAGGATCGGCAGCGCTTTGCGCTCGGCCAACCGGTCGCCGTGACCTGCGATGGCTGCCCGGCAGGGCTCACCGCGACCGTCAGCCATTTTGCCTCGGACCCCGAGTTCACGCCGCCGATCATCTATTCGCGCGACGAGCGGCAGCGGCTGGTGTTCCTGACCGAGGCAACCATGGACAACCAGAACGGCATTCTGCCGGGGCAACCGGTCAGCACCGAGCTGCAGCATGAGTGAGGCGCCGGTCATCGACGTGCGCGGTCTCACCAAGCGGTTCGGCGAGCGCACGGTGGTCGACCATTTCGACATCCGCGTGCCGAAGGGCGCGATCTACGGCTTTCTCGGTCCCAACGGCTCGGGCAAGACGACGACCATCCGCATGCTCTGCGGCCTGCTCACGGCGGATGCGGGCGAGGGGACCTGCCTCGGCTTCGACGTCCGCCACGATGCGGCGCGGATCAAGGAACAGGTCGGCTACATGACGCAGAAATTCTCGTATTACGAGGACCTGACGATCCGCGAGAACCTCGATTTCGTCGCCCGCATGTATCGGCTCGATCGCCGCAGGCAGCGGGTCGATCAGGCGCTCGCCGATCTCGGCCTCGCCGACCGCCAGAAGCAGCTCGCGGGTTCGCTCTCAGGCGGCTGGAAGCAGCGCCTCGCGCTCAGCGCGTGCCTCCTGCACGAGCCGCAATTGCTGCTGCTCGACGAGCCGACCGCCGGCGTCGACCCCAAGGCCCGCCGCGATTTCTGGGACGAAATCCGTCGGCTCAGCGCCAGGGGCGTCACGGTGCTGGTCTCGACCCACTACATGGACGAGGCCGTGCAGTGCGACTTCATCACCTACATCGCCTACGGCAAGAAGCTGATCGATGGACCGTCGGCAGAAATCCCGAAAATGGTCGGGCTCGAGACCTGGCGCGTCGAAGGGCCCGACCTGCCCAAGCTGGAGGAGCGGCTTAAGACCGCGCCGGGTGTCGAGCAGGTGGCGCGGTTCGGTGCGGTGCTGCACGTCTCGGGCACCGACAAGGCGGCGCTTCAAGAGACGGTCGAGCTGTTCAAGGCCGAGGGCACGCATCGCTGGACGCTGCAGGTCGCGGGCCTTGAGGAGGCCTTCATCTATCTGATGGCCGGGGCGCGCGACAATTACGCGGCCGATCCGCCGCAAGAGGCCGCGGCATGAGCTTTTCGCTGCAGCGCTTCGGCGCGATCCTCTACAAGGAATTCATCCAGATGCGGCGCGACCGCGTCACCTTCGCGATGATGGTCGGGCTGCCGTTGATGCAGCTGTTCCTGTTCGGCTTTGCCATCAATGCCGACCCGCATCATCTGCCGACGCTGGTCGAGATGGACGACAACGGGCCGTTGAGCCGGGCGGTGCTCGCCGGGATGCGCGAGTCCGACTATTTCGATTTCCGTGGCCAGGTGGCGGGCGCGGCGGCCGGCGAGGAGGCGCTGCGCAATGGGTCCGCCAATTTCGTCGTGGTCATCCCGCAGAATTTCGAGCGCGACGTGATCCGCGGCCAGCAACCGGAAATTCTCATCGCCGCGGATGCTTCCGATCCGTCGGCGGTCGGCGGCGCGGCCGGCGCGCTGTCGGGAATCATCAGCAGCGCCGTCGAGCAGACGATGACCGGCCCGCTGGCGGCGAGCGCGGGCGGCGCGCCGCCGTTCTCGATCATCCTCCATCGCGAATACAATCCGGAGGGCAAGACCTCGACGAACATCGTTCCAGGCCTGCTCGCGATCATCCTCAGCATGACGATGATCGTCATCACCTCGATCGCCATCGTCAAGGAAACCGAACGCGGCACGATGGAGATGCTGATCGCGACGCCGGCGCGACCGCTCGAGGTGATGCTGGGCAAGATCCTGCCCTACATCTTCGTCGGCTACGTGCAGACGCTGGTGTTCCTCGCGGCGGCCTCGGCGGTGTTCCACGTGCCGTTCGACGGCAGTTGGGTCGCCTTCTTCTTCGGCTTCAATCTCTTCATCGTGGTGAACCTGGCGCTCGGCTTCCTGATCTCGACGGCGGCGCGAAACCAGATGCAGGCGATGCAGCTGAGCGTCTTCACCATCCTGCCCTCGATCCTGCTGTCGGGCTTCATGTTCCCGTTCGCCGGCATGCCCGGCTGGGCGCAGGTGCTGGGCACGGCCGTTCCGGCGACGCACTTCCTGCGCATCATCCGCGCCGTGATGCTGAAGGGCGGATCGGTCGCCGATGTCGGGCCCGAGTACCTGTCCCTGGTCGTCATCCTCGTCGTGATCTCACTGGTCGCGATGCTGCGCTACCGGCAGACGCTGGATTAGCCAGGAGGCACCATGCGAAATGCCGTTCAGTGGCTGCTGGTCACGGCCGTCGCCTTCGAGGGTCTGCGAGCGGGAGCCGGCACTTTCCGGATGCTGATCGACCTTCCGGCGCGAGGGGCCATTGGGCCCGTCGCCTTCGCCGCGTTCTCGCGTGCGACCGACCTGTCGGCGGTCGGCGTGCCCTTCTACATCGTCTACGGGGTCGGCGGCGCGCTTCTCACATTGGCCACCTGGGCCGCGGCGCTACGAGCAGGCGCCAGACGTGAGCTTGTCGCCTTGACCGGCCTCTCGGCGCTTTGCTCCGCTGCCATCTTGGTGCTGACGACACAGGCCGCGCCTCTGATGTTCGCCGTCGGCAACTCACCTGACGATCCACAGAGGCTCTCCCAGCTGCTCGATGCATTCACGATCTGGACGAACTGGCGGATCGGGCTCGCCGACCTCTCGTTTGTTTGCGTGCTCATTGCATTGGCACGATGGCGAGGCGCCGGCGAAGGTCAGCGGTCATGACCGACGCAGACCAGGCTGACGGGGTCAGTCTGCCGGCCGCCTCGCAACCGCGGCCAGCACCTCGTCGGCGGTCGCCGTCTCGCCGATCTTGATGAGCTGCTTTTCGATCGCGTGGCGATGCGCTTCCGGGTCGCCGTCGGCCATCGCATCGATCACCGAAACGACGTTATAGCCGTGGTCGTAGGCGGCGCGCGCCGTCGCTTCGACGCCGCTCGAGGTGGCAATGCCGGTCAGGAAGATCTGCGTCACGCCGCGGCGGCGAAGGTGCATGTCGAGGCCGGTGCCGTGGAAGGCGCCGATATTGTATTTGGTGACGCGGATGTCGTCGGCCGCCGTGTCCAGCTCGGGAGCGAGCTCGTCCCAGCCGGGCTGCGGGGTGAACACCCGCGGATTGGACGTGCGGCCGGGGGCGCGGCCCGAGACGTTGACCAGCGCCACCGTCAGGTGCCTGGCGCGGAAGGCGGCGGCGAGGCGCGCGCTGCGTTCGAGGACGGTCGCGGGCGATGGCTGCGTGGCCATCGCGAGCACGCCCTTCTGCAGGTCGATGACGACGAGGGCGGCGTTTTGGTCGAGCTGGGTAACGGGCATCGGTCAGTCCTTGGGGTTGGAAAGAGGGGCGTTGCCGCCGTTGAAGCGGCCGAAGCGGCGGGCCGTGGCAAAGGCGAGCACCGCGATCCCGAGGCCGAGGGCGACGACGTCGCCGGTGTCGCGGAGGTCGAACTCGCCGACACGGAGCACGAGGAGGTAGCCGATCACCAGATTGACGAGCGACCAGGCGACATTGACGGTCGAGGAGGAAAGCCCCTGTCCCGGTGGTCGGGCGAAGGGCGACTGGAAGGGGCGGCCTGAGATCCCCACGACGAAATGTGGAACGGCATTGGCGAGGAACGCTCCGCCGAAGAACCAGGCGACATAGTCGAGCCAGGGCATCTCAGTCTCCTTTTCGGCCTGCCGGCCTGAGGTTGCGCAGCGTCGGATCGAGCGCGATGGCGAGGGTGAGCAGCAGGCTCAGCGCGCCGATCACCAGCATCAGGGTATGAAATCCGGCGTCGGTCACGTGCGGACCGAAGGTCAGGGCCAACAGGCTCGCCGAGGCGATCGAGCCGATATAGCTCGCCGTGCGCTGCAGGCCCGAGGCGACGCCGATCTTGTCGGGTGGCGCCTGGATATAGAGGGCTGCCTGCGCGGCGGTCGAGGTCAGCCCGAGCACGAGGCCGAAGCAGGCGACGGCGCTGGCGATCAGCCACGCGGGCGCATCGTGTCCGAGAAACAACAGGCCGGCGCTGCCGATGAAGGCGGCGCCCGTCGACAGCGCGAAGCTCAGCCGGATGGAGGCGATGCGCGCGCCGAAGAACGAGGCGATGGCGGCGACCACCGACATCGGGATCGTCACGAGGCCGGCCGCGGCGCTCGAATAGCCACCGGCACCCTGCAGCCATTGGGCGAGGCCGTAGAACACGCAATAGCCGACGAGCAGGATCGCCGCGATGCGCAGGTAGGTGAAGCTCAGCGGCCGGTTCGACGCCAGCATGCGCACGTCGATGAAGGGATCGGGCCGGCGCAGCGACCAGGCGATCAGCGCGGCGACGAGCGCCAGTCCGGCGATAAGCGCCGGCCAGATCGGCTGGCCGAAATTCATGATGAAGATCATCAGGCACAGCAGCGCGCTCGCGAACAGGCCGATGCCCACGAGGTCGAGCTCGGTGACGAGCGTGCGGAGGCCGCCGCGATCTGTCGGGGGGTCGCGCGGCGCCCAGGCGAGGACGAACCCCATCGCCGCGAGAGCCAGCGGAAAATTGACGGCAAAGACGGCGTGCCAGCCGAATGCGGCGGTCAGCACGCCGCCGAGGAAGGGGCCGATCGCCGAGACCCCAAGCGCAGACAGCGACAGGACGCCCATGGCCGTGCGCGGGGGTGGCGAGCCGACGGCGTCGCCGCGGCTTCGGAACATGCGCATGGCCGAGGGATAGGCGCCGGAGGTGCCGATACCGATCAGCACGCGGGTGAGGATCAGCACGTCGAGCGAGGACGCGAAGACGCCGATGATGCCGGCGATTGCGACGATCGCCAGCGCAGTGACGAAGACCCGCCGCGGGCCGAAAATGTCGGCGAGGCGCCCCATCGTCGGCTGCGCGACGGCGCTCGCGAGATAGAGGCCGGCGATCAGCCAGGCGGTTTGCGCCGTGGTCGCGTGGAAGTAGTCCCCGATCGGCACCAGGGCCGTGGCGATCAGCGAGGAATTCACCGGGTTGAGGGTCGAGCCCAGCGCCAGCGGCATCACGAAGCGGAAGCCGAAGGGATGCTTGATCTGCGACACCGTATCGACGGCGGCGGTCATTGCGTGATCCGCCAAATGATCTCGACTGCTGCGGCGAGGGTGCGACGTTCGTCCGGACTGAGCTCGGCGATCCTGGTCGAAAGCCATTGCCGCTTGGCGAGCTTGTTGGCCTGCCGCAGTTCGGCGCCCTTGCGGGTCAGGTTGAACAGCACCTGGCGCCCATCGGTCGGGTGCCTCTGCCGCGCGACGAGGCCTTCCTGTTCCAGCGCGGCGAGGGTCTGGCCCATGGATTGCGGCTTGACGGATTCGGCGCGCGCCAAATCCGCGGTGGTCATTGCGCCCTCCTCGGCGAGCCGGCTCATGGCCTGCGCGTGCGGGATCGAAATCTCGTGCGGGTGCTCGGCGCGGACGCGGCGGACCAGGATGCCGGTCACCCGGGCGAGGTCGTTCACCAGTTGATCGATGGAGGGAACCGAAGGCATGGCGCACACCTACGATTAAACAGGAAAACTTGCAAGTCTACCTTCTAATATCGGCGCGGTCGATCCGTTCACTTCGGCGCGATTTAGTCGCCGAGCGCCGCCTGCATCTGGCCGATCAGGCGCGCGTCGTCCCAGTAGTTCGCCCGCAGCCAGGGATCAGCGTGCGCGACTTCCTCGGCATTGCGCGCGACCCAGCCGATGCGCAGCGCCACGCAATGGCGATCGGGCTTGACGTTGTACATCTGGGCCATGGCCTCGAAGACGCGCTTGGAGTGGCCATAGGCATTGATGTTCTGCGCCGCCCAGCGGGTCTTCGGATCGGCCCAGTCGGAGGAGGGGATGACGACGCGGCGGACGTCGTAGCGATCGCAGGCGGCAAGCAGGCGCGCGGTATCGGCCACCGCCTGCCAATGCACGGCGTCGGGATCCTGAACATGCGCGCTAGTCGCGACATGGATCAACCCGTCGGCGGCCTCGAACGCCGCTTTGACGTCAGCTGCGTCGTAGTCGATGTCCGCCAGCGAGGCGACGATGTCGGCACCGGCGACGCGATCGATGCCGATGGCTCCCGGAAACGCCTGCATCAGGCGCCGGCCGATATTGCCCATGGCGCCGACGATGATGATGGTCATACGGTTTCCCCGTCCATCTGATCCTGTCGCTGCCGCAGGGCATAGAGCCGGGTCGTCTGGTCGGGCGCGGCGTTCGCGAGGGTCAGCAGTTCGCCCTTTCTGACCGGAGCGGTTACCCTGCCGCCTTCGAGCAGCCCGACCGGAACGGCGTTCCTGTTGCGCGCATCGGCAGCGGTGAGGGTGAAGCTGCGATAGCAGGTCTCGCCGATCGCATCGAAGCGCTCGCCGGGGCTCAGATCGCGCTTGGCGACGGCGCAGACTTCGGCGACGGGGCGCGACAGCGGCACCATGTCCGGCTTGCCGGTGAGCATGATGCGCGCGGCGGTGAGGGGCACTTCGAGCGAGGTCAGATGATAGGGCCGAAAGAAGGCGTAATACGGCCCCTTGCCGATGTGCAGGTCGTCCATCCGCTCGATGATGCGCGGATGCTCGGCCTCGACGATCACGAACACGCCGGGCGCGACGCCCTTGCCGACCGTGAAATCGACGATGCCCTTCTTGTCGAGAATGCCGCCGTCGGCTTTGGGGATCAGCACCTTGACCATCATGTCGCGGTCGGCCGCGGGGCCGTGCATGCCGGGAATATCGGGCACCAGGCCGGTGGCGTTGGCGATGCAGGCCATCTCGACCATGGTCTTTGAGCCGTCGACGAACTCGACCAGCATGCGCGGGTTCATGTTCCGGCGGGTGGCTTCCTCGCGATAGTCGTCGGGGACGGCGTCGCGGTTGAAGGCGTTGTTCTTGCCCTTGCCCGCCGCGACGATGCGATAGCCGAGGGCGGTCGCGAACTCGATGAGCTCCATGCATGAGCTCGGCTCATCGCCGGCGCCGACGGAATAGACGACCCCGAGGCGGTCGGCCTCGTGCTTGAGATAGCGGCCGATGGTGACGTCGGCCTCGACGTTCATCATCACCAGATGCTTGCCGTGCTCCATGGCGAGGAGGTCGTAGTCGGCGGCGACGCCGGGCTTGCCGGTGGCATCGATCACCACGTCGATTTCGGGCGTGCGCACGAGCGTGTCGGCGGAGGTGATCGCGAGCTTCTTCATCCCGATCGCCGCCGAGACCTTGCCCAGCGTATCGGCTTCCACGGCGTGGCTGGTGTCGCCATAGGCGATCGCGGTGGCTTCAAGGGCTGTGTGTGGGCGGCGCGTCGCGATGGCTGCGATCTCGACGCCGCGCATCAGCATGCACTGGGTGACGAGATCGGTCCCCATCTCGCCCGAGCCGATGACCCCGATGCGGATCGGCTTGTTGTCGTCGGCGCGGCGGGCGAGGTCGCGCGCGAGGCCGGTGAGCGCGACGTTGGTCAGGGGGGTGTAGGCAGGCATGGCGCCGTGGGGATACCATCCTGAACCCAGCTTGAGAACCGACGATTCTCCACGAAGTCATTCCCGCGAACACGGGAAGCTCTGTTTTCTTGACGGCGCCGGTGGCATCAAACGGAGGTTCCCGTGTTCGCGGGAATGACCCTGTGGGAAGCCGATGCCGAGCGAGCAAATGGAGATCTCGACCAATGGCGCGCTGGGCCGGATCGCGCTCAACCGTCCGCAGGCGATCAATGCGCTCAGCCTCGAGATGATCGACGGGATCGCCGGCGCCCTCCGCCGCTGGCGCGACGATGGTGCGATCCGGGCGGTGCTGTTTACCGGGAATGGCGAGAAGGGCTTCTGCGCCGGCGGCGATGTCCGTGCGGCGCGGGCGCATGTGGTGGCGGGTCACCCAGAGCTCGCCGACGCCTATTTCACGGCCGAGTACGAGATGAACGGCATGATCGCGGGGTATCCCAAGCCGCTCATCGCGCTCAGCCACGGTATCGTCATGGGCGGCGGGATCGGCATCGCCGGACACTGTCGGGTGCGGCTCACCCAGCCTAACGCGCGCTTTGCCATGCCCGAGTCGGCGATCGGCTTTTTCTCCGATGTCGGAGTCAACGCGATCCTCGCACGGGCTCCGGTCAACCGGGCGCTGCTGTTCCTGATGTCGGGGGTAACAGTCGGGGCGGCCGACGCTCTGGCGCTGGGTCTCGCTGACGTCGTGGTGGCATCGGACCGCGCCGCGGCGATTGTGCAGGAGCTGGCAGGTGCGGCCGCGGCGTCCGCCCCCGAGGCGGCAATCGTCCGGCTGTGCGAAGCCGAGGCGGTCGACGCCGGTGCGGCGGAGTTCTGCGCCCTCGCCGATCTTCTGCCCGGCGATATGCCGGCGAGCCCGGCCGACTTCATCGCGAGCGTCGCGGCGGTTCCGGCGCTCGGAGCGATCGCGGCGCTGCTGGCTGCGCGCAGTCCCACCGCGCTCAGCGCCATCTTTCACGCGCAGCTTGCGGCACGCCGGCAGATGGATATCGCGGCAACGCTCGCGATGGATCTGCGCCTCGCCCGCGTCATGGCACGAAGCCCCGATTTCAGCGAGGGCGTGCGCGCCGTGCTGGTCGACAAGGACCAGTCGCCGCACTGGTCGCCGATGCGTCTCGATGAGGTCGACGTGGACGCGATCCTGGGTGCGGTCGAAGACCGCTGATCGCCGGATTCAGGGTCGTCAAAGACCACACGTTGCGCCCCTAAAGGCCCGTTGTGGTTAGCACTTCTTAAACCAGTAACGTGGACATTGTGCGGAGGCCAGGAGGGCCTGGGGCGCACATGTCCGAGCTGGGGAAAGCCATCGCTTTGCCGACGGTCGTCGATCTCGACGCGCTCGATGCCGTGCGCGACCGGCTGATCGAGGCGGTTGAGCTCGGCCCCGTCGAAGTCGATGGCGCGGAAGTCGAGCGGGTGGCGACCAACGCATTGTTCATGCTGGTCAGCGCCGCCGAGACGGCGCGCCGCAACAGTTTTCAATTTCAGATCGTCCGGGCCAGCGCACCGATGCTCGGCGCGATCGAACGGCTCGGGCTGAACCAGTCCTTTGCCGGTTTGATGAAGGGGTAGTGTTGATATGCGCGTTCTGACCGTCGATGATTCCCGCACCATCCTCGCGATGCTGCACCACACGCTGTCCAATGCGGGGTTCGAGGTGCTGCAGGCGGAAGACGGGCTCAAGGGCCTCGACATGCTCGCGCACGAAAAGGTCGACGTGGTCATCACGGACATCAACATGCCGGTCATGGACGGCATCGAATTCATCAAGCAGGTCAGGGCGTCGGGCAATCACAGCAGTTTGCCGATCCTGATCCTCACCACCGAGACCAGCCAGGACAAGCGCGACCAGGGTCGCGCTGCCGGGGGCACCGGGTGGATCGTAAAGCCGTTCGATCCCGAAAAGCTGATCTCGGTGATCCAGCGGGTGGTGCACTAACCCGGCCGCGGAGCGCCGATGAGCGATCTCGACGATTTCAAGAAGACCTATTTCGAAGAGTGCGCCGAGCTTCTCAACGAGCTTGAGGAGCAGTTCGCGGCTATCGAGGAAGGCGATCACGCCCCCGATCGGCTGAACGCGGTCTTCCGCGCCATCCATTCGATCAAGGGCGGGGGCGGGGCGTTCGGGTTCGGTGAGCTTGTGGCCTTCGCCCACGCCTATGAGACACTGCTCGACCACGTCCGCGACAATCGGCTGGCGCTGGCGCCCGCGGTTATCGAGCTGTGCATCCGGGCCAACGACATCGTCGCCGATTTCGTCAAGGCGGCGCAGACCGGTGTCAGCCTCGGCCCCGCCTATGGCAAGCTCGAGCGCTCGCAGTTCGACGCGCTGACCACCAGCCAGGCCACCGAGCCTGCTGCGGCGGCTCCGCAGGCCGAGCCCGAGTCCGACGAATTCGACATCGATTTCACGCCGGTCAGGGTCGATATCGCCGCGCTCAATGCCGCGGCGGAAGCGGCCAGCGATGATGCATTTGCCGATCCGCCGCTCGCCGTCGAACGGGGGCAGTGGGAGATTCGCTTTGCGCCGCACAGCGAGCTCTATGTGCGCGCCAACGATCCGCTGCTGCTGTTTCGCGAGCTTGCGAGCCTCGGCGAACTCACGGTCGTCGCCAAGCTCACGGACATTCCCCCGCTCGCCGATTTCGAGCCGTTCGGCGTCTATTGCAGCTGGGAGCTGACGCTGGTTTCGGCGACGGCCACGGCCGAGACGATTGGGGAAGTCTTCGAGTTCGTCGAGGGCAATTGCGATCTGACGATCATGCCGCTGGGCTCGCGGCAGCCGTCGCGGCCGGGGGAGGCGACGCTGGCCGATCTCATGGCCCTCACCAGTCCGCCGACGCCTGCCGAGCGGTCGCTGAGCCTCGAATCGCTCGCCGACGAGATCAAGCAGCAGAAGGCCGGTCGTGGCGCGGCGCCCGCTCCCGCGGCTGTGCCGTCGCCATCGCGCCGGCTCGAGGAGCCCGTGGCGCTGCGGCCCGTTGCCGTCGAGCCGGACGAGCGGCGCAACGGACTCGAGGACCGGCGCGGTGCCGGTGTGCAGTCGATCCGCGTCGATCTCGACAAGGTCGATCGCGTCGTCAACATGGTCGGCGAGCTGGTGATCACCCAGTCGATGCTGACCCAGCAGATGGATGATACGCTCAGGGCTCGCTACACGGAGCTGGTACGCGGGCTCGAGGTCCTCGCCCAGACGACGCGCGGCCTACAGGATTCGGTGATGGCGATCCGTGCCCAGCCGGTCAAATCGGTGTTTTCGCGCATGCCGCGACTCGTGCGCGAGCTGGCGCAGAAGACCGGCAAGAAGATCCGCCTCGAGGCGGTCGGGGAGGGCACCGAGATCGACAAGACGGTCATCGAGCAGCTCTCCGATCCCCTGACCCACATGATCCGGAACTCGGCCGACCATGGCATCGAGACGCCGGAAAAGCGCCTCGCCGCGGGCAAGCCCGAGACCGGGACCATCCGGCTCTCGGCGGAGCAGGCGGGTGGTAATATCCTGATCATCGTCGAGGATGACGGGGCCGGCATCAATCGCGAGCGCGTGCTCGAAGTCGCGCGCCGCCGCATGGTCATCGGTCCCGACCAGCAGCTCAGCGACGAGCAGATCGACAATCTGATCTTTGCGCCGGGCTTTTCCACCGCCGAGGCGGTCAGCGACATCTCCGGGCGCGGCGTCGGCATGGACGTGGTGCTCTCCAATATCAAGAAGATCGGCGGCTCGGTGCAGGTGCGTTCGAAGACCGGCCAGGGCACGCGGATGACGCTGCGCCTGCCGCTGACGCTCGCCGTGCTCGACGTCATGCTGGTCAAGGTCGGCGACGCGCCCTACGTCGTGCCGCTCTCCTCTATCGTCGAGACCATCCAGTGCGCGCGGGCCGAATTCGGGCGGACCCCATCGGGGGCACGGGTGCTTCGGGTGCGCGGCGACTATGTGCAGGTGGTCGACCTCGCCGAAAGCTTCGGGGTTGCCTCCAAGGCCGAGATCACCAATCGGTTCGTCGTCCTCTGCGAAGCCGAAGGCGGCGCCAAGATCGCGCTGATCATCGACGACATCATCGGCCAGCAGCAGGTCGTCATCAAAAGCCTCGAAGAGAATTTCGAGCGCATCGACGGCATCGCCGGCGGCACCATCCTGGGCGACGGCAATGTCGCGCTCATCGTCGACGTGCAGGGGCTGCGTGCCCCCGACATCCATAGAAACGCCGCCTAGAACGGGCGGCAGAAGGACCTACCATGGACGCTCTCGCCTACAAGGACGATTTCGGAACGCCGCAGGCGACGCAGAATTCGCTGCAGCTGATCGCCTTTTCGATCGGCGAGCAGACCTATGGTGTCGAGATCACCACGGTGCGCGAGATCCGGGCATGGAACGGCGCGACACCGCTGCCCAATACCCGCGAATACGTGCGTGGCGTCATCAACCTGCGCGGCACGATCGTGCCGATCTTCGATCTGCGCGCGCGCTTCGGCGATGGCCAGACCTCGGTGACCAAGAACCACGTGGTGGTGGTGATGTCGGTCGGCGACAAATGGGTCGGCATGCTGGTCGATGCGGTGAGCGACATCCTCACCGTCTCCAAGGACGACATGCACGCAGTGCCCGAGGGCAATTCGATGGATACCGAGCTGCTCAACGGCATCGTGACGCATGAAAGCCGGATGGTCGGGCTCATCGACCTGATGGCGGTGGTCAACGGATCGCGCACCGACAGCTGAGGCCGCCAGGTATCGAGAGGAATTGAGGGCGCGAGCGGCGAGCTTCGCGCCTTCGTCTTTTTTCGACAGGCCGATCCGGCTAGAACAGGTCGACGTCGCCGCGCGAGGGCATCTTGGCGATGCCCGACAGCGCCGGCACCCGCAGCTCGTCGAGCTCGAGGCTCGCCCAGATTTCGTCGTAGACGGAATCGGGTGCGGTCGGGGGCAGCAGCGCGAACTGGCGGACGGCCAGCGCCATGTTGTGGCAGCGCTGTTCGATCCGGTCTTGGCCCTGCAGGGCATTGACGATCATGGATACGGCGTCGCGCCGCGCCTGGTCGCAGCTGCGGGACTTGTCGCCGAGGATTTCGAGCGCCGCGGTGATGCCTTCGACCATGGCAGCGGTCTGGCGCGCGGTTTCGTCGAGTTCACGAGCGAGCTTTTGCAACGACATAGACCACGCACCCCCACTGGCTGCCCGCAAACGCAATGCGTGACACCAGCATGTCGCATCGTTGCCGAAACTGGTTAGAAGTTCACTAAGGAATGGCGCTCTATTATGCATGACAACCTTAACAGGGATCACAACGGCGCATGACCTACGTGGCGAGCGCGATGCCCTTCGATCGCGGCGTCGTGACGAACGTTCATCAGGGCGATTGTCTGGTGGGCGGCGACGAGGATCTGACCTATTCGACCATCCTCGGTTCGTGCGTGTCGGCCTGCGTGCGGGACGTCGAGGCGAAGGTTGGCGGCATGAACCACTTCCTGCTCGCCGAACCCAGCGGCGCGTCGCGCGACCGGTTCGGCGTTTCGGCGCGCTATGGCGCGTTCGCCATGGAACAGCTGATCAACAAGGTGCTGACCCATGGCACCGGGCGCAAGACCAACCTGGAGATCAAAATCTTCGGCGGCGGCATGATCAACGCCGCGCTCACCGACGTGGGGGCCAAGAACATCCAGTTCGTTCACCAGTTTCTGGACGATGAAGGCTACCAGGTCGCCAATGAGGATGTCGGGGGCATGTTCGCCCGGCGCGTCATGTACAAGCCCTATTCCGGACGGGCCATGGTCAAGCGCCTTGACGCCGCCGCCGCCAACACGGTCGCGAAGGAGGAATTGTCGATCGTTTCGCGCCGCGTCAGGCCGCAGCCGGCGCCGACCGACGACATCGAGCTGTTCTAGCCGGGTGGGGATGCCAACAACCTCTCCAAATTCCTACCGCCCGGGGTGTCGGTATAGGGTTGGTTAACCATTGGCCACTTAGGGTCCGACTGGGGAATTCCGCACCGGTCCTGCATGCGCCGCACACGAGTCGCGCTGATCGTCGATTGCATCTGGCTGGCGGCCGCGGCCGTAGCCGGCGGCGGCCTGTGGGCGTTCGGCTGGGGGTGGATCGGGGCCGTCCTGGCGGGCGTTTCACTGCTCGTCGTGCTGGTGGTGTCGGTCGCTCTCGCGGGTTGGATCGACCGCGGCGTCGACCGCAAGATCGCCGAGCTCGGGGAAGCGGTGGGCGCGAGTCGCGGCCGCGAGGCCGAACAGGCCTCGAGCATTGAGGGAATCGTCGCAAATCTCGCCGGCCGGCTCGAGCGTGCCAGCCAGTTCAAGGCGGGGTTCTCGGCGCTCGACGCGCCGGTGCTCTTGGCCACCGCGGACGGCGAGATGCTTGCGGTCAGCCGCGGCCTCGTCGCCATCGAACCCAAGGCGGTCGAGGGCGCCAATGTCGAAGTCCTGCTCGGATCCGGCTATGCCGCGGGCGGAATGGCGCAGGAGGAACTCGTCACGCTCGCCGGGACCCGTTATCGCGCGCGCCAACGCGCGGCCGGCAAGGCGCGCACTGTGATCGAGTTCGTCCCGGCCGGGGCCTACATCGCCGATGACGACCTCGACGCGTTCGCCGCGGCGCTTGCGGGTGGTCACACGGGGTTCCGGTTCGACGCGCAGGCGCTCGACACGTCACCCGGCCTGCGCGTGCTCACCGATGGGCTCGAGGCGCTCGACATCGGCGTCGCGGCGATGGGCCGGCTGGCGTCGGGCGAAAAGCTGTCACCGGCGATGCGGGCCAGCAATGCCGGGATCACCCCGCAGGTTCGGGAGCTTGGCGATCTGATCGGCGCCCTCGAGGATGAGCGCGACGAGCAGGCGGAGGCGCGTGCCAGGCTCGAAGACAAGGTCCAGGCCGTGCTCACCGCCGTCGACAAATACCGCGCCGCGGTGGGCGCGATGTCGGACGCGGCGGAAGGCGCGCGCAGCGGCATCACCGCGGCGTCGCATGCGGTCGATCACAGCCGCGAGAAGGTGCGCGCGGCACGCACCCTCAGCCGCGAGGCGCGCACGGTGCTGGGCGAAGCCAATCTCGCCGCCGAGCGCGCCAACGTGGCGGCGACCAGCGTCGACGGTACCGCGGTCGAGATCGACAAGCTGATGGCTGCCATCGAGGATGTGAGCTTCAGGACCAACCTGCTGGCGCTCAACGCTGCGGTCGAAGCCGCACGCGCCGGCGAAAAGGGCGCGGGTTTTGCAGTAGTTGCCGACGAGGTCCGCCAGCTCGCCCAGACGACGCAGCGCACGGCGCGTGACATCCGTGCCCTGGTGAGCGCCGGACGGGGGCAGGCGGGCGCGGGCCTTTCCGAGGCACGCTCGCTCAAGACCATCCTTTCCGGCCTCGGCGTGCATCTCGACAATCTGGGCACCGAGACCGATGCGATGGCGATGGCGGTCGATGAGGGCGGCGCGGCGCTCGGACGGATCGAGGGGCAGATCGCGGTCATCGGCGAGCAGGCGACACGCGCCACAGCCCTGCCGGCGCGGCGCAGCGCGGAGGGCGCAAGACGATGATCATCGAGGGCGAAATCCCGCTGAGCGATCGCGAATTCGATCGCATCCGCTCGCGCCTCTACGATGCCGCGGGAATCTCGTTGAGCGAGGCGAAGCGCACCTTGGTCATCACCCGGCTGTCGAAGGTGGTGCGGGCCTGCGGGCTGCAAAGCTTCGAGGCGTATCTCGATCAACTCGAGCGCAGCGCGAGCGCCGCCGAGGCGCAGGATTTCGTCAATGCGCTGACGACCAACCTCACCCGGTTCTGGCGCGAGGACCATCACTTCACGCATCTGGTCGATTATGTGCGGGGGCTGACGGCCGTCGCGTCGCGGCAGGCGGACAAGCGGCTGCGGATCTGGTCGGCCGGCTGCTCGACCGGGCAGGAGCCCTATACGATCGCGCTCTGCCTGCTCGAGGCGCTGCCCGAACTCAGGCGCTGGGACTTCAAGATTCTGGCGACCGACATCGACACTGCGGTGCTCGCCAAGGCGGCGACCGGCGTCTATCCCGACAGCGAGCTCAACGGCCTGCCGGTGGCGCAGCAGCGACTGTTCGAACGGCGCGATGGCGGCCACGTCGCGGTGCCGCGGGTGGCAATGAATCTGGTTTCGTTCAAACCGCTCAACCTGATGGCCGAGTGGCCGATGAAGGGGCCGTTCGACGCAATCTTTTGCAGGAACGTCACCATTTATTTCGACAAGCCGACCCAGGGTGAAGTGTTCGCCCGGCTGGGCAGGATTCTGGCGCCGGGCGGATTTCTCTATATCGGTCACTCCGAGAGTCTGGGCAGCGCCGCGGGCGCCTTCCGCTCGATGGGCAAGACCATCTACCAGGCGCGCAGCGAGGCAGGACACCAGCCCGCAGCGGCGCGCACAAGGAACGCAGCATGAGCATCAAGGTTCTGGTCGTCGACGATTCCGCGCTCATTCGTGAAGTGTTGGGCCGCACCCTCGGCCGCGACGGCGACATCGAGGTCATCGGCACGGCCGAGGATGCGCAGGCGGCCCGTCGCATGATCAAGGAGCTGACACCCGACGTGGTGACGCTCGACATCGAGATGCCCGACATGAACGGGCTCGCCTTCCTCGACAAACTGATGCGGCTGCATCCCCTGCCAGTGGTGATGGTCTCGACGCTGACGACGCGCAACGCTAGCGAAACCTTGCTCGCGCTCGAGCTGGGTGCGGTCGATTTCGTCGCCAAGCCCTCCGCCGACCTCGTCGGCGGCGTCGAGGCCTTCGCTGCCAATGTGCGGGAGAAGGTGCGGGCCGCGGCGATGGTTCGCCGGCGTGGGCCCGCACCGAAGCCCGTGCCGTCGGCGACACTCAAGACCGCGGCCGGCCCGGCCGGCTCGGTCATCGCGATCGGCGCGTCGACCGGTGGCGTCGAGGCGATCCGCATCGTTCTTGCGGCGCTGCCCCGGGACTGCCCGCCGATCGTCATCGCCCAGCACATGCCGGCCGGTTTCACCGGGCGGTTTGCATCGCGCCTTGATGAGCTGTGCGAGATCAGCGTCGTCGAAGCCGAGGACCGCATGGAGCTCGAGCCCGGCCGCGCCCACATCGCGCGCGGCGACTGGCATTTGCGGGTCGAGCGCAGCTCGGGCGCGCTCAAATGCCGGCTGAGCCAGGACGAGCCCGTCTCCGGCCACCGGCCGAGCGTCGATGTGCTGTTCGACTCGGTGGCCCGCGTCGTCGGGTCGCTGGCCGTGGGCGTCATCCTCACCGGCATGGGCCGGGACGGGGCAAGGGGCCTCAAGCTGATGCGCGAGGCCGGATGCCACACGATCGGGCAGTCGCCCAATTCGGCGCTGGTCTATGGCATGCCGCGGGTCGCGTTCGAGGAGGGCGCGGTGGTCGAGCAGCTCCCGGTCGAGGCGGTTGCCGGCCGTCTCGCGGCGACGCTCAACAAGCTCAAGTCGGCAGCTTGAAGCGTCCGGATTGAGGGAATGGTAACGGTTTCTGCCTAGTTTGGGGGCGGTGCCGGCGTCGCGAGCAGAGTCAAAAAGGGTCGGCGTAGTTCATGCCCAAAGCCAGTGATGTGAGCGTTCTGATCGTGGACGACCAGCAGTCCATGCGCGGGATCTGCAAGTACATTCTGACCCAGCTCGGCTTCAAGGACATCATCGAGGCCAAGTCCGGCCGCGATGCTCTCGGCAAGCTCGAAAAGTCCAACGTCCAGCTGATCATTTCGGACTGGAACATGGAGGACATCGACGGGCTGACACTGCTGCGCGTCATCCGCAAGCACCCCAAGACCGCGAGCATGCCCTTCATCATGGCGACCGGCCGCTCCGACAAGGAGCAGGTCAAGGAAGCCATCTCGTTCGGCGTCAACAACTACATCATCAAGCCGTTCGACGCCGGGACGATGAAGAAGCGCATCGAAGCCGTCATCGGCGCGCTGAGCTAACTACCCTCCGCGCCTTTCCTTCCAACGTCGTCCGTGCTTGAACCCTGATGCACTTTTGGGGGCAGGCGATGGCGCGGATCGGGCTCGTGGCCCATGACGACAAGAAGGACGAGCTCGTCGCCTGGGCGCGCCGCCACATGGATGTCCTTGCCCGGCACGAACTCTGGGGCACCGGCACCACCGGCGGCCGCGTCGTCGACGGCACGGGCCTCAACGTCACTCGGCTGCTGAGCGGGCCGCTCGGCGGCGACGCGCAGATCGGCGCCATGATCGCCGAGGGCAGGCTCGATGTGCTGATCTTTTTCCAGGATCCGCTTACCGCTTTGCCGCACGACGTCGACGTCAAGGCGCTGACCCGGCTTGCGACGCTTTACAACGTGCTGTTCGCCGTCAACCAAGCCACCGCCGACGCGGTGCTGGCGGCGTTGTGAACGTTTGACCCATTGGTCAACATATGCGCAAAGTCGTGGCAACGGCCTGACTTCAAAGAGCCGGAGGCAGCGGGGACCGGGGTGGCAACCGACGCGGTTATCGACGTTCAGGACGTCAGCAAGAGCTTTGGGGGACTTACGGCGGTCCGGCATTGTTCGCTCAGCGTTCGGCGCGGCTCGATCACCGGGCTGATCGGGCCGAACGGGGCGGGCAAATCGACGCTGTTCAATCTCGTCGCCGGCAACATCGTGCCCGACAGTGGCAGGATCATCTTCGACGGCCGGGACGTGACCGGCATGCCGCCCTACGAGCTGTTCTCGCTGGGCATGCTGCGCACCTTCCAGATCGCGCATGAATTCTCGAACATGACGGCGCTCGAGAACCTCATGGTGGTGCCTCCCGGCCAGCCGGGAGAGAGCATTTTCAGGGCGTGGTTCACGCCCGGCGCCGTCCGGATGCACGACGCTGAGGTTCGCCGCAAAGCCAGCGACGTCATCGACTTCCTCAAGCTCGGTCATGTGAAGAACGAACTCGCGGGCAATCTCAGCGGCGGGCAGAAGAAGCTGCTCGAGCTCGGCCGCACGATGATGGTCGAGGCCAAGGTGGTGCTGCTCGATGAGGTCGCAGCGGGCGTCAACCGCACGCTGCTGCAGGATCTTGCGTCCAACATCGAGCGCATGAACCGCGAGCTCGGCTACACCTTCTTCGTCATCGAGCACGACATGGACCTGATCGGCCGGCTGTGCGATCCGGTGATCGTAATGGCGCAGGGCGAAAAGATCGCCGAAGGCCCGATGGCCGAAATTCGCGCGAACCCGGCGATCATCGAGGCCTATTTCGGGGCACCGGTCGCCGCATGAGGAACGTCGTTCCATGCCGCTGATCGAAGTCAAAGACGTCGTCGGGGGCTATGGGGGCGCGCCCATCCTCAACGGCGTCAATATATCCATCGAGCAATCGGACATCGGCGTGATCGTCGGCCCGAACGGTGCGGGCAAATCGACGACGCTCAAGGCCATCTTCGGGCTGTTGCGCGTGAGCTCGGGCAGCGTCGTGTTTGAAGGCGAGACGATCACCAATTCGCTGCCCGATCGGCTGGTGCCCAAGGGGCTCAGCTTCGTGCCGCAGGAGCGCAACGTCTTCACCTCGCTGACCGTGGAGGAGAACCTCGAGATGGGGGCCTTCATCCGCCGCGACAATTTCTCGGATACGCTCGAGGAGGTCTACGGCATGTTCCCGGTCCTCGCCGAAAAGCGCCGGCAACCGGCGGGCGAGCTGTCGGGCGGGCAACGCCAGATGGTCGCCATGGGCCGGGCGCTGATGAGCAAGCCGCGGCTGCTGATGCTCGACGAGCCTTCAGCAGGCCTCAGCCCGCGTTACGTGCTCGAGATTTTCGAGAAGGTCGTTTCGGTCAACAAGGCTGGCGTCGGCATCCTGATGGTCGAGCAGAATGCACGGCAGGCGCTGGCTTTTGCGACGCGCGGGTTCGTGCTGGCGCAGGGCCAGAACCGCTTCACCGGCACCGGGGCCGAGCTGATCGCCGACCCCGAGGTCGCCAAGAGTTTCCTGGGAGGCTAGCCCGTCGATGGACGCCCTCATCTTCTTCTTCAACAAGGTGCTGGTCACGGGCACGGTCGAAGGCTCGGTCTATGCTCTGGGCGCCGTCGGGGTGACGCTGATTTTCGGCATCCTGCGCTTTGCCCATTTCGCCCACGGCGACATGATGACGATGGGGGCGTTCATCGCATTCCTGCTGGCGCTGGGGCTCGCCGCGACCGGCATGACCTTCCCCGTGCCAACCGGCTTCGTGGTGCTGCCGCTCGCCATGATCATCACGGCCGTAATCGCGCTCGGGCTCGACCGCGGGTTCTACGCGCCGCTGCGACGTCGGGGGGCGCGGCCGGTGGCGCTGCTGATCGCGTCGATTGGCGTCACGCTCGTGATCCAGGGGCTGATCCGGCTGTTCTTTGGCGTCGATACCCGCAGCTTCTTCGAGCACGAGCCCAAGGGCATCATCCGCATCCCGACCACGGCAATCGGGGGCTCGCGCGACATCAGCTTCACCCAGCCGCAACTGCTGATGATCATCCTGACGGTGGTCCTCTGCGTCGCGCTGCATCTCTTCCTCACCCGCTCGCGGCTCGGCAAGGCGATGCGGGCGATGGCCGACAATGCCGATCTCGCGCAGGTTTCGGGGATCAACACCGCGGTCGTTGTGCGCGTCACCTGGATCATCGCCGGCGCGCTCGCCTGCTGCGGCGGCACGATGCTGGCGCTCGACGTCAGCCTCACGCCCGATCTCGCCTTCAACATCGAGCTGTCGATCTTTGCCGCCGCGATCGTGGGCGGACTGGGACAGGCCTATGGCGCGATCGCCGGGGGCTTCCTCATCGGCTTCGCCGAGACGCTGGCAGTGTTCGACTGGTCGGTGCTGCTCAAGCCGCTGCAGGGGATCATCCCGTTCCAGATCAACACCGGGCTGTCGCTGGTGCCCACCGAATACAAGCTCTCGGTGTCGTTCGTGATCCTCGTCATCGTGCTGCTCGCCCGGCCGACCGGCATCTTCAAGGGAGCCTCGTCATGAACCGCGTCGCGCGTCCGCTGCTGCTCTATGTCGGGCTGGTGCTGCTGATCGTCGCCGTCGCCCTGCTCAATGGTGCCCCCTATGCGTCGCGGATGCTGGTCGAAGCAGGGGCGTACGCGCTGATCGTGCTCGGCCTCAACATCCAGTGGGGCTATGGCGGCCTGTTCAATTTCGGGATCATGGGCTTCATGATGGTGGGCGGCGCGGCCGTGACCTTCATGAGCTACCCGCTCAACGACAATTTCTGGCATTCCGACGGCCCGATACTGCTGGGGCACGCCATCGTCGCGGCCGCCATTGGCGCGGCGATCATCCTCGGCGCACGGGAAGTGCATCGCATCGGCATCCGGGGCGGCTGGCGGACGGCGCTCATCACGCTGGCCTGGCTGGTTGGCTACATCATCTTCCGCTCGCAAATGGATCCGGCGGTCGCCTATGTGCTCGCCAATGGCGGCTGGGTCGGCGGGCTCGGCCTGCCGGTCGTCTGGGGCTGGGCCTTCGGCGGCCTTGCCGCCGGCGCCATCGCCTATGTCATCGGCCGCATCTGCCTCGGGCTCAGGAGCGACTATCTCGCGATCGCCACCATCGGCATTTCCGAGATCATCCGACAGCTGATCAAGAACAGCCAATGGCTGACGCGCGGCACGCTGACCGTGTCGCCGATCAAATGGCCGACGCCGCTGCCGCAGGACTACCAGGCGATGGGCGTCGACCTGCAGAGCTCGCTGCTCTATGCGCGCGGCGGCTATTTCATCGTCGTCGCGGTGATCGTGGCGGTGGTCATGTTCCTCCTGGCGCGCGCCTATCACGGGCCGTGGGGGCGCATGATGCGCGCCATCCGCGATAACTACATCGCGGCCGGCTCGATGGGAAAGAACGTCACGGCGCGCCAGCTCGAGATCTTCGTGCTGGGCTCGGTGCTCATCGGAGTGGGCGGGGCGGTCCTCGTGTCGTTCACGCAGATCTTCGACCCCAATTCGTACCAGACGATCAACCACACCTTCTTCATCTGGGTGATGATCATCGTGGGCGGCGCGGGCAACAACTGGGGTGCGCTGTTCGGCGCAATCTTCATCTACGTCGTGTGGCTCTTGAGCGAGCCGGTGGCGCAGGCGCTGTTCACCACGATCAGCGTGTGGAGCACGCAGCTCGGATGGGGCGCCATCCCCGACATCGAGAGCCGCTCACTGCAGATGCGCGTGTTCGTGCTCGGTCTGGTGATCACCGCCGCCCTTCGCTACGCGCCGCGCGGACTGATCCCGGAGAGGGCGCAGACCAGCCGCTGAGACGGTTCACTCAAAACAAAAGGCCCGGGCGCGAAGCCCGGGCCTTTCGCATTCGGATTGACCGTCAGATCACTTGATCGGGCCCTGGTCGACGAACGTGCCCTTGTCGTCCACCTGCAGCCAGTTGATGATGCCATCGACGTCGCCGGCCTTGTCGAAGGTCAGGTCGCCGCCGGCACCGGCGTAGTGGATGTCCTTGCCGGCCTTGATGTCGGCAACGGCTTCCTTCCACTGGCCGGGCAGGATCGGGTCACCCTTGCCACTGGCGATGGCGCGGAGCGCGGCGGAGAGGCCGTCGCGGCCGTCCTTGCCGTTCTTTTCGATCGCGAGGGCGAGGAGGAACGCGGCGTCATAGGCCTGCGGCACGTAGGTGCCGGTGGGGTCGACGCTCGCCGCCTTGGCCAGCGCGTTGAACGCGTCGGTGCCGGCACCGGCCGGAGCACCGGCGCGGGTCGCGATCAGGCCCTTCACGGCCGCCGGGTCGATGCCCTTGGTCAGCGCGTCGCCGACCATGCCGTCACCGCCGAAATAGGTCTTGAAGTCGCCGCTCTCGACGGCCTGCTGCAGGATCGTGTGACCCGAGGAGTTCGCGTAGGCGAGGATCACGAGGTTCTGGTCGTTGGTCGCGGAGAGCTGGCCCAGCTCGGCGCGGTAGTCGGCCTTGCTGTCCTCATGCGCGACGTCGGCGTCGACGGCGCCGCCATCGGCCTTGTAGGCCGCGGTGAAGCTGTCGTTGAGGCCCTTGCCGTAGTCGTTGTTCACGTAGGTGACGACGACGTTCTTGACGCCCTTGGAGATCAGCAGCGACGCCATCTTCACGCCCTGGAGCGCGTCGGACGGGGTAGTGCGGAAGACGAGGTCGTTGTCGTCGAGCGTGGTCAGCGCCGGGGCCGAGGAGGCCGGCGAGACGAACACGACGTTGCCCGGCTTGCCGGCGGCATTGAAGCCTCCGATGGTCTCGCCGGTGCAGAGGCCGCCGACGATGGCCGTGACCTTGGAGGTGTTGATGAGCTTGTCGGCGGCGTTGCCGGCCGTGGTCGGGTCGCACCCGCCGTCGGCGGACTCGATGGTGAGCTTGCCACCGTCGAGGATGCCGCCCTGGTCATTGATGTTCTGCAGCGCGAGCTTGGCGCCGTTGAAGATCGGCGGGGTGAGGCTCGCGATCGGGCCGGTGAAGCCGCCCAGGAAGCCGAGCTTGACGTCTGCGCCGATCGCCGGGGCAGCGGCGAGCAGCGATGCTGCGGCGACAAAGCCGAGCAGATTTTTGACTTTAGTCATGATGTCCCTCTGTTCAGGTTACCCGTGTCCCCGGCCATTGGCGGCCTTGTTGGCGGCGGGCAACTGAGTTGACGGGAGCCCAGTAACGGGCTCCGCTGGCGCGGATATTGCACAAATCGCAGGCATGAGTCACCGGGATTTGATCGTCTGGTCAAAGCTCTGGAGCGGTTGCCGGAGCGGCGCGCCAGCGCATAGGGTCGGAGCCGTTGCGAGCAGTGGCGGACAGGATTTTGCGACGATTTCTGATCATCATCGGGGCGCTGGTGGCGCTCGGTCTTCCGGCTTTGGCGCAGGACGTGGTGTCGTTGCCGCCCCCGGGCGCCGCGAGCGCCGTCGACGACACCGGCTCGTCCGCGGCCAGCGAGGAGCCAGCGGGACCCGCGCCCTGCGGCGGCAAGACCATCACCATCGCCTCCATGCAATGGCCATCGGCGCAGCTTCTCGCCGAAATCCATGCGCGCCTCATCAAGCAGAATTTCGGCTGCGACGTGCAGGTGGTGCCAGGCGACCTTGCGGCGACGGCGACCTCGATGGGCGCCAACGGCCAGCCCGCCGTCGCGCCGGAGCTGTGGATCACGCGGGTGGCCGACGCCTGGAACGGCGCTCTCAAGAGCCAGGAGGTGCGGCAGGCGGGCGTGACGTATTCCGACCCGGTGTTCGAGGGCTGGTTCATCCCCGACTACGTCGCCTCGGCGCACCCCGAGATCAAATCCGTCGCCGACCTCAAGGCGAGCTGGCGGGTGTTTGCGGGCAGCGGGCGCAAAGGCCGCTTCATTTCGTGCCCGCCGGACTGGGGCTGCGCGGTGGTCAACCGCAACCTTATGCGTGCCAATGGCCTTTCAGACCTGTTCGAGATCGTCGAACCGGCGAACCGCTTCGAGCTCGATACGCTCATCTCGGAAGCCGAGAGCCGCAAGGAGCCGATCCTTTTCTACTACTGGCAGCCCAATGCGGTTCTGGCGCAGTTCAGCTTCAAGCCGATTGCGCTCGGCCCCTACAGCAAGGATGCCTTCAACTGCCTCGGCAACGTCGCCTGTGCCGACCCCAAGCCTTCGGGGTTCGCGGCCGACCCGGTGATCGTGGCGCTGGCGCAGTGGGTCTATCTCGATGCGCCGGAGGTCGCGGCCTACTTCCAGCGCGCCCACATGCCGTTTTCGGAGATGAACACGCTGCTGCAGGACCTCAACGAGCCCGGCGCGAGCATCGCCAGCATCGCCGACAGCTTCGTTGCGGCGCGGGAGTCGGTGTGGCGGCCATGGGTCGGCAAGGTCGCCGCGGCCGCCGCGAACTAGCGGACAGGCGATCTGCCGGGCGTCTCGGCTTTCAGCCGCCGCGCAGATGGGCAATGCCAAGCACCGCAGTTGCGCGGGAGTTTGCGGCCCGTCTATAACCCTGGGCGGGAAGCCTTACGCGCGTATTTGCCGGAGCCGGTATTTGTTGGACGTCAAGCGGATCAACGACCACGTCAGCGTGTCGCCGCAGATCAGGCCCGAGGACATTGCGAACCTCAAGGCCATGGGCTTTACGACCATCGTCAACAATCGACCGGACGGCGAGGCGCCGGACCAGCCTTCATCGGCCGTCATGCAGGCGGCGGCGGAGGCGGCGGGACTGACCTATCACTACATTCCGCTCGGCCGCGACGGGGTTTCCCCGCAGTTGGTCGAGCAGACCAAAGCCGCGCTCGAGGGGAGCGCCGGCGCCGTGTTCTGCTATTGCCGGTCGGGCACGCGCTCGACCACCCTCTGGGCGCTCAGCCAGGCCGGCGACATGCCGGCCGACGAGATCGTCGGGGCGGCGGCGAATGCGGGATACGACATGTCCCACCTGCTGGGATATCTGAGCCAGAAATGAGCCTTCGGGCTCGCGGGGGCCATCGGCTCCCGTCCGCGTGACGACCGCCTGACCCCTCTCTTCCGGACGCCAAAATGCCGATCAAGAAAATCCTCGTCGCCAATCGCAGCGAAATCGCCATCCGCGTGTTCCGCGCGGCGAACGAGCTCAACATCAAGACGGTCGCGGCGTATGCGGAAGAGGACAAGCTGGCGCTGCACCGGTTCAAGGCCGACGAGGCCTATCTGATCGGGCGCGGCAAGGGTCCGGTCGAGGCGTACCTGCAGATCGACGAATATATCCGCGTGGCGCGGGTGAGCGGCGCCGACGCGATCCATCCGGGCTATGGGCTGCTGTCGGAATCGCCGGAGTTCGCGGAAGCCTGCGAAGAGGCGGGGATCATCTTCATCGGGCCACGGCCGCAGACGATGCGCGACCTCGGCAACAAGGTCGCGGCGCGCAACATGGCGATCGCCTCGGGCGTGCCGGTCGTGCCGGCGACCGAGGCGCTGCCTGACGATATGGCCGAAGTGAAGCGGCAGGCGGCGGCGATCGGCTATCCGCTGATGCTCAAAGCGAGCTGGGGCGGCGGCGGCCGCGGCATGCGCCGGATCATGGACGAGGCGCACCTCGTCTCCGAAGTCAGCGAGGGCAAGCGCGAGGCGAAGGCCGCGTTCGGCAAGGACGAGATGTATCTCGAAAAGCTGATCGAGCGCGCTCGCCACGTCGAGGTGCAGATCGTCGGCGACGACCACGGCAACCTGGTGCATTTGTTCGAGCGCGATTGCTCGGTGCAACGGCGCAACCAGAAGGTGGTGGAGCGCGCGCCGGCGCCATATCTGTCGCAGGCGACGCGAGAGGCGCTCACCGGCGCGGCGCTGAAGCTCGGGCGCGCGGCCAATTATCGCGCCGCCGGCACGGTCGAGTTCCTGCTCGATGCCGACACCGACAAATTCTACTTCATCGAGGTCAACCCGCGCATCCAGGTCGAGCACACGGTGACCGAGGTCGTCACCGGCATCGATATCGTCAAGGCGCAGATCCACATCATGGATGGCGCGGTGATTGGCACGCCCGAATCCGGCGTGCCGAAGCAGGCCGATATCCGCCTCAACGGCAACGCCATCCAGTGCCGGATCACCACGGAGGACCCGGAAGAGAACTTCATTCCAGACTATGGCCGGATCACCGCCTATCGCGAAGCCACCGGCTTCGGTGTCCGGCTCGATGGCGGCACGGCCTATGCCGGCGCGGTGATCACGCGGTTCTACGATCCGCTGCTCGAAAAGGTCACCTGCTGGGCACCGTCGCCGGAGGAGGCGATCGCGCGCATGCATCGGGCGCTGCGCGAGTTCCGCATCCGCGGCGTGCAGACCAATCTTGCCTTCCTCGAAAACATCATCACGCATCCGGACTTCGTCACCAACCGCTATACGACGCGGTTCATCGACACGACGCCCGAGCTGTTCGAGATCCGCCGCCGCAAGGACCGGGCGACCAAGCTTCTGACCTATATCGCCGACGTGACGGTCAACGGCCATCCGGAAGTCCGCGACCGGCCGCGGCCGCCGGCCGGCGCCATCGAGCCGATCGTGCCCGACTATGCGCCGCTGATCGTCGTCGAGGGGTCGCGGCAGGTGCTCGACCGCGACGGTCCGCGCGGGCTCGCGCGCTGGATGAAGGCGCAAAAGCGCGTTCTGTTCACCGACACGACGATGCGCGATGCGCATCAGAGCCTGCTCGCGACCCGCATGCGCAGCTACGACATCACGCGCATCGCGGAGGCCTATTCGCGCGGGCTGCCCGACCTGTTTTCGCTCGAATGCTGGGGCGGGGCGACCTTCGATGTCGCCATGCGCTTCCTCAACGAGGACCCGTGGGAGCGGCTCGCGGCGGTGCGCGCCGGCGCGCCCAACATCCTCACCCAGATGCTGCTGCGCGGCAGCAACGGCGTCGGCTACACGAACTACCCCGACAATGTGGTCAAGTTCTTCGTCCGCCAGGCGGCAGCCGGCGGCGTCGATGTGTTCCGCATCTTCGACTGCCTCAACTGGGTCGAGAACATGCGCGTCTCGATCGATGCGGTGGCCGAGGCCGACAAGGTCGCGGAAGGGGCGATCTGCTACACCGGCGACCTGCTCGATCCGAACCGGGCCAAGTACGACCTCAAATACTACGTCGCCCTGGCCAAGGAGCTCGAGGCGGCCGGCGCTCACGTCCTTGGACTCAAGGACATGGCGGGCCTGTTGAAGCCGGCGGCGGCGAGCAAGCTGGTCGCGACGCTGAAGCAGGAGATCGGCTTGCCGATCCACCTCCACACGCACGATACGTCGGGCGCCGCTGCCGCGACGATCATGGCGGCGGTGGCGGCGGGCGTCGATGCGGTCGATGCGGCGATGGACGCGTTTTCCGGCACGACCAGTCAGCCGACCTTCGGCTCGCTCGCCGCGGCGCTCCACGATACCGATCGTGACCCGGGGTTCGACGCCCAGGTCATCCGTGAAATCTCGTTCTACTGGGAGGCGGTGCGCACGCAGTATCGGGCATTCGAGAGCGATCTCAAGGGCGGCGCGTCGGAGGTGTACCTGCACGAGATGCCGGGCGGGCAGTTCACCAATCTCAAGGAGCAGGCGCGCTCGCTCGGGCTTGAGAGCCGTTGGCATGAGGTTGCCAGGACCTATGCCGACGTCAACCAGATGTTCGGCGACATCGTGAAGGTCACGCCGTCATCGAAGGTCGTCGGCGACATGGCGCTGGCGATGGTCTCCTCGGGACTGACGCGTGCCGATGTCGAGAATCCGACTCGCGAGATCGCCTTCCCGGATTCAGTCGTCGGCTTCTTTGCCGGCGATCTCGGGCAGCCACCGGGCGGCTTCCCGAAAGCGTTGCAAGCCAAGGTGCTCAAGGGGCGCACGCCGCTCACCGAGCGGCCCGGCTCCTACCTCAAGGATGTCGACATCGAGGCCGAGCGCGCCAAGCTCGAGAAGGAAACCGGCGAAAGCATCGACGATTTCCGTCTCGCCTCGCACCTCATGTATCCCAAGGTGTTCGCCGACTATCTCAAGACCCAGGACCGCTATGGCCCCACCGCCGTGCTGCCGACGCCGGTGTATTTCTACGGGCTCGACCAGGGCGAGGAGATCTTCGCCGAAATCGAGCACGGCAAGACCATGGTCATCAATTATCTCGGGCGTGCCGAGACCAACGACAAGGGCCAGGTGCGCGTCTTCTTCGATCTCAACGGCCAGCCGCGCACCATCACGGTGCCGGATCGGCTGAAGGTCGGCGAGGTGCAGGTTCGCGCTAAGGCGGCTCTGGGCGACGCCAGGCAGGTCGGTGCGCCGATGCCGGGGGTGATCTCGGGGCTGCAGGTCAAGGTCGGCGACAAGGTTTCCGCCGGCGACGTGCTGCTGTCGATCGAGGCGATGAAGATGGAAACGGCTATTCATGCCGAGGGGGACGGGGTCGTCGCCGAGGTCACAGTGAAGCCGGGCGACCAGATCGACGCCAAGGATCTGCTGGTCAGGTTCGAATAGCCGCAGCGGTGCTCTGAAGAGCGCCCGATAAGGGGTTCTCTCCCTCGGAGCCGCGTTTGCGGAAGCAACCCCTCACCCGCCTGTCGGCACCCTCTCCCTCAAGGGGAGAGGGCGATGGAGCCGCAAATACCACCAAATTTGCGCGCTACGCGCCGCCGAGAAGGAACGGCGCCACAACCGGCTCCGCAAGCCCAGAGGCTAGAGCCGGCGGTAGTCGCCGTCGATGATCCTGCCGCCGGGATTGCGCGTGGCGCGGATGTCGGCGGTGCGCGGCAGGCGCGAGACGATGAAATTGACCAGCAGCCAGACCACCACGGCGTCGTCGACCCAGCCGAGGACCGGGATGAAATCGGGAATAAGGTCGATCGGGCTGATGATGTAGGCCGGGATCAGGAGCATCAGGCCCTTGAGCCAAACGGGCGTCTCCGGCGCGAAAAACGCGCGCCACAGGATGATGAGTTCGTTCCGAAACTGCCAAAGCCGGCGCATGGACGGTCCTCCGTGCGCAGAATGTCGGGAGCGTCGACCCGGGGTTCAAGGGGTCGTGAGCCCAATCGCCGCCGCCCGTCATTGCACCGTCGCACGCAAGGGCCTATCAGTCGGCGCGAAATGACGATTTCCCAGCGCAAGCACACGGTTGGGGTCGACGTCGGCGGCGTCATGGTCGGCGGCGGCGCGCCGATCGTGGTGCAGTCGATGACCAATACCGACACCGCCGACATCGAGGCCACCGTCAAGCAGGTCGGCCAGCTCTGGCGGGCCGGCTCCGAGCTCGTCCGCATCACCGTCGATCGCGACGAGAGCGCGGCGGCAGTACCGCATATTCGCGACCGGCTGAGGGCACGTGGCATCAATGTGCCTCTGATCGGCGACTTCCACTATATCGGCCACAAGCTGCTGACCGATCACCCGGCCTGTGCCGAGGCGCTCGACAAATATCGGATCAATCCGGGCAATGTCGGGTTCCGCGAGAAGCGCGATGTGCAGTTCTCGACGCTCATCGAGTTCGCGATCAGGTACAACAAGCCGGTGCGGATCGGCGTCAACTGGGGCTCGCTCGACCAGGAGCTGCTGACCCGGCTGATGGACGAGAACGCCGTTTCGTCGGCGCCGGTCTCGGCGGCGGCGGTGCAGCGCGAGGCGATCATCCAGTCGGCGCTGCTCAGCGGGCAGCGGGCGGAAGAGCTCGGCCTGCCGCGCAACCGCATCATCCTTTCCACGAAGGTTTCCGACGTCCAGAATCTGATCGCCGTCTACGAGGAACTTAGCGCGCGCTGCGACTACGCGCTGCATCTGGGCCTCACCGAGGCGGGCATGGGATCAAAGGGCATCGTCGCCTCCTCGGCGGCGATGGGCATCCTGCTGCAGCAGGGGATCGGCGACACCATCCGCGTCTCGCTCACGCCGGAGCCGGGCGGCGACCGCACGCAGGAAGTGCGCGTGGCTCAGGAGCTGCTGCAGACCATGGGCTTCCGGCAGTTCCTGCCGATCGTTGCGGCATGTCCAGGCTGCGGGCGCACGACGAGCGAGACGTTCCAGGTGCTCGCCAAGGAAATCCAGGACAACATCAGCATTTCGATGCCGGAATGGCGCGAGCGCTATCCCGGGGTCGAGGCGCTTTCTGTTGCGGTGATGGGCTGCATCGTCAACGGCCCGGGCGAGAGCAAGCACGCCGATATCGGCATTTCGCTGCCGGGCACGGGCGAGACGCCGGCGGCGCCGGTGTTCATCGAAGGCAAGAAGGTCGCAACGCTCCGCGGTGCCGACGTCGCCGACCAGTTCAAGGTGATGGTCGCCGACTATATCGAGCAGCGCTTCGGCGGCGGGCAGAAGTCGGCGGCGGAATAGATGGCTACGCCCGATCCCAAAGTCATGAGCGCGTTCGAGCTGATGATCCAGGGCGTCGAGGGCATCACCCGTCTCGGTCACACGATGCCCTACGTGGCGATGAACGGGAATATGTACGCCGCCGTCTCGAAGCTCAACGTCATCGGCATCCTGGTGGATGACAGCGAGTGGAAGTCGTTCACGCTTGCGGGTGGATCCCCGTTCGAGGTGGTGCGCGGCATCCCGCTCAAGGGGTTCGGTGCGGTGCCGGAATCGATGCATCGCGACCGGCTGCAGTTGCAGAGCTGGTTCCGGCGGGCGCATGCGGCGGCAGAAAAGCTGTCGCCCAAATCGCCGGCCCATCCGCCGCGGCTGGTGGCGGGGACGGACGCCCTCAAGGCCTAGGCTGGGCCAGTGGGCACGTCGCAGGCGTCGGCCCAGCGATCGCCGCAGAGTTCGGCCAGCCGCGCGACGGGCAGGCGCACAGAGGCGTGGGTCGAACCGCCGGCCGGGATCACCTCGTCGTAGATTTTGAGCGAGACGTCGCAGTAGATCGTCAGCGGCCCGGGCAGGCCGAATGGGCAGACCCCACCAACTGCGTGGCTCGTGAGGCGCAGTACATCCTCGGGGCCCAGCATCCGCGGACGGCCGCCGAACGCCGCCTTCGCCTTCTGGTTCGACAGCCGCGCATCGCCGCGCGTCACCAGCAGGAACTCGCGGTCGTCGACCCGGATCGCGAGCGTCTTGGCGATCTGCCCGGGCGCAACGCCATGCACCGCCGCGGCAAGGTCAACGGTGGCCGTCGAGTCGGGGGTGACGATGACATGCAGATCTGGTGCGCGGACGGCGAGGTCCGCCTGCACGGATTCAAGGCTCATCAGTTTCTTCTTGTTGCGAAATAGCGGGCGGTTTCCCGGAGCGTGTCGGCTTCCGGCCCGAACGGCGTCAGCGCGGTGATCGCGTCGTGCACGACGTCGCCGAGATGCCGGCGCGCGGCATCGACACCCACCGAGGCGACGAGCGTCTGCTTGCTGCGCCCGGCATCCTTGCCGGTCGCCTTGCCCATCGCGGCGCTCGATGCCGTCACGTCGAGCAGGTCGTCGGCGATCTGGAAGGCGCGGCCGGCGGCTTCCGCATAAGCGGTCAGGTGACCGAGTTCATCACGGCTTGCGCCTGCGAGGATCGCACCCATGCGGACGGACGCGCGGATCAATGCGCCGGTTTTCATTGCCTGCATCTGTGCGATGTCGAGCTCGCTCAGCGCCGTCGTCTCGCCTTCGATGTCGCGGGCCTGGCCACCCACCATGCCGCCGATCCCGGCGCCGGCCGCGAGTTCCACGACCAGTCGGGCGCGGACGGCCGGGTCGGTCGCGCCATGCTCGCCCAGATGCGCGAAGGCGAGGGTGAGGAGCGCATCACCGGCGAGGATCGCGGTCGCTTCGTCGAAGGCCCGATGGACGGTCGGTCGGCCGCGGCGCAGGTCGTCGTCGTCCATCGCCGGCAGGTCGTCATGGATCAGCGAATAGCAATGGATCAACTCGACCGCGGTCGCCGCCGCAAGGCTCAGTTCCGGCGCAGTTCCGCGGAGCCGCGCGGTCTCGATCAGCAGGAACGGCCGCAGCCGCTTGCCGCCATTCAGCGTGCCGTGGCGCATGGCGGCGACCAGCCGCGCGGGTGGCGCGCCGGGCCCGGCAAGGGTCTCGGCGTTCAGCAAGACGTCGAGCGCCCGCTCGATCCCGCCGGCGGCTTGCCGCAGATTTTGCTCGAAATCGGCCATGGACCGGGGCCTTAACCCATGTTTGGCCGCCACGCCACTCTCGGGCCCTTCATCGGCTGCGACCCCTAGCCAAACCCGGCATTCTTCTTTATAGACCCGCCAACTTTCCGGCAGACCCCGATCTGTCGCCGCCGAACCCTCGGCGATCCCAAGAAATTACGGAGTCCGAAATGGCCGTTCCAAAGCGCAAAACCTCGCCGATGAAGCGCGGTTTCCGCCGCTCCGCCGATGCGCTGACCGCCCCCGCCTATGTCGAAGACAAGGATTCGGGCGAGCTGCGCCGTCCGCACCATGTCGATCTGAAGACCGGAATGTATCGCGGCCGGCAGATCATGGAGCCGAAGAAGAGCTGAGCTTCGCGCTCAGGCGCTTGAACATTTGAGCGGCTAGCCTCAAAAGGGCTGGCCGTTTGCTTTGGCGGGAGCATTTCGCATGGCAAAGACTCGCATCGAAACCGACTCGATGGGTGCCATCGAGGTGCCCGCCGACAAGTACTACGGCGCGCAGACCGCCCGTTCGCTGGCCAATTTCGAGATCGGCGGGCAGACCATGCCGGCCGAGCTCATCCACGCTTTCGGCATCCTCAAGAAGGCGGCGGCGAACGCCAATTTCAAGCTCGAGCTCATCGACAAGACCAAGCGCGACCTGATCGTCGCCGCTGCCGACGAGGTGATCGCGGGGAAGCTGGGGGATCACTTTCCGCTCGTTGTCTGGCAGACCGGTTCGGGCACGCAGTCGAACATGAATGTCAACGAGGTGATCTCCAACCGGGCCATAGAGTTAGCGGGCGGGGAGATGGGGTCGAAGAAGCCGATCCACCCCAACGACCACGTCAACATGAGCCAGTCGAGCAACGACACCTTTCCGACAGCGATGCACATCGCCGCGGTCGAGGCGATCGAGGGCTATTTGCTGCCTCGGATCAAGCCGTTACGGGATACGCTCGAGAAGAAGTCGAAGCGGTTCATGTCCATCGTCAAGATCGGCCGCACGCATCTGATGGACGCAACGCCCCTGACACTTGGTCAGGAGATGTCAGGGTGGGTGAGCCAGATCGACCACGCTGTCACGGCGATCGAGGCGAGCCTGCCGCAGCTCTATGAACTGGCGCTCGGCGGCACGGCGGTAGGTACCGGGCTCAACGCGCATCCCAAGTACGGCGAGACGGTCGCTGCCGAGATCGCCAGACTCACCAAGCGCGACTTCGTCACCGCACCCAACAAATATGCGGTGATGGCCGGGCACGATGCCTTCGTCTTCGCCTCGGGCGCGCTGAAGCAGCTCGCGGTGGCGCTGATGAAGATCGCCAACGACGTGCGCTGGATGGCATCGGGCCCGCGCTCGGGGCTGGGCGAGATCTCGATTCCGGAGAACGAGCCGGGTTCCTCGATCATGCCGGGCAAGGTCAACCCGACGCAGTCGGAGGCCATGACGATGGTGGTGGCGCAGGTGATGGGGAACGACGCGGCGATCGGCTTTGCCGCGAGCCAAGGCAATTTCGAGCTCAACGTCTTCAAGCCCGTGATCGCCTACAATTTCCTGATGTCAGCGCGACTGCTGGCCGACGCGGCCAGAAGCTTCAACGATCACTGCGCGGTTGGGATCGAGCCCAACAAGGCGCGGATCAAGGAGCTGGTCGATCAGTCGCTGATGCTGGTCACCGCGCTCAATCGCAGGATCGGCTACGACAACGCCGCCAAGATCGCCAAGAATGCGCACAAGAAGGGCACGACGCTGCGCGAAAGCGCGATCGAGCTGGGGCTGCTCACCGGGGCGGAGTTCGACGCCGAGGTGCGACCCGAACAGATGGTCGGGCCGCTGAAGATGTAGTCGGGCGGACGAATAGCTTCAATATCGGTGTCATTCCCGCGAAGGCGGGAATCCAGGAGCTACTCGCACCAGGTGTGGCTTTGGCCCCTGGATTCCCGCCTTCGCGGGAATGACAAAGTGGAGGGCTAGACCTTCGGGAGTCAGGCCGGGGACCGGCGCCCACGCCCTCGTGGTTCGACAAGCTCACTATGAGGGCTACTGGGGCACTATCTCTCCGGGCCAGGAGGTCAGGCCTTACCCGCGCCACGGCCGCCTGACGATCACGGCGACGCCGACGGCGATCAGGACGATCGGCCAGAACAGGCCCCAGTCGATGCCGAGCAGGAACGCCAGGGCGACCAGCAGCAGCACGACGCCGCCGATCGCCGGACCCATGGCCGGGCCCCGCATGCCCGAGCGGTAGAACCGCGCTGCGGTCACCAGCAGTCCCACGGCCGGGATCAGGATCAGGGCCGCCCACCAATTGTGCGGCAGGTGATAGCCGAAATTGTCGAGCAGGAAGATCAGGCCGATGGCGACGATGACAACGCCGCCGATCGGCATGCCGGCGCCCCAGCCGGGATGGCCGTTGCCACTGCGCCAGGCCGCGTGACGCGCTGCGCGTTCGGCGCGGCGCTGCTCGCGCCAGTCGCCCGGCGGCGGGGTCGGGTTCGGGTTGGGATTCGGGCTGCTGGTCGTCGTGTTGGGATCGGACATGGGCTGCTCCTCCAGGCTGTTGCCGCATATCGTGATGGCTGTTGCCCGCTGCAAGGCGGGACTGGCCAGCGCGGACGCACTTTGCCATTGTCGCGGCTCCACGTCTCGAGGGAGCCCGAAATGTCCGACACCGTCGTCTTGCCCGCCGGCACGCGCCGCCGCCGCAAAGGGCCGTTCATCCCGCCACTGCTGCTGATCCCGTTCGTGATCTACAACGCGCTCGGCTTCACGATCTTCGGCGGCAGTCCCGACGGCTGGAGCAAGCAGCCGGGGGTGATCGACATCCCGATGGTTTCGGGCGTCACCTGGTCGATGACCTGGGGCGATATCCTCCTGGTGGTCGGGCTCGTCTGCCTGTTCTTCGAGATGCTGAAATCGACCAATACCGGGCGTGCGTCGCTGCCCGAGCACATGCTCTCGACGCTGCTGCTGATCGTGTTCATCATCGAGTTCATCCTGCTCAAGGCGGCGGCGAACTCGGTGTTCTTCCTGTTGACGATCATGAGCCTCGTCGACGTGGTCGCGGGGTTTTCGATCGCCATCACCGGCGCCGAACGCGACGTATCGATGGATTGAGGGCTCAGGCGTCGACGCGCATCCGGTAGCCGGGGGGCATGCGGCGCTCGGCGATCCGCTCGCCGGCATCGTAGCGCGTCAGCGCTTCGACCACCGGTGCCTGACGGCGGGTGCGCTGGGTTGCGAGGTGATAGCGCTCGGCGATGAGCTGGCTGAGGAACGCCGCCTTGGGCGCGCTCCGCGGCATCGGCCGCGGCGCCGGAGCGGAAAGCGGAACGGGCAGACCGCCGCTCGGCAGGTCGAAATCCCTCACACCAGCCTCCTGTTGCAACCGGCGCGATCGATCGCGCTCTCATTGTGCGGGTAAGACTCGCAGGGCGGGGTTCGGGTTGCAACACTTCGTTAACGGATCGGGCAGGCATTTTCTCGGGCGCGGTTAACGCGCGAGGGGCTGTATCCGCCGCTTTCTACAGGTCGAGACGCATCACGTGGCGGCGCGATCCCGCTGTGCCGACCTCGGTGAAGCCCAGCTTCTCGAAGGCCGGCATGAACCCCATGAAGCGATAGCTCGGCGAGTCGGGATCGACCGGATAGGCCTCGAGCAGGGTGGCGCCCTGCCGGCGCGCGAAGTCGATCGCCGCGGCGAGCATCGCGGCGCCGTAGCCGCGATTGCGCAAATCACGCTTCAAGAAGAAGCAGGCGAGCGACCAGACCTGCTCGCCCTTTTGCGCCGGCGGCCCGCCGAGCTCGCGATAGGTCTCGCGCGGCGCGATCGAGACCCATGCGACGGGCGTGCCATCGAGCGAGCCGACGAGGCCGATGGTCTCACCGGCATCGACGCGGGACTTGATCAGGGGCCGGCGCGTGCGGCCCTGCGGGTGTTCGCGCAGTTCCCCAGGAGTGCGCCGCCAGACCATGCACCAGCAATGCTTGGGGCCACCCGGCGCTTTGAACAGGGCATCGAAGTCCGACCAATTTTCTGCGGTGACCGGCGCGAATGTCAGCGCGGGCGGGGGATCAGGTGAAGTCATCCTTGGCCTGGCGGAGCGCGGCAAACACCACGGAGGGGTCCATGCCAGGATCGAGCCCCATGGCGTGCGCGAGCGTCGGGGTATCGGCGCGGAGGAACGGGTTGGTGGCCTTTTCGAGCGCCATGCTGACCGGGATAGTGAAGCGGCCCTGCTGCCGCATGCGCCCGACTTCGGCGGCGCGGATGTTGAGCGCGGCATTGCGCGGATCGACGCTGAGCGCGAAGCGGGCGTTCTCGGCGGTATACTCGTGACCGCAATAGAGCAGGGTTTCATCGGGCAGGCGGCGGAGCGCCATCAGCCCGTCCCACATCGGGCCGGGCTTGCCCTCGAACATGCGACCGCAGCCGAGCGAGAACAGCGCGTCGCCCGAAAACAGATGCCTTTCGATCGGATTGAAATAGGCGAGATGGCCGAGTGTATGGCCGGGTGTACCGATCACCGTGAACGCCGTGGCGCCCAGCATCAGCACGTCGCCCGGCCCGACGGTGGCGTCGAGCCCGGCGATCTTATCGGCCTCGGCGCGCGGTCCGGTGACGGTCACGTCGAAATCGGATTTCAGGACGGAAATGCCCTCGACGTGGTCGCGATGGTGGTGGGTCACGAAGATGTCGGTCAGACTCCAGCCGCGATGGTTCAGCGCCGACACGATGGTGCCGGCGTCGGGCGCGTCGATGGCGGCTGTGCGGCGGCTTTCGAGGTCGTGGACGAGCACCCCGTAATTGTCGGTGCGGCAGAGGAAATGATCGACGAGGACGGGCATGAAATTGTTCCCCGGGACGCAACGCGCTATCAGTTCATAGTCGTTCCCGGTCCCCGACGCCAATGACTCCAGACGTCAATCGCCTCATCGGATTTTACCGATCGCCGCTCGGCAAGATCGCGCGCATGCTGGTGCGCGAGCAGATCGTGCGGCTCAGCGGTCCGACCGACAGGCGCCGGGTGCTGGGGCTGGGCTTTGCCTCGCCGTACCTCAGGTTCGCGATGGCCGACGCCGAGCGGGTGCTGTGCTTCATGCCGGCGCGGCAGGGGGCCGATGCCTGGCCGCTCGAGGGGCCGTCGCATACGGCGATGTGCGATCCGCTCGAAATGCCGCTGACCGATGCGGCGGTCGACCTGATCATCGCGGTGCACGCCTTCGAGCATATCGGGGACGCCGAGGAGCTGATGCGCGAGCTGTGGCGGATCGCGGCGCCCAACGCCCGGCTGATCGTGGTGGTGCCGCGTCGGCGCGGCTTCTGGGCGGCGACCGACAATACGCCGTTCGGCGACGGTAACCCGTTCAGCCGCCGGCAGGTGGAACGGCTGCTCAGGGCGCACAGCTTTATCCCCGAGGGCTGGCGCGAGGCGCTCTATCTGCCGCCCATCGATCATCGCCTGGTGCTGCGGTTCGCGCGGTTCTTCGAGCGGTTCGGGCGGCTGTTCGGCTCGCTCGGCGCCGGGGTGATCGTCGTCGCGGCGCGCAAGGAGCTGTTCCCGGCGGTGCCGCGGCGGAAAAAGCTCGAGCGCTATGTTCGCGTGCCGGATCTGGCGCCGCAGACGGCGATGCAGGGGCTGGATCGGTAGGGCCGCCGGCCACGGTTGCCCTTTGCCTTCCGGGGGAGGCTTCTCTATGGTCCGGCGCGTTTTCGAGCCCGCCATGTCCAAACGTCCAGAACCGCAAGCCGGCATCCTCAGGATCGCGCCGTACACGCCAGGAAAATCCCAGGCGGCGCCGGGGGTTACGCCGATCAAGCTCAGCGCCAACGAGTCCCCGCTGGGGGCCTCGCCAAAGGCGCTGGCGGCGCTGGCGGAGGCGGCGAAGTCGCCGGAGATCTATCCCGAGGGCTCGTCGCGCGTGTTGCGCGAGGCGCTCGGCGAGGTGCACGGGCTCGATCCGGCGCGGATCGTCGGCGGCAATGGCTCTGACGACCTGCTGCACCTCCTGGCGCAATGCTATCTCGGCGAGGGGACGAGCGCGGTGATGAGCCGGCACGGCTTCAACATCTATCCGATCGTCACCATGGGCGCGTCGGCCGAGATCATCATGGCGGCGGAGCGCGATTATCGCGCCGATGTCGATGCCATGCTGGGGGCGGTGCGCGACGACACCAGAATGGTGTTCCTTGCGAACCCCAACAATCCGACCGGCACGTATCTGAGCGCGGGCGAGGTCGAGCGGCTGCATGCGGGGCTGCGGCCGGATATCCTATTTGTGCTCGACAGCGCCTATGCGGAATATGTCACCGCGCGCGATTACGATGTCGGCATCTCGCTGGTGAACGGCGCCGAGAATGTCGTCATGGTGCGCACCTTCTCGAAGATGGGGCTCGCAGCGGCGCGGATCGGCTGGATGTATGCGCCGGCGCATGTGGTCGACGTGGTCAACCGCATCCGCGGGCCGTTCAACGTCAACCGGCCGGCGCAGTTTGCCGGTGCGGCGGCGGCGCGGGATATCGAGTTCACGCAGCGGCTGCGCGACTACAACGCGAAGTGGCGTGACTGGGTCACGGGAGCGCTCGACGGCAATGCCATCCGCGTGATCCCGAGCCAGGGCAATTTCGTGCTGGCGCTGTTCGAGGATGCGGCGACGGCGCACGCGGCGTTCGAGGCGCTGCTGGCCGTGGGCCTGATCGTGCGCGAGATCGGCGTCTACGGCATCGACAACGGGCTGCGTATCTCGATCGGTCCCGAGGTCGCGATGCGGCAACTGGTCGAGATCCTCAAGGCATTCGGCGCGCCCGGCGCGAAGGACTGAAATAATGTTCAACAAGCTCGCCCTCATCGGCATCGGCCTCATCGGCTCCTCGATCGCCCGCGGCGTGCGGCTCAAGGGGCTCGCCAAGACCATCGCGATTTCGACGCGGCGCGCCGAAACGCTGGGTGAAGCGCGGGCGCTCGGCCTCGGCGATGAGTATTCGCTCGATCCGGTCGCGGCGGTCACGGGCGCGGACCTCGTGATCCTCTGCATCCCGGTGCAGTCCTATGCGGCGGTAATGGAGCAGATCGGCCCGCATCTCATGGACGGCGCGATCCTCTCCGATGTCGGTTCGGTCAAGCAGAGCGTCATCCGGCAGATGGCGCCGCACGTGCCCAAGGGCGTGCACCTGATCCCCGGACATCCGATCGCCGGCACCGAGCATTCGGGCCCGGCAGCGGGGTTTGCCGAGCTCTTCATCAACCGCTGGTGCGTGCTGACGCCGGGCAAGGATGTGCCCGCGGAAGCCGTGGCGCGGCTGACGGCGTTCTGGTCGACGCTCGGCAGCAATGTCGAGGTGATGGAGGCCGGACACCACGACATGGTGCTGGCGATCACGAGCCACATTCCGCACCTCGTCGCCTACAATATCGTCGGCACGGTCGCGGACCTCGAACAGGACACGCAGTCGGAGGTCATCAAGTTCTCGGCCTCGGGCTTTCGCGATTTCACGCGTATTGCCGCGAGCGACCCGGTGATGTGGCGCGATGTGTTCCTTACCAACCGCGACGCGGTGCTCGAAATGCTGGGCCGGTTTCTCGAAGATCTGAGCAAGCTGCAGCGCATGGTGCGCGTCGGCGACGGGCCGGGCATGGAGGCGCTGTTCACGCGCACCCGCAAGGTCCGGCGCTCGATCATCACCGCGGGGCAGGAGACCGCCGCCGCCGATTTTGGTCGGCCGCACGGCGAGAGCAAGACCATCAGCGGTCCGTCGGGGACCGAAGCGCTCGATGGCGCGCCGGCGCCGGTCGTCGAGGTCAATGTGGAGCCCGATCATCCCGTGCGCGAGCATGGGGGCGGGGATGATGCGTAGCGTCGTAGCTTGCGGCTCGATCGCCCTCTCCCCTTGAGGGGGAGGGTGCCCGAAGGGTGGGTGAGGGGTCTGCTCCACATCCGCGATGTCCGAGAGAACCCCTCATCTGGCCGCTGCGCGGCCACCTTCTCCCTCAAGGGGAGAAGGGAATCCCGACTGCCAAGCTTGGTCAGATCGCCTTCAGTGCGTCGATGACCTTCTTGCCGTCGGGGGAATCCCAGGCGGCGGGGCCCTGCAGCACGGCGATCTCGCAGCTTTTTTTGTCGAGTAGCAGGGTCGTGGGCAGTCCGACCGAGACCGCTGAGGACTGCAGGCGGCTGAAGGCGTCGTTGAAGCTCTGCTCGCCGCTATAGGTCAGGTGCGACCAGCCACCGGCGTCGAAGAAGGCGCGGCCCTTGCTCGGGTCCGGTTCGGCGGTATCGACCGAAACCACCGCGAAGTCGGGGCCATCTTCCTCAGCCGCGAGTTTGTCGAGCGCCGGCATCTCGACGCGGCAGGGTATGCACCAGCTGGCCCAGAAGTTGACCAGCAGGGTCTTGCCGGCAAAGTCCTTGAGGGTGTGCGGCTTGCCGTCGGCGTCGAGGAAGCGGAGATCGGCGTAGCCGCGGCCGGTGCCGGTGCCGCTGAGTGCTGCGAGCTCGCCCGCTGCCGCCGTGTCGACGGCCTTGGCGGCGGTTGGCTGCGGATCGCAGGGCAGCGCCTTGGCGCTGCCCACCAGCCCGGCATTGCCCCACCATAGGCTTGCCGCTATAGCTAGCGCCGCGACGCCGAGGACCGCCACAACCAGGCGGATGGGTGTCTGTCTCGGTCGCGGATTTTCGGGTTCAGACACTCGGGAACTCCAGGGATTTCGGCGATGAGCAATCGCATGTGGGGTGGCCGGTTCTCGTCCGGCCCCGATGCCATCATGGAAGAGATCAACGCCTCGATCGGCTTTGATCAGCGGCTTTACCGGCAGGACATCGCCGGATCAATCGCACATGCGAGCATGCTCGCCGAAGCCGGCATCCTGACGCAGGCCGATCGCGACGCGATCGTCAACGGGCTGAACGCCGTGCTCGGCGAGATCGAGGCGCAGAAGTTCAATTTTTCGCGCGGCCTCGAAGACATCCACATGAATGTCGAGAGCCGGCTCAAGGAGCTGATCGGCGACCCGGCTGGGCGGCTGCACACGGCGCGCTCGCGCAACGACCAGGTGGCGACCGACTTCAAGCTTTATGTGCGCGACGCGATCGACACGCTGCTGGCGCAGGTCAAGGTGCTGCAGCTGGCGCTGGTCGAGCGGGCCGAAGCGGAAGCCGAGACGATCATGCCGGGCTTCACGCATCTGCAGTCGGCGCAGCCGGTAACGTTCGGCCATCACTTGCTTGCGTATGTCGAGATGCTCGGGCGTGACAGCGGGCGGCTGACCGATGCGCGGCGGCGGCTCAATGAGTCGCCGTTGGGCTCGGCGGCGTTGGCCGGCACGCCGTACCCCATCGATCGCGACATGACGGCCAAAGCGCTGGGCTTCGACCGGCCGACGGCCAATTCGCTCGACGCGGTGAGCGACCGCGACTTCATCCTCGAGACGTTGGGCGCCGGGGCGATCCTCGGCGTGCACCTGTCGCGCTTTGCCGAGGAGCTCGTGATCTGGTCGTCGGCGCACTTCAATTTCGTGCGGCTGAGCGACAAGTTCACCACCGGCTCCTCGATCATGCCGCAGAAGCGGAACCCGGATGCGGCCGAGCTGGTGCGCGCCAAGGTCGGCCGCGTGCTCGGCGCGCTGACGTCGCTGACGGTGGTGATGAAGGGCCTGCCGCTGGCCTATTCCAAGGACATGCAGGAAGACAAGGAAGTGGCGTTCGACGCGCTCGACGCGCTGTCGCTGAGCCTTGCGGCGATGACCGGGATGGTCGGCGATCTGACGGTGAACCGCGAGCGGATGCGCGCCGCCGCGGCGACGGGGTTTTCGACCGCGACCGACGTCGCCGACTGGCTGGTGACCAAGGCCAACATTCCGTTCCGGGAGGCGCATCACATCACCGGGCAGATCGTGGCGCTGGCGGAGCAGAAGGGCATTCCACTCGACGGTCTCACCATCGAGGACTTCAAGTTCATCGACCCGAGGATCGACAGCCGCATCCACAAGGTGCTGAGCGTCGAGGCCTCGGTGCGGGCCCGCAAGTCCTATGGCGGGACTGCGCCCGAGAATGTGCTGCGCGAGGCGGCGCGCTGGAAGTCGGCATTGACCGGGCAGGCGGTCGAGCCGCGCAAGCCGAAGGTTTCGCTCGGCGGCGGGCACGGCCATGGCGATGGCGGCATCGAGTAGTCCCATGCCGCGCGCCCCGAGACAGATGCGGCTCACCGAGCGGCATGTGGCGCTGATGAAGCGCGATATCGCCGAGCTTCCGGGATCGCCCGGGCCGGGCGTCGAGAAGAGCACCGAGGCGGATTACCAGCGTATCGAGGCAGAGCTGCTCGGCGGCGTCGAGGCCGGCGCGGCGATCTGGTTTCTCGCTTATGGGTCGCTGATCTGGAAGCCGGCCTGCGACTTCGTCGAAATGCGGGTGGGGCTGGTACGCGGCTGGCATCGCGCCTTCTGCCTCGGGTGGAACACGCGCTGGCGGGGATCGGAAGAGGCGCCCGGGCTGATGCTCGCGCTGGCGCCGGGCGGGGCATGCAAGGGCGTGCTCTACCGACTGCCGCCCGACGCGGTGCGGCCGAACCTGCAGAAGCTGCTCGAGCGGGAGATGGGCTTTGTTCCCTCGCCGTTTCCGCCGCGCTGGGTCAATGTCGAGAGCGAAGCCGGCATGATCCGGGCCATCACCTTCTGCATCGACCGCAACTCGCCGCGCTACATCAAGGGGCTGAGCGACGAGCAGGTCGCGAGCGTCCTCGCTAAGGCGACCGGCAGCCGCGGCTCGATGGCCGAATATCTCCATTCCACCGTCGATCGTCTCGAGCGGCTCGGCATCCACGACGCGCATCTGTGGCGGCTGCAGGGGCTGGTCGCCGAGAGGATCGACGCGGCCTATCCTTCGGAGCGCTAGGTGCATTATTTCGAATACCGCGACGGCGCGCTGTTCGCCGAGGACGTCGACGTCACGGCACTCGCCGACAAGGTCGGAACGCCGTTCTATGTGTATTCTGCGGCAACGCTGCGCCGGCACGTGCGCGTGCTGCGCGAAGCGCTCGCGGGGCTGCCGGTACTGATCGCCTATGCGATGAAGGCCAACTCGAACCAGGCGGTGCTGAAGGTCATCGCCGGGGAGGGGGCCGGCGCCGACGTGGTCTCGGGCGGCGAGCTCGAACGCGCGATCGCCGCGGGCATTCCGGCCAGCAAGATCGTCTTTTCGGGCGTCGGCAAGACCGTCGCGGAGATGCGGCGCGGGCTCGAGCTCGGCATCAAGTGCTTCAACCTCGAGAGCGAACCGGAGCTCGAGCGGCTGTCGGACATCGCCGTCGCGATGGGCAAGGTCGCGCCGGTTTCGGTGCGGATCAATCCGGACGTAGATGCGGGCACGCACGCCAAGATTTCGACCGGCAAGAAGGAGAACAAGTTCGGCATTCCGTTCGCGCGGGCCCACGAGGTCTATGCGCGCATCGCCGAACTGAAGGGCGTCGAGGCGGTCGGCATCGACATGCATATCGGCAGCCAGATCACCGACATGGCGCCGTTCGAGAGCGCCTATCGGCTGCTCGCGGAGCTGACCCGTGCGCTGCGTGCGGCAGGGCACCAGATCCGGCACGTCGATGTCGGCGGGGGCCTCGGTATCCCCTACCACGCCGACCGTGAGGCGCCGCCGCTGCCGGCCCAATATGCCGAGATCATCAAGCGGCATCTGGGCGGACTCGGTGCCGAGATCGTGCTTGAGCCCGGCCGGCTGATCGTCGGCAATGCCGGCATTCTGGTTACCCGCGTCGAGTATGTGAAGGAAGGCGACAAGACCTTCGTCATCGTCGATGCCGGGATGAACGACCTGATCCGCCCGACGCTCTACGAAGCGCATCACGAGATCCAGCCGGTGCGGCACTCCAATTTGCCGCCGATCACCGCCGATATCGTGGGGCCGGTGTGCGAGACGGGCGACTACATCGCGCTGGGCCGCAAGATGGAGGGAGTCGCGGAAGGCGACCTGCTCGCCGTGATGACTGGCGGCGCCTATGGCGCGGTGATGGCCTCGACCTACAATTCGCGGCCATTGATCCCCGAGGTGCTGGTCGACCGCAACCGCTGGCACGTCATCCGCTCGCGCAGGTCGATCGAGGAGCTGATCGGGCTGGATTCTGTGCCGGAGTGGCTGTGACGACCAGGCCTGGTCTTCAATTGACGTGAGGGCATCAGGGGGGTCGCCGGCTCGGCTGGAGCCGATGGACCCCCGCCCCCGACCCCTCCCCTCAAGGGGGAGGGGAGCAGATGCTGACATTGTTGGGTACCTGCGGGGGATAGTCTCACGTTATGTCTCACCGGGTCCTCACCCTCCGCCAGCTCAATCGCGCGACCCTGGCGCGGCAGATGCTGCTGGAGCGGGCCGAGATCGGGATCGTCGAGGCGGTGCGCTTGCTCATTGGCCTCCAGGGGCAGGTGAGCGAGGGGCCGTATCAGGCGCTGTGGTCGCGGTTGCGCGATTTCCGCCATGCCGACCTGACGGCGCTGATCGTCGACAGGACGCTGGTGCGGGGGACGAGCCTGCGGGCGACGCTGCATCTGCACACGGTCGATGATCTCGTGGGCCTGAGGCCGCTGGTGCAGCCGGCGCTCGAGCGGACGTGGCAGGGGGCGTTCGGCAAACGGCGCTTCGGCGCCAACGACGTCGCGGCGGTCCACAAGGCGGGGGTCAGGCTGCTCGACAAGGGTCCGATGACGGGCGGCGCGCTGGGCAAGGCGCTGCAGGCGAAGTTTCCGTCGGGCGACGCGCTCTCCAAGTCGATCCTGGTGCAGGTCAAGGAAATCCTGGTGCAGATTCCGCCAACGCGGATCTGGGGCTCGGGGCACGCGCCCGTGCAAACCCGGATCGAGAACTGGGTGCCCCCGCCGCACCGGCGCGCACTTGTGCTCGACGATCTCGTGGTCCGCTATCTCGAGGCCTTCGGACCCGCCTCGGTGCTCGACATGCAGGCGTGGAGCGGGATGACGAAACTGGCGCTGGTATTAGAGCGGCTCGGCGATCGGCTTGCAACGTTCGAGGATGAAGACGGCCGCGTGCTCTACGATCTCCCCGACGCGCCGCGGCCCGATCCGGATACGGTCGCGCCGATTCGCTTCCTGCCCGATTATGACAATGTTCTACTGGGGTATGCCGACCGCCGCCGGATGGTCAGCGAGGCGGACCTCAAGCGGCTGGGGGGCCTGACGCGCTCGTTCAGGGCGGTGCTGGTCGATGGCGTCGTTGCGGGGTCGTGGTCGATCGTGCGGGAGAAGCGGTCGGCGCGTCTGGCGGTCACGCCGTTCCGCAAGCTCCTCAAGCGCGAGACACGCGACGTCGAGCGGGAGGGCGCGGCGTTCCTCGCGTTCATGGAAGAGGGTGCGGAGGGGAGTGTCGAGGTGGCAGCTGGTGTTTGACCGCGGCCCCTGGGGCCCGGACCTCGTGGTTCGACAAGCTCACCATGAGGTCCTCACTCAGTCTCCATTAGCCCTCATGGTGAGCCTGTCGAACCACGAGGCGTGGCGTCAGCCCATTGCGGTGCGGGCGATGCTCGGCAATTCCACCGGCTTGCCGCTCAGCGCGTCCGCGACCTTTTCCAGCAGAGCCGCGAGCGAGAACGGCTTGGGCACGACGTCGTAAATCAGGGCTTCGAGCCCGTGGGTGCGCTCGCGCTGGTCGGCGAAGCCGGTCATCAGCAGGATGGTGAGGTCGGGGTAGCGCGCCGCGACGTTGAGCGCGAGCGCGATGCCGTCCATCACCGGCATCTTGATGTCCGAGAGCAGGAGATCGAAGGCGCCCGCGTGCTCGTCGCAAATCTCGGCGGCAATGCCGCCGTCCTCGGCGGCGGTCACCTCGTGTCCGGCATGGGCCAGAGCGCGCACCACGAAAGTGCGCACCACGTCATCGTCCTCGGCAACCAGAATGCGGGCCATCAGGGGTCCTTTGAGGGAAGCGGGGCAGCGAAGCCGCCGCCGGGGTTGGTGAAACTGAGCTGTACCGTCATGGCGGTGTCCGGCGGGGCGGTCACGTCGGTGACGAAGTCGATAAGGTCGCCAGGGTCCATGCTGCGCGTCTGCGGCGCGACGGTCCAGGCATAGACCGAGGTGCCGCTGGCATCGAGCAGGCTCACGAGCACCGGGGGCACGTCGACCGTGTGGTTTGCGACGGAGCGGATGCGGGCGCTGACCTGCATGACGGTCTTGCCGTCGCGCAGGCTGGTCAGCGTCTTGGCGCCTTCGAACTCCAGCCCCACGACATTGACCGGCAGTCCGATGGCTGCATAGAGGCCTGCGAGCTGCGGGAACCAGGTCACGACAGCATTGCGCATCGCGAGCCCGAGGACCACCACGGCGAAGAGCGCGACGAGGGCGGCCAGCCGGGCGCTTCGCCTGAGGCGGGCGATCGGCAGCCGCTGCGTCAGGCCCTTCTGGCGCTGCGCAAAGGCCTTCTCGGTCTTTTTGAGCTGGGCCGGATCGATGGCGTTGACCGCGCCGGCGGCCGGCTTGGGGGCGATGGCGGCGCGGATTTCGGCCAACGTGCGCTCGTAGTCGGCATCGGCCGTAGCGGCGGCGGGAGGCGCGGCGGGTTTTGGGGGTGCGACTTTTTCCGCCTCGTCTTCGAACGCCGCGTCGAGGGCGCGCTCCTCGGCGGCCGAGAACAACCGGTCGGACTCGGGAGCGGCCGGCGCGACCGGCGAGGACACCGGAGCAGCCATGGGCGCCTGCGGCGGCTCGGCCTTGGCCCGCCAGGAATTGCCGCACTGGGCGCATTGCACGTCGCGGCCCGCCGCGCCCAGCGCCCCATAGGGCACCTGGTAGCGCGTGCCGCAGGTCGGGCAGGCGATGATGACCGTTGCGAGGTCGGCCGAGCTCATGGCCGACCCTAGGCGGGTCACGGTTAAGTTTCCTCAAACCCGCCGGTATTTCGGGTGATTTGGGTGGGGTCTGGGGGCCCGGCTGCTATCATTGCGCCGGCTGATTCGGAGACAATGCAGGCGTGATCGAATTCACCAATGTCGGGTTGCGCTACGGCAACGGGCCCGAGATCCTGCGCGACCTGACGTTCGGCATCGAGCCGGGCTCGTTCCATTTCCTCACCGGGCCCTCCGGTTCGGGAAAGACGTCGCTGCTCCGCCTGCTGCTCTTGTCGCTCAAGCCGAGCAGCGGCCGGCTCACGATGTTCGGCCGCAATGTCAGCGCGCTCGACCAGGATTCGCTGCTCGAGATGCGGCGGCATATCGGCATCGTGTTCCAGGAATTCCGGCTGCTCGACCACCTGACGACGTTCGAGAACGTCGCGCTACCGCTGCGCGTGCTCGGGCAGCCCGAGTCGATGTATCGCGACAACGTCACCGAGCTGCTCGAATGGGTGGGGCTCGGCAACCGCATGGATGCGCACCCGCCGCTGCTTTCGGGCGGCGAAAAACAGCGCGCCGCGATCGCCCGGGCGGTGATCGGGCGGCCCGACATCCTGCTGGCCGACGAGCCGACGGGCAATGTCGACCCCGAGCTGTCGCTGCGGCTCGTGCGGCTGTTCGCCGAGCTCAACAAGCTCGGCACTACCATCATTCTTGCGACGCACGAATTGCCGCTGCTCGACGCCTTCGATTTTCCGCGCATGGCTCTCAAGGACGGGCTGGTGACGCTCGATGGCTGAGATGGTGCTCGAAGCCGCGGCGGCGGACCGAACGGAGCAGATTCCGCGACGGACCGCGGCGATCGTCCCCGAACGCTCGGTTGCCGGCCGCACGCTGGTGCTGCTCATCGCGATCATGACTTTCCTCTCGGGCGTGACGCTGGGTGCGGTGGTGCTGGTGCAGAAATCGGCGATCGCCTGGTCGACCGATGTGGGCCGCGAGGTCACCATCCAGATCCGGCCGGTCGAGGGCGAGGTGATGGACAGCAATATCCGCACCGCGATCGCGCTCGCCGAAGCGGTGCCGGGGGTGAGCGAAGCGCACGCGCTCAGCCTTGCCGACAGCCAGAAGCTGCTCGAGCCGTGGCTCGGCGCGGGCCTGGACCTCAGCCAGCTCGACATTCCGCGGCTGGTGGTGGTCGAGCTTTCCGACCCCAAGAATGTCGATCTCAACCTGCTGAGCAAGGACCTGACGTCGGTGCGAGGGGCGACGCTCGAAACGCACGCGGCGTGGCGGCAGCAGCTCAACACCATGGCCGGCACCCTGGTGCTCTCCGGCGTGCTGGTGCTGGCGCTGATCGTCTTGGCGACAGTGCTCGCCGTGGTGTTCGCGACGCGCGGCACGATGGCGACCAATCGCGAGATCGTCGATGTGCTGCATTTCATCGGCGCCTCGAACACCTTCATTGCCGGCGAATTCCAAGGCCGATTCCTGTCGCTGGGATTTCGCGGCGGGCTGGTCGGGGGGCTCGCGGCGATCGCGTTTTTCTTTCTCGTCGCCGGCGCGGCGGGATCGCTCGTTCCTGACCAGGCGAGCGCCGAGCTCGGTTTCCTGTTCGGGCGCTTTTCGCTCGGGCTCGACGGCATTGCGGGGATCGCGGCCGTGGTGCCGGTGATCGCGGCGCTGACGGCGATCACCTCGCGGTTCACGGTGCGGCGCTTCCTGTCGCAGACGTCGGGGATCTAGCCTCGCATCGAGAGCGCCGAGAACAGGCCGGTCGGGAGGACCGATGATCGTCATCCAGGCGCTGCGCACGGTGCTGTTCTACATCGTCTACATGACGCAGACGGTGCTGCTCGCCCTCGTCGTCGGCACGATTGCGATCATCGCCCGGCGTAGAACGGCGCTCTCCTGGGCGATTGCCACCTATTGGCGCAACGCCAACATCGCGCTGCTGCGTTACATCGTCGGTATCAAGAGCGAGGTCGAGGGTGCCGAAAACATCCCGGCCGGCCCGCTGATCTTTGCCAGCAAGCACCAGAGCAACTGGGACGTCTATGCGATCCTGCCCTATTGCGACGAGAAGCCGGCGTTCATCGCCAAGCGCGAGCTGATGGACATTCCGTTCTTCGGCTGGGCGGCGCGCTCGATCGACACGATTTCGGTGGACCGGCGGCTCGGCGTCGAGGCGATCCCGCGCATGCTGGCGGACGCGCGCGCGGCGGTGGCGAAGGGCTGCCGGATCATCATCTTTCCCGAAGGGACGCGCAAAGCCCCGCTCGCGCCACCCGACTACCGGCAGGGGATCGCGCGGCTCTACGAGGCGCTGGGGGTGCCGGTGGTGCCGGTGGCGCTCAATTCCGGGCTCTATTGGGGGCGGCATGCGGTGATGTGGCCGGGAACGGCGCGGGCGCGGTTCCTGCCGGCGATCCCGCCCGGGCTGTCCGGGGCCGAGTTCGCGGCGCGACTCGAACGCGCGATCGAGGCGGAGACCACCACGCTGATTGGGGAGGCGGTCGATGCGGGCATTTCGAGGCCGCTGGACGCTTCGTTCAGGGCGCGGCTGGCGGAGCGCCGGGCCGGCGGGGGCCACTAGATATTGACGCATTTCGCGAACCAGCCCATACCCATAGATATTGGGGCAAATTAGATTGACTTTCGGCGGCAGTTTGTTCTAGTTTTGTTCCTCTTCGGGAGAGTCGAGGGATGCGGGTCATGGCGTCGCTTGCAGAACGACGGATGGGCGCGGTGCCGGCGCGGCAGGTCAACTGGCGAGGGCGGTCGGGGCGCTTCTATGCGCTGAGCCCGGAACGCCTCGATGACTTCGTGTTCGACACGGTGAGCCTGTATCTTTTGGCGCGCGGCGGGGTGCCGCTGTGGGTCGGGTCGGCCCACGACGTGGTCCATGACGCGGCGAGCCGCTCGCGGCTTCGGCTCGCGCTCGAAGCGGCGGACCGCGTGTTCACGGTCGCGGGCGGGGATGACGAGCTCGCCCGCGCGACGCTGGTCTGGGATCTCGAGGGCGCCGAACCGGTGACGAGCCTCAGCGCGGCGTAAAGCCCGCTCACGCGCTTTCGGCGGCGAGCGGGGCGTCCTTGTCCCCCAGTGCGTCGACGATCTCCATCAGGGCCCTGTCGCGGATGCCCAGCGCCAGGAGGTGATGCGCGGTGTTGCGGACATATTCGGCGTTGCGGCCGGATTCGCCGCGGCCGTTGCGGACCAGCGCCAGCGTTGTGGCGAGGTCGAGGCGCCCGGCGAACTGCACGTGATCTTCGTTGACCAGATAGGCCAGTGCGCTGACCGTGGCGCCATCGTCCAGAACGACGTTCCGCCAGGCTTCGCGATAGACCCCGCGATCCTGTTCGCGCGCCTGCAGGTAGTCGAATGTCTCCGGCCAGACGCGCGCTTCGACCTCGAATGCAACGCCCAGGCAGGAGCCGCCGCGGCTCAGGCCGAACACCAGCCCCGGCCGCTCGGGTGTGCCGCGATGGCGGTGCGAGTAGATCGACAGGGCCCGGTGCGCGCCGTAGAGCCGGGCCGTAGCGGAGCGGATGAACGCAAAGCCCGGATTCCAGATCAGCGAACCATAGCCGAAGACCCAGGGGTTGCTCACGAAACACCTCCTGCCGCTGCTGATAAAGGCGGCCCGCCGGCCCCGCAAGCGGGCGGGTGACGCGGCCAATTTGCCCGGCTAGAAGCGGGCCATGAAACGACTCGTCTGGCTCAGCATCGTCATCGTGATCGTCGCCGCGCTGTGGACCGGGGCATGGCTCTGGGGTTCGAGCCAAATCGGCGCGGTGCAGCAGCAGCTGGCCGCGGCCGACGGCGTGAGCTCGCCGAAAGTCACCTGTGGCACGTTCGGGGTGAGCGGGTTCCCGTTCGGCTTCGATATCAGCTGCATAAATGCGACGGTCATCTACGGCGATACGACCGTCACCGTGGCGGGGGTCAAGGCGCAGGCCGAGGTCTACAACCCGTTTTTCGTGCTGGTTTCGGCCAAGTCGCCGGCGAGCTTTGCCGATGCCTTTTCGGGCAGCCAGAGCCGCCTCGATTTCAGCGACGCCAATGCCAGCCTGCGCCTCAACCCGTGGCGGATCGCACGCATCTCGGTAGTCGTCGATCAGCCGGCGCTGACCGACACGGTGGTCGAGGACCAGCCCATCGCCAAGGCGACACACCTCGAGGCGCATCTGATCGACGAGCCCGACAAGCACGACGCCAAGGCCGGCCTTGCGAGCCTTGCGCAATATGCGGAGGTCGACGGCCTCAGCGTGCCGACCAATTCGCCGGCGACCACCATCGGCAACGGCAAGGTGACGCTCGAGGGCGAGGTCACGAACCTCAGTGACGACGCGCGGACCTATGGCGATCCCGACCTGCTGAAGCGGTGGCAGGCGGCGGGCGGCTCCTTCACGCTGAAATCGCTCCACGGCGTCGACGGCGATCGCTCGTTCGATGTCACGGGCGAGGCCAAGCTCGATGCGTCGGGGCGGCTCGATGGCCGGGTGAAGCTCCAGTCGAAAGGCGTGATCGAGGTCATCGGGCCGTCGATCCCCGACGCCTATCGCGGCATCCTGACGGGCTCGCCGGCGGCCGACGGGTCTTATTCGCAGACGATCAGCATCGCCGCGGGGCTGGTGTTCGTGGGGCTGGTGCCGGTGGGCTCGCTGCCGCCGCTCTACTAGGCGGTCTTGTCGACGAGCTGGCCCTGGCCGGTCGGCGCGGGGGCCGGCGAGGGATCGAGGATTTTCAGCACGTCCTGCTGCATCTGCAACGACTTATGCAGCACCGCATATTGCGCCAGCGTCTGGTTGCGGGCGGCGAGCATCGACACGGCCATTGCGGCGAGATCCATCCCCAGAGCCTAGCGCGTCAGCGTAAACGATTGCTTGCCGGCGGCGCACAAAGTCCCGGGGCTATTGCTGCGCCTGGCCGTAGCGGCCGGGCTCCCACAGAACGTCGTTCTTGCCGTTGGCGTTGGCGACGCGCGCCAGCACGAACAGCAGGTCGGAGAGGCGGTTGAGGTAGATCATCGCCTGATTGTTGGTGCCGCCGTCGGAGACCATCAGCTCTACCGCCAGCCGTTCGGCACGGCGTACGACGGTGCGGGCGACGTGGAGCGCCGCGGCGAGGGCGGTGCCGCCCGGCAGCACAAAACTGGTCAGCGGCGCGAGACCCTCGTTGTACATGTCGATCATCTGCTCGAGCCACGTCACTTGCGCCGCGGTGATCCGCAGCGATGGCGTCGATCCCTCGGGATCCGCGCCGGGCGTGGCGAGATCGGAGCCCAAATCGAACAGATCGTTCTGGATGCGGCCGAGCAGGCTGTCGATCTTGGGCATCGAGACGGTCGACAGCCGCGCCACGCCTATGGTGGCGTTGGCCTCGTCGACGGTGCCGAAGCAGTTGACGCGCAAATCGTGCTTCAGCCGACGGGGGCCGCGGACCAGTCCCGTCGTGCCGTCGTCGCCGGTCTTCGTATAAATCTTGTTGAGCTTGACCATCAGCTGCCGGCGTGTCCCTGGCCGAAGAAATAGAGCGCGCCCAAAATCACGATCAGCGCGACGAACTGCGCCAGCACGCGGGCGCGCATCAGCATCTGGCTGCGGTTGGCGTCGCCACCGCGGAACATGTTCCACAGGCCCATGAACAGGATGACGGCCACCACGCCGACGGCGACGACGCTGACGATCGTGACGATGACCTGATTCATGTTCCCTGTCCGGAGCCGCCGATGCGCTGGAGATAGGCGGCCAGTCCGGCCGCGAGGCGGTCATAGATGGCACGGATTCGCGGGCTGAGGAACAGTTCCCGGTGGGTGGTCAGCCATAGCTCGAGCGGCGGAATTCTGAGCATCGGCAAGAGCTCGCGCATGCCGGGCGTGTCGCGCACCATGCCGAGCTGGGCAAAGCCGACGCCGAGGCCGGCCTTGAGCAGTTCCCAGCCCGCGGTCTGGCTGTCGGTGCGCAGGGCGAAATCGGCGCGCTTGATGGCGATCCCCAGTGCCTTGGCGCCGCGGATCAACTGATCGTCGCGATCAAAGCCGATGAGGGCGTGGTTCGCGAGGTCTTCCGGCTTCTGAGGTGTGCCGTGGGCGCCGAGATAGCTCGCATGTGCCGTGGCGGTCAGCGGCAAGTCGCCGATGTTTCGCGCGATCAGCTCGAGCTGGGCCGGCCGTACCATGCGCAGCGCGATATCGGCTTCGCGCAGCAGCAGGTTTTCGATCGAGTCGGAGGGTACGAGTTCGATGGCGATGCCGGGGAATTCCTGGCGAATGGCGCGCAGCAGCGGCGGCAGCACGTAGTGCGACACGACGGTGCTGGCGGTGATCCGCACCGTGCCTTCGAGTGCACCGGTCGCGCCTTCCGCCACCAGTGCCGCCTCCGCCAGCCGCTCCTGCGCCTCGGCGACGGGCTGGTAGAGCCGGAGCGCGGTTTCCGTCGGCTTCAGGCCCTGCAGCGTGCGATCGAAGAGGGTGATGCCGAGCTGCTCTTCCAGCGTCTCGATATGCCGGCCAAGGGTGGGTTGGCTGTAGCCGATCTTGCGGGCGGCGGCCGAAAGCGAGCCCTCGGCAACCACGGCCGCAAAGCTCCGCCACAAGGCCCAGTCGGGTTCGACGCTTGCCATGCTATTCAATCCTGAATGGCCGGTCATCATTCATCGCCAATTTCGCATCGCCTGTGAATGGACGACCTTGGTGTCATCCACAGGCAAGGAGATTTGCGATGGGTAAGGGAAAAGTCGTCGTCCTCGGGGTCAATGGCCATATCGGCCGGGCGGTCGCGGAGGCGTTTGTTGCCGGCGGCTGGGACGTCACCGGCATGGCGCGGTCGGAAAAGGCGCCGCTCGCGGGGGTCCGGTTCAAAGGCGATTCCGACAGCGTCGCGGACATGCGGGCGGCCATCGACGACGCCGATATCGTCTTTAGCGGGCTCAACCTGCCCTACCACAAATGGTTCAACGGCCGGCTCGAGGCACAGCTCGGCCGGGTGCTCGAGGCGATGGGGACGAGCGGCAAGACGCTGCTGTTTCCCGCCAGCATCTACAATTTTGCCGCGACCGACCGGGTGCTCACGCCCGACCTGCCGCAGCACCCCGAAAAGCCGCGCGGCGAAGTTCGCATGCGGATCGAGCAGATGATCGAAGCAGCCGCGGCTCGCGGCGACATCCAGGCGATCATTGTGCGCGCCGGCGATTTCTATGGGCCGAGTGCGACAGGCGACTGGTTCGACCAGGTGATGATGACGGGCGCCAGGAAGGGCCGGGTGCAGACCGTGGGCACGTCCGGGGTGGCCCATGCGTGGGCCTATCTGCCGGACCTCGCGAACACTTTTGCTTCGCTGGCGGCGATACGAGCCAATCTGGGAGCGTTCGAGCGCTTCCATTTCGCCGGGCATTTCGTCACGCCCGAGGAGATGGGGGCCGCGATTGCCAACGCCGCGCCGATCCCGGTCACGGTCAGCCGCTTTTCATGGATGCTGCTGCGGGTCTTCGGACTGGTCGATCCCCTCATGCGCGAGATCGGCAAGATGCACTATCTGTGGCGCAACCCGATGCAGCTGAGGGACGAGCGACTCGAGGCGCTGCTTGGTCCGGACATCGGGACGCCGTTCCAGGAGGCGGTGGCGGCGACCGTTGTGCCGTTCTTCCAGCCGGCTCCGGGGCATGCTGTTCCCATCTCCAGCAAGCCTCTCCGTGCGACCGTTTGAGGCCCGCGGGACAAGTCATTGACCTGGATCAAACGGCCACGCCCCGCGGGCATGCTAGCGGTCGGCGTGGCCGAACGACTTGAGATTGTAGCGGAGGGGGACGGCTGGCTCGTCTCGGACCAGCGCCACGCTCCCCGCCGATACCTCTCGTCGCAGGAGGCGATTGCCATGGCGACATTGAGGCCAGGCGCATGGCGGCGGAGGGCACGCGCGTCGAGGTGCACCTGTGGCGCGACGGCTATAGCGAAGTGGTGTTTCGCGCCGAAGCAAAGGCCAAGTAGGGGGCCGCGCTGCTGTCAGAACCCGAGCTCGGTGCGAATGTCGTTGGCGGCCCAGCCCGCTGCCCTGAGGTCGCGCAGGCTGGTCGAACCCCGGGACTTGCTGAGTTTGAGCAGGCTCTCGTCGCGGATCAGGCGATGATGGGCGTAGGCCGGCGAGGGAAGCGCGAGCAGGGCCTGCAGCAGCACATGCAGGTCGGTCGCCGCCTCGAGGTCTTCGCCACGCGTCACGTGGGTCACGCCTTGCGCGGCGTCGTCGACGACCACGCTCAGATGATAGCTGGTCGGCGTATCCTTGCGTACGAGCACCGCGTCGCCCCAGCGGCCCGGATGGGCGGCGCGTTGGACAGGATGATCGAAATCGATGTCGATGCCCTGGACGGGCAGCGTGGTCATGGTGAGTGACCCTGCTGCCGCGATCGCTTTCTCCATATTGAGGCGCCATTGCACCCGCCTCCCCCCGGCAAGGCCACGGCGGCGGCACTTGCCGTCATAGAGCGGTGTTCCATCCGGATCGGTCGGGCTGCCGGCGCTGCGCGCCGCGATCTCGGCCCGCGTGCAGTCGCAGGGATAGAGCAGATCGCCGAGCCGGGCCCCTGCGGCGCGGTAGGCGTCCATCCGGTCGGACTGCCGCAGCACCGGTTCGGGCCAGTCGAGGCCGAGCCAGCGGAGGTCGTCGCGCAGGCCCGCGTCAAATTCGGGTTTGCACCGGACGGGATCGATGTCTTCGATCCTAAGCAGCGCGGTTCCGCCCAGCGCCGCGGCGGCGCGCCAGGTGAACAGCGCCGAAAACGCGTGTCCGAGATGCAGCAGGCCGTTGGGGCTTGGCGCGAAGCGCAGGATAGCGGACATACTGCGCTCTATCATGGCCTCCAAATCCCTCCCAGACCGGCTGACGTCTTCCGAAGTCCTCGGCCGGCATCTGAAGAGCCTGCTGCGCCGCGACCCGCGGCTGAAGCCGGTTGCCAAGGCGGCCGGCGGCTTCGAGGTCCGGCTGACCACGGCGGGCTTTCCGGGACTGGCGCGCGTCGTCACTGGGCAGCAGCTTTCGGTCGCCAGCGCCCGCGCCATCTGGGGCCGGGTCGAGGCGCTGCCGGGGGCCCTCGATCCCAAGCGCTTCCTCAAGCTCAGCGATGCCAAGCTGCGCGCCGCTGGCCTGTCGGCGGGCAAGATGCGCACCCTCAGGATCATCGCCGACGCCGCCGCCTCCGGGGCCCTCGATTTCGCGCTGGTGGAGCGGCTTGGGGCGGAAGAGGCGGTGGCGCATCTCACCGCGCACAAGGGCATCGGCCCGTGGACGGCCGAGATCTATCTGATGTTCGCAACCGGCCATCCGGACATCTTTCCTGTCGGCGACCTGGCGCTGCGCAAGGCGGTCGGGCACGCGCTCAAGCTCGCGGAGCTGCCGAGTGCGGCAGAGCTCCAGGAGATCGCCCAGCTCTGGGCGCCGCATCGGCACGCGGCGGCGCTGCTGTTCTGGCGCTATTACGGCAGCCTCAAGAACCAGGAAGGCGGCACGGCGCTATGAGCGAGACGCCAAAGCTTTCGGGTCCCATGCTGCCGCCGAAATCGGGCGCGGCGCCGCGCCAGCTGATGCTGCTGCTGCACGGCTATGGCGCCGATGGCGCCGACATCATCGGGCTCGGGCAAGAATGGCGGGAGCTCTGGCCCGACATGCTGTTCGTTGCGCCCAACGCGCCTGACCGTTGCGACGTCAATTCCGCCGGCTATCAGTGGTTTCCGCTGTCACCGGACCCGATCAGCGGGCGCATCGCGGGGGCGGCGCAGGCGCGGCCGGTGCTCATCAATTTCCTCATCGATTTGTGGGCGCAGACCAAGCTCGGGCCGCGCGACACCGTGATCTGCGGCTTCAGCCAGGGCGCGATGATGGCGCTCCATATCGGCACCTCGCTCGATGGCGCGCTGATTGGCATCGTCGCCTTTTCCGGCGCGCTGATCCCGCCCGAGGGCTTCGGCAATGGGCGCTTCGCCAAGCCGCCGGTGGCGCTCGTCCACGGCGAATTGGACGGGGTGGTCAATCCGGAGCTCAGCCGAGAATCGGCGCAGGTATTGGCCGACGCGGGCTTTGAGGTGCGGCTCCATATCTCGCCCGGAATCGGGCATGGCATCGCTCCCGACGGGCTGGCTTTCGCGACGCAGTTCCTCTTGGCGCAGCCGGCGCTCAAGCCTTAGAATTGCTCGGCTTTTGCCGCTTCACAGCGGCGTCACTGAGCATGTAGTATGGTGCCGATATGACTGGTGACGATTCCCAAAGCGGGAGTGTCAGGTGACCGTTCATGTGTCACCGGAGTCCTGCCCCGCGCTGGTGCTGAACGCCGACTACAGGCCGCTCAGCTACTATCCGCTGTCCCTGTGGTCGTGGCAGGACGCGATCAAGGCGGTATTCCTCGATCGCGTGTCGATCGTTTCGAGCTACGACCGCATCATCAAGTCGCCGAGCTTCGAGATGTTCCTGCCGAGCGTGGTGTCGCTCAAGGAATATGTGAAGCCAGCGCGGCACCCGGCCTTCACCCGGTTCAATGTGTTCCTGCGCGACCGCTTCCAGTGCCAGTATTGCGGCTCGCGCGACGACCTGACCTTCGACCACGTGATCCCGCGCTCGAAGGGCGGCCGCACCACCTGGGACAATGTCGTCGCCGCCTGTGCGCCGTGCAATCTCAAGAAGGCCAACCGGCTGCCGCGCGAGATCAAGATGTTCCCGATGCAGGCGCCGTATCAGCCCACCGTGCACGATCTGCACAATAACGGCCGGGCGTTCCCGCCGAACCATCTCCACCAGAGCTGGCTCGACTATCTCTACTGGGACATCGAGCTCGAGCCGTAGGGCTGGATTTTTCGCGGGCAATAACTATTATTGGAGTGGTCCTGAAGAGGGAGGCTCCTCATGCCGATCAGCGCAGATCTCGGTGATAAGCTCGAAGCGGTGGTGAATGACCTCGTCGCCAACGGCCGCTATAACTCCAAGAGCGAAGTGCTGCGCGAAGGCGTGCGGCTGGTGCAGGAGCGTGAGGCGGCCCTGATGGAGTTTTACGTCTCACTTGAGCGTGGCGTAGCCGATATCAAGGCGGGTCGGACGAAACCTGCCGAAGAGGTGTTCGCGCGCCTGATCGCCAAGTACGAGAAGATGGCCGAGAAGGCCGGCGAGTGAAGGTTCGCTTCACCCGCGACGCGGAATCCGATCTCGAGGCCATTGCCGACTACATCGTGTGGACAGCCCGCGCCATGCGATTCAGCAGGTCCTCGCACTCCGTGAGGCGGCGCTTGGACTGAATATCTTAGCCAAGCGGTTTCCCGCGGTGGATGTCGTGGGGAACCCGTTGCGCCGCAGGCCCAAGGGGCAATACCTAATCTACTATCTCATTGAGGATGAGACCGTGCACATCATGCGGGTCCTTCACAGTGCCCGCGATCAGGTCTCTGAACTTTTCCCCGACGATTAGACTTCCTTGCCGCGGCGCGCCTGCACGACCATCGCGGCGAGCAGCAGCACCACTACTCCCACTGAGATCAGCGCGTTGTAGCCGGCGAGGCTGAGCTTGAGGATCGGGTCGCGCCATTGCACCTGGTCGCAGGGCACGGTGCGGCCGATGTTCCCCGACTGCAGGTCGGAAAAGCTCAGCGTGCCGCCCGCGCCGGTGCACTCAGAGGGACCGGGCCACCACTTCCACTCCACCCCCGCATGATAGCTGCCCATGTAGGCGGACCAGACGAAGATCGCGGCCGCGACCGCGATCGCGACGTACCAGACGACGATTGGAATGCGGTTCCAGAGGATGAGGATCAGCGCCAGCACCGGCACGCCCCAGTAATACGCCTGGCGCTGCGCGAGGCAGAGCTCGCAGGGGATGAGGCCGCCCCAGATCTGGCTGCCCCAAGCGCCGGCGATCGTTCCGAGCGCGGCGAGGAAAGCGAGACCGACGAGGATCTTGTCGAGCGGCAGGGCGCGGGGCGGGCTGGTCATCGTGGCGGTGGTCGTCATCATGGCCTCTTTATCTGACGGCGGATTGAGGCCAGTCCTTGGCCAAGATCAAGTGCGCTCGCTCGGATGTGACGCTCAGTCGCTGTGCGGGCTGATCCCGAGCCGCTGCTGGATCGCCATGGCGTTGCTCGGAGCATTGCCCTTATCCATCGAGACGAAGTAGGCGAACACGTCGCGCGGGGGCTGCTTTGCGGCCGCTGGAACGATGGTTTCGCCTGCAACCGGTTTTCCTTCGGCCAGCGCCTTGGCCCGTGCCGCCCATTGGTCGAGCCCTGCGGCGTCATAATGGTCGCCGCCCGGCGGGCCCTGCAGCCGGCCGTAGGCGAAGTCGGCAGTCTGGTCGAGCCAGGGCCAGTCAACGGTATCGGCCATCACCAGGGCCACATTGTGGGCACGCAGGAGGTCGATGAATTCGAGCGTCGCGAAGGCTTTGCTGCGAACCTCGATCGCCTGGCGAATGGTCTTGGGCAGGAGCTTGAAGAAGGTCTCGATGCGTTCGAGGTCGGGTTTGAAATTGGGCGGCAGCTGCCAGCATACGGCGCCCAGCTTTGGGCCAAGTGCCGTCACTGAGTTGAAGAAGAACTCGACGGGCTCGGCCACTTCCTTGAGCCGCTTGATATGGGTGACGGTCTGGTTGCCCTTCACCGTGAAGACGAAATCGTCCGGCGTCTGCGCCGCCCAGGCCTCGAACAGCTCCCGCTTCTGGTTGCGGTAGAAGGTGGCGTTGATCTCGATGGCGGTGACGTGGCGCGAGGCGAAATGCAGCTCTTCTTTCTGCTTCAGCCCGTCGGGGTAGAACTTGCCCTTGCGCCAGTCCTCGAAAATCCAGCCGGCCATGCCGGTGCGGATGATGCCAGCCAATTGGGGCCTCGCTCTGCGATGGGCGATCAAAGCCCGCGCGAGCACGGGGGTCAACTCTGTTGACGCCCCGCCGGTCGTGCCCTTATGTCCCCGGCGTATCCGCGACAGCCCCTGTGGTGGAATTGGTAGACGCGCCGGACTCAAAATCCGGTTCCGAAAGGAGTGTCGGTTCGATCCCGACCGGGGGCACCACCATCCGACTTTGCTGAGCCCCAACAGGCGCCGGAGTTCCGGGGCTCAGCGGGCGATTAACTCCTGTAATCGCGGGCCTTTCCGGCTGCGACTGCATCGCGCACATGGTCCATGTTGGTCCACGGTGGTCCGGGTCGGTGCACCGAAGGAGAGTCGGTAGCGAGCACGGTTCGGCCTATTGGACTAAGCACGGTTGAGTAAGCTTGTAGTGCGGCCCCCGCAGCAGGAGGCCCGCATGCCCAAGACCTTCACCGCCCAGCAACTCGCAGCCGTCACGGCCGATGGCGAGTATAGGGCCGACCGCAACATTTATCTCCAAGTGCGCGGTCCGTCGCGCTCATGGGTCTTCCGCTACCGCTTCCTCGGAAGGGTGCGCCGCATGGGTCTCGGCAGCGCGCTCGACTACACGCTGACGGACGTGCGCCGGAAGGCCACGGCCGCGCGCAAGCTCCTCGACGATGGCATCGACCCGCTGGACGCCCGGCGCCGCGACCGCGCCGCTCACCGTGCCTCCGTGGGCGGTCCGACCTTCGAGGTCTGCGCCGAGGAATACATCGTCAGCCGAGAGCCGGGATGGCGGGACAAGAAGCGCGCTGAGCGCTGGCGCGGCAGTCTCAAGACCTATGTGTTCCCGACCATCGGCAAGCTGACGGGCCCGCAGATTACGACCGACCATGTGCTCACCATCCTCAAGCCCGTCTGGTCCGTGAAGCCGGAGACGGCTGGGCGCCTCCGAGGCCGCATCGAGAACATCATCGAATATATGGTGGCCAAGAAGCGCCGCGAGCCGGGTCCGAACCCCGCCGCGTGGAACGGCCCGCTGGGCAAACTCCTGCCGCCGCTGTCGGCCGTGCAGAAGGTCGTCCACCACCCCTCGGTGCCCTACGCCGACATCCCTGCGCTGTTCGCCCGCATTCGGGCCGTGGGCTCGCTGGCGTCGAGGGCGCTGGGCTTCACCCTCCTGACGTGCGTCCGCAGCGGTGAGGCGCGCGGCGCCCGGTGGGCGGAGTTCGACCTTGAGACGAAGACGTGGACCATCCCGGCAGAGCGCATGAAGATGGAACAGCCGCACGTGGTGCCGCTCACGGAAGAGGCGCTGGCGCTGCTGCCCGAGCGGGGCAAGCCGGACGCGCTGGTCTTCCCCGGCGCGAAGCGCGGTGAGCCGCTGTCCGACGCGACGATGTTGAAGGTGCTGCGCACCATCACCAAGGACGACGCCACCGTGCACGGGCTGCGGGCGAGCTTCCGGACGTGGGCGGCCGAGGCGACCGACGCGCGCTGGGAGATTGCGGAGGCATGCCTCGCCCACCGGGTTGGAGACGATGTGGAGCGGGCTTATGCTCGAACCACGTTCTTCGAGAAGCGCAAGGCGCTGATGGAAGCATGGGCGACTTATTGCCAGCGCTAGTGGAAGCTATTGCGGATGACGGGTTACTCTCCCATCTGAGGGCGACGACACGCTAGCACGCGGAGGAGGGGGCAATGGTCTCGCGGCGACTGAAGCGGTTTGGATTGTTCGCGTTCGCCGCGTCGGGTTGGATAGCCGCCACATTGGTCTACATCCTGAACTTGCCCGCAGCGGTCAACGGCTTCTTGGACGAGGCGCCGAAGGCAACCGAGAGAGTGCTCGATTTAGCGCTCTGGAACAGCAGTGCGTTCACGGGAAACTGGGGAGACGAGGGTGACATTGATGCACCCTCCCCAGACGGAAATTACGTTCGGCTTGTGTTGGTCTCAAAGGACGGAGCTATCTCCGGCCTCATCGGTAGTGAGAAGATGAAGGAAGGCTACATCGCCTCTGCGATGAGCATCGACGGCCACAACGGTCGTGGCGATGCTGACATTGAGGTCTTCGATTACGTTGGTGGGAAGCGGCTGACCTATGCCACTGGCAAGCTAGCATCCGCGCCGGATGGTCAGTCGCTGCAGCTAACCATCACCGGGCAGGCCGCCAACCACTTCCTGCCAGTGCAGACCACCCTTCATCGCATCGACGACTCTCAGGTCTCCGACTTGGGTGGTCCCAACGTTGACCTGATTTCGAGCGTGCTAGCCGACAGGGCAGCGGCTTCGACGCCTAGCGCGGCTTCGGATAGCCCATAGACGGCTCTAGAAGCCATCGCTTAACCCTCTATCGCTCGCCCGCAACGTTTCACTACGCTTCAGCCGAGCGATAAGTACTGTGTCACCTCCAGCCCAATCAGGGGCTCGGAGATGCAGAGATGCGCAACAAGTCCTCATCCAAATCTCGCCTGTCGCCTCGCTTAGCGAAGGCAGTCGGGGCCAAGCCCGCCGTGAAGGGCCACAAGGCGCCCAAGAAGCCCTCCCGTGCCACCAAGGCTGCGAAGGCCGGACCCACGCGCGGCGAGCAGGTTCTGGCGCTGCTGCGGCGACCTGACGGCGCCACCATCGATGAACTGGTGAGGCGGTTCGACCTCCTGCCGCATTCGGTGCGGGCAGTGATATCCGTCGAGTCCCGCAAGCAGGGTGTGAAGGTCGAGCTGGTCGGCAAGGCGCACTACCGCATCGTGGACTAAGCCTCACCGACCAGCCAAGCGTGGCGCTCCCCTGCGGGGCGCCTAGCTCTTTCGGAGTGCCCGCAGTGCAATCCAGATGCCGAGTCCGGCTTGGATGCACTGGAGCAGGGGTAGCGCAAAATGGACGATGTCCATGATGGCGAATCCTCGTGTTTCGATTGCGTTCGGGGTTTCGCCAGTCGGTCTGAGCGGCTGGGTGGTGGCCGTTACGAGGCCCGCGCTCCC
>Ga0265313_10000067_pt1 | contig 101468 bp, 84 predicted proteins | sample 4123metaG_FD_203122 | JGI IMG/M metagenome (GOLD analysis project Ga0265313, IMG submission 203122) | Rhizosphere microbial communities from Carex aquatilis grown in University of Washington, Seatle, WA, United States - 4-1-23 metaG | ecosystem: Host-associated > Plants > Roots > Rhizosphere >... | reverse complement strand
GCTATATTGACTAAGTTCCTCAGGCGGAAGACCGCCCGTTTGCACTGGGGTGCAAAATTGAAGAAATGGCCGGGGCGCTTTTTCCTAGCGGTGAGCGCTGAGGTGCCCGACAGATTAGCGTGGCGCGATGGTCGCCGGAGGGGCCCCTCGGCGGGCCGCTCCTATCGCCCGGGAGCGTGCGTCGGGATTCCGGCTCGATTAGGAAGCAAGCTTTGGCTCGGAAAAGCCGCCGCGTTGCTCTGCTTACGGAATAAAAGACCGACTAGACGACTCTAACCAAGTGGCAGTTTAAGGGCGCGAGCCCTTTGGGCGAAGGCCACATACTATCCGACCGCGCGAGTCGCAAATCGACGCTTCCTTGCAGAATAGACATCTCGAGTCGCCGGATGGCCCAGCTCTATCCGCAGGTCATCCACAGCTCACTGCGTCGGGGATCCGTAAGACGACCCTCGCAAAAGGGGGCGTTGCCGCATGAGCAAGGGTTCCGCCACCAGGGCAGGCGGCTGACCTTAATGGGCTAACCATCCCCAAGGCTCGTGGAGACAGTAGCTTTGGCGTTGGCACCGCTATATGCGAGTGGGGTCCATCGAGGGAGCGACGGGAGGGTTGGGATCGACGTCGTGTACCTTCTGGACACCACGCGCCGATGGCCCGCGCCACATCAATCGCACCTTCCAGCTCCCGAGCAGTAAAGGAGCTATTTATGCGTCAAATACTTCTCGCGCTGGCGCTGCTAACTGGCGGCACCGCGACGTCAATATTTGTTCAACCGATTGTGGCGATCGCGTCCTCCCTGCAACTTTTTTCCACCGAGGCAGAGGCTCAGGCGCATTGTCCCCACGACACTGTCGTCTGGCTTAACACGGCTTCTGGGATCTATCATCTCAAGGGCGAGCGCTGGTATGGAAAGACAAAGCACGGCGCGTATGTCTGCAAGAAAGACGCGGATGCAGCGGGTGATCGCGAAACTGAGAACGGTCAATGATGCGTTAGACCTCATCAATAGCGCATCGGCTCGCCTCTGTAAGAGGCCGTGGGCAGCCTCCGATAATCAGCAAAGCGTTGACGATGGGGGCAACTGTCCCTACATTACACTTAGTTATCTTGTGGAGTGTCAGGCTGTTCTCGATACGGTCCTCCTCTTGCCTGAATGAGCAGCAGTAGGACTCCAGTCCACAAAGGCCGAGTAACCCCATCATGATGCCCAGCGCGGCCGTTGCGTCGCCAGCTCTCGCATCTTTGCCGCGATCGGCTCATCACTCGGACGCTTCGATCGGGTCGCTGAGCGTACTGCGAGAGCAGGAGATCAGCCGGCACGCTTGGCGTTGGGTCAGTCCGTCGGCCTGCAACGCCCTCACCGCGTCTTCCCGCGCTGAAGGCCCCAGCCGTTTTTTGCGATCAGGTTCCTCATCGCGTGAAACTCAAGCGTTTGCCGAGCGATGATGCGCTGCATCTGCGTGTGATCGGCTTCGAGTTGCTTGAGCCGTTGCCCATCCAGCGGGATCAGGGTCACAAGCATTGGCGGCGACGCCCGTCAATCACGCCCGAAAGTGTGGTCCGGCTGGCCCAGCTTTCGGGGTGCCCACCAAAGACACCGCGCTCACCAAGCAAGGGGGCCGCCTTAGGCGGTGCGCCGCGCCTTGGTCTGCCAATGGAACCGAAGGCCCTTGGACTGGCTAACTAGAAAAGGCTAGTTGACCAGGCTGGTCCGAGTAAACCTTCCGAAAAAGCATCGCGAATGAACCTGGCAGGCAGACTCTTGGTGCCGAAATCGTCCCAACGTGGCTAGCTTAGAGAAGGCTGGCTGATTTGATTATCGGCAAGGTTTGTTCGTTCTAAAAATGGAGCAGCGCGAATGAAGCTCGCTGGCAGAAATCCCGCGAGGGGACTCCGTGACACGCAATTGATGTGTGTGCCTTGTTCTGGGGTCTGGTCTTATCATGGGATTCGGCCAGATCACATTCCGCCGGGAGTTCAGGAGCCTTGAAGGTCCACGCGGCGAGCCGGGTGCTGACACTGGCCCAAGGCGTGCTCAAGGAAAACGCGATCCTTGCTGGCTTAAGCCATTCCATGATCGCCAAAGTGCTCGACATTGGGGAGCTAATCGACCTTAAGACGCCCCAGCAGATCTACGAGGCTGGGCGTGAAATATTCGAAGTCTATTTTCCGATCGATGCGGTGCTTTCAGTCGTAACCCAGATGCGGGACGGCGGCTCCATCGAAGTTGGAACTGTCGGCCGAGAAGGAGTATCAGCAATCCCATTGTTGCTCGGAGCTACTACGTCCGCAAATGAAAGCTATTGCCAGGTTCCCGGGCGCGCCGTCGTTATTAGCAGCGACCACTTTCGAAGATTGCTTAGCGCCGAGGACAATAGGTTTCGAAGCGTTCTAGATCGATTTCTTCAAGCGTATGTAAATATGCTCGGACAGCTTGCAGCCTGTAACGGGAAGCACAGCATATATGAGAGATGCGCCCGGTGGCTCTTGTTGACACACGACCGCGTAAATTCCGATAAGATTGCGCTTAGCCACGAATACCTTGCCATGATGCTAGGCGCGCGCCGCTCGGGCGTAACGATTGCAGCGGCGACCCTCCAGCAAGCTGGATTCATTCGCTATGCTCGCGGACATATCGTGATTCTCAATCGAGTGGGCCTGGAAGAAGCATCGTGCGAGTGTTATGCTGTGGCCCGCGAGCAGTTTGGGCCTTTGCTTGGAATGACTGAGGTAAGGAAATAGGATTGTTCCCTGGCTTGGCCTCTGGCCTTTTCCGAAGCATGCACGTGCGCACGAGACCACGGCTCGATGCGCTCTTTATAGGTATGACGTTGTTCCTTGCCGGTTCGGGTTAATGGACGGATCGTCTAGCGGGCGCCGGGTTCATTGAAGAGCGCGTGCGCTATGGGACTAGCGCCGCAAGGCCCTTTGTATAGTGTTACGACTGCGAAACTGGGGATTTGCCAACGACTGGCGAGCTGAATGCGCGACAGGCCTTTGGAGCGATTTCGTGCGAATCTAAGAATCTAACGGGGCACCGGCCACATGGGTGCCAAAGGCCGTCCAGGGGTAAGGTGGATGAGTACTTCGAGCTACTTAACTCGCGAATCTCTACTAGGAAAGGGATTAAGACATGGTAGAAGACGTCAAACACGGTGAGTACAAGTTGTTTGTAGATGCGCAGGCGTATGAGTCAGAAAAGAGCGCTCTCAGCGGGCTTGAAATCAAGAACATTGCTTCCGTACCGCCAAACTACCAACTGTACCTTGAGGAAGAAGGCGATACGCCAGCGCGACATGATGACGCCTTCCGAACGGAAGAGCGATCCATACATTTTGGGAGCCCGCGGGCCGGCACCGGCCGTGATTTCTTTTAATGGAACCGTCGCCTCATTGTCTATTACGATGGCACTCGCTGTGCTCGCGAGCCTGCCTGTTCCCGCGAGACACATCATCTATCGGGCGCTGACGTCGTCGATACGCGACGTCACATCGTTGCCAACACCGGGCTGCGTTGTTTGTTCTTCCCAAGGTCGCCTGGCCAAGGGCGACAGCTGGCCTTTCCCAGGAAGGCAGGACTAAGTGGCCATTGCGGTTGGCGCAAGGTCATCGAGAACCCGCGTGGGATTTCTAGGAATCGAGCCCCCCTATGAGGTCGTGCAACGATTTGCAGAACGAGAGTTGTTTGCTTCAAAACTAACCGCACTTGAAGCCGTAGATGGCTCTACGCTTGCTACGTACGCTGCGATAGTCATAGAGCTGGACTATCGCGCGAAGATCCTACGTGCAAGCCCTCGATCGGCATGCGGTTCGTGTCTTAGATCATGGCTGTGACGTGATCATCGTTGGCAGCGACCAGGAAGTGCCTCTACTCATCAAGAGCTTGTCAAGAAACGCACTATCAATTAACAACCTGCCTTTCGAATCGAGGGCCGAACTCGCGCGCGGTGACCCTATGGCACAAGAAGCTTCTCCGAGCATATGGTTTTTTTATCGCGAGACGGCTTGGCAAGAGATTGCCGCGCTTACCGCCAATCAGCGTATCGCAGACGGGGTCCGGCGTGGCGAGTACGCCGAGACGCAAAAAGGGGCACTACGAGTATCTATCCGTCGGTCTGGCGCGAAAGCGATTGTAGAAGTCACTTCATCATATGGCGCAATGAGGTCTATCTGTTTGCCCCTGACTTCGAACTCAGAGAAATATCTGAAACACTTAATGGCGTTGAATCGTTGTTCCCCGAGGTACGCGGCCACGTTTCTAAAGTTGGTACTATAGATCCCATGATACTCGCCGAATCGCTCAACCTCGACCCGTGGGAAATAGTTATGGCCTGCGAAGCGTTAGTAAACCGCGGTGAGCTTACCCGAAGCGAGACAGATACTGGTCACTATAAAGTCAGGTAGTCGTGCGCCTAGAAGATTCGACCTAGAGATCTCGCAGGCAGAGAGGTGGGGAAAGTAGCCCTTCGTCGAGCGCCGAGTGTAAGATCTAAAGTCAAAGACTGATCAGTGGGCGCCTCGTCGAACAAATCCACAACTCGGCGTGGGAGGTTCGATAAAGCCCAATGTGCGTGCGCGTATCAGCGATGTCAAGCGGCTGCCAGAGAGGAACTCATTTGTCCGGAGGCTTTTGTTTTAAGCCGGACTCGCTCTCACTAGACTGGGACATCGGTTGCGAGCGTACTAACGGTCGCGCAATCCAAGGGCATTCACGAACGCGTGGTTTAATGCGGTGGGCGATGGGATTCGCTTGTTGGCGCGGCGTGGCGCCCTGCGGACTGAGGGGCGACGTAATATCAATTACGTGACTTTAACTTGGGTACGTGACTTTGACTTGTGCTAAGCGGTTCGGGTGCATTCAACAAGATAAGTGCCGACAACTACCATGAAGCGGGAAACCACTCGGCCTGACGACCGACCGAGGTCACAATTAATGGCTGCGACTGCCAAGAGAAAGAGACGCTCGGGGCTTTTTTCTAAATGACACGGCACAGCAATGGGCACCGATCAGCGCCGAAGATTTGCCAAGCGATTTCCCGAACAGTGGTCACGCAAGAGGAGTACCAATATCTTGTGTATTTTTCGACATCTAAAACGCGCGACGGAGGAGGCTCACCTCAGGTCATATCGGGCTAAGTTTTGAATGGAAAGCGTCCGCTCTGGCGACGGTGACGCCGAGCTGACGGTAGGCTCTGGCGGGGGTGACGAAGTTGTTCTGCCCCTAAAGGTCAGCAAAAAGGCTAAGCACGAGGGGGTGCGCCTCTAGCGCATATGCGCCCCGGCACGCCAATCGGCCGCTGCGATACGTGCGCTGCGACTAGCATCCCAGTCGAGCAACGAAGCGTGAGCGCTCGAGTATGCACCCTGAAAACGTCATTTGATGCGGACTCCTTACCATGAAATGGTAACCGAACCGTTTCCGGCAGGCGCTTTCCCCTGGAGATCTTTGATTAGCGTCGCGCTCGACTCGATGAATGACGATCCTCCGCCACCGCCGCCACCACCACCGCTTCCGTTGGTATCATCTGCTCCCGCGCCTCCACCACCGCCGCCATAGTATCCACCGCCGCCTCCGCCACCGCCGCCGCTATAGTAGCCTGAGCCGCCATCGCCGCCAACGCCATTAGCACCGCGATGGCCACGTGGAGCGCGCTCGTAATCGCCGCAGCCCGGACGACCTCCACGCCCGCCGCGTCCCCCCTCGCTTTGCGTTCCGCCCCTGCCGCCGTGACCATCCGCGGAGCATCGGTAACCGCTTCCGCCACGGCCGCCGACGCTTCCCCCGCCGGCGCCTCCGCGTCCAGCGCCATAGCTCAAGTTTTCCCCTCCGCCACCGCCGCCGCCCGCTACGAGAACGCGGTTTGATAATGCATCGCCGCCTTCGCGTACGTCAGACGCGCCGCCGCCACCAGTTCCGTTAGAGCTGCTGACGCCTCCGCCGCCATTGCCCCCGCCATTAAAGCCGCCCCTGCCGGTAGTAGAACAGGCGGTGCCGCCGCTTCCTTCGCCCCCAACAAAAACCGCTAATTGCTCTCCAGGCGACACGGGAATCCTCGCCTTTATCAGTCCACCGCTTCCACCTCTGTAACCGCAGCCATGATAACTGTTAGTTGGTCCGCTGGCTCCGCTGGCTACGATGGTTGATTGGGTTACGTTGCGCGGTACCTTGAAGTACTGCTCGCTACCGGTGTAGTTGAACGTCTTGCTGCCATGCGCCAGGGGCTGCGCGATCGCGCGGCTTTGCGGTATCGTTCGCGGCGCCCCGATGGGCAGTTGGGATCCGCCGCAACCGCCTAGCAAAGCAAAGGCAACGGTGAAACAAAGCGCGCCCTTACGACTTCGATTCATGATTTCCGCCTCCGAGCAAAATTGGTCACGGACTCAACTTCGACGGGCGATTAGCGTTCCCCGGAGACTAGGGTCGGCTTTGCGCGTGAAGGCTCCGCTAGCCCTCAGTCCGCGCGAGCACGGTCTCCCAGTGACGCGGATGCGGGACGTGTGCTCCGGCTCGGAAACGCGAACGGGCTGCGAGCTATAACCCCGTGGTCTTGCCGAGCGCGCTCAGAGCGGACGCATCAAGCCTTAATATAATCATCCGCTTGAGCCACTCGTCGTCGCGCTGATCCGAGTGCTTGGCAGGCCATCGACAATTGCCCCGATTTCATTCGGCAACCGCCTCGCTGCGCGGTTCATAGCCGCACTACTGCGAGGATCGTCACCTCGAACCGTCGAGGTCGCGAGGGCGCTGCGAGCCGCCGCAATCGCGCTTAGCCTGTGTTCCGGGCGCACCTTAGGGAATGCACACCTCGCAATGCCGGCGCCTCTTGCCTAAGCACGGCTGTCCGCGAATTGGGCAAGCAGTCGGCGTGCTCGGAGGTTTCTTCGCCCGTAGGTGTGCCATATGCTCTCACGTACGGCGGCCGCGGCGACGCCGTTGAGAGGCGTCGCAATAAAGCGGCTTTCGGAATTTTCCCAGGGTGCTTCCGCTCAACATCCTCTCGATAGAAGTGGAAGGTCTACGACTGTCCTCTTCTTGGCGATAACGGCCGCGCGCGGGCGCTCCTAAGGCAATTCTTGGAGGAACGAAGCGAATACAATACGTTTTCGGTATCCAGTCGCAATCGGTCACGTACAACCTCGCGTTCGCTTACCGACCTGGAGAGAGAGCTATCGCGCTTCCGAAAACTTCGAGCCGAGCAGTCTTTGCGCCGTGCGCTCTAGCGAGTGGCCGAACGCCGTATTGAATCCGCGGACCAGTACAACAGCGGATCCTTAAGCTTCGAGATCCGACCTTAGACCCTTGCAAAACGCTTGGGGAATATTCTTTGTAATCACTCGACGTGCGAGTGGCTTTTGAGCCGGATTATCTTTTTGAATTTCCCGTTGAGGCTCAGTCAAGTGGCCAACTCCATCTTTGCCGAGGGAACGAACAGTTGGCTTTACTTCTTGGAGTGCCGCGCGGTTTCCGGTTGCTGAAGTCCAGCCGACTTGGACTCTCTGTTCGCCCAGTAGCAACTTCGGTCTTAAGAGTTCCTCACGAAGGTGAGCCAGTACCAGCATCCCCAAGAACTGGCCGCTATCGAGTATGAAATCAATGCCTTGCTCCAAAGCGTGAATCTGTCGCGAACGGCGAATATCATTAGCGCAAGTAGGAAGGGCTCAAAATCCAAGGCGTGGCGCATACCAAATTGCACGTACCCGTTGACGTAGTACAGAAGGCTTGGGCCCGCTACAAGTAACGTCGCTGCCCAAAACGCGAGGACGAGCGGTCTCGGCCTGCGCGCGAATGCCGCGAGAACGAGCGCCGGCGATACCCAAGTCAACGCCACGCCGGAAAGCGTCGGGCGCAACCACGGATATCCAGACAGGAGCTTCGGCGCCTGCGCGAAGAACGACTCAAGCTCGTAAGGAATGTGCGTTAGCGAAAACGGCGACCCGGTAAGTGAGCCCGCTGCGGCGTCTTGATGGTAGAATATCGTGTGTCCCGCATCCCATGGTACGCCCCAACGGGCAATGTTGTACCAAACCCACAATGCGAAGAACGGTAACAGGGTCGCAACAAATTGTCCGGCGCCGTGCCGCTTGTCGCGCCACATCAACCACGCGATAACCGGCAACGCCATCACAAGAGTAAAGCGTGAACCTATTGCTGCGCAATAGAGCAGAGCTACCAGCCACGGCCGATTCTTACCCATTAACTCGCATAGCGACAATAGCACCATGGCGGTACAGGACGTTTGCGCCACGAACCATACGTCTCCGTAAACCGAACACCAGAGTAACTGCGTTCCGGCGAACATAAAAGCGGTCAACCAGGCGGCTGTCTTAACAGAACAGCCGAAACGCCGGCACAACTCCCAGGCAGCGCCCGTTGCGACGCCACACAGCACCGCGTCAAGCATCGTCTGGTTTGCCGTGCCGAAGACGGCAACGAACGGCACGAGCATTAGTCCTGGAAGCGGGTCATTAACGATGTACCGGTGCCCGTTTACCAATACTGCATCGATCGTGGGTCCCGGCCAATTTATCCAAAGGTGCCCGCGCACAAGCGCCTGGGCAAATAAAACGTAGTTGTCGTACGGCGTTGGTTGGAAATGCGATAGTAGCGCTGCAATGGCAGAGGCACCGGCGCCAAATTCAAATGCAGTTACAAAATCAGCGCGTGTTTTTCCACGAGATCGCTCACTTTGAATTTCGCCCGAACGATCCTTAGTGAACCACGAGGTCCTCTTAGCCATGTTTTCTGGCGCTATGTCATCGGCCGACGTCTTCGAGGAAATTTCTCAAGCCGCGACGCGGAATACCATCGTTGTGATCCTTTCCACTCATTCGTCGTCCCCTATGGTGCCAGTGCGCGGCAGACTTGGCAGAAGCTGCTCGGCACCTTGGCTGCCCGAGTTTTTACGGCCTTTTTAGCGCATCTTCGCACGATGCCTGGGGTCACCGCAGCCTCGGGCCAGCTGTACCGGCCGCAACGTACTCTCTGGCCGCACCCTCTCAGCTTTTTCGAATGCTTGTTTCGCGCAACTCGAACGAGCGGCTAGCCTGGCTATTGAACGACCAAGCAAGCGGTCATGCGGACAGCAGGTTGGGGTGACCAATGCCCTACTTGTCGCCAATGGTGGCCAATGCTATCTTTGTAGTAATCCTGTTCAGGTTCGAACGATGTCCGAGGAGACCAGGCTATGAGTACCCGCACGGACGTAACGCGCAGACTGTTCACAGCAATAGCGCTATGTTCTATATGGGCTGTAGCTTGTTCTCGAGCAAGTGATAGTGGAAAACAGGTGATTGCCTCGAGCGATTCATTTAGCCCCGGCTTTTTCAATCCGCCTGCGGGCGTGCATCCGGTGAACGCGTTGATGCCAGCGCGATTTCGTGGTGCGAGGCCGTCCTACGCGTGGCGAATCCATAATGGGAAGCGGGAACTGGTCGCATTCAGTACCCCGATTCAGCACATAGTCATTATTGAAATGGAAAACCGCACTCCGGAGGATCTTTTCGGGGCATACTACAACTCGCCGGCGCCGAATGGCACGCCATTGGGCGATTTAACTGAACTGGATTTGGTTGCTCCAACCGCGACGGCTCTAACGCCCGAACCATTGAACGCTAAATATAATCCAAATCATGAACATGAACCGGGTTTTACGAATAAGGCTAGCAACATGAACTGGATGGCGCTCAAGGGACTTGTCTACGTGCCTTCGCCAGCACCGGCATCGACGGATCCATCCGTAGTCAATTATCTAACTCTGATTGAAAAGTTTGGCTATGGTAATCACGTTCTGCAGTCAAATGAAGGTCCTAGCTTTGAGGCCCATCAATACTCGATAGCGGCACAGAGCGGCGGCTTGCCAGGATCGAGTCTAACGCCCTATGGCATGGTCAATAACCCTGGTGCCATGGCTGGCAACGACGACGAGCCTCTCGTCGACGACGTCGGGGACGGTACATGTTTCAATACGCCAAGTTCCGCAATGGACGTTGAAATGACTGATATGACAACGCCGTACCCAGGCAACCAAACCGCTGCACCAACCGCCACTCCGTGTAACGAGTACACTACAATTCTTGACGAAATGGCAAGCGCAGCTCCATCAACCGCGCCATACTACCAATGGCAATACGTGGCTTCCGGCAAGAAAAGCATATGGGCGGCTCCAATGTCCGTGAAGCATCTATATCAAGCGTACAATAGCGGCGTGTTGTTCCAGTTTCAACCCTTCGCGGTCGACCCAGATGCTTTTAACTTTGTGCTTAATGTGACTGGAAGCACATCCCCTGCCCCAAGTCCATTGCGTCCATTTGCCGCCCTTACATATTTGACTCCATGCCTATTCGAATCCGACCATCCTAATAGTGCGGGCATTGATAACGGGCCTCAATGGCTAGCGTGGGTCGTTGATTCGATTGAGTCCAGTTCGTATTGGCAAAACACCGTGATCATCGTGACGTGGGACGACTGGGGCGGCTTTTGGGACAACTACACGCCGTCGCCCTGGCCCTTCCACCATACGCCTCCGCCAAGTCCCTACAATGCGTCGAATCCCAACGAATGGGGATTTCGGGTGCCATTGATCGTCATCTCGCCATGGGTAAAGCAAAGCAACTACGTTTCATCTACCAAACGCAGTCAGGGAGCGATCCTAGCATTTGTGGAAGATACCTTTGGCCTGTCTTCCTTAAACGGTGACGATCAAAGCAACGATGACCTCGCCGACATGTTCAACTTCTCGGGAGTCGTCCCATTGCCGACGGCTTCAGTGTTAACGCGATTTTCGCCCCAGCCCGTTGGTGCGTGCCCCGGGCCAACGCAACTATGACATGAACGGGCTTCTGGCAAAAGTCGGAAACAATTGGACTGCTGGTTAGCCTAGTAAACACCAGCACCCCGGATCATGGGCCCATCGGCGATTAATTTTTGTCACCATGATTAGTATTTCGGTTATGGCAACCACCTTCTGGAGTTGATGAAGGCCTTCGAGGCTCATCAATATGCGATAGCCGCGCAGACCGGAGGTTTGACAGGATCGGATCGACGCCCTACGTCTGGATTTGTCGCCGGACGCGTGCGAGCGTATCGAATATGTCAAGAGTTCCTCGAGTGCGTCGCGCGGAACATCTCCCCCACACCTTAACGCGAATGAGTGAGGTTCATAGCGTCCCGTGGGGCCTTACTATACACGCGTACCCGCGTGCCCGCGAAGTCAGCTTTGTTCGTTTTCGTCTTTAACAAAATCTGGGACGTTCTGCCCCACAACGTATGCTGCTACTTGCTCCAAAGAAAACTTAGCTGACGCCTCCGTGTCGATCAAATGAGCCGATTTTGCCAAAAAAGACATTCCCTTTTGCCCAGCTCCAAAGTCTATTGTATCGCCAATTTTCCAATTCGCTTTAAGCTCCGACCCAAGTATCTTTATGGCAGTAGCGGTCTTTTTCAGAAAAACGGCGTTAACAATCCCGCGATTATGTACGATCAGGTTCCTTATTTCCACCAGGATTACAAGGTGGCTGAGGTCGGAAGCGTTTTTTGCGATTCGTAGCCCCAAGCGGTCCTCGAAAAAGTCTGCCAAGTCGTACAGGCTGCCGTAGGAAAGGTCCTGAACCGTCCTTTCCGCCAAAGCGTCTACGAGGTCCGTCATGTCGGTAAAGTTTAGGACTAAGTCCATCCTTACGAGCTTCTTTGATCGCAGCACTTCTGGCTTCGCGCGACAGATCAAGTACAGTATGTCTTTAAGGTACGTAAGGTAGTTATCAACGCCGCGAACAGTAAGAGTTTCAAAAATGAAGCGATTTTGGTCCTCCAGCGCTTGAGCGAAGGTTGCTACCGTGGCGGCATCGTCGCTCGCATCAGGTTTTCCTCCATTGCTTGGTACCTGGGTAAGGATATCGCGCATTTGGCTGATACGCGACCGAAGCTCGTCTGCTATGCTACTTACGTGTAGAACGAAGGCGAGAAACTGAAAGAGTTCCCAATAGGCCTCTTCAAAAGCAACGTATGCAGATGAACCCGCCTCGGGCGGCTCATAGCCTAGCGGCATTGGGCGTTTATGTTCAGCGGCGGTCATCTCAGTTGTTGATTCTTCGTAGTCCTTCCCACGCTATAAAATGCCCAGACGCAATCACGGCCTGAGCGGTCGCGACTCCGCGAGCCGCTTGCCACGCTGCGTTTTTTGCCTGCTCGACATTGTTATACGCATTGCTGTAATAGCTTGCCGTTGGTAACTCCCATTGGCTACCCTGACCGCCAGGGATTGTGCGCTGAAATCCAACACCTTCCATCGCCCTATGGAGCGTTTCGTATTGTGCCGCCGTAGTAGCCGCATGCAACTCGACCCTTACCAAAATGTGCATGACTGTTAAGCCTTTCTCTGACTTAGACGTAACCGCATTGAGCCAAGACCTCTACTTTTGGCGTTTGGCGAAATAGTCGTTCGCGCTAATCCAGGCGCCATCAATCCAAAAGTATTCGACACCGCGATTGCCACCCTGACGCGCGCGTGCGTCGTATATGCCAATGGGGCCGCTTCGGGCATATCGCGCACCGATCAGCGACGAACACTTGTCGCGCGAGTGGAGTACCCGATCTCCTGGGGGATTTACTCGATATCTATACGCGCGCCGCTTTGGCGAGAGGTTTTGCTAACGCGGGTGTCCTTTACACCAGTCGCAGAGCGGTTTGCCACCATCGTTCCATTCGAGATTGTACGGTTCGATACGCTTACCGTCGGGACAAATGTTGCGATTGTGGTGGACATTCCGTTGTCCGTAGGGCACTTCGTCGGTCGTCGTGTGATACGGCTGACCGTCGGGCGGCAAAGACATAAACGATGCTCCTAAAAAGAGGTTGGTTACTATCAGCCTTGGCTAGCCAAAAGAGCCCTCCCTTTGCCGGCTTGGCAATCGTCCCGGCACGGGCCAACTCCCCGAGCAGGTTTTACTCTGGGCAGTACCCTACGACACGCGCTGAGCTCCCTGCGTCGTCAATAACCTTTCCTCCGCCGGCAATGCCTGATCATTCCGCTTGCCCCGAGGGCTTGAGAAAGCAACCCAGGCCCTAAAATCTGTTAGGCGGCGGCGTAGCCAGAGGAGGCTAGGCTTGAATAGGTAAGTCTTTAGGACCGAAGGCCCGCTTGTGGGTGTAATCATAGGCCGGTGGAGGTGGCGATGTCGCGTTCTACGGCGCTGACCGCTCTGGTCATCCTACAAATTTCCGCTATCGGCCTCGCGTTGTACTCGACGCCGGCGTCGGCGGTCGACGTTGCCGCTCAGCCCAGGCACTCGCAGCCAGCCTCGGGGAAGTCGGCGATTCGTCCAAGAGCGCACCACACGCCGCTGCCGAAGCGCCCCATACCAAACTACAAAGACCCCAACCGTTATGCGCCGTTCGTCGCGAAGACAAATGCCGTCTTGAAGCCGCAGTTCGCGGCGCGCCCAATCGACCTCACGATCCTTCCGCGCTCTGGCGTTCCGGCTCCGCGCTCGTTTATCGCGCGGTCAGCCGGCAATCAGCGATCGACCGTCGCGACGACAACCACGCTATCCCCTTCGACGACTGGAATTTGGCCATGGTGGACGTACGACACCCGTGCGATTCCGGGCGTCGGAACCGCCCTAGCCAATGTTGCCAACCTGAATTTCCTTTTTCTGGAAACCGATGTGGCCATACCTGGTAGCGGACCGGATCTCGCTTTCGAGCGCGTTTATAATTCGCAGTCCGGTCACGACGCGAGCAATGACGACGGTTCCACGCCATCAGTCTACGGCAATCGGTGGACGAACAATTTGGATGTACATCTGGGTTGGACGTCAACCGGCTCGAATATCGGGACGGTCAGCGTATACACTGCCGACGGCGCCCGCGACGATTACGGCTGCGAAACGGATACCGCCGCCACGTGTACATCATCACCTGGAATCCATGATCTGCTTGCCACGACGCAAGTCACGGGCGGTGTAGCGTGTCAGCTGCAGTGGACCTTAAAATCCGGCGTTAGCTATATTTTTAACGCCCCGTATCCCGCCTGCAACAATGGCGTTGGGCAGTATGGACGTTTGTTGGCCATTTACGGGCGAAATTCAAGTTTCTTCGTTCAGCTTTCGTACAGCTGGAATCCCGATGCTAGCGATCCCGAGAACATCGCGCAAATCCTCGTCACCCATCAGCCAGATAATACGCAACTCATTCTTACGTTCGGCCAGGTTAACACGTCGCCGAAAACCACCGAGTTGTTGAGAGTAACGCGCCCGGACCTCGTGACGATCAATTACCACTATGCGAGCAATGGGGACCTCTCTGATGTCGACAAACCGCGTAACACGCCAGTCCTGCCGAGCGGCGAAACAGTGCCAACTTCTTTTCTAGATGGCGCTCCGATAGCGCCCGGCAACGTCCCTGAGACTTACGGGAGGCAGGTGGGAGACATCGAGGTGTGCGGCCCCCGAGCCGCGATCTCAATCATTGATACCAATCAGCAACCCACGGATGGGGCCTGCGTGGATTTTGATTTCAACCCCACTACGCATCAGATCTTCGACTGGTACGCGCGAGGGGTGCTCAACCCGACGCCCGGTGATAATGTCTCGCCTTCTCCAATCCAAACAGGCGAGAGTACCGCCTTTACCCAGTGGGACGAGACATTCTTTGGCTTGTTTTCTTTGATCTGCTCTGCGACAACGGATGTCAGTGACGTCTACAATCACGATACGCAGTGGTGCCCCGATACGACCGGCAGAGTAACGGAAGTGTCGCGGTTGGAAGGCGCCGGTACGTACATCACAACGACACAGAGCTGGGATTCGGACAACAATCTCAAAACGGTCACTGATGCGCGAGGCTATATGACCAACATGGCGTACGACGCCAATGGGAATGTCGCGGAGGTTTCGCTACCCAGCCAGCTGACATCGCAGGGCACCTTACGCCCAACGAGCCTGTTCGACTACGACAGCCACAACAATTTATTGAACTATTGCGATCCCGCGAACAACTCAAACAATACGTGGAACCCCAGCCCCGGACCCACACCCTGTTCTGGCAGTGGAAGCACGTCCTACATGAAGTACACGTACAGCACTGCGGATGCGAACGAACCCTACGGTTGCGTTGCGACCAATGTGACTCCGAGTGGCTATACCACCCAAGTGACCTATAGCGCGGTCATCAGTCCGCCACATCCTTGCAACGTTGGCTTGCCCTACCAAATTAAGCCGGGCACCTACGTGCAGGCAGACGGAATGACGCGCAACGCGATGCAGACGTTTACATACGGAACTGCCGGTAACGTTCGGACTTACACCAAAAACTATCCGAATAACGCAACATGGCAGATCAACTATACCCAAGATGGGATGCACCAAGTGTATTCCGTTGCCGACCCAGACGGCGTCACGTCATACCGCTGCTATAACCTGGATGAGAGCGTATTCTACAGCGAGTCGCCGATTCAAAATAAGTTCGACCAAAACTTTCCCGGCGGGCCCCCGTGCCCCTCACCGTCACCGCTCATCAGTGGCGCCACTCCACCACCGTTCGCGGCCGCCTACGGCTACGACGCCGATGGTAGCGTCGTCACGGAGTTGCATCACCACGACTGCACGAACCCGAACGCCAGTCCCGCTCCAACGCCCTGTCCCGCGAGCAGTGTCGCTTCTACTAAATGCTACAACGCATATCCCGCCGGCGGGACGGCCTGCAACTACTACGACGGCCTCGATAGGCTCGTCGAGGTTAAACAACCATATCAAAAAAGCGTCGATATTTATAAGAATCCGTGGATCACGAGGTACCTCTATGACTTAGATGGCGCTCCAAAAAGCTTTAAAGGCAACTCATTTCACGCTTTTGGGAACTTATTCACGACGCAGGAGCTCTTGCCGTCGACCGCAACGGTGTCGGCGACCGCCCCAATCCCCACCGGAGCGATGCCTAACAATAGTTATATTGCAATCAAAGGCACGGCCTATGATGGACTCGATCGTACGCAAGCGCAGTTTTCTACTGCAGGCGGATCGAGTATCATTAGTGAAAATTTAATCTGGGACTCAACTCCCATAAACGGTGACAATATCACGGGTTTGCTCGGTCAGATTTGCAACAGTATGATGACGTCGCAGTGCGAACAGTTCGACTATTATCCCGACGGTGAAGTTCTCGAAGCGACGTCAAGCGATTTATCGTCTCCGGAGCGCGATTATACTTACGATCCCGACGGTAGAGCAACGAAAATCGTTGAGGCTGGCTACGCCAACCCGCAGACGTACGTCTATGACGTCAACGGCGCGCTGCAAAGTTCGAAAGACGCTGGAAGCGTAAGCGATCGCGCGACATTGACGCACAATCGCTATCCCGACGGTGTGGAGGAGAGCCTCGATGTGGCGGGGCCGCTGAGCCAGACGGGGCTCTTTACTTACTCGTATCGCAACGACGGGCCGTTGCAAACGGAAGTGATCGATGACACAAATGTCGCGAACATCTTTCATAACGGTCAAACTACCCTGGCGTACCGGTATACCGACGCGGGTCGCCTAGCTGGACGTACTGAAACCGGTGCGGCAGCGCTTCCAAGTCCGTCTCCGCAGACGACGGTCCTGTATCAAACCGGTCCAGCGACCGGGCTCGTTAGCGAACAAGACACGCCGGTCGGAAACCTGAATAGTTTTACGTACACCGCTGAGAGCGAAATCGCTCAGGTAACGTCTGCCGGTAGTCAGGTTTGCTCGTCACCAACCACGACCTACGGCTACACCGTGCGGGGAGAGCTTCGCTTTTCGCCGCAGTGTCCAACCGGGACCGCAACGGTTTCACGGGAAGCCAATGGCCTTGCGCTCCATGTGTCGTCCAACAGTGGTCAGCAGTATACCTGGAATCCGGCGTTGGGCGTGATTGTCGACATCCTGGGAACGTCGTTGTGCGGCACGGGCTCCAGCGCCCCGACGTGCGAATCGTATTGGCTTTACGATCCAGCTGGGCGAATGGCCAGTCAACAAGCGCCCTACCCAGTTATTGACGTGAACCAGAACAACGTACCGGCCACGCATACGTACGATGCGGAAAATCACCTTCTAACCACGGAACTCGTTCGCCCGACCTCTTCACCCCTGTGGGAGACGACCGCTTGGGGCCCAGACGGGCACCCGATCCAGATCGGGACGCATCTGGGTACCAACCCCGATCACATCGAGCGCCTCCATTGGAACGGCGACCAACTGCTCTTCACCAATCAGTCAAGTGGCGAAGTTCTCGATGATATCAAAGTGGACGTCCAGGGTGACATCTTGCCGGGAGACAACGGGTATAAAGGTCTGACGTTTTACGATCGCGGTCCCGGGGGTACGATCCTGGGCTGCCACAACAAGACGGGAACGACGTACGTTGGTTTGACCGATAGCTGGCTCGGGACTCCGACAATGCCGTGTGCTGTGTCTAGTTCCCCTCCCCAGATGCCGATATCGACTCTTTGGCAGGGTACACCGTACGGTGGAAGCATCGGGCTCGGAACTGGCCTTACCATAGGGATGCCTCGAACCGATGGTTTTGTCGATGGACTTGACACCATTCAGGGTACGCGGGCTTATGATAATACCGGCAGCCTTTGGATGACGCCTGATGCGTACCAAGGGATTGACACCGATCCTGCTACGCAAAAAAGCTACATGTGGAATGGGAATAATCCGCTCGTCTCACGCGATCCCACTGGATTCTTCACCTGCAACGGCTGCGGAGGAGGTGACGTGCAATCTCAAAACTACAACATAATATGGTTCCCGCCCGGGCCACCAACAAACACCAAATGTGAAGGCGACGTTTGCGAGGGTTCTTCTAAGCGGCCGTTATTATACACAATCGCGCATGTCACGGCACACCGACATCCACCGGTGCAGTGGTGTAACGAAGAATCGACGTTTCCTATAGCCCCACAACAACCGCCGCAAAACGGGGCCTCTTGGTCGGGAGAATATCAAGAAGGTCTAGAAAGTGGCCGGAACTACTATACAACGTGGATGGACTTAGTGCCGAAGGAGGCATCTTATAATCTTCAGTATCAAGGGCCATTCGCGAGGTCCCGGCCACCTGGAAACTTTGGACTCGGCGTGTTTGGGCAGTCGGCGGGATGGACCCCGGACGAAGTCAATGCAGCGGTTGTTGGTGTTGCGCTTATTCACTTACATCCCGAAGAAATCCCGAAAGACATCTTGCTCGCCCAAGAAGGCTTCCTATGGGCTTCGTTCAACTGTCCCGCTATTTAAAGAGGAGGGGGGTTCTCGCGAAGACTCCAAGCGCGTCAGGACCGTGTTGCGTTCCGCTTAACATTGCTTGACGCTTCGAGGAAGGTGAGCCATTAGTGTGTTTATGAGTCGGATAGACCACAGCGTAACACTTGCTCCACCGCTTGTTTACGCAACGCTATTGATGACAGGATCAGAGTCTCAGTGAATTCACCGACACCACAACTACCATTACCCCCAAGCACCAAAACAATGGTTGCGTTCGCTACTTTGGCGGGCTTTGCTATTCTCGCTAGCGCTATATTACTGTTGCGTTTCTGGTACCTATCGGTGCAAGACGATGTCGTCGGGACGCAGACAGGTCCTCACAACGCTTGCAATCTTCGCGATTCAATGCCCGTGCTGAATCGGGCCAGTGGCTACGTCGCAGTCGTCCGAATCGCCGATTGCCCAGGGCCCCTCACTCAAGGAACCACCTACTACGTTACTTTTGTGCATGCGGCCAACGTCGAAAGTAGCGCCGCAAACCTCGTCTTTCAATATGAGCCCGCGCAACACGGGTATTCGTACTTGCTTTCGCCTCCGCCGAGGCTGTTCTGGAGAAACCGTTCACTACTGGAAGTCAAAGCGAGTGGGATTTGGATTATTAAGAAGCAAATCCCCGATATCTATGGAATTACTATTCTTTACACGTCGTCGTGAGGTCTCCATGATAGACGCTCTATTCACGCCAGCAGCAAAGCGTTTGACGCTGGTTTTTATCGGGGCAACAGCAGCAGTTATCATCTGCCTCGTTAGTGCAGATGCAGGCACTTCGAAAACTACGACTCTAGTCTCTCCTTCGCCGCCTACTCCGAGCCCCGCGATCGTGGCGAAAGCAAAGGAGTGGTTCTTCAGATTTCAAAGCGGTAACATTGATCGTTCTCAACTCAACGACCGAGTAAATTTAGAGCTCACAACCGATATGATCGAACGAGAAAAACACACGTTACAAAACTTTGGAACGCCTAAGAAATTCAACTTTTTACGTCGACGAAAAGTCTCCGGGACTAACGCTTACGATTTTCTTCTGACGTTCCCATCAGGAACGATCCTAGAAGCAATTGCCTTCGATCAATCTGGGAAAATCGCCGGTATTGATTTTCAGCCATTCGGGCAGTGACATCTTTTAGGCCGCGTCATGTTCGTAGCACGGCGCTGACTGGCTTCGGGGCCAGAGCAAGTTACGCCCTTGTCAGCTCAGAGTCGCGCGTGCCGTATATGTCAAGAGACCGCCTGTTTTAGTTGGGGGTCGAGATGCGGCCGCAGCTCCTCGACCACTTTGCCAACGATCTCGTCATAGTCGTTCCGCGTCATTTATTCCGTCCGTTTCCGCCCTAAGGGCTTTGTTTAAGAGGGAGCCAATACTGGTGAACCTTACCTGGACTGAGCCAAGGGGTTGGCATTCTTCTAACAGGGGCGAAGCGAAGATTTGGAAAGGCCGGCCCACGGCCTAGTGGAACTCCGGCTTTGTGACGAAGCGGGCCCTCTGGGCGACATTGCCGCTTGCCGAAGCGCTGGGTACGGTTATTGCACTGTTGGTGGCGGAGTGGTTCATTCCGAGCCTGCCAGCAGCGTATCAATCGATTGCCCCGCTATATTTCAGGATTCTCTGTGCGATTGGTTTTTTCGGACTATTTCTTATCTGGCGGCAGCGATACCAGAACTTTACTCCCCGTGATCGCGACCTAGCGCAAGAGGCCCTCATGTTGGCAAGCAGTATGCGGGAGCTCGACGCAAAGTATCGTGCTCGGGAGAATCGTGAACAGGCCAAGAACGATCTCAAACGGATGAAAGCCAACCGCGACGGTGACAAAGCCCTTGCTGGGGAACTGTGGAACGAGGGCATAGCCATATCACAAGAAATCCACAACGAGCTTGCCGCAGAGTTTGCCAGGGCTTTTGTCGGAAGGGCCGTGTACCTACGCAATGAGATCACCCACCGCCTCGGTAATCGCGTTGACGAACAACAATATCAACACAGCGACTACGCTTTCAAGGGAAATCTTGCCGGACCGTCGCCCATCTCTGATGTCGCCACCTACCTGGAGCTGCTCGCGTACACCCTGTTGGCCGGCGCTACCTGAGTAGACGCCATCCTCCGGGCTGTCTGCCGAAGGTTCTCCCATGTCGCAAAGTTGCGTAATTCGTCGGTTTCTAGCGAAGATTGCGCAGTCATATTTAATGCTAGCCATGCACCATCCACGGCCCAGTTTGCGCAGGTGGAATCGGTTTTGGGAAGACGTCCGCGTCCATTCTTCGTCATTGATTACGCAGCACAGCATAACGGCCAGTGCTCTGGCCACGACTCTGGACCGGATTATCCCAACCGGATCGTCGCTGCACGAGTGCCACTCAAATAGCATTGGCGCGTTTTGATTTTAATCACTGTTCCACAGCTTTTCCCCGTCCGAGATATTGATGCCGAGACGGCGGTTCACAGGCTTTCTTGGTTCGGCGGCGGATACGCGGCGATGCCTGAGACACCTAGCGGATCAGGCATGGATAGCTCATCCTGTAGAGTCCCCTTAGCTGCGCTAAAACCGAAGACGTGCCACATTCCACCACAGCACAGATCGGAGGCCCATAAACGCGAAGCTCCTCTATTTATGGTAAGCGCTTCAGGCGAGCTCAGCGTACCCTTGCCGATTGTCCGGTATAGCGCTGTTGAAGGAAGGCGAAACTCGTAAATTCCCGGCTCGTTCGGCGACGCAATAAACAAGTGACCTTTTTGGCCGAGTGCAAGTCCGTATAGCGTCCTACTGGTCGGGATCTGAAGTCCGAGGTCGGTGCCTTGCGTAGAGCCGGGCGCAAACTTAAAGACCCTGGATTCGACGTTACCAGTTGGGCTGAACGCAACGTAAAGATTGTTGTCGGCATCCAGCGCCATGCCGAACGGCTCGCCGGTTAAGTCCCCAAAGTTGCTAATCGTTAGACTCGGTGTAGTACTTCCGTTTAGATACTCGGTAACGAACCCGTTTAGGGATCCGCCTACATTGGCGACATACACCGTGCCGTCCTTACCTACGATGACATTCCACGGAGTGTAGACACCCGTTAGAACTTTGCTGGGGGTCGTCGAATTCCGGGGATATTCTACGATGGTTTGGCTAGTCTGATTCCCGACGTACAGCGTACCGGAGGCGTCGATGCCTAAGCCTGAGAGTGAAACCGACGGGCCGTTGGCAAACTCGAGAAAGCCGATCGGTACTTGGTCGTGCCCCCCTTGTTTGAAAATGTACACGCCAGCGCCAATACTACTCACTCCGAACTGCTGCATGACGTATAAAAGACGCTTGCCGGACTTCGCCTCAGGAGAAAGCCAGGTGTGACTTTGACGGTGCGCGCTATCTCCTTGTCGCACGGAGCCCGCGCTAGACAAAAAGGCTGTTGTCGAGGATGCCGGCGGGCCGGCGCATCCTAAAAGGAGCAACGTTACACCCGCCAGTTGCAAGGCAAGCGGTGTTTTAGACGGTTTCATGTTTCCTCCAAGTCAGGCTTCAATCGGTGTGTAGCTGACGGTAGATGAGCAATTTCGAAGCTTTCTCAGAGTTGTGAGCACTTTTGGCAAAACCATTGTCAGTGACCTGACAATAATCTTCAAAGTGACCCTGTCCGAATCTTGGCGGCCTAGGAGCGCCGGAAAATCCACGAATTGCGCGGGTAACTGGACGTTGAGCGTGACGCTCCTGGGTCACTGTTCCTTCGGCCTGTGGTGCGGAGACCGCGGTTTTTTGAAGTGGTTGCGGTTTAGCGACCGGCGTAGCCGGTGCGACGGGTCTTGGGGGCCTTCAGCAAACTCAGTGTCTCCTGCGCAGATCTACGCGCGTCGGGATGCCCAGCGGAAAGGGCGTCAACCGCATCGTAGGCTGCCTGAAGAGCCTCCTGACGTCGACCTAGCTTTATAAAGGCTAAGCTCCGAAGATGTAGGCACACGCCGATCAAGCCAGGCCGACCCAGCTCGGCAAAGACTACTTCGGCTTTAGCAGATGCATCTAGCGCTTCGAGGTGCGCTCCTTCTGCCAGCTTTGCTCGCGTGTTCGCGAGATGGAGTTGAGCTTCCAGATCCGGCTGATCAGGAAGCATTGAGTCCTGCGCGTGTGTCAACGCCTCGGCGGCCAGACCATGTCTGCCCCTACTGCTCAGTAACGTGGCGAACGAGCAGTAGAAGAACGCCTTCGTTCGAGTAGGATCGGTGGCCTTGCCTACGTTTGATAGCGAAGCCATCATCTCTATCGCTAAATCGCCAGCTCCCCTGAGCCTATAAAACGTGGCCAAATAGACGGCAATGTCGAGAGCACTCACCACGAAGCCGCTGCTAATGGAGCTGTCGTAGCACGCACGCAGTTCGCGCTCAGAATCAGCGGAGTTCCCGCCAATGAAATGTGACGCAACGGCAGCATTCACCCTTGTGATAAGCTGCAATGGACGGTTCGGCCGCCTCATCTCGTTGAGGCGATTGCGAGCTTCTTTGACGGCATCCCACTGTTCCCGAAAACGTCCTGAGAAGTTGTAAGACGTGCCCAAAGCGATCAGTGATCGTACTAATGCTACCGTAGCATGATCGTGGCGTACGCCGTAAAGCTGTGAACGCAGACCCACGCTCGACCGTCGCAGCATATCGCATGCTTCGGGTCTGCCGCTCCTGAGCGCAATCTCTCCAAGAATAGCCTCTGCCTCGCAGCGAGCCAGGGTGTCGCCGCTTGTGTTGAAAGTACTTGAGAGAGCTTGATTGGCATGAAGCCGGGCTTCGCCCAAACTTCCCTTGTCAAGCGCCAAGCGAGACAGCGCGCAATATGCACTCGTTTGCTCTCGCGAGTCTTCAGCGGAACTCGCAAGGTCGCGAAGGACGCCGGAGGCAGTTCCCAACTGGCCAACCTGTTCCAGCATGTCGGAATGCGAGAGCTGTATGTCCGCGGACTCGTAGTGGGCACAGGTAGACGGTTCAGCAGCACGCGCCGAAGTAGATGAGAGGCCTGCAGAAATGAAGTTTAAGGCCCTCGCCTTATCGCGATATACTTGTCGCTCCGAGATCGCCAGCGCTGCTGAGACCTCAGCAATCGATTGCCCATCAATCTCTGTGCGTTCGAGAACAATTCGACATCGCGGCGGCAGTTGCAAAATTATCGATCGGATGAGCTCCTCGCCGAATATATCGATGCCGTTGTCTTTGCTTTCAAAACCGCTTGTCGCCACGTAACGCGATGCGATCGGATCATTCCGCAGCCGATTGGGTCGGCCCAACTGCCGAAGTAACTCTCGAATCGCCTGCTGTTCTCGAGTCGAGCCAGTGGCGGGGGGCCTCGCATTTATCTTCGACGGGCGCGTTGCGCCACGCGCTAGCATGACCTGGTTGAACGCCGAAAGCTACGGTCGCCGACGACGTGCACTGATTACTTCGGCGCTACCATGGGGCAGCGGGGGGCAATTCATCAAGGAGTTCTTAGGGGGCCTTTATGATATCCCTTCGCTCTTACCGTCGTCGAACTCTCTGCCATTTTCAATCAGTCAGCCTCGTGGCGTCGTTCTGGCCACAGCGCTCCGAAGGCTTTGGTTCGAATGCCGACAAGCTAAATCACTCCAGTTCGGCCCCTGCGCGCTTCGCATCATCTGCGCCGTTCTGTGGCATCGCACCGGGCGCGCCGATCGCCGGCAGCGATTGCCGCAACGAGCGAGCAACGCGAAGGTCACGATCAAGTAAAGCGCGCCAATAGTCGCGACTCATTATCTCCGCCTCTGAGGAAGCGTCCGCAAAAGGATGTGGCGAACTGCCGCCGCGCCGTCCCGCGACGAAGGGGTTTCCCGCGTAGTCATACCCGACCGATCTGCCGCCACGGCTAGCGCAGCGAATCGTCCCAATAACGACCGGTTCCGGGACGGCGAAGGCAGACAGATTCCGGCGCTGCTGGCGCAAAGATTTGAAGGCCCGAGTCTCCAGACTACGGGCCTTCTGCACGCCGAAGCCCTATTTGTGAGGTTTCAGAACGTGCGCGGGCGGAAATTGCAGTTTGATGAATGGCGAACTCGGGCTGCCCGGTGGCGGGAACGCCTCCTCCTGGAGGTTAGCGAGCATCTTCATGTCTTCGGGGCACGCGGGGTCCTTAAGGCACAGCTTATCCTTCGGCACCGGTAGACCGAGCACGACACCCGAGTTCGTCAGGTAGATCGCTTGCGAGCCGTAATTCACGAATGTGAACCGCGGTTGCGTCCCCGTTTCGTTCCCGCCCTTCGGAACGTATGCAATCTCGTTCCAGGTTTCATATTCGTTGCCACCGCTCTGCGCGGTCGTTCCGGCAACGTAGACCACGGCGTATTGCCATTTCTTGCTCTTTGCGGCCTGTTTCGAATTAATGCTAACGATCGGCATCTGCACCGCGGGCGACGAAGGATAAGTCCAATAGCTGTTCGTCTCAAGCGATTTGATCGACGAGTAATTTTGCGCGGCCGCGATTCCGAAATGAACGCCAGGCTTGCCTGCAGTTCGATTTTGGTAGAGCGTAGGGCCGGAGTATTCTAGCGTCGTCGTATTGGTCGTCGGATCGTACGTTGCAGTCGGCGCACACGCCGTCGAGTTCGACGGCGGACAAAATGCGTTTTCATGAGGGTTGAGCGGCTCGTTCGGTGGGATATCGCCCGTTACGTCTCCCTTAAACCCGACCTCGAAGTCGGTCGGGCACGTTGTGGAGTAACACGGATAGGGCAAAACCTGATTAAAGACTTCGGGAGGCCGATTTCCGGTGTCGGGCGACACACGAGAGGCCGTGGCGGATCCCGGTATACTACCGGCAGTGCCGGACGAGTTGCATCCGACAACGACGACGGCAGCGACGAGCGCAAAAACGAAACGCAAAGAAATATACATGACGTCCTCCTCCTGAAAGGGGAAGCGGTCTCGCCGGCCGCATTGAGTAGCGAACCAAGCGAGCGATATCTTTGGCGATGCTAGCATATTGCTTCTGTGTCGACAAGAGGTAGCGTGCAATGAGCCGGAAGCCAGTCCGCGACGCTAAGACGCGGGGTGAGTAGCGCGACCTGCTCCTGTTCAAACAGAACGGGCGTTGTGCTCTGTGCGGGCACCGGTTCCCGCGCAACGGCGAGGTAAACGAGGGCGTCGCCATTCGATTTGCGGTGACGTTCGATTACGTCATTCCGCGGTCTGCGGGCGGTCCAGATGACGTCAGCAACCTTCGACTCGTGCACTCGGCGTGCAACCTTGCTAGAGGCGACGGAAACGGCTCTAAACGAGTGGATTCGGTGCCGCGGGTCTTGCGCTAGAGTGTTGGCCAACTCGGAGTATTACCGCAGCTCGGCATCGGGCCCGGTACCTCCGCGGGCCGTGATCGCGGCGATTATCTAAAGGTCCTGCGGAGGTGCCGCATCATCCGTCGGCTTCGCTCGAAGGTCAAGTGCTGCTCGTCCGATAAACCGAGCGGACCGCGCTTACCACCAACCGCGGCGGGTAGCAACGCCCGGACGGCCCGGGCTCAGGTTGGTTATTCCCCCGCCTGCGCCCGGTTTGCCGTCGTGCAATCATGTTTTCTTACTGAGTGATGATCGCGTCTGATGAAACGACTTGGAAGGCCACGGCAGGCGAGGTGTTTGCGTGGCCACAGCCTACGAAATCCTGCGAACCTTCTGCCGGATAGAAAATGCCGATCGTGCCTGTCGATACGCATGCGGGCATACTATCTTCGACGTAAGGCGGCCGGCTTTGCGCCGCCGGTAGCCGCGAAGCCAAGCCGCCATTGCCCTATCTGCAAGAGGCCGGTGAGTTCTGGCTCGGAGACGGGGTATTGCCGACAGCACTGGCCGCGTCAGCGGATTCCACGCGCGGCAGCGGAGAACAGAACGGCACCCCACGAGACGCAACCGACCGATCTCGCGGGGCGCCACGTCCGAAGGTTCCCCTAGCTTTTCATCGGACCCCGAAAGTATTGGGCGCACACGCTGAGCCTCACCTTTTAGGCCTCCGTTTTCCCGGTGCCGTGGGAGCTACGCCATGAGGATTGCCGATTAGCGCAGCGTTGGTCAGATCATTGGCTCGTCGCGCGTGGCCGCACCGCGAGGCACCTCGAGGTCTTGCCCTGCAGCAACATCCTCCGGCTCGCTCTCATCGGTCGCGCAAACCGCTGAGTGCAGCTTCAGCATGAGCTCGATCCGCTCAATCGATTTCCGGGGGAGCTTCACCATCGTCAATCTAGTCTGACGATGGGAGTTTCGAAACACCAGAACGTCGTCACTGATCTGCTCGACGCGATCAAGTCCGGAGAGGTCGACGACGTCAGCGGTGAGACAGTCGATTATTTTCATGGCGCCTCCCGACGTGACGCGGGTCCACAACGAAAGCATATCACGGTGCAGAGCGCACTTACTACGTGCAGTCTATCTACACTTGGTCACACGCTTCGTATCTAACATTCCGATACGTTGGCACCTGGCTTTTGCTTGCCATGGGGAGCGACTTCACCGAGCGACCGGGAGGCACGAAAGGACACTAGAATCGATTTAGTATCTCGACGCTCCGGAGCAAGATCAGGACCCCGAAGTGGGGGCTCAGCGTCGCACTTGGCGCGAGACTATCGGGAGCTCGGCGAGCGCGACCTCAGCCAATGGTTCCCGGCGATCCAAGCGGCTGCAGCCATTCGACATCAGATGCGTCGGTGATGCCACGCCAACTCTGCCCCTGGTCGCGTTCGATAGCATAGCGGCAACCCGGGAGCGGGTGATCCACGATAAGTTTTCCCATAACCTGTTCGCCGTGCACGAATTTCACGACAACAAGGGTGCCGACATGTTGTTGATCGCGCCATCAGAGTTGGACTCATCTTTGGCTCCTCATGGATTTAGCAATGAAAGTGGGATCGGCAGCGCAACTGTGCCGCCCATTCCGGTGGCAGCCGTGAGGGTCAGGTTGAAGTGGTCTGCCCCATGGGAAGGCCAGCCGCTGAAAACGGGAAGGTCCCTTGCCATTGTCCCGGCCCTATGCTTTGAAGTGAGGCCATTGGCAAAAGCGAGTTGGGGCCAAAAGTCAGCTTCGCTACGTTAGTCGTCGTAATAGCAGAGATCGTCATTGGGTCGCCGTTTTTGACAACCGACGGCGCAACCTGAACATAGAAAATCTGTGGCGCAGCATTGGGAGCGGCGTAGTTGTTTTGCGGCGCTTGCCCATATGTGTAGACATTGGTCTGCGAAAACGCCGAAGGTAGCGGAGCTGGCGTTGGGCCAATCGGCGATGCATGTGGGGATGGCTTCGCGGTCGCGACTCCACCCGTGAAGAACGCGAGAGCTTGATTTTGCCGGCGCGCCTTCCAGCTAGATCTTCCTCAGAAAATACGTCAAACAGAGCATTCTTTGCAGGAAGATCTGGCGGTCCAGGCAGGTCGCCGCGTCACTAACGCGGCCTTCTCGGAAACGCTTCCGCGTCTTCCTGGGGAAATAAGCCCGAAAACGGAACGAGGCGCGATAGAAACACGTTGTATTTACCGGGTCGGCTTTATAAATAGCGTTGCAAGCGGCCATGAGGAGTTTATGAAGGGATTGGATTTTGGGCGCAAGCTGCTCTGCAGTTGCGTGGCGGCATCGTTGTTGGCAAGCTGCGGTGGATCACAAACGGTCTTAGGTGCCCCCGCTGCGATGGCGGGCCAATTAGTCTCGCAGCGTAGCTCCACAGACGTATTCGAAATGATCTACGGTTTTACGGATCAGCATAACGACCAGCAGCCGATTGCAGCCGTAACCTCGCGAAACGGCGTCCTGTATGGCACGACCGTCGGCGGCGGTGGCACCATATATAAGCTCACGACCGGCGGCACCGAGACCGTTTTGCACAAGTTCGGTCACGAGGGCGATGTCGATGATCCGGAGGGCAACCTATTGCTGCTCGGAGGGACGTTCTATGGTACAGGTTATGTGGGTGGTGCTGGCCAGGGGTGTTGCGGCGGAGTCTTTTCGATCACGCCCTCCGGCCAAGAGCGTGTAATTTATAGTTTCAAGGAGCACTCCGATGTCTTGAGCCCACGCGGCGGCTTGACGCCGTTGAACGGGAAAATGTACGGCTCCGGATCCGACGGTAACGGGGGCATCTTCGAAATCACCACCGCCGGCAAGGAGCGGATCGTTCATCGCTTTCAAGGGGCGCCGCATGACGCGGCCGGCGACGTCAAGAATCTTCTCGTATATAAGGGCGTGCTTTATGGAGCCACAGGTGGCGGCGCGCACAACCACGGCGCGATTTTCTCGCTGACGCCCTCGGGTTCAGAGCACATTCTCTACAGTTTTAGAGGCTCTCCGAAGGATGGCGAGGGCCCAAACAGCCTTACGATGCTTAATGGCGTCTTCTACGGTACCACCAGTTCCGGTGGATCGAATAAAACTTGCGAAGGGGGCTGTGGCACCGTATTTTCCTTCACACTTACCGGCAAGGAAGCTATCCTCCATAACTTCAGCCCTACCGACGGCACGAGGTCTGTCGCAGCGCTCGTACCGTACAATGGATATCTCTATGGCACCATGTGTGCCGGAGGAACCTACGGCGGAAATATATGCTATGACCGGGCTTCCTATGGAACGGGAAAGGGAACTGTTTTCCGTATTTCCACCACCGGCCAATTCGCGGTCCTCCACTATTTTGAAGGGTACGACGGAGCATTTCCCGTCGCTCCTCTGTATGTCCTCAACGGCGCCCTTTACGGAACGGCACAAGCGGGCGGCGACCTATGGGGAACCGTTTTTCGTATTAATCCATAAGAATTTCAACAACAATCTGATTCGATCCACTAAGGAACCTGAGCGCTGTGCGCCGCCACCGCAGGCATGAGGCGGCTGTGTTCCTTCTGCATCGAAGGACGAGGGCGGACTTTGCCCGCACGGTGATTGGTTGTAGCGGTTTGAGGTTGCTGCGCTAAGAGTTGTTCCGAACAGCTCCGCGCCACCGCGGGCGCCGCGGGAGACAAAGTGGACCACCGATTACGATCGTGCAGGGACCGTTTCTAGAGGAGTTTGGCGAGCCGCGCAATCCCGGCACGCGCGGCTTCGACTTTCTGGTCGGCCGTTGGCGTACGCACCCGGGCATGCGCCATTCTCGCGCGAACGATGCCCGATGGCATTCCTGCGACGATACCGCGGTCGTTTCTGCATTTTGGGGAGGTAACGCCGATCTCGAAGACGGCGACCTAAACTGCCCGACGGCGGCACATTCGTACCGTGACGCTCCGGGTCGCGAGCGAACAGGGCCTCCTCTTTCGCGGCGATCAGGTGGTGGACGTATCGTTTTCGGAAGTCCCTCAGAACGAAGGCTCTAAAAGATAGGTTGCCCTACGCGCGCTGGAATCCCCGTTCGCGCCCTGCGCCGCGGCCAGGAGAACAAAGAGACGCGCTTTTCAAAGTGCGGAAGTCGCTATTGCTAGATAGGGACCTTGAAAGTCGCTGCCTCATCGCCAAGCCTCCAGTCCCGAAACCATCCTGGGCATGAACGAAAGGGGCTACTGCAGACTGACTTTCCTTAGCGCCGGTATTTGATAATGTCCACGAGCACGGACCCGTCGCGACTATTTCAAAGACGCGAGTTCGCCCGCCTCTAGTCGCGGGAAGGCGCGGGCGCGTAGGGCGGCTTTTAGGAGCGCTCGTCTTGTCGCGATCTTGCGGAAAGCGTCCATCTTACGCTGGGCCATATCCACGTTGCGCAGCGTATCGATCTCGCGCATATTCTCGCTGCGCTCGTCCATCATCTGATCGAAGACTTCGGACTGCATCTGCAGCTGTTCCTGATTGTGGACCTCGGAGGCGTACATACCCAGCTGAAAGGCTTCGTCTTGCGAGTTGAGCGCGTTCATCGCGCCGTTCTCGACATTGCCGCCGCCTCCGCCGATGGCTCCGCCGATTGCATTGCCGAGCAGACTCGTGCCGAGTCCTTCGAGCACTGGAAGAAGAAATGCCATCTCGCTGCTCCTTTACTGCTACTGCGCGTCGCCGCCGACTTGGGTATAGTCGGTAAGCTGTGGGCGGTACGTCTGGCCCGGTGGAGTTTGTGGTAACGCGGGTGGGCTCAAGGGGAGGCTCTGCGCTTGCGCCGAGAGCGAGCTGAGCGATGCTACCAAGTTGGAGAGCTCGGCAACGACGGCGTTCTCTTGCGGCGTCTCCGCATCGCCGTTGATTTTTCCACCATGATGATGATGGTGGTGTCCGTGCACCCTGCCGTGCTGAGGCTCCGCTGCGCTCGTAATTCTCCCGTTTTGATGTTCCGGCGGGCCTGAGACTCTGCCGTTATGGTGCTCGAACGGCTTAGCGGCAATCGTCCCGCTGTGGATCGAATCTAAGGAAGACAAGCTAAGGCTCCTGTTCTACGAGTTTTTCTCGTCGGTGTCGTTGAGAAATCCGAGATAATCCGTGGCTTGGCGGTGATAGGAGGCTGCGTTCGATCGCGTTTGAGGTGCCGCGGGGACCGGGGGCGGCGGCATCGGCAGCTGCTGCGCCTGCGATTGCAAAGCGCCGACCGAGGCAATCGTTGTCGCGCTCTCAGCGATCGCGGAAGACTCGGGAGAATCGCTCCCGCCGAGCTCCTCGTAATGACGCATTACCGAGTCGGCATAGCCGAGCGTTCGCCTGTCGGCCCATCGCGTGGTCGTTCCGGTCGCCTTCGGCGAGCCGGCGTTGTACGAGGAGAGCGCTTCCCGGACGTCGCCGCCGTAGCGCTTGAGCAAGCCGGCCAGCATTCCCGCGGCGTAATCGGCGTTCCGGCCGGGGTTCATCGCGTCGGGAGACTGGGCGAAGGCGTGCCAGCGGTCGTCGATCTGAAAAAGGCCGCGCCCATGGCCGCCATCCCCGACGACGTTGCGGCCGGCGTTACTGCCCGGGCCGCCGGTCTCTTGGGCTGCTACCGCTGCTAGAAGCTTGGGATCGAGCCCGTGGCGCTCGGCCGCCCCGGCGATCTCCGGCGCGAATGCCACACCGCGGGCGGCCAGGCGGGAGACGATCGGATCGACGTTCATGGTGCGCCTCAATCCCCCGAAGAGGCGGTTTGACAAGGAGCGGTGCGGGTTCTAGAATGGCAAAAGTCCGTGGCGGCCCTGCCCAGTTGGCGGGGCCTCATGCTGCGGCGAGTTGCTCTTATGAACCAATCGCACAAGGTGGATATCGGCGGGCTTCTGGCCGGGAGCCGGCAGGTGATGCTGGTGACCGATGATGCCCCGGTCGAGCCCTTCGAAGGAATCGTCTTTCCCGAACCGGCACAGGTGAAGCTGGAACTGCGACAGGCCGATCGCATGCTGGTGGTCGAGGGAAGCGTCGACGTAAAGGTCCATGGCCAATGTGATGCTTGTTTGGAAGACGTAGACTTAGCGATTCACGTCGACGTCGACGAAAGGCTCGATCCGAACCGCGGTCGCGAAAAGGATCCGTTCGGGGAGAGCAACGTGTTGACGGGAGATCGGCTCGATGTTGCGGATTTAGCGCAACAGAGTTTGCTGAGCGCTCTTCCGATGGGGTTGCGGTGCAACCCAGATTGCCGGGGTCTCTGCGCGGTATGCGGAGCGAACCGGAATACGACCCCTTGCGCGTGCGAACTCGCGTAACGCTATTATAATAATGAGGATTCCGTGGCTAACTTAAAATGGAAGACGCCCCGCAGCAAAACGCGCAGCCGCCGCGCCGCCAACTGGAAGCTTGGCGACGTAACGACCGTTCAGTGCCCGCAGTGCCATCAGCCGAAGCGGCCGCACTTTGCCTGTGGCAGCTGCGGCACGTATAAGGGGCGGCAGGTCATCAAGGTACAAGACGAGCCGGCCGGTTAGCCTGAGGTGTCGGTTCGCGGCGTCAAGATCGTCGGAGTCGGCCACTATGCGCCGGCTCGCGTCGTAACCAACCACGATCTGGAAGCCTGGCTCGATACTACCGACGACTGGATTACCACCCGAACCGGTATGAAGCGCCGCCACTGGGCCACCGAGCAGCAGGGCACCAGCGACCTCTCGGCTGCGGCAGCCGAAGCTGCGCTCGCGCACGCCGGGCTGCAAGCCGCGGAAATCGATTGTTTCATCGTCGCGACCGTGACCCCGGATTACGACTTTCCCGCAACCGCCTGTCTGGTCGCCACCCGGCTGGGTGCCGTTGCTAAACCCGCCTTCGATATCGAGATCGCCTGCAGCGGATTTATCTACGGCCTTACCGTGGCTTCAAGCCTCATACGGTCGGGCATCTATCGTCGCATAATGCTCATCGGCGCGGAGACGCTCTCCAAGATCCTCGATAAGGAAGACCGTTCGACCGCGATTCTTTTTGGCGACGGTGCCGGCGCGGTCATTTTGGAGGCCTCGGATGAGAACTGCTTTCTCGCCGCCGAGCTCGGCGCGGACGGCAGCCGCCCCGAGTTGCTGTACGCCCAGGGCAGCGGGTGGCCGAAGCCGATCGACCACGCGGCACTCGATGCCAAAGTGCATCTCATTCACATGTCGGGCCGCGAGACGTTCAAGTTGGCCGTCACCAAGATGGTCGAGTCGACCGACGCGGTCCTCGCCAAGGCCAATCTGACCAAGGCCGACGTGACGTTCTTGGTTCCGCATCAAGCCAACAAGCGCATCATCGATGCGACCGCGCGCTATCTCGACCTTCCCGAAGACAAAGTCATTGTCAATATCGCCGAGTACGGCAACACATCGGCGGCCTCGATTCCCATGGCGCTCTCGGAGACGGTTCGCGCGGGACGGATTAAAGCCGGCGACCTGATCGTCTTCGTCGCCTTCGGCGGCGGCCTTTCGTGGGGAGCCGTCGCGTGGAGATGGGCGGCGTAACGTGCGCGTCGGCGTTGTTTTTCCCGGACAGGGCTCGCAGTGCGTTGGAATGGGCTGCGACGTGGCCGCGCGTTCCGTCGCGGCGCGCACGCTTTTCGATCGCGCGGCGATCGTACTCGGTTATGATCTGCTGGCGTTGCAGGCCAACGGTCCCGACGAAAAACTGCGCGAAACCGAATACAGTCAGCCGGCCATCTTTACGACCAACCTCGCGCTCTATGCCGCGGTGGGAGACGCTCTCACTCCGGTCGTCACCTCGGGCCACTCGTTTGCCGAGCTCTGCAGCCTCGTTATCGCGCGCTCGGTGGCGTTCGAAGAGGCGCTGCGCATCGTGAGCGAGCGCGGCCAGGCAATGCAGGAGGCGGCGCAACTCGAGCGCGGGGGCATGTCCGCGATCTTGGGACTCGACGCGGCGCAAGTGCGGGAAGTTATTGCCGGCGTGCGCGCGCGGGATGGCGGACGCGTGGCGCTCGCTAACTTTAACTCGCCGACGCAAATCGTGATCAGCGGCGATTTGGATGCCGTAATATCGGCGGGCCAGGCAATGCTCGCGGCGGGCGCCAAGCGCGTCGTACCGCTCAACGTTTCGGGGGCGTGGCATAGCGAGTTGATGGCGCCCGCGCTGGAGCGTCTCACCGCCGCGGTCAAAGCGAGCCGTTTTTCACTGCCCGCCTTCGACGTCATTGCCAACGTTGACGGACGGCCTTATCGTGACGTCGCGAAGATCGAGTCGAACTTGATTCGTTCCGTCGTCGACGAGGTGCGCTGGCACGATACCGCCGAGACGATGCTGACGTATGATTTGGATGCGGTCGTTGAGTTTGGCGCAAGCGGGGTATTGAGCGCGCTCTTCCGGCGCATGGCAGCCTCGTCACCGCGCAAGGAACAGTTCCCGTCTGCTTCGATCGTGAGCGACTACGCCGACGTAGAGAAGCTGCGCCGTTCGCTCGAAGCGCCGGCTGGCGCAAAAGCATGATATTAGCCGGCAAGACGGCGCTGATTACCGGTGCCAGCCGCGGCATCGGACGCGCGATCGCAATAGAGTTCGCGCGCCAAGGTGCAGACGTGGCGTTGCTTGGTCGCGATACCGCGGCACTGGAAGAGAGTGCCGGGGAGTGCGCCAGCGCGCGCGCCGGCGCACGCGCCGACATTTTCAGCGCCGACGTCACCGACGCGGCGGCGATTCAAGACGTGGTCAATGAAGTCGTTAGCCGCTTCGGACGCCTCGACTGTGCCGTGGCTAACGCCGGTCAATCGATCGACGCGCTGCTCTTGCGACTCAAGCCGGAGACCATCGATCGCATGCTCGAGGTCAACCTCAAGTCGGCATTCCATCTCTGCGCAGCGGTGGCAAAGCCGATGATGAAGCAGCGCTCCGGAGCCATCGTGCTGATGACCAGCATCGTGGGCCTGACCGGCAACGCCGGCCAGTCTGCGTACGCCGCCTCCAAAGCGGGCCTAATTGCCCTGAGTAAATCGCTCGCAAAGGAGTTGGGTTCGAGGAATATAAGAGTCAACGCCGTCGCGCCGGGCCTCATCGAAACCGCCATGTCCGCGGGGATGCCCGACGCAGCTAAGGAGTTCTTGGTCAAACAAGCCGCTCTCGGCCGAGCCGGGAAGCCGGAGGACGTCAGCGGCGTGGTTGCTTTTCTCTGCTCCGACGCCGCCGGGTACGTCACCGGGCAAACGCTCGTGGTCGATGGCGGCATCTTGATGTGAACCCGGTTTTTAAAAAGGAGACGTAATGTCCACCACCTTCGATAAAGTAAAGAAGATCATCGTCGAGCAGCTCGGCGTCGACGAGTCGGAAGTGACGCCCGAGGCGTCGATTACCGACGATCTGGGTGCCGATTCGCTCGACCAGGTCGAGTTGGTGATGGCCTTCGAGACCGAGTTCAATATCGACATTCCCGACGAAGAAGCGGAGAAGATCAAAACCGTCGGCGATGCGGTCAAGCGGATTGACGAGACGACGGCTGGATCGTCGACCTCGTAACAGAGCAATTTGTTCGATCAACTAAGTGAACGGCTGGGCGCGATCTTCGATCGCCTCAGCGGCCGAGGCAGGGTATCAGAGGGCGAAGTCAACGAGGCGCTGCGTGAAGTCCGCGTAGCGCTGCTTGAAGCCGACGTCGCGCTTGCGGCTGCCAAGGCCTTCGTTGCTCGCGTTAAAGAACGGGCCATCGGCGCGGACGTACTGGAATCGCTGACGCCGGCGCAGACGATCCTCAAGGTCGTCCACGACGAGCTCGTTGCACTGCTGGGCCCTTCGAGCACCTCGCCGCAAGGACGCCTGCAGTTCTCCGACGCCCCGCCGTCGGTAATCATGCTCGTCGGTCTGCAAGGTTCGGGAAAGACGACGCAGGCCGGCAAGCTGGCGCTGCGGCTCAAGGAGCAAGGACGGCGCTCGTTGCTGATTGCCGCCGACGTTTACCGTCCTGCGGCCATCGAACAACTGCAGCTGCTCGGCAAACAAGTCGACCTTCCGGTATTTGAACGCGGGACGGGTGACCCGGTTGCGATTGCGCGCGACGGAGTCGCCGAAGCCAAACGCCTCGGGCTTTCTACCGTAATCCTCGATACCGCCGGACGCCTGCAGATCGATGAAGCGCTGATGGACGAGCTGGCACGCATCAAAGCCGTCGTCCAGCCGCGGGAAATTCTGCTGGTGGCCGATGCGATGACCGGCCAAGAAGCGACCAACGTGGCAAAAGGCTTCCACGACCGTCTGGGCGTGACCGGCGTGATCCTTACGAAGATGGACGGCGACACGCGCGGCGGCGCAGCGCTCTCGATCCACAGCGTGACGGGAGCGCCGATTAAGTTCGTCGGCGTCGGCGAAAAGCTCGCCGCCATCGAGCCGTTCTATCCCGAGCGGCTGGCGTCGCGGATTCTCGGCATGGGCGATGCGCTGACGCTGATCGAGAAAACGCAGAGCCTGTACACCGAAGAGCAGGCCAAGAAACTCGAGCAGAAGATCATGGGGCAGAGCTTTACGCTCGACGACTTCCTCGATCAGATGCGCCAGGTGCGCAAGCTCGGCTCGATGACCGATCTGCTCAAGATGATTCCCGGGGTCTCCCGGGCCCTGCCCAAGGATTTCGAGATCCCCGAGCGCGAGTTCGCCAAGGTCGAGGCCATCATTTGTTCGATGACTCGCGGCGAACGGCGCAACCCCGATTCTCTCAATGGATCGCGGCGTAAGCGCATTGCTCTGGGCTCGGGAACGCAAGTCTCCGACGTGAACCGCCTCGTCAAACAGTTTGACCAGGCACGTCAGATGGCAAAACAACTTGGCGGTAAGCGGCGCCGATTGCCGCTATCGCTGGCAAAACCCTAAGCGAACGAAAGCAAACATCAAATGGTAAAAATCCGTCTGCGCCGCATCGGCGCAAAGAAACAACCGACGTATCGTTTCGTCGTCGCCGACGCGCGGGCACCGCGCGACGGCCGATTCATCGAGATCCTCGGACACTACAATCCGCGCACCGAGCCGCGAACGGTCGTAGTCGACGAAGCAAAAGCGCGCGAGTGGCTGGCTAAAGGCGCACAGCCCTCCGACACCGTGCGCCGCCTCTTCGCCGAGAAGGGACTCTGCGAACGCGGTCCGATTCCGGCGACGAAGCGCAAACCGAAGACCGCGGAAGCCGGCGCGTCGTGAGCGCGTTCGACGACGAGTTCGGACTCTTTAGCGAACCGGTCGTCGACGAGGAACGCGAGGCGTCGCGTCGCAAGGAGCCGCCGGCACCGCGACCCTCGTCTCCGCGTCCGCCGTCGTCTCCGCGTCCGCCGTCATCTTCGCGTCCACCCTCACCTTCGCGTCCGCCGCTATCTCCGCGTCCCGAGCGCCGCCCGCGACCGAGCTCGAGCGATCCATGGGCGGGACATCGGCGGGCTACCGAGCTGTTGGGCTTCCTCGCGCGCAAGCTGGTGGTTAAGCCCGACAGCGTTACCGTCGAGCTGTTTGTTGACGAACACGCCCAACCGGTGATTGAGCTGATCGTCGATCCCGAAGATCTCGGCAAAGTTATCGGGCGCAACGGCCGCGTTGCTCAAGCGCTGCGCACGGTCGTTCGCGCGACCGCCGAGGGGCGCGTTGCCGTGGATATTCTGGATACCGAAGAAGCTGCGGGCGGCGGCGAGGACGACGACGGCGACGGCGACTGAGGAGTTCGCCGTTGGCCGAATCGCCGGAGTCTTCGGTCTTCGAGGCGAGTTAAAGTGCGACCCGACGCAAGCGGGTCGCATCGTCTTTTCTGCGGGAGCGCAACTACGCTGCAGTCGCGGGGAACGGAGCACGACCGTACGCCTCGCGTCGGTGCGTCCTCACGGGGCCCGGCTTCTCGTTCGTTTCGAAGGCGTCGACGATGCCGGCGCAGCGGCCGAATTTGCCGGTGCGCTACTCTATGCGCCGCGCACCAGCCTCGACGTTGCGTCCGACGAGTATCTCGACGCCGATCTTATCGGCTGCGCCGTGCAAGGAGACGACGGCACGCAATATGGTGAGGTCGAGCGCGTCGAGCATTATCCATCGAGCGACATGCTGGTCGTTGGGGGAAAATTGATTCCGATGGTCGGCGCAATCGTCACCAGTATAGACCCGCACCGCAAGCGAATCATCATCGACCCGCCCGAGGGCCTAATGGATTAGGGTTACCCGTTTTGCGGGTGGGCGGTTGCGTATGCGTTGACCGCGGAATCGACGGCATTTTTGATGGAGGAGCCGGTTGCCGTTTGGTGATCGAGCATCGCCCCGAAACAGGTGTAGATCCTCAACTCAAAGCTGAAGGCGGAGCGCCCGTGGCCGTTCTCTTGCAATGCGCCTGTGGCAATCGTGTTGTTGCGGTCCGAACCGCAGATTTCGTCGGACGAACGGGACGGGTCGGTGGTAATGGCCGTCATCTGCGCCGTGTAGTGGCGGCCCATTGCAAAGTACAGCTCGTGCGTGGCGTTGGTGAGATCGGCGGCAACGACCGAGCCGGTAGCTGCGACGGGCGCCACGATGACGCCTCGTGATGGCTTGGCCGTCGGGGCGGGCGTCGGCGTGCTGCTTCCGCGCTTATGGAAGACCGAGTTCACGATGCTGCTGATGCCCTGAATCGGAACCTTCGCGCCGTTACTCGAGGTAGGTGCCGGAGTATTGGAAGTTTGGGTGTTGACGTTCTGCGTGCCGCGGCCGAGGATACCGAGAATCTGCGAGCGGGCCAGCAACGACTGCGAGGCGACGTCGGCAACGCTGGTGACTTGGGCGGTCTGCGAAAAGACGATCACGCCGCTTTCGCAACTAACGACCTGCTCGACCACGGCCGCGCTATCGCCGACGGGCGTGACGTAGCCGCTGATGTAGAAGTCGGCGTGAGCTTTTTGCGCGTAATCCAGAAAATCGGCTCGCTTAACGTCCTTCGGGATCGCCGGCACGGTAATGCCGCCCGCGGCAGTCATCTCTTGTCCGAGAATCTGCGCGATGGCGTACCCGATCTTCGGATCGGCGCCGGTCTGCACGTCGAACTGATAGATCATAACGACCGGCTGTTGCGAGAGGGATGCCGGGGTCGGGGCAGGCGTGGGCATCGGCGGGGCCGGCGTGGCCGCGGTTGCACAGAGGAGCGACAAAAGCAGCAGGAGGGGCGCCAGAAGGCGGCGCGCTGTGAATCTGTCAGGCATCAACTGGCGGTGATTCGCGGGCCTGGCCCGAACCTCCGGTCGGCCACGCGATGCTGTATTCGGCACCGAACAGAAAGATCGACCCGATGCAGTAAAACCAAAGCAACAAGACGAGCGGCGCCGAGAGCGCTCCATAGATGTGCGCGAAGTTTACGTGCGTCACGTAGGCCGTGAAGCCGTACTGGGCCGCCGGCCATACGATCGCCACGACCATTGCACCCCGAAGTGCAAAGGGCCACGAAACTTGCTGGTTGGGAAGCCAGCGATAAAGTACGACCGCGACGATAAAGACGAGCGCAATCGAGATTGCGTACGCGAGGATGTGCGTTACCCATCTCGGGTCGTGGATGCCTGCCACGGCGAAGGTAACGGAGATCGCGATCGGCAGCGCGATCGCTATCATCAGCAGAATGCTGATCACCGGAAGCATCACGAACGAGAGCAGCAGATTGTGGACCAGCGGGCGTCCTTTGGGAACGTTGAGCGCGCGATCGAGCGCGTAAGCCAGGCCCATGAATAAGTTCTTCCCCGACCACAGTACGAAAGCGGCCGCAATCGCGGTCGAGATGCCGCGGCCGTAGATGTAGGTTTCGAGATTTTGTGCGATATAGTCGTGCAGCGTCGGAGCGAGCGTATTGATGAAGAACAGCGCCCGATGCTGCGCATTGGGAATAACCAGCGTTATGCCGCTCAACGCCAGAATGCTCAGCGGAAAGAGCGCGAAGATCGCATTGAACGCCACCGATTGCGCGTGAAACGCGCAGCCGTCTCGTGAGAAGCGAATGCTCGCCTCGCGAAACGTGGAGATGAATCGGTGCATCGCAGGCGGTATATCGTTGCACGGTGCCGCTATTCCCACCGGGCCCTCCGGTAACCATCGTCGTTGACGGCCGCCCGCTCGCCGCATACGTACGGGCCTACCTGTACGCTGGAAGGGTCTTGGCACCGGCGCGCCCGCTGCTGACGCAAGTCGCCGACCGGCTTTGGTTCGATGGCGACATGCTGGTGGTCGAGCGCGGAGCCCGGCGCGTTCGCGTCCCGGTCGACCGGGCGCTGCGGGGCCGGCTGGATTCGCTGTACGTTACTGTGGGGCCGGTGTTGCGCGGCATCGGGGCTCAAGTGAGTTACGACCCGGTAGGCAGACGGATGACGGTTCGGTCGCCCGGCCAAAGCCTGGCCTCGCCGACGCCGTTCAACCCGGCGTTGCCCTCGCCACCGCCGCACGACGTCTTCACGCCCGAGCCGATCCCGACGCCCCGCCCGGTCTGGAGCGGGTCGCCGCTGCCGCGCCGCACCGGCCTGCCGCTGTCGCAGCCGCCGGATGCCTAAGCGCCACCCATCGCCAGCACGACCTTTCCGGACTCGCCGCCGTTCACGCGCTGGTAGGCATCGCGTGCGGCCGAGAGCGGGAGGCTCGCCGCAATCGGCGGCGGCGTGACGGCGCCGCTCTCGAAGAACGGCCGTAGCTTCTCGAAAATGCGAGCCGCCTCGAGCAGCGGGAACGCCGCCGTGTCGAGACCCAGCAGTCGCAGCGAGCCCCGGTAGAGCTTGAAGAGGTCCAGCTCGACCTCGCGTCCGGCTTGGGCCGAATAGACGACCATCCTGCCGCCGTGGCCGAGCGACTCGAGCAGCGGCCCAAAGACCGGCATGCCCACGCCGTTGAGCGCCAGCGCTGCGCCCTTTCCCCCGGTAAGGTCGCGCACGGCGGCGGGAACATCGTCAGGGCCCGAGTGCAGCACGGCTGCGGCACCAAGCGCTTGAAGCCGTGCGAGATCGTCGCGGTCGCGCACCACGGCGATGGGATGAGCGTCGAGTGCGCGGGCCAGCGCCACGGCGGCCGAACCGACCGCGCCGGCCGCGCCCGAAACGACAACCCACTCGCCGCTCTGCAATCCGCCGAGTTCGACCAGCGCGCTCCAGGCGGTCACGAACGGCACGCCGGTAACCGCGGCTTGCTGCGCGCTCAGGCCTTCGGGCCGGCGACTCACGGCTGCAGCCGGAAGCACGAGCCGCTGAGCGTGCGTGCCGTCGCGGGTCAGACCGAGCTCGCCGCCTCCCGATCCCCAAACCGGCGTGCCGATGAGTTGCGGCGGGCCCTCGACGATCCGCCCTGCGAAATCGCGGCCGAGAACGCGCGGCAGCGTCACCTGCGGGAAACGTCCCAGCGCAATGCCGGCATCGCTGGGATTGACGCCGGCGGCTTCGATTTCGACGCGAACTGAATCGGGCGGTAGCGGCACCTCGTCAACGTCGCGGACTTCGAGCGCGTCGAGCGGCCCGAAGCGATCTATTTGAAGGGCCTTCACCCTATCGGTCGGCCACCGCTGCGAGATCGCGATCGCCCAAGCCGCGGTCTGCTACGCCGCGCAGCAGCGCCTCGATCGCGTCGATCACCGGCAACCGTTCGTGATGCGCGGCGCCTTGCATTAATACCGCGTCCTTGTGTGCCATGTCGACGGTCCAGTACGGCTCGTAATCGCGCGCCACCATACGTTTTCCGCGGCCACGAACCTGTCCCGACGGATCGTAAAAATCGAAAAGTTCGTAGCTCTGCGCGCGCGACAGCCCTTGCTCCTCGCCAATGCGCATCATGTCGTTGAGGCCGCCGACGACGGCAAAGATCATCGCATTTCCCATGAGCTTATAGATCGCCGCCGCATCGGGGCGCTCGCCGAGATAGCGCAGGTCGCTGCACATCGCTTGCAGGGCGGGACGCACGGCCCCGACGCGAGCGGCTTCGCCCGAGACCAGCATCGTGCCGGTGGAGTGCTCGGCCATCGGGGGTCCCATGAAGACCGGTGCGTGCACGAACGTATAACCGGCACTCGAGAGCCGGGCTTCGCGTTCTACGACGCGTTGCGGCAAGACGGTCGTGTGATCGACGATCGGCGTCGACGGGTCGATTCCCGGCAGTGCCGCTTCGAGCACCGCATCGACGCTGGCATCGTCGTGCAGACAACAGTGAACGATGTCCGCTCCGCGCCCGTTTTCGGCGGGATCGGAGAATGCGCGTGCGCCGGCGGCTTCGAGTTCTTGGGCTCGCGTCAACGTTCGATTCCAAACGTGCACCGCGAAGCCGCGGCGCAGCATCGCGCGTACCATCGCCGAGCCGAGCATGCCGGCACCATAGAATGCTACCGTGGACATCGCGGTTTTAGTTGCCGGAGGGCGCCGGACGGCGCGCGAGAACGTTGAGCGCCGCCGCGATCACCGCCGCGCCAAGCGCGTACCAGATGTGCAGAGGATTATAGAGAAAGCTCAAACCCAGCGCGGCATCGAGTGAGTAGCTGCCCGGACCCGCAAAGGCCAGCCCTAATGCCGCCGCAATATTTGAAGCGGGAAGTTCCCATCCGCCGTTGCTGTTAAAGAATCCATTTCCGATGTGAACGGCAGCAATCGCGACGAGCATAACGGTGACGATCAGAACGGGGCCGAGCGCTCCCCCCAAGCCCAACAGCGTGAGCAGTCCGCCCACGGTCTCTCCCAGGCCGGCCATGAGCGCAAAGGCGGCTCCGGGGCGAAAGCCCAGGCTCTCGAAGGATTTACCCGTGCCGGTAACTCCGCCGCCGCCGAACCAGCCGAAGAGCTTTTGCGAACCATGCGCCGCCAGGCCCAATCCAAGGATCAGGCGGACGATCAAAAATGCGATGCTCATACCGGCTTCATTACCGCTCGCTTCCGACCATATCTTGCACCAGCACGAACTCGATGCCCGAAGCCCTTAGTTTTGGGATCATCTCGCGCACCGCTTCGAGCGTCGTCGCGCGCGGATGCCCGATGGCAATCGCCTGCCCCGTCCGGCGCGCGATCTGCGCGGCTTCCAAAAGCTGCGCTTCGGTATAAGCGACGTCGTTGCGATTGTCGAGAAATACGTCGCGTGACGCTGAGGGCACACCAAGCGACTGCGCCGTCGTCTGCCCGACCGAAGTGGCGCTGGTGCGCGAGTCGACGAAGAAGAGGCCGCCCTTTTCCGCCAGTACGCCGATGACGTCGCGCATGACCCGCTGGTCGGCCGAGGCTTTGCTGCCCTCGTGGTTATTGACCCCGCGCGCCAGCGGGACTTGCGCCAGATCCGCTTCGACTTGCTTGGTGATCTGCGGGTCACTCATCTCCGTCGTAACCTTGCCCGGTCCGGGATTCATCCCCGAGACCGTCTCCATCGGCAGGTGCAGCATGACGCCTTTGCCGGCATTGGACGCTTCGCGCGCGACCACGCCGGTGTATGCAACGTCGGGCAGAACGGAGATCGTAAGCGGAATTTGCAGCGCGATAAACCCGCGCTCGGTGTCTATCCATTGCCCGCAGTCGTCGACGATCAAGGCGAGACGCCCGGTTTTTTGACCCGGGGCCGGAGAGGCCGCTTCGGACGGCGAGGTGCTGGGCTGCGGCGTTTCGGTGAGCTCGGGTGCCGGCGTCTGCGCGGGCTCTTCCGTGGGCGTCTCGGTCGCATCGGCAAACGGCGTTTCCTCGGCAGCCGGCTCCTGCGTCGCGTTGGCTGAAACCTCGGGCTGCTGCGTAGCAACCTTTGTTTGTGGACGCAATAACCACCAGCCTGCGGCAAGAGCAAAAGCCACGACCGCGACGAGCATGAGCCACCTGGACACTGTTGGGTTGATTCGTCAATCCAGGATATCGCCCTCGCGGAGCGTAGCAAAGGCGCCATGCAGTTAGATGGAAAGACGTTTATCGTTAGCGGCGGCAGTTCCGGTCTGGGTGCCGCGTGCGTTACCGAATTTGCTCGCGGCGGCGCAAACGTCGTGATTTGCGACGTAAGCGACCGCGGCGCGGACTTGGCGCGAGAGCTGGGCGACTCGGTGCGGTTTGCCAAGACCGACGTAACCAACTCCGACCAGCTCCAGAGCGCGGTCAACTTGGCCGCCGAGACTTTTGGCGGATTGCATGGCGCGATCAACTGCGCAGGCATCGCCACCGCCGAGCGCGTCATCGGTCGCGAGGGACCGTTGCCGCTCGAGCGATTCAGCAAAGTGATTACCGTGAACTTAATCGGTTCGTTCAACGTCATCCGTCTAGCGGCTGCGAAGATGCTGGAGCGCTCGGTCGATCCCGGCGAGGATCGTGGAGTCATCATCAGCACTGCGTCGGTTGCGGCCTACGACGGGCAAGTGGGCCAAGCGGCCTATTCGGCCTCAAAGGGCGGCATCGTCGGCTTGACACTGCCGGTCGCGCGCGAGTTCGCGCAGCATCAGATTCGCGTCGTGGCCATCGCGCCGGGAATCTTCGATACGCCGTTGTTGGCCGGGCTTCCCGAACCGGCGCGCGAGTCGCTCGGCAAGCAAGTACCGTTTCCGTCTCGCCTGGGAAGGCCGGCGGAGTATGCAGCGCTCGCTCGCCACATCGTCGAGAACCAAATGCTTAACGGCGAAGTGATTCGGCTCGACGGCGCGATTCGGATGGCGCCACGCTAAAGGAAGGCGTGCGCTAAGGCGGCAAGGACTACGCGTGAAGCACGCGCTGATTGGTGCGCTCGTCCTGCTTGGACTGAGCCTCGCTATCGCTCCGTCGCACGCGGCGCCGCGCCCGGCAACCACCGCTTCGCCGGTGCCGTTACCATCCCCCGAGCGTTTGCTTTACGCCATCCGCCGTCAGTTTCGCTCGCATCGTCCGCCGCCGGTGTACGTCACGTACACCCTCGTCCGCAAACAGACGCTCGACGACGGCTATCCCGACCTGCTCAACAGTTACACCTATCATATTTGGTGCCGCACCACCGACCGCGCCGCGCTGGGGCGGCGCGTTTACCGCGGATCGTCGCGCGGGACGCTCGAGTTTTTGCGGCCCTCATTCAACGAACCGTGGGACCCCGGACCGCCCACCGCCGATCTCTTTGAGGCGGCGCCGGCTCATCCGCACACCAGTCCGCGCGACTTCGTTCCGACCCCCGAACCGACCGGCAGCCTGCCCCCGACGATCGCCAGCGTCACGGTGATGGGAGAGTTCGACTATCGCGTCACGCGCGTTGCCGACGAAGGTGACGAGATCCACGTCAGTTTGCAGCCGCGGCGCGATCCCGATCGCAATCGTTTACGCGAGCTCTACGTCGACCGCAAGACGCTCGAACTCAAGGAAGTCATCGCCACCGACAAACTCTACGATGAGGGTAGCGGCGGGCGCCACGTCTATCCGATGCTCTTCACGGTCTCGCTAACGTGGATGAACAACATGCCGATCGTCACGCACATTCACGGCACGCCGACCTATCAAGCCGATTCTGACTATTTGGGCCGCGATGCGACCGTGGACTACGACTTCAACGACATCACTTTTCCGGCATCGCTGCCGGATTGGTACTTCGATCCTCGCTCGTACGCGCAGCACGTCGCCGACGCGCCGCAATAATCCGAAGGGGTTGCGCGCCTAGAAGGGCGCGTTGGGTTTAACCAGCGCCGGAAAATCCTGGCGCAGCTTGTGCATTTTGGGCAAATCGTTGAAAACGATGTAGGGATTTTGAGGATTATGCACCGCGTAGTCCTGATGGTATGACTCGGCCGGATAAAATCCGTGCAGGGGCGCCACGACGGTCACGATCTTCGAGCCGTACACGTGCCGATTCTTGAGGTCGGCCATGTAGGCGAGCGCCTCGCGCTGCTGGGCGGTCGTCGTGTAGAAGATTTCGGAACGGTACTGCGTGCCGCTGTCCGGACCTTGGCGGTTCAGCTGCGTCGGGTCGTGGGCAACGAGAAAATAGACGTCGAGCAGCTGTTTGAACGAGATTTTGGAGGGATCGTACGTAACCTCGACCGACTCGGCGTGCCCGGTCGCACCGGTACTAACCGTTTCGTACTCGGCGGTCTGCGCGTTCCCGCCGGCGTAGCCGGCGACCGCGCGATTGACGCCGACGAGCGACCCGAAGACCAGTTGCATGCCCCAGAAACATCCTCCGGCCAGAACGACGCGCTCGGAGGGCGCGGCAGCGGCCGGTCCCGGCGCGGCCAGGGCAAGCGATATAGCCAGAAGTGCGGCGCTGAAAAGCTTCATGTCCCTTAGAACGCGTGCCGCGCCCGTTTGGATGAGGCCCGAGGCTATTGCATGTGCGAATCGAGCCAGTCGAGCCAGATCCGCGTGAGTTCGGCCGTCTGGCGCGCATCGGTCGGACCGTGCGTCGAGGCCGGAAAGACCGCGAAGCGGACCGGAACGTGGTTCTCCGTAAGCGCGTGATAGAGCGCGTACGATTGAGTGATTGGAACGACCGGATCGAGCGTGGTTCCCCAAATGAGCGTCGGCGTGGTGATCTGCTTGTAGTTGGTGATCGGCGAGTTCTCGCGATAGATGCGTTCGCCGTCATCCGTATAGGGCGTCGCGCCGAGCGGATAGCGGTCTTGGACGTTGGACGTTGAGAGGTTATATTCGTCGAACTCATTGTTGACGGCGGCTCCCGAAACCGCCGCTCGCCAGCGGTGGTCGTGTCCGATCAGCCACGAGGTTAGCTCGCCGCCGTAGGACCAGCCCGAAACGGCCACGCGCGAAACGTCGACTCCGTCGAGCCGTCCGAGCGCGGTCAAGCCGGCGATAATGTCGGCGCTGGGTCCCACGACGGTATCGTGTACGATCGCCGTCATATATTTATTGCCCAGATTGTCGCTGCCGCGGTAGTTCGGCTGCAAGACTACATAGCCGCGCGACGCAATCATCTGCGCCAGCGGCCAACGCTCCCAAACGAAGTCGCGCGAGTTGGAAAGCCCGGGACCGCCGTGAATCAGCAGCACGACGGGGTGCTTCTCGCCGGCACGTGCCGCCGGCGGATACGTCACGACGCCGTCTTCGTGAAAGCCGTCGGGCCCGTCCCAGGTGAGCTCTTGCATGCCGCCGAGAGTAATGCCGCGCAAAAAATCGTTAACGTGCGTGAGTTGCCGTGGCGCGTTCGAGCCGGGCGGCAGCAGGTAGAGTTCGCGCGCGCTCGTCGCACTGGTGGCGACGATCGCGATCGTTCCGTCGCGGGCGATTGAACCGGCGATTCCGGCGTCGAAGGTGCTGCTCGAGTACGGATCGCAGACGGCATGCAGCGGGCCAAGATCGAGCGGCTGCATAGCTCCGGAGAGATCGGCGGTCCAGAGACGATTTTGCGTGCCGTCCGCGGCACAAATAAGCAGATGCTTACCATCGGAAAACCATTGCGCGCCGGCGACGTTACGATCGAGAGCCGGGGCGAGGGCGCGCTCGGCGCCTCCGGCAACGATGCGCACCGTATTTTGCGCGGTGAAATCGCCGTCGACCGGATACCAATAGGCCAACTGAGATCCATCGGGTGAGTACGACGGACTCAACTCAACGTTGGGATGGCTCGTGAGTTTGCGCATTGCGCCGCCGGCGACGTCGATCTGCCAGATCGTCGAGTACTCGTCTTCCCCGCTGAACGTAGTCTCGACGCGCGTGAAGGCGATCGCCTTGCCGTCGCGCGTCCAAGAAATCTGAGGCGAGAAGATGCCTCCCGGATCGGTCGGGGCGATCGTCCACGATCCGTGCGTCAAACGGCGCGGCGTGCCGCCGGCCACCGGGACGACCCAGAGATGGTCGGGCGGAGTTAGCGCGGTCGCCGTGTAGTCGTTGTTGCCGGCATAGAAAAAGATATCGCTCGATTCGGGATCGGCAGCAACGAAGGCGAGCTCGCCGCCGTCGGGGCGCCACACGGCGTCGATCACGTCGCCGCGCGCGTGGGTGAGCTGACGCGTCCGACCACTGGCGTCGCGCACGAAGAGTTGATGGGGTGCGTCCATGGAGGGTCGAGCCAGGTAGGCAAGCCGCGAGCCGTCCGGCGACCATCGCGGAACCGCGGCCTCGCCGCTGCGGGTTACGCTATGCATGCGGCCCGAAACGGCATCGATCACTACCAGCCTGGTGTTGTCGCCGGTGCGCTTGGCGTCGGCGGCAATCAGAATTAACGCAATGCTCTTTGCGTCGGGCGAGATTGCCGGCTCTTCAACGTCGACGATGCGGGCCATGTCGGCGATCTGGAGGACGCGTTGTGCCGCGGCCGCCGGCGACGCAGAGAGCACGGCAGTGCCGGCGAGCGAGGCAACGAGAAGAAGGTTGCGCATCCAAGCGAGGGTTCGGTCTAGAGCGCGCAGCTCTTCCACGCAGCCGCCGGGTCCGCGTCGCGGGCTGGTGGAATAGGCCGGGGAATGCTCGACGAACTCCACCCGCTAGTTCGCGAATGGTTCGCCGCGTCGTTCGGCACCACGACCGAGCCGCAAGCCAAAGGTTGGCCGGCAATTCGAGCGGGCAGCGACGTCTTGATCTGCGCGCCGACCGGCTCGGGCAAAACGCTCTCGGCCTTCACGCTGGCGCTCGACGACCTGGTCCGCCGCGCAACCGCTGGGACTCTGGAAGATTCGACGTCGGTCGTCTACGTTTCGCCGCTCAAGGCGTTGACCAACGACGTCCGCGAGAATTTGGAGAAGCCGCTAGCGAGCATCGTGGCGCTGGCCGCGGAGCGCAACGTCCCGATGCAGCCAATTCGCACGGCGGTTCGTACCGGCGATACGACGCCGGCGCAGCGGCAGCGAATGCTGCGCGAGCCGCCTCACGTTTTGGTCACGACGCCCGAGTCGCTCTACATTCTCTTAACCGCAGAGCGCTCGCGCCGTCTCTTCTCCAACGTGACGACGATCGTCGTCGACGAGATACACGCTATGGCCGGCGACAAGCGCGGCGCGCATTTGGCTCTTACTTTGGCGCGTTTGGAAGATTTGGTTCGCCGCGCCGGCGGCCGCCGTCCGCAACGAATCGGACTCTCGGCCACCGTTCGACCGGTCGAGAAAGTCGCGCGTTTCCTGAGCCCCGAGCCGTTCGTCGTCGACGTCGGACATCGCCGCGCGATGGAGCTCGACGTGCTCGTTCCCTCCGACGAGCTGGGGCCGGTGGCGAGCAAAGAGATGTGGGGCGAAATCTACGACCGCGTCGCCGAGCAGATTCGCAATCATCGCACGACGCTGATCTTCGTCGGAACGCGCCGCATGAGCGAGCGTGTCGCCTTCGCCCTCAACGAGCGCCTCGGCGACGGCTTCGTCATGCCCCACCACGGCAGTCTGGCGCGCGAGCTTCGCTTCGACGTCGAAGGGCGTCTGCGCAGCGGCGAGCTGCGTGCCGTAGTTGCGACCGCGTCGCTCGAGCTCGGCATTGACATCGGGTCGATCGACCTCGTCGTTCAACTTGGCTCTCCACGCTCGATCGGCGTAGCGCTCCAACGGGTTGGTCGCTCCGGTCACTGGGTCGGCGCGAAGTCGAAGGGCGCGCTCTACGTCACGACCCGCGACGAGCTTTTGGAGTGCGCGGCCCTGGTGCACGCGATTCGTTCGGGAGCGCTCGATGCGCTGGCCATTCCGCGGTCGCCACTCGATATTTTGGCCCAGCAGATCGTCGCCGCTTGCGCGCAGCACGAATGGGATGCCGCCGAGCTCTATGCAACGATGCGGGAAACGTACTCCTATCGCGACCTTCCCCGCGAAGACTTCGACGCGGTCGTTTCGATGCTGGCCGACGGCGTCGCCACGTCGCGCGGGCGAAGCGGTACGTTCTTACATTACGACCGCGTTAACGATAAGCTGCGGCCGCGGCGCGGCGCGCGCCTCGCGGCGATCACCTGCGGCGGCGCGATACCCGATACGGCGAACTTCAACGTCGTGGTCGAACCCGAGGGCCACGTCGTCGGAACGCTCGACGAAGACTTCGCGATCGAAAGCATGGCCGGCGACATCTTTCTCTTGGGGACCAACTCGTGGAAGATTCGCCGGGTCGAAGCCGGCGTCGTGCGAGTGGAGGACGCGCATGGCGCGCCGCCCTCGATCCCGTTCTGGAATGGCGAAGGACTAGGGCGAACCATCGAGCTCTCGCGCGAAGTTTCGGCGGTACGCCGCGCCATCGACGAGCGCGACGACGCCGCGGCGATGCAGTGGCTGCAGCGGGAGTGCGCGCTCGACGCCGCCGGCGCCGAACAGGCCGTCGCGTACGTGCGCGCCGGCAAAGCGATTCTTGGCGTCGTACCGACCGACACGACGATTGTTGCCGAACGCTTCTTCGACGAAGGCGGCGGTATGCAGCTGATCGTTCACGCGCCGTTCGGCGCACGAGTGAACCGCGCGTGGGGACTGGCGCTGCGCAAACGCTTTTGCCGCTCCTTCAACTTGGAGCTCCAAGCCGCTGCAACGGATAACGGGTTTGTGCTCTCGCTCAGCGACCAGCACGCCTTCCCGCTGGATGCCGTTTTTGAGTTCGTGAAAAATGCCGGCGTCGAGTATACGCTGACGCAGGCGTTGCTGCCGGCGCCGATGTTCGCCGCCCGCTGGCGTTGGAATGCCACTCGGGCGCTGGCGATTCTGCGCTTTAGCGGCGGGCGCAGAGTACCGCCGCAAATCATGCGCATGCGCGCCGACGACCTATTGGCTGCCGTCTTTCCCGATCAGGCCGCCTGTCCGGAGAATCTAACCGGACCGATCGACGTTCCCGATCACGTGCTGGTGCGCGAGACCATCGGCAACTGTCTGCACGAGGCGATGGACCTCGAGGCGCTGCGCGAGGTGCTGCAGGCCATCGAAAGCGGCGCAGTGCGAACCGTTGCCGTCGATACGCCGGAGCCGTCGCCGTTCTGTCACGAGATCCTCAATGCCAATCCCTATGCGTATCTCGACGACGCACCACTCGAAGAACGCCGCGCGCGAGCCGTACAGCTTCGGCGGACGATTCGCGACGACGTGGATGGCGCGGGAGTGCTCGATCCGAGCGCCATCAGCGAAGTTGCAGCGGAATCGTGGCCGGTCGTTCGCGACGCGGATGAACTGCACGATGCGCTGGCCACGCTGATCGTCGTTCCTCCGCTGCATGCTTGGCGCGGATGGTTTGACGAACTCGCCGGACAGAATCGAGTCGCGACCGTCGTCGCCGCCCGCGGCGGCGAACTTTGGACTTGCGCGGAGCGGTTCGAACTTGCCCGCGCCGCGTACGATCCTTCGTCCGAAGACCGTCAAGACGCCGTGAATGAGATCGTCCGCGGCTGGCTGGAATGCAGCGGTCCCGTCAGCGGCGCCGCGCTGGCGCGTCAGCTTCATCTCGAGGCGGAGAATGTCGCGGGCGCGTTTTTGGCACTGGAGACGCAGGGTCAAGTGTTGCGCGGCCGCTTTAGCGGTGCGGGCGCGGAAGAAGAGTGGTGCAACCGCCGCGTTTTAGCGCGCATTCACCGGCGAACCATCGGAAGACTGCGCCGCGAGATCGAACCGGTTACGGCGGCGCAATACATGGCGTTCTTGGCTCGCTGGCAACATGCCGCGCCCGCGACGCGACTGCACGGTATCGATGGAACGCTGCAGGTGGTGCGTCAGCTTCAAGGTTACGAGATTCCGGCGGTTGCGTGGGAAGAACACGTGCTGCCGGCCCGCATCGCGGGCTATAAACCGGAGTACCTCGACCGCCTCTGCTATGCGGGCGACGTTATGTGGGGGCGGCTCACGCCGCATCCTGCGCTGGAGCCGGGTAACGGGGCGGAGCGCCCGCGCGTGCGCCCGACGCGCCTGGCGCCTATCGCCATCTTTCTGCGCGCCGACGCCGAAGAGCTAATCGTGGCGCGCGAGGCCGACTCGGCCGCCCTCTCGCACGTGGCACGCGAAGTCGCCGAACAAGTGCGTCTGATGCGCGCGCCGTTCTTTGCCGAGATCGTGCGCGCGACCAAACGCCTGCCCAGCGAGGTCGAAGAAGCGTTATGGCAGCTCGTTGCCGCCGGTTTGGTGACGGCCGACGGTTTCGACGCGTTGCGTTCGCTCAGCGATGCCAAGCGCCGGTTGGGCGAAAAGGGCTTGCGCGCGCGCCCGCGCTCCTCCAGCGGCCGCTGGAGCTTGCTGCAGGGCTCGCTGCAGCAAATCAATACCGAGAGCTTCGCGCGACGGCTGCTGGAGCGCTGGGGCGTCGTCTTCCGCGACGTCATCGCGCGCGAAAGCCTCGCGCCGCGCTGGCGCGAGCTGTTGCTGACCCTGCGGCGCATGGAATCGCGCGGCGAGATTCGCGGCGGCCGTTTCGTTGCCGGCTTTGTTGGCGAACAGTTTGCGCTGCCCGAGGCCATCGATGCCCTGCGGGCGCTGCGGCGCAGCAACGAACCCGCCCCCGAACTCCGCCTGAGCGCTTACGATCCGCTCAGTTTAAACGGCATCATTCTGCCCGAAACTAAACTCGTAAGCTAATCCGTTTCCTGAAAGGATGACGATGCGATTGAAGCTGCCGTTCTTGCTGGCATGGACGGCGATCCTTATCGGTACCGGCTGTACTTCCGGGGCCGGCCGGCCGCCGCAAAATGCTGCCCTCGCCTTACCCGCCGCCCCGGACGCCCCCGCGGTCGGAAATCCCGTGCACAAGTACATCGATCACGTCGTCGTCATCATTCAAGAGAACCGCAGCTTCGAGAACTTTTTTGCCGGCTACCCCGGAGCGAACGCGCCGATGCAAGGAAAGGCCGGAAAAGAGACCGTCCGGCTTCATGAGATCACGTTCGACGGTCCCGACTTAGAGCATTCATGGCGGTCGTCGCTGGCCGACTGGGACAACGGAAAGATGGACGGGTTCTATCTTTTTGGCAAGCGCAATCGCGGACATCAGGCGTACGCCTACGTAAAGCGATCGCAAGTGAAGCCGTACTGGATGATGGCAAAACAGTACGTCTTGGCCGACGCAATGTTCCCCACGGAGTTCGGCGGCAGTTTTACCGGACATCTCACGCTGGTGGCCGGGACCGACGACCTCACGCCGAACCGTGCCGAAGTCGACATCCCAAGCGGATTTCCTTATGACTGTGATGCGGTTCCCGGAACGACGAGCTCGTACGTCACGCCCAATCGCATCGTTCATCCCTTCGTGGGACCGTTTCCGTGCTTCGACCAGTTCGCAACTATGGCCGACGTTCTCGACGCCGGGCACGTGTCGTGGAAGTATTACGCGACGATGTTGAAGGGAGCGGGAATGTGGGAGCCGTTCGAGGCGATCAAATACGTCCGCTACGGCGACGACTGGAACACCAACATCTCCGTTCCGCAAACCAACGTGCTAAGCGATCCGCAGAATAATCAGCTCGCCTCGGTCAGTTGGGTCTCGCCCAGCGTCGACGATTCCGACCACCCTGAATCGCGCAGCGACCACGGGCCGTCCTGGGTCGCTTCGGTCGTCAATGCCGTCGGTGAGAGCGCCTATTGGAAATCCACGGCCATCGTCGTTCTGTGGGACGATTGGGGCGGCTGGTACGACAACGCGCCGCCGCCGCAACGCGACTATCGGGGCCTAGGCATGCGCGTTCCCTGCATAATCATCTCGCCGTACGCACGCAAAAACTACGTTTCGCATACGACGTACGAGTTCGGCAGCGTTCTTAAGTTTATCGAAGAGGCGTTCGAGCTTCCGAATATCGGACCGACCGAAAAGGGCTATACCGACGCCCGCGCTCACAGTCTCTCCGACGCCTTCGACTTCACGCAGCAGCCGCGCGCATTCGTTCCCATCAAATCGAAATACGGTTTGGGAACGTTTTTGCGCGAGCCGCCCTCCGACAAACCGGTAGACACGCAGTAGCGTGGCGAGCCTGCGCGCAGCCCTTTACCTCGCAGCCCTCGTGCCGGTGGCGCTCGCGGCCGGCTGTGCGCCGGAACGAGGCTCCTCGCCCGAGTTGCCTCCCGGCCCGGGCGTTTCGGGCGCGGCGATCGGCAATCCGGTTCGGGCGAAGGTCAAACACGTCGTGGTAATCATTCAAGAGAACCGCAGTTTCGAAAATTTCTTCGCCGGTTACCCCGGCGCCAACGCGCCGATGGAGGGCTCAGCCGGCGGCAAGACGGTGCGGCTGCACCAGATTACCTTCAACGGTCCGAACATTCCACACACCTGGCACTCTTCGATGACCGAGTGGGACAACGGCGCGATGGACGGTTTCTATACGTTCGGAAAGGACAAGAAAGGCCGGTACGCCGCGTATGCTTACGTAAAGCGCGCACTCGTAGAGCCGTACTGGACGATGGCGCAGCAGTACGTGTTGGCCGACGCGATGTTTCCCACCGAGTTCGGCGGCAGCTTTACCGGGCATCTCACGCTCATTGCCGGCAACGACGATCTGACGCCCAGTAAGGCCGAGGTCGACGTTCCAAGCGACTGGCCCGACGACTGCGATTCGTCGCCTGGAACGACGAGTTCCTATCTCACGCCCGATCGTGTCGAGCACGGGCTTCGCGGGCCGTTTCCGTGCTTCGATCAGTTCACGACCATGGCGGAAGTTCTCGACGGGGCCGGCGTTTCGTGGAAGTACTATGCAACCGAGCGCGTCGGAGCGGGCATGTGGTCGCCCTTCGAGGCGATTAAGTACGTTCGTTACGGCAACGATTGGGAGAATAACATCGCCGTGCCGCAAACCGCAATTCTGACCGACATTACGAGTGGCAATCTTGCCTCGGTCAGTTGGGTCTCACCGAGCGTCGAGGATTCCGATCACCCCGAATCGCGCAGCGATAAGGGGCCTTCGTGGGTGACGTCGATCGTCAACGCGATCGGCGAAAGCAAGTACTGGAAGTCCACTGCGGTCGTCGTGCTTTGGGACGACTGGGGCGGATGGTACGATAACGCACCACCGCCGCAACTGGATTATCGCGGGCTCGGGATGCGCGTGCCGTGCCTTATCATTGGTCCTTACGCGCGCGCCGGTTATGTTTCGCATACGACCTACGAGTTCGGCAGCGTCCTCAAGTTCATCGAGGAGGCCTTCGATCTGCCGTATTTAGGGTCGGCCCACCACGGTTATACCGACCAGCGTGCCGCCAGCATCGTCGACAGTTTCGATTTTACTCAGAAGGCGCGACCGTTCCAACCGATCGGCTCGAAGTACGGCCGCTCGGTTTTCGTTAAGGAGCCCCCTTCGACGGCACCGGTTGACACACAGTAGAGCGCGCCGCGCTCAGCAGGATTCGGAGGCTTGCTGACCCTCGTACACTTCAATCACGCCGGTCGCTGCAGCCGGTACCCTCTGGCCTTTGAGCAGCGTGCCGATGCCGCCCAGCGTGCCGCCGTAACGGCTCTTTACCGCCACCACGTAACACGGCGTGAAGTTAAATGGGAATCCGTAAATCTTAGCCTGACCAAAGACGGTGTAGGTCTGCCCTACCGCAATTTGCTTGCTGGAGAGTCCGCCGCCGCTGCGGATCTTGCCGGCAAACGACGTGCCGCCCGAGATCGCAAGCTGCATGTAGAAAATGGCCGTACCATTGCCGAGCTCGGGCATGCCGTCATAGTTGGTCGTGCTGCTGGTGAGCGTCAACTGCACCGAAGGATTGGCGCCGGGGTACTTTACCGATCCGCCATAGCCGCCGAACTTGGGAATGCAGAACGAGCCGCCGCTCGTTAAGAGCGTGCCGGTGACGGTTGCATACTGTTTGGTGGTTTGCTGGCCCTTACACGCGCGTAGTTTTGCCTCCGGGATGACCGAAGTCGCCGGCGCAGCCGGTAGCGTCGCCGTGCTTTGACCGGCGCAGGCCGCCAGCAGCGCCGTAACCGCGAGCGCCAGCGTGCCGCGCAGCGCGAAACCTCCGAGAGACATGCAATCCTCCATCGTTACTGTTGCTGGGTCAGCGCACGCAGACGCGCTTCGCCATCGGTGGCAAGTGCTTCCAAGTCGTTGGCGGCCGCGTACTCGGCCGGGGTGGGGCGAGCATAGGCGTTCTCCAGCGAGTTCATCAAGAACGCAAGCTGTTGACGCAGCTTCGTCTCGCGTAAGACGTCGGCCTCGCTGGAGTCCACGCCCAGGAGGATCAATTCCGCGATCTCGGCATCCACACGCGAGCGTGCGGCGGCCGGAAGCTTACCGCGCCCGGCCATCGCCGCGGCAATTGCGCGGTCGAGGCGATCGATTGCGTTTCGCAACTGCATCTCGAGTGCGTAGCGGGCCTCCAAGTCGCCCGCCGCCGGATGAATGCGCGGATCGAGTTTGAGCATAAGCGGTGCGGTCAGGCGTTGCAACCCGTATTGCAGGACTACGCTATATGCGCCGGGCACGATCGTCGGCCCGTCGCCGGCGTCTGGAAAGTCGTCGGTTTCGTCGCTACGGTAACCCGGCACGTCGAAAGCCGCCGTCGTGCGCAAATCCCATTGGAAGTGATTCATGCCGGCCTTTACGGTCGTTTTCTCTTCCAGCTCGCGCTCTTTGACTTGGTCGGACGTTAGCTCGGCGGCCTGTTCGCGTTTCAGTTTTGGGCGAGCCGTTTTGCCGTGCATGGTGAAACTGTGCAGCGTTGCCCCATTTGCATCTACGAAGGAGAGCGTAATGGGCGTTTGTCCGTGGTAATCGGCCGGCAGATTGAAGAAAACGGCCGCGCCGTACTGCGGATTCTGGCCGAAGTTGGGATCGGGAAAATCGCTTCCGCCATAAGCTTGCGTCAGCCACGCGCTCTCCGGCGTGAAGAGCTGCGGCCCGGCGGTCGAGAGCGCCGGCTCGTGTGCGAGTTGTTCTAACAACGCGAGATTGTCGAGGATCCAAAAGGCGCGCCCGTGGGTTGCAGCGACCAGCTCGCCTTCCCGCGAGTCAACGGCGAGATCGCGGACCTGCACGCCGGGTAGATTAAGGGCGAACGGCTGCCAGTTCGCTCCGCCGTCGAGGCTTACGGAGACGGTGCTGCGCGTTCCGGCAAAGAGAAGGCGCGGCTCGCGTGGGTCCTGGCGTACGGCAAAGACGTACTGGTCGGCGGGCAGACCCTCGGCGATCGCTCGCCAATTTGCGCCGTAATCGGTCGTCATATAGACGTACGGATGGTAATCATCCCACATATAGCGCGAGGCGCTTAGGTAGGCCGTGCCTTTGTCGGTATGCGACGGTTCGATCGAGCTGATCTGCGTCCACTGCGGAAGCTGGGGCGGCGTGACTTCCTTCCAGTGCGCGCCGTGATCGGTGGAAACGTGCACTAACCCGTCGGCAGAACCGGCCCAGAAGACGTTCGCGTCGAGCGGCGAGACCGCCAGCGAAGCAATGTCGGGATAAGTCTCCGCACCGGTTTGATCGTACTCCACCGGTCCGCCCGAGGGCCCTTCGGTGCTTGGATCGTTGCGCGTGAGATCTGGGCTGAGCACTTTCCACGTCTGGCCGCGATCGGTGCTGGAGAAGACGACCTGTGCGGCGGCGACCAATTCGTGCGGATCGGCCGGCGAGAAGAAGATGGGATGCGTCCATCCGAAGCGATACCTGGTCTCGGCCGAAGATGCGCCTGCCATATAGCGTGGCCAGGGACTCACGTTCTTAGCGTCGCCGGTCTTGCGGTCGAGCCGAACGAACGAGCTATAGTAACCGCTGCCGTACGTCACGTACGGACTTCCCGGCTCCGGAGCCACGAACGTGCTCTCGCCCAGCGCGACCGTAAACCACTCGTCTTGGCCGATGCCGCCGCCCAGAGCCGCGCTGGGGCCTTCGAATGCGCCCTCGTCTTGTGCAGCGCCAAAGACGTGAAACGGAAACTGATCGTCGATCGCAACGTGATAGTACTGTCCGGTGGGCTGATTGTGCTCCGTGCTCCAAGTGTCGCCGCCATTGACTGAAACGGTGCCCCCGCCGTCGTTACCGACCAGCAGAATCTTGGGATTGCGAGGATTGACCCAAACGGCGTGATTGTCGCCGTGCGGCGGATCGAGCAGCGTGAACTTCTTGCCGCCGTTGGCCGTCTTATAGACACCGTCGACTTCCGGAACGTAGGCCACTTGCGGATTGGTGGGATCCACGGTGATCGCCATGTAGTAAAAGCCGCGTTGGCGCAGCTTCATCTCGCCGTTGACGCGATGCCACGTTGCGCCGGCATCTTCGGAACGAAAGACGCCGCCTTGTTTCGCTTGAACGATCGAATAAACGATGCGCGGATTGCTCGCCGCAACGTCGACGCCGAGCTTTCCCAGCGTTCCGCCGGCAAATCCGGGATGCGTGGAAATCTTCTCCCAATGCGCGCCGCCGTCGGTCGTCTTGTAAAGTGCGCTGCCCGGACCGCCGTCTTCGAGCTTCCACGGAAACCGCTGCGCCTGCCACATCGCGGCGTAAACGACGCGCGGATTGCTCGGATCCATTGCCAGGTCGACGCCGCCCGTCTTGTCGTCAACGAAGAGTACTTTGCGCCAGGTGGCGCCGCCGTCGGTGGTTTTGAAGATGCCGCGAGCGGCGTTGGGCTTAAAGACGTGCCCCATCGAAGCGGCGTATAAGACGTTAGGGTCGCGCGGGTCGATCGCCAGCTTGGCAATCATTCGCGTATCGCGAAGTCCGGCGTAGGTCCAGGTGCGGCCCGCGTCGACGGTTTTGTAGACGCCGTCGCCCGTGTCGAAGTCCGATCGAATGTCGGCCTCACCGGTGCCGGCGTAAATGACGCGCGGATTTGACGGCGCAACCTCCAACGCGCCGATGGGGTCGGCGATCCCAGGGATCTTACCGTCGGTGAGGTTCGTCCAGTGCTGGCCGTAGTCGGTGCTGCGCCAGACGCCGGCTTGCACGCCGCCCATATAAAACAAATCTTGATTGCTCTCTACGCCGGCAACAGCGACGGAGCGCCCGCCGATGAACGGTCCGATGCTACGCCACTGGAGCTTGCTCGTCAGTAGCTGGAGCGGCGTCTGGGAGCCGGCGGCATGGCTCTGGAGCGGCATCACCAGGAACGATGCGGCTAAGAAAACGGTAAGAATACGCTTCATGCGGCGATATCGCGCCAAACCGCCGGAAAACCCTCCGTAACACTGCCTCCAAACGGCGGTATAGCGGTGCATGAGACTGATGCGGTTATTGCTCGCTGCCAAGAAGGCAATCTTTAGAACCTTTCCGTTGATGCGCGACGTGCGCGTTCCGTTGAGCCTGAAGCTGCTCACGGCGGCAGTCGCGCTGGTGGTCGTCTCGCCCGTCGATCTCTTTAGCGATATTCCCGTGCTCGGTGCCCTCGACGATGCCGCCCTGCTGACCTTGCTCTGTATGTGGTTCGTGAGCCAGGCGGGCAAGCACGTCGAGCCCGTCCGGGTTCGCAGCCGTACCGGCGCCGCACTGATGGCCCGGTAACCAGCTCCGCCGATGAGCGACGCCAAAACGTCGCCGCCCTTTGAGTTGCGCGCCATCGAGCACGTGCTCTTGTCGCCGGCGAGTCGCACATCGACCTCGTCGACGTTTCCGGCAGTGCGGGCGCCTGCGCGAGGCCGCCGGTCGCGGGCGGGCGCAACGTCGATCATATTGCGATGCGGGTTAACGGTGAGGCAGCCGCCGTTCGACGCCACCTTGCCGAGCACGGCATCGAGGTGGTCGAGGAGCGCCGGAACCAGGACGCATCCGGCGCGAGCCTCTCGATCTACGTCCGTGATCCTCGGGTAACAAAATCGAGCTGCTAGGGTTGTTAGGAGTTTAGACAGCCTTGGCGAAGCTCGCTTCCGTTGATGAAGCGGCTTTGCATTGGCTTTGGCTTTGCTCTGGTTTTGCTTTGGGGCGGGACGTCGCCCACGGCTAGCCTGGCGGCGGGAAAATTGCGGCCCGCGCCGGACGTGTCGTGCCGGCCGCCGGCCGTGACGCACGATCTCGTCGAGCCGCCTGACGTCGAAACCTGGAACCTTCCCGTCGACGCTTCGGGTGAACGGGAACTGGTTCTAGCGGTTTATAAGGACTCGCAGCGCTACTGCTACCGGTACTCGTTGAATGGTGAGGAGCACAACGTCGCGCCGACGATACGCGTTCGGCGCGGGGAGCACTTCGCAATACGAATCGTCAACGGCTTGGCCGGACCGGCTCGCGGCCTCCACGTCGCTTCGACGGCAATTCCCGCGTGTAGCCCGATGATGATGCCGGCAGCACCGGCGGTCACCCAGGCAGGCTATTTAAATCATACGATCCAGGATCGCTATAGTCGCGGCTCGCGGGTCGACACTAACCTGCACCTGCACGGCTTTGAAGGTCCGCCCGTCGATGAAAACATCTTCCTCTCGACGTTGAGCACGCCGATGCACGCCTGCGAATTCCATGTAACGATCCCGGCAACGCAACCTCCCGGCACGTATCTCTATCACCCGCACGCCCACGGCACTGCGGACGATCAAGTGGCATTTGGGCTCGACGGCGTATGGATCGTCGAGCCGGACCAGCCGCAGATCGCACGGTCGGCCGAGCACGTTATTCTGATCCGCTATCGCTTGCCGTTCATTTTCGACAGCCTCTTCGCTCCGAACACCGACGCTTTCGTTGCCGACGCCGTCGCGCACGAGGCGGCGCGTCCGCTTGGTTCGCCGGTACCGTACGATCCTTTCAACCCGCCGCCATGGCCGGTGGCGTTTCCAATGAAAATCGGCGACGTGTCGCTCGACCCCACGGGCTGCAACGGTATCGGATCGGACCTGCACTTCGCCCTCGACGGGTCCGATGCGCCGGCGCAGCTGCAAGTCACGCCCGGGCAACCGCAGCTCTTGCGAATCGCCAACGGAACCTCGGATACGGGGACGCGTTTGCAACTGCGAGAGGCAGACGGACACCGCCGTCCGCTGCAAGTCGTGGGGCTCGACGGCGTGCCCGTCTCCGGCGATATGGAGCATCCGCTCTCGCAGTACATCGCGATGAAGGAACTGATGACGACCTCCATGTCGCGAGCCGATATCCTGGTTACGCTGGACCCCGGGACGACGTTGACGCTCTCGAGCGAACACTTCTGCGAGGGTAAAGATGGATTCTACCAAATGCATCACGACTTGCTGCAGATCAAAGCCGCTTCGGGCGCGGTCGCACCGGCAATGGCCTTGCTCTCGAAGCCGGCGGTCATCGCGGACACACCCGCGGCCCGGCTCGTCGCCTTCGCCAACGCGAATCCGTCGCTGGTCCGCCGCCGGGCACTGACTTTTACCGAATACGTCTTTGCAAAACACAAGAAAACACCACTCCACCCAGGCTACTTCATAACCGACACGACCGACCCGAACTTTCACGAGCATCCCTTCTCGCCGGTCTATGCAAGCGATAGAGCCTTCCCTTCCAACGCCGACGTGGTCGTCAAGCGGGGAACGATCGAAGAGTGGAGCCTGATCAACGCGTCGATGGAATCGCACGCGTTTCACATCCACCAGATGGCGTTTGTCTTGGAGAAGAGCGGTGAGCGGATCCCGTTGACCGTCGACACCGCATTCGTTCCGGTGGGCCGGCTGCTCCCGAACCGCCGCGAGCCGAACTATCCGCTGATCAAACCGAGCATCACTAAGTTGCTCTTAGACTTTCGCAACGTCCCGCGCGGCACGTTCGTCTTTCACTGCCACATGCTCTTTCACGAAGACGCCGGCATGATGGCGATCATCAAGGTCGTCTAGTCGTTCCAATCCGTCGCTACGGCGGGGCCGCGCGCAGGTCGAACTCGTAGCACGTGCGGCCCGCGTTGTGGCGCCAGCGCTCCCCCACGTAAATATCGTTCTCCGGATCGCCTCTGAGCTCGAAATCGGCGCACAGCCGGTAATGGGTGGCGTCGATCCGCCGGTACTCGTACGGCTTGCGGGTGCTGGGGTCGCGTTTGCGATCTACGAGACGGTTGCCCAACGGCCGGTGGTCGGCGTGGTATTGATTGTAGAGTTGTTCGGCGGTCGACCGCATGTCGTCGATTCGCCGGCGATCGAGTGCTCCGGCTCGCGCGCCGCTGGGCGGCCCCAAGGTGACGAATGCGGCGGCGACAACGGCAACGACGACCAGTACCGCTATAAACGGAATCGCTCGAGCGGCGCTCACATTTGCTGCTTGGGCGGATCCATCGTCAAGAGGTAGTAGGCAAAGACGCCGCCACCCAAGAGCAGCAGCCCGAGCGTATCGAGTAAGAAGTGCGTCGTTAAATGGCCGACGATCAAGGATTGAATCGTCATGGCGGCATCCACGACGATTGCGATCGCGGCAAAGACCAGCGTCAGGTACGTCAGCCAGCGGCGCACCGGCGAGTAGTAGAGTTCTGGACGCCGTGCCAGTTCGCGCTGAATCAGAACGTGCATAAATGCGAAGAGTGGAAAGGTTACGACGATTACGGCGACTTGCCAGGCGATATCTTCGCGCAGCGTCGTTCCGCTGTCGCTCAGCGGATCGGGAAACCAGCGCCTGACGAGATCGTCCCAGATCTGCCAAAGCGCGACCGTCCAGAAACCCAGCGCGATAAAGTTGAGAAGGTAGAGAAACGCGTCGCGCGCATTTTCGGCCGTTCCGGCTCGCACGGGCACCGTGAGGCCGGTGGTCGCGGCGTAGTATTCGGCGAGGGCGCGGTAGATGCGCCGCTCCGGCCAGCCGCTTTGGCGAAGGATCCCGACGACCGAGTCGTCGGCAATACCCTGCTCCTTTGCCGTCCGAACGAACGGTAAGAGCATGTCGTCAGCCACGATTATAGATTATCCGACCGGCCCGAATCGTCAAGCGAACGTCGGAAAAAACTGTAGGTCCGCGCGAGGCGGCGCCGTCGAGCACGACGAGGTCCGCGGGTTCTCCCGCCGCGACGGTGCCGGTGCGTCTTCCGTCAAAACGCCGGCTTGGGCCGGTCGTCAGGGACTCAAGAATATCGTTGAATCCCATGCCGGCCTCGTGCATGAGGTGGTACTCGCGCGTAGGATCGGGGTCGACGGTACCGTGATCGGTGCCGAAGAATATGGTCCCTCCGGCTTCGCGGAAGGCACGCAGTTGCGTCAGCTCCGCTTCAACCACGCGAGCCTGCACCGAAGCGCGTTCGTGGCGGGTGAGATGCTCCCACAGCATAAGCGTTGGGATTAGCGCGACGTTCGCACCGACGATGAGCGCGAGATCGTTGGGTGAAAGCGTGGCGCGCGGCACGGTGTGCGCGAGCACGTCAACACGGGCGGCGACGGCGCGTTTGATGTCGTCGTGCGTGTTGGGATGGATGAAGACGGGTTTGTTCGCTTCCCGGGCGAGGCGCACGATCGCGCGAAGCGAATCTTCGCTGACGAAGGCTCCTCCGGCGCCCGGTGCGGACGATGCGAAAACTTTAATGGCATCGGCGCCTTCTGCGAGAAGGCGCTGCGTGTGCCGCTCAACCTCGGCCGGATCGCCGGCTTCGGGAAGAGTGACCGGCATCCAGCCCATCGTCGCGGTGACTATCTCGGGCGCGTTGCCGCCCGGCGGCACGAGCCCTTCACCCGCTGAGAGAATCCGCGGCCCCGCTATCTCGCCGGATTCGATACGCCTGCGAAGGGCTTGCGTGTTTTGCAGCGCTGATGCGAGATCGAAGATCGTCGTGAAGCCGTAGCGCGTAAAGTCTTGGAGCTGGCGGTTGAGTTCGGCCTGCGGGATCTCTGCCGCGTCGCTCCATTTGCGCTCGGTTAAATGGACGTGACTGTTCCAAAGGCCGGCGGTTATGGTCGTGCCGGGGCACTCGACGACGCGCGCGGCGGCGGGAACCTCGATCTCTTGCGAGGTCCCCACCGCGGCAATCTGCGTTCCGTCAATGATGACGACGCCGCCGTCGATCGCGGCGCTCCACGGATCGACGTGAACCGTGGCGCCGCGTAGCGCGAGGAGGCTCAGCTCTTTAGGGCTCTACGAGAAGCAGTACGAATCGGAGGATGCGTCGCCGCCCTGCAGCCGCACTTGGTGAGCGCGATGCTCGTCCGGGAACTCGATAAAGAACTTGGGATCGAACGCCATCGCTCCGTCATTGCCGACGTCGAGTTTGACCATCCAGCTCTTTAATCCGTCGGGATAGAACTGATCGTCCCACGTGCGATAGAGGGAGTTGGTGAAGTAAACGCGCTTTCCATCGCGGCTGATTTCGACCATCTGCGGGCCGCCGTTGAGGGCTTTGGACGGATCGTTGGGATGCGCCGTACGTTTGGCGATGCCGCCGATGCGCACCGACCCGACGAACTTGGGATTGAACGGATCGCTCACGTCATACTGGCGCATCTCTCCGGTTCCCCAGCAGGCGGCGTAGAGGTAACGATCGTCGAGCGAAAGGTCGATGTCGCTGAGCAGCGGCGGGACCGCGCTGAAGCCTTTGAGCATGTCGGGAAGCAGATCCGGGTCGGCCGGCTCGGCCGGGATTTCGATAACCTTCGTAACCTCCCACGAGCCGTTCTTACGGTGCCAAAGCCAGATCGAACTGGAGAGGTCTTTGAGCGAGATAACGACGCCGACGAATCCGTAGGTGTTGTTGGGATCGTGCGATGGGCGCAGCTCGAGGACCATCTGCTGCTCGGCGCCCAGATCCAGCGTTTGTACGTGCTTGCGCGTGCGTAGATTCCAGAAGTGCAAGCTGTGGCCAAATTTTCCGCCGAGTAAGAGGCTGGGGTCGAGGCCGTTCTCGATCATGTTCGGCGTGCCCCATTCGCTGGTCATCATCACGTCGTGGCCGAGGTGCCACCAAAAATCGTAGGCGAGGTACTGCGGCCCGCGATCGGCTTCCCACGCGCCGATCACCTCGAATGTATCGCAATCAAGCATGAATACTCCACCGGGTCCGTCGCCGGCGGCGTTGCCGAGCGCGCTGACGTAAATCGCGTCGGGTCCGCAGTGCACGGTGTGGATGCGCGAATACCCGGTTTTTGCGGCGATCTCTTGCGGCTCGATCGTCCGTACGATTTTTGGCTGCGAGGGATCGGGCTTAGTATCGATGACGTAGATGCGCGACGAACGCAGCCCCGGCACGAGCAGATAACGGCGCTCGACGTGCGGTTTCGGCGCGTTGGGACAGAGCGCAGAACTGCACGCATTCCATCCAAAGTGATGTAGCTCGTCACCGGTGTTGGGCAGATCCACGCGGCCGATCTGCGATCCATAGCCCTTAGAGCTGGGGTCGGTGTCGATTACGGCCAAGGCATCGGGCTTGCCGTTTCCCGACGCGCTGAGAAGGGCAACGTAAGCGAGCGTTTCAGCCGGAGCCTTCATCGCGTCCTTGGCCGACGCGTAGAAAGTCGGATCGGGTTTCAGAAGCATTTGAGCGCGCTTTCTCCGGTGCTCCCGGACGCAATCAAAGTGGTGGGGGGACGGCGCAACTTAGCCCTCCAAGCGCCGAATCCTGCGCTCAGGTAAAGAGCGCAATGAGGCCGGCGATTAAGAGCGCCGCCGCCCAGACAACGTCGACATTAATCCATGCTTTGCGCAAGAACCCGACGCCCAACTGTGTATAAACGACCAGAGCGACGGTCAGCATCGTTGCAACGTATCCGAGCGTGTGTATGCCGATCATCAGAACGCCGGTGAGCGGCGACGGGCCAGTTGCAATTAGCGGCATCGGCATCGCCATCGAAGGCATTGCACTGTGTGCGGAGGCGGTTACAAACGGTAGCAGCATCAACCCCGCCCCGTGAGCCGACGCCATTAAGAATCCCCATAGCGTGAGCCCCCAAAATCCGACGCGCATTCCGACCCAACGAGGATGGCGTAGCCGCGCAAGACGGTAGGCGCCGAAGGCGAGCAGTATGCCGGCCGCGGCGCGGTGCACGACGACGTGCGGAACGACCAGTTCCGCCGACAACGCCACGGCCACGACGATCGCCACGGAAACGAGGTGTCCGAGCGTAATCGGCACGATGGCGCGCACGACCGCGGCCGCGGATTTTTCCTGGAACCCGAGCGCCACGGCGAAAAGCCAACCCATTCCCGGGTTGATGCCGTGATAGCATCCCAGAAGGAAGAGCGCGAGCCAAACGTAGCGATCGCCCACAATCCCCGCGTTCGATAATGGGCTTGGCGAAGTCATTCTATGCCACGAAAGGGTCGTAACGATAAATCCTGCGATCGGGAGTAAGGTCTTGCGTTTAAAACGAAGTTAGCCCGCGATAATGCTCTGGCTCGGATTTATCCTAGCCCTGGTTTGGCCCAATGCGGATGGCCATGCGCTGGCACGCGTTACGGTGCTTTTCACGTCCTGCAAGGAATGCTCTGCGCGCGCCGCCGGTATTTCGCTTCGGGGTGCCGAGTCGAATGCGCCGATTATTCCCGATGTAATCGAGCGGCGCCGCGATCGGCTCGTACTTTCGGTTAAGCCGGGATATTATCGAGTCTCAACATGGATTGCTTCCCCGACCGAAAATTGTCAAGGCGAACGCTTTCTCGCGGTTCTTCCAAATCATGACCGACGATTCGACTTGCCCGTGCGGTGCCTCTTAAAGAAGAGCAATATTATCGGTTTCGTGGACGACGTTCACCGCATGCACGGCTTGGCGGGCACTATTCCGGCTCCGGCGACAGCGGCGGTGCTCTTGGATGCGGAAGGGGAGCGACCCAACATTTCCAGCACTCTGTCCAGCAGCGCGTATTACTTCGACGAAATACGGTGCGCGCACTGCGTCCTCAGGGTCACGCTAGCAGACGGCTCAAGATCGACGATCGGTTTTGACTTTCAGAACGCCCCACGCTTCGGACTCTTTCGGCGAGACCTTTCCAGCGGCGCAATAGCCCAAGGTCAAAGAGTGCACGGCTCACCATTTAATGCTCCCGAGACTCTAGTCCAGGGCCCTCAAGGTAGTATCTGGGCGCTGGATCGCCTTGGTAATCGTGTCGCGGTGATTGGCCCGGGAACGGCGGTTCATGAGTACGAGCTGCCCACACCGTATTCCGATCCCGGCGATATCATTGCTACGCGAAAGTTCGTATGGGTGGTCGAGCGCCGAGTTGCCAAAAATGCTCGATTCTCGTCCGATGGTTCTCGAATGGAGTTCGCTTTAGGGGTCTCGCAGTGGTACATGCTGCGAGCCATTTTGGGCGCTGACGAGCGCATATGGTTTACCGACGGTTGGAATGTCAATGCGATCGACGAGTCAGGAAAAATTACCCGCTACGGTGCGGGTCTAGGAGTAATCAAAGACATGGCGATTGGCAGCGATTCCCGACTTTGGGTTATCGGGTCGTCGTCGGCCCACGGAAAGCACGGGCCTTTTGCATCCGTAATGCTGGGTCAAAATCTGTGGCGAGAGTTTTTGTTAAGCTTCGCGCCCGATTCGATCGCGGCAGCGAAGACTGGCTTCTGGATCGCCGGAACGCTTTCGTCGTTGTCATTCTTGAGTTCGCAAGGTTTGGAAACTCCGATGCACCTTTCGGTGCAGCGCATCGACCTGAAGTTGTACGCCGTCGATAGTACCAGTCGTGCCTGGCTGACCGACCAACTGGGTAATATGCTGATCACGGCTTCACCCGACGGAGCCTTGACGGCTTCATATGCCGACTACGTTCCCGCCGGAATATCGGACATCAAAATATCCGAAACAGGGAGCGTTTGGATTGCCGAACCTCTCGCCGGAATAATCGATGAGTATTCGAAGGGGGTCTCACTCCCGCCGCGTGGCATCACGCCAACGTATTTGCTTTTCAGCTCGGATGGCACATTGTGGTACTCTGACCCGGATGCCGATGTAATCGGTACCGTCGGGTCGAATGCAAAGCGCAGTCATTGTTATGCGTTCTGGCGCTCCCGCGTAAAGAATTGCAGGTTCGACAGGGCCGATATAGTCGGGATGGCGCGCTGGTCGGCGAGGACTGCACGCATCGGGAGCCTTGGGGTCCCGGTTTTTGATCGGTTCAGCGCGCATCAGGAAAAGAGGGCGGCGCGATTGTCCACTCTCGATCCGAGCTATATACGCTATTAACCGCTTAACTACAGCCTGACGTCGCTCCACAGGAATCGCATTTCTCACAGGCGCCGTTGCGCACCATTGTGAGTTGGCCGCACTCCGAGCAGGCATTGCCCGTATAGCCTTTTGCCTTTGAAGCATTGATGGCTTCGGTTCGCGCCAGTACGGCGACCGACGTGCCCGCACTCCCACGAACCGTGACCGTTACCTCCGGCGTTGGTGCAACCGGCCCGACCAATGCTTGCGGTGCGCTCTCGTGTCCAGGATGGAGATGCGTACTAACCGGATGGAGCCGCTCGACGATGCCGGCCTGGCGGACGTTGATACCGCCCTCTTCCTCGGCGATGTACTCCTCCTGAGCTTCGGGCCCCATCGCATCCATCTGCATCGACGGCTGCACGTGCGCGAGATCGTAGCGTCCGAGATAACTCACGGCCAGCTCGCGGAAGATGTAGTCGAGGATGGACGTCGCCATCTTGATGTGGTCGTGCCCGACCACCGGACCGTTGGGCTCGAAGCGCGTGAAGGTGAAGGCTTCGACGAACTCCTCGAGCGGCACGCCGTGCTGCAGCCCCAGCGAGATGGCAATCGCGAAGTTGTTCATCAACGAGCGGAAAGCAGCACCTTCTTTGTGCATGTCGATGAAGATTTCGCCGAGCTGCCCGCCCTCGTATTCGCCCGTTCGCAAATACACTTTGTGACCGGCGATCGTTGCTTTCTGCGTGTAGCCGCTGCGCCGTTGCGGCATCGGGCGCCGCTTAGCGATGTACCGATACACGATCTTCTCGGCGATCTGCAGTGGCTGCGCAAAGGGCTGCTGCACGCCGGTCGCATCTTGCTCGTCGGAATCGCCGCCGAAATCATACGAAGCCGCAAGTGGCTGCGAGAGCTTCGACCCGTCGCGATATAGCGCGACGGCTTTGATCATTCGCTCCCACGAGTAGCGATAGGCTTCCTTGACGTCTTCGATGGTGGCAGTTTGCGGAAAGTTAATCGTCTTTGAAATTGCACCACTGACCCATGGCTGAGCTGCCGCCATCATGTCCACGTGCGCTAACGGACGAATATACCGCGTGCCGTACTTGCCGCACGGCGTCGCGCAGTCAAAGACGGCAAGGTGCTCCTCTATGAGGTAGGGTGCGCCCTCGACGGTCATACGCCCGCAGATGTGAGCCGACGCTTCTTCGATTTGCCGCGTATTAAATCCGAGCCCGTCCCGGAGGATCGAGAAGCTCCAGTCGTTGAGTTGCTCTTCGGTCAGGCCAAGCTTCTCTTTGCAGAATTCGTCACCCAACACGAACTTGTTGAAGACGAACGGGAGTTCGAACGCGCTGGGTAGAGCCGTTTCCACGCGCGCGATTGCCTCGTTGTCGAAACCCTTGGCCCGCAGCGTTGCGCGATTAATATGCGGAGCTTCGTCAAGCGTTCCGGTGCCCTTGGCATAGGTCTCGATGGCATCGATTTGCTCTTGCGAGTAGCCTAGCTTATGAAGGGCGGCATCGACCGATTGATTGACGATCTTGAAATACCCGCCGCCGGCGAGCTTCTTGAACTTCACCAGTGCAAAGTCGGGCTCGATCCCCGTGGTGTCACAATCCATGACTAGCCCGATGGTACCGGTAGGTGCGGTTACGGTAACCTGAGCGTTGCGGTAGCCGGCAACCTCACCGATGGAAAGCGCATCGTCCCACATCTTGCGGGCCAGCGCCCACGTTTCTTGGGTGAATAGCGTTGGCGCGTGAGTGACCGGCGTTACCGTGAGTCCTTCGTACTCCTTAGCGGGGGCCGCGTATGCGGCGCGGCGATGGTTACGAATAACACGAAGCATCGACTCGCGGTTAGCCTCGAATCGGGCGAACGAACCGAGTTGCTGCGCCATTTCGGCAGACGTGCGGTACGCCATGCCCGTGAGAAGGGCGTTGATTGCCGCGCACCACCCGAAGCCTTCCTCGGAATCGTAGGGGAGGCCCATGCGCATGAGCAGCGTGCCGAGATTGGCATAGCCCAGGCCGAGGGTGCGATATCCATGGTTTTTCTCAGCGATCTTTTTCGACGGCATCTGGCCCATCGTGACCGAGATCTCTAGCGTCGCGGTCCATATGCGCGCCGCCTCCGCGAAGCGCTGCGCGTCAAAATTGCCGTCGGTATTAAGCAATTTTACTAGATTAATACTGGCAAGATTACATGCGGTGTCATCGATAAAAACGTATTCTGAACAATTGTGAACTCGCAATCCGTTGGCAACAAAGTGATGCGTATCGGATTCGGTAAGATCAAACACATCGGCATCGCCAAGCGCTTCCAGTGAGGCAAACTCGTCGGTGAAGCCGTCCGCGTAACAGGTCACAGTCGCGTTGAGGCGCTGTAGTGCCGAAGTTTTATGCGAGGCGTGGTGGAAGCCGATCTCGCGTTCGAAGGCAAGGCGCGATGAGCGCGAGATGCGGAGCGAGTGCATTTGTACGACCGCATATTCGGCGAAGCCGCCCTTGCCGTCGGGACATCTGCTTGACAGTTCATTTCGCCGATTGGCGTACAACTTAGACTTAATGCCGAACGAAAGAAGAAGATGCTGAACTTGCTGCAATAGCTCGATCGAACAAGAGTCGAGCGAGACGTACTGCGACTTTGCTCCGTAGTTTGCGACGGTGCCGTCCGCAGTAAAAATGCCGCGGAGCAGGGTGGCCGTCGCGTCGCGATCGAGTGTGTAAACGGCATCGGTCAGCGCCTTTTTCTCACTTCCACGGTCGAGGACGGCATAGCGTGAGAAGAGCTCGACGATGCGGTGATTTCCCGTTGAGATTCGCGAGCCGGTACCCTTGGACGGCATCGTGACCGTCGTCGGGCGGCGGCTGCGGCCATCGTCGGCAAACGTCGCCTTCACCTCATTGATGCCCGAAGCAATATCCTCAAGGATGCCGGCCTCATCTTCATGCATGGTGACGGTCAAGTCGCGTCCGGTTCCATTGCTGGCCGCAGCGACGCAGCCGTCGCCAACGGCCGCGCCGATCCCGAGGGCAATACGCTCGTCCAATGAGACGGAGCCAAAGCCGGACCCGCCCAGCGCGATGCGATCGCCGGAGCGAAGGTTGGCGGCGGCGACATCGCCGCGATTCTCGGTCCAGACCTTGTGATCGGCGGTCAGCTTGAGCGCGTAGCCGGATTTTGTACGCAGGCGATAGACCGGCTTAGTTCCAGTCGGGAAGATGCTCGAGACAAAATGCGGCTTACCATCCGCGCCGATAACGAAGGCGGCCTTCCCTACGAGATCGGCGATGCGAGCCGGTCCATCGGCGGTGGCAACGAGCGTATCGCCGGTGACACACGGATTAGTTGCATTAATTCGTTCGTCATTCGAGCACGTATGCCACTCTTGAATCGTGTCGTCGAACTGCAAGCCGGGATCGGCGCACTGCCAGGCGGCGAGTCCGATTTGCTCCCAAAGGTCGCGGGCTTTGATCACCTTGAGGACGTCGCCGGTGGTGCGTGCCGTCAGTCGCCAATCCTGGTCGCGATCGAGCGCGTCGAAGAAGGCGTTTCCGAGACGCACCGAGTTATTGGAGTTCTGGCCCGAAACGGTAACGTAGGCCTCCGAATCCCAGGCCGTATCGTACTGCTCCACCTCAAGCCGCGTGTATCCCTGGCGCGCATAATCGAGCGCGTTCTGTGCCGCACCCGACGGTATCCCGACGGCAATAGCTTCGCGGATGGCTTCGCGCAGCGAAGCGTTAAGTGATGGATCGAGTCGCGCGTGATCCGGTACGCGCGTGTCGTGCGCCGCCGAAATAATCGCATTGAGGTGCTTCTCGAAAATCCGCGAACCAACGACGAGGTCGGCAACCTTTCGCTCTTCGCGCACCTTCCAGTTGACGAACTCTTCGATGTCGGGATGGTCGGCGTTGAGCACGACCATCTTTGCCGCGCGGCGCGTCGTGCCGCCCGACTTGATCGCGCCGGCGGCACGGTCGAAGACTCTCAGGAACGACATGAGCCCGCTCGAAGTGCCGCCGCCGGTCAGCTTTTCGCCCGCCGCGCGAAGCTTGGAGAAATTCGCGCCGCTTCCGGAGCCGCCCTTAAAGATGCGCGCTTCTCGCATCACGCCGTCGAAAATACCGCCTTCGTTGACGAGATCGTCATCAATTCCAAGGATATAGCACGCCGAAACTTGCGGGCGGGAGTAGGTGTCCGGCGAGGCCTTGGCAACACCGTCGGCTGAATTGACAAAATAATGCCCTTGTGCCGGTCCCGAAATGCCATACGCCCAGTGGAGGCCCGTATTGAAGAACTGTGGTGAGTTGGGAGCGCCGATCTGACGGGCCAACATCGCGCACATTTCATCGTAGTAAATTCGCGCGTCGTTCTCCGAATCGAAATAGCCGTACTTCCAGCCCCAGTAGGTCCAGCAGCCGGCCATCCGGTTGAAGACCTGGCGGGCGTCGCGCTCCGGGCCGAACTGCTCGTCCCGGGTCAGCGCTTCCAGCACCGAATCGTCGGCGATCGAGCGCTGCAGCCACGCCGGCACGTCGTCCTCGACTACCCGAACCGTCGCCGTGGGCACCCCCGCCTTGCGACAGTACTTCTGGGCCAGGACGTCGACCGCGACTTGGGTCCACTCGACGGGGACCATGACGTCCTTGGCTTCGAAGATCACCGAACCGTCGGGATTGACGATCCGGGACGTGCGCGGCTCAAAGGCCACGCCGGCGTACGGGTCTCCGGAGACCGAATACGTGCGCGAAAACTTCATACGAGGGCTCCTCCGCTCTATCGAACACGCGTTCGAAGCCAAAGGCTTCGAGCGTGCCGGATTGGTAACCTATTGTGTCATATCCGAGACTTAACCACAAGATATGGGGGTTGCTTTCTAAATCCTTGTGAGCCGGCCGGCGACTTGCCGGTGGATAGCGGTGGAGAACTCGGCTCGGGGTGGGGCTCGTGTGGAAAGTCCCGAGGATACCGGGGATAAGCGGTGCAAGGCAGGGCAGATGCTCGGTCCCGACCGCTTTGCTCCCCGGCTTCACGACGTATCCCATGAGGAGCTCGAGTTGGCCGGAATTCGCGGCCTGATCGTGGACCTCGACAACACGCTGCTCGGCTTTCGGGCGACCGAGCTCGAGCGCGAGCACCTCGAGTGGGTGGCCCGGGCCCACGAGCGCGGCTTTCGCATCGTGATGCTTTCGAATAACTTTTCGGATCGGGTAAACTCGCTGGCCCGTCAGTTGAACGTGACCTGCATTCCGAACGCCCTCAAGCCGCTGCCGTTCGGCTTTCTACGTGCTAAGCGACGCCTTCAGCTGCGCCGGCACGAGATCGCCGTCGTCGGCGACCAGCTCTTCACCGACGTTCTCGGGGGCAAGCTCTGCGGGCTCTACACGATCCTCACCGAGCCCATCGAGGTCAAGGATTTTGCGGTCACGCGCGTCTTTCGTTTCTTCGAGCGTCTGATGTTGCCCAATCGCCGATGATGAAGCTGGCCCTCATCGGCGACCCGGTCGCGCACAGCGCGAGCCCGCGCCTGCAAGCCGATTTTCTCGAAGAGACCGACATTGACGGAAGCTATAGCGCGATCAGAGTCGCGCGCGGCGACGGGGCGGCGGCGATCGCCCGGCTGCGCGGCGAAGGCTACACCGGCTGCAACGTCACCTATCCGCTGAAAGAAGAAGTGCTGGCCTCGTGCGGCGTTCTTACCGATGAAGGCCGTCGCGCCGAAGCCGTCAACACGCTATTCTTTGGCCCAACGACAATTGGAACCACGACCGATGGAATCGGGGCGCGCACCGCAATCGAAGGTCTGCTCGACGAACCCGTAGCTCTCAAACGAATCGGCATTCTCGGCTACGGTGCAACGGCACGAGCGATCCTCGCCGAGCTGCACGACAACGACGCCTATACGTTTATATGGGGACGCAACGACGAGCGCGTGCACGACGCCTGTCGCCGCTTTGAAGCGACCCCGTGGCCGGCGAACAATCCGCCGGAGATTGTGCTCAGCACGCTGCCGCCGGATGCTGCGTTGCCCGAAGCGCTCGTCAATGCGCTCAGGCGCGCCGATCTGATTATCGACGCCAACTACGGCCCGCGCGCGATGCTCGCTCGCCAAATCGGACGCGAGGTCGTCTGTGGGGATGCGATGCTGGAAGCGCAGGCACGCGCGAGTTTCGATTTTTGGCTAGCGCATCTCGATCGGGTCGCCGGCGCCTAAGCACGGCGCTGGCGGAGAGGGAGGGATTCGAACCCTCGAGAGGCTCAACACCTCTGCTCGCTTTCCAAGCGAGTGCCTTCAACCGCTCGACCACCTCTCCCCAATCGACAGACTTCGGTGGATTGTGCGCGGGCCGAATCGAACCTGCCGCCCGTGTTGCTAACGCTGATCCGGCACGGTCCGACAGAGTGGAATGTGACGCGGCGCTTTCAAGGCCGCACGGACCTACCGCTCTCCGAGCGGGGTCGCGCGCACGCCGTGGCGATCGCCGAGGCGCTTCGCGAGGAAACGATAGACGCGCTCTACTCCAGCGACCTCGCGCGTGCAATGGAGACGGCGAGCGCAATCGCCGAGCCACACGCCATAGCGGTCGTGCCGGATGCGCGACTGCGCGAGTTTGATTTCGGCGCGTGGGAAGGCCTGACGTGGGATGAAATTGTTGCGGCCAATCCGCATCTTGCCGGACGCGGTTCGACGGCGGCAAAGCTTTATGCGCCGCAGGGCGGCGAATCGTTCGAACAAGTTGGTGCTCGTGTCGAGTCGTTCTTCAGCGAGGCACGCGACCGCCATAGCGGTGGGCGCATAGTCGTCGTCACGCACGCCGGCCCCCTGCATGCCGCGCTCTCGCTGCTGGGTCGCGAACATGGAATCCCAAGCGATAACCTGAGCCTGCGCTTCACGCCCGGCGGGATTACTCGCATCGCGTTCGAGCCCGACGGCGCGCGACTCGTCGAGCTCGACTCGCGGCACCACCTCGAGGCGAAGGGCTGACCAGGGCCCGGCATCCCCCCGAAGCGAATCTTTCGGGCATGCACTCGCCGAACGCATCACCCGAACCGGATCGGACCGAGAGCCGCGACGAGCATCGGCTTGGGCGCATGCTCTTCTGGATCGGCTTCGGTGTCGGTCTCGCCGCCTTAGGAACGGTACTTGGGGTCGCTGCAATTCGCTTTGCCTCGGGCGATCGTCGCGAGGATCCAACGACGAATCGCATTCAAGAGCTGATCGACGAAGCGAACTCTCTTCTAAAGGCGCTTGACGAGCAGAGACACAGCGCCTAAACGACCGGCGCCCCTCCAACGCGGCGCGGAGATCGAGCTCGAGTTTACCGACCTTCTCGCTAACGGCCAAGGCGTCGGCCGCACCGAAGGCATGGCGGTCTTCTGTTTTGGGCCACTCCCGCAAGAGCGAGCGCGCGTTCGCGTTTCTGACGTCAAACCGAAGTACGCCGTGGCGCTTCTGCTGCAGATCCTGTTGGAGTCGCCGGAGCGCGCGCAGCCGTTCTGTCCGGTCTTCGGCATCTGCGGCGGCTGCCAGGTGCAGCATCTTGCCTATTCTGCCCAGCTGCGCTGGAAGCGCGACGTGGTGCGCAACGCGCTCGAGCGCATCGGCGGTTTGACCGGCGTCGACGTCGCCGAAACCATCGGCATGAGCGAGCCTCGCGCCTACCGGAACAAAATGTCGCTGGTCGTAAACCATCGGGTGAAGCCGCCGGCGCTAGGTTTTTATCGGCAGCGCTCGCACGACGTCGTTGCAATCGATGCGTGTCCCATTGTGACGCCGCCGCTAGACGCCGCGCTTTCGCGTCTGGCCGCTTTGCGAGACGATGCTACGATCGGCGCCGTTCTCGATGACGCGCGACACATCGTAGCCCGCAGCGCCGCGGCGAGCGGCGATCTCGTGATGACCGTAACGACCGTAAGACCCTCGAATAACACGCAAGCCACCGCACCGATGCTGATGCGCGAGATACCGCGGCTCGCCGGGGTGAGCAACTCGTTCGACCTGACCTCCGAGAACGTGATTCTCGGGCGTCGCCACAAACAGCTGGCCGGCGAGGCGGAAATTGAAGAGACCGTCGGCGGCCTGCGCTATCGCGTTTCGGCTGCGTCGTTCTTTCAAGTCAACGTCGAAATGGTGGGACGCATCTTTGCGTTTCTCGAGCCGTCCCTGTCGCCGGCCGGTCGCGTGGTGGATCTCTACTGCGGCATCGGTACCTTTTCGCTCTTTTTCGCCAAACATGGCTGGAGCGTTTACGGTGTTGAAGAGAATCTGCATGCCTTTGCCGAGGCGAAGGCCAACGCGCAGCGCAACGGCCTTCAGGCACGCTTCGAAGCCGGGCGGGTGGAACGGCTGGTCGACGCACCGGGACTGCGCTCCGCTCTGCACGATGCCGGCGCCGTCTTCCTCGACCCGCCGCGCAAAGGCGCCGACGAGGTAACGCTCGGCGCAATTGCGACCGCTCGGGTGCCGCTTTTGTGGTACCTCTCGTGCGACCCGGCAACGCTGGCACGGGATTCCAAGTACCTCGTGGCCAACGGATACCGCCCTACCACCGTGCAGCCATTTGATATGTTTCCGCAGACCGGCCACGTGGAGACGCTGGTCAGATTCGAGTATTGCCGTGGCGAATGACGCGATCGATATCCGTTACGTCGCGAAATTAGCGCGCCTTGCTTTGACCGACGACGAGATCGAGCGCTTTGGAAAGCAGCTCGGAGATCTGCTCGGCCACGTGAACGCGCTGGCCGATCTGGATATTGCCAGCGTCCCGGCCACGGCTCAGGTCGTCGAGTCGCGCAATGTGACGCGCGACGACGAGTTGCGTCCGTGCCTCGATCGCGAGACCGTGCTCTCCGCCGCGCCGCAGCGCCAAGGTGGATTTTTCCGCGTGCCGCGGATCATCGCGGAGTAAGCGCGTGTCCGAAATTATCGAACGCAGCGCCGCCGGTATCGCCGCACAGGTCAATGCGAAGCAAGCCGGTGCGCTCGAGATCGCCGAAGCAACTCTGGCGCACGTTCGTTCGGTCGAAGGAGAGGTCGGTGCGTATCTCACCGTTCTCGACGATCTCGCGCGCGCGCAAGCGCGCCGCGTCGACGAGCGGATTCGCGCCGGCGAGCACCTTCCGCTGGCCGGCGTGCCGGTCGCAGTTAAAGACAACATGTGTTTGGAAGGCACGCGCACAACCTGCGGCAGCAAGATTCTCGAGAACTGGATCGCGCCGTACACGGCGACCGCCGTCGCGCGCATTCTCGAAGCCGGCGGAATCCCGATCGGCAAGGCAAACTGTGACGAGTTCGCCATGGGCAGTTCGTGTGAGAACTCCGCACTAGGCGTTACGCGCAATCCCTACGACCTCTCACGCGTTCCCGGCGGATCGAGTGGCGGCTCGGCTGCCGCTGTGGCGTCCTATGAAGCGGCCATTGGTTTGGGTAGCGACACGGGCGGTTCCATTCGCGAACCGGGTGCGTTCTGCAACCTCGTCGGATTCAAGCCAACCTACGGTCGCGTCTCGCGCTATGGTCTCATAGCGTTTGCCTCGAGCCTCGATCAAATCGGTCCGCTGACACGCACGGTGGAAGACGCCGCACTTGCCTACGACGCTATGGGCGGTTACGACCCAATGGATTCGACGTCAATTAACAAGCCGCTCGAGCCAACCGCCGGTTCGTGGCGCGACGATCTGCGCGGCCTGCGCGTCGGCATCGTCCGCGAGTTCGATACCAAGACGCTGGGCGCCGACCTCGACACGATCTACCGAAAAGCGTACGCTGATCTGGAGCGCCTTGGAGCCGAGCTCGTCGAGGTTTCGCTTCCGACGGCCGACTACGGCGTGCCGACCTATTATTTAGTCGCGCCGGCGGAGTGCTCGTCAAATCTGGCGCGCTTCGACGGCGTGCGTTATGGTTTGCGCGTCGACGGTGCCGACGTGCGCGCCATGTACGACAGCACGCGCGCGGCCGGCTTCGGCCCCGAGGTCAAGCGCCGCATTCTCATCGGTACGCACGCGCTCTCGAGCGGCTATTACGACGCCTACTACGTCCGCGCGCAGAAAGCGCGAACGTTGATCGCGCGCGACTTCGAGCGCGCCTTCGCGCAGTGCGACGCAATAGCGTGTCCGGCAGCCAGTTGTCCGGCCTTCGTCTTTAACGCCAAGAGCGATCCGTACAGCATGTATTTGATGGATTATTATACGATTCCGATGGCGTTGGCCGGGCTGCCCGCGCTCTCCGTTCCGTGCGGCTGGGCGACGCCCGAAGGCGGAAGCCTTCCGATGCCGTTGGGACTGCAGCTTACCACGCCACTCTTCGCCGAACGGTTGCTCCTCGACGTGGCGCATGCCTACGAAGCGGCGACGGGGCATGCGGCCGCGCATCGTCCGGCGCTGGGCGCGGTGCGCGCATGAACGTCGAATACGAGGCGGTCGTCGGCATCGAATGCCACGTCGAGCTCAAGACTAAGACGAAGATGTTCTGCGGCTGCGCCAACGAGTTCGGCGGCGAGCCGAACACCAAAGTCTGCCCCGTCTGTCTGGGAATGCCGGGCGCCTTGCCGGTACCGAACGCAAAGGCACTCGAGCATACCGTCAACGCTGGGCTCGCCTTCGGCGCCAAGATTCCGTCGTTTTCGAAATTCGACCGGAAGAACTATTTCTATCCGGACATGCCCAAGGATTACCAGATTTCGCAGTACGACATGCCGCTAACGATGGGCGGATCGGTCAAATATTGGCTCGACGACGGAACCATGCGAGAGTGCCGTCTGACGCGAATCCATCTCGAAGAAGACACCGGTAAATCTACGCACGCGGGTTCGGGCGACGGACGGATTGCCGGCAGTTCTTATTCGCTGCTCGACTTCAACCGTGCGGGCGTACCGTTGATGGAGTGCGTTTCGGAGCCCGAACTGCACAGCGCGGCCGATGCGGTCGCGTATTTGGAATCGTTGCGCCGAACGTTGCTCGTTCTGGGCGTCTCCGACGTGAAGATGGAAGAAGGCTCGCTGCGGTGCGATGCCAACGTTTCGATCCGGCCCGTCGGTTCGACCGAGCTCGGCACGAAGACCGAGATCAAGAATATGAACTCGTTCCGTTCGGTCGAGCGCGCGATCGAGAGCGAGATCGAGCGCCAGGTTGCCGCGCTGCGCGCCGGCGAGCGAATCATCCAGGAGACACGCGGCTGGGACGAAGTGCACGGCGTAACTCATCCAATGCGCAGCAAAGAAGAGGCGCACGATTATCGCTACTTCCCCGACCCCGACCTGGTGCCGCTGGAGATCGCCGCTGCCGACGTCGACCGGTTGCGCGCGCAGCTACCCGAACTTCCGTGGCAACGTTTCGAGCGCTACGCGCGCGAGTACGGCCTGGGTTCGCGACAGGCGACGCAGTTAGTCGACAATGTTTCCCTGAGCGGTTATTTCGATCGCGTCGTGGCCATCAGCGGGAACGCGCAGCAGTCCAGCAACTTCGTTCTCGGTGAGCTCTCGCGCTTGGCCAACGAGCACGATGTTGCCGTCGCCGAATCGAAGGTCTCGCCCGAACATTTGGCCGAGCTGATCGCGCTCGTCGACTCCAAGAAAATCAACTCGAAGATCGCTAAAGAGCTGCTCGTTCGCATGTGGGACGGCGCGGGCTCGCCCGTCGCCGTCGTCGACCGTGAAAGCCTTGCGCAGACCAGCGATCCGGCCGCCATCGAAGCGCTGGTCGACGGCGTGCTGACGGCCAATGCGGCCGTCGTCGCCGATTTCCGGGCCGGCAAGACGAACGTCGCCGGATTTCTTGTCGGTCAGGTGATGAAGGCATCGCGCGGGAAAGCCGATCCGGCGCTGGTCAACGAACTGGTACAAAAGAAGCTCTCCGTTTAATCCCTTTCGTGCGATGACGCTTGCAGATTCGCGAACACTCGAGGCGCTCGATTTTGCCGGCGTTCGCGATCGCGTTGTTGGTGCGACGCATACCCAGCGCGGCCATGTTCGGGCACTAGCGCTCGAGCCTTACGCCGATTACGATCTGGTGCGCCGCGAGCAGCGCCGCACCGAAGCGGTGCGATCGCTCGTAGCCGGAGCCGATCTTCAGATCATGCGCGCGGTCGAAACGGCGCCGTTGACCGAGGCGGCGGCGCTCGGGAGAACGCTAGTCGCCCCCGACTTAAGGGCAATCGGCGACGCGCTCGCGGCGGCGGCATCGGCGCACCGCGCGGCCCGCGAGCATGCCGACCTCAGCGACGTCGTTGCCGCCTACACATCGCTGCGCGAGGTAACGCGTGCTATCGTGGATGCGATCGACGAGCGCGGAACCGTCCTGGAGCGCGCATCGCCGGCGCTGGGGCGCATTCGCCGTGGCCTCTCGCAAGCGCAAGCCGACGCGCGCGAGCGCGTGACCTCGATCTTGAACTCGACGAAATATTCCAAGGCGGTTCAGGACCGCATCGTCACCATGCGCAACGACCGGTTCGTGGTGGCGATCAAGGCCGAGTTCAGCGGTGTGCTTCCCGGCATCGTGCACGACACCAGTTCGAGCGGTCAGACGCTGTTCGTCGAGCCTCTAGCCGCGCTTGAGGCGAACAATCGCGTCCGCACGTTGCAAATCGAAGAAGAGCGCGAGATCCAGCGCATCTTAGACGAGCTGTCGCGAGCCGTTGCGCGACACGCCGATCCGATTGAGGCCAACGTCGAGATGCTCGCCGTGCTCGATCTACTGGTCGCAAAAGCCGAGCTGGCACGCCGCAGCGATGCCGTCCCACCAGAGCTCAGCGACGAGCCGGAGATGCGCATCGAGCGCGGGCGCCATCCACTGCTTGAAGACCGCGCCGTGCCGCAATCGCTGGCGGTCGACGAAGCGACGCGATTGCTAGTGATCAGTGGTCCGAATATGGGCGGGAAAACCGTCGCCCTAAAAATGGCCGGCCTCTTTGTGGTGATGACGTACTGTGGCATGCAGTTGCCGGCGGCGGCCGGCACACGAATCGGCCGCTTCGAACGAATTGTCGCCGACATCGGCGACGAGCAATCGGTTACCGCAAATGCTTCAACATTTTCCGCGCACCTGAAGCGGATGCGGGAGATGCTGGACGATGCCGACGCCCGCACGCTGGCCGTCGTCGACGAGATCGGCGGGGGAACCGAGCCCACCGCCGGCGCGGCGCTGGCGATCGCGATGTTAGAGCGGCTGCTGGCATGCGGCGCGCGGGCTATCGTTTCGACGCATTCCGTCGAGCTCAAACTCTTCGCCCACGCCACGCCGGGCGTCGCAAACGCCAGCGTCCGTTTCGACCCTTCGACCTTCGCGCCGACGTTCGAGCTGGACGTCGGAATGCCCGGACAGTCGCTGGCGTTTCCCCTGGCGACGCGGCTCGGCATCGATCCCGCCATCGTCGATCGAGCTGCCGCGTTGCTGGAGAGCCGCGAGCGCGACTACGAGAGCGCGCTGGCCGAGCTTTCTTTGCGCAGCGGCGAGCTGCGCGAAGAGCGCGCTCGGCTGCTCGAGGAACGGCGTGACGCGTCGCGCGAGCTCGAGCGAGTGAGGCGCGAGCGTAGCGATCTCGACGAAGAACGCCGGCGCTTTGGGGCGCGCGCCGAGGAACGGCTGCAGCAAGGACTGCGCGATTTCGTGCGAGATCTGCAGCGGCGCGCCGACGAAGCGGCGGCCGACGCGGTCCAGCGGCGAAAAGTGCGGGTCAGTCACGCGCAGACGGCGCGACTTGCCGAAACCGTCGAGGCCATTCGCCGCGATTTGGGAATTCGGCCCGGCGCCGGAACCGAGGAGCCGGAGAGCAGAACCTACGCACCCGGCGACCACGTACGCGTCCTGACGTTGAATCAAAGTGCGACGGTCGCTGAAGATTGGGGCGAAAGGTTGCTCGTTTCCATCGGTTCAATGAAGCTGGCCGTGGAAAAGAGCGACGTGCGTAGCGAACGAGCTTCGGTTACGCGATCGCGCCGCGGCGCGAGCGCCGAGACGCGTTTGAGTGCGGCGGAACGTGCCACGGTCGCGCTCGACGTCCGGGGTAAGCGTTACGCCGAAGCCGAGCCGGTGGTCGAACGATGGATTGACGATGCGATGCTCGCCGGCAGCTCCGAGCTCCGGCTGATTCACGGAAAGGGAACGGGAATGCTCGGGCGCGGCCTTCAGGAGTATCTGCGCGCGCACCCGGCGGTCAAGAGCCTGCGTTACGGCAACGAAGAAGAAGGTTCGACCGGCGTTACCATGATCGAGCTGCGCGCGTGAGCGCGACAATGTCCGAGCAGTTGCTCGAGGGTTTCGAACACGTTGAGACACCGGCGGACTTTGCGGAGCGACTGCGCTTGGGCCGCCCGTTGCGCGTTAAGCTGGGAATCGATCCAACCAGTCCCGATCTGCACCTCGGGCATATGGTGGTGCTCTACCGCTTGCAGCGGTTCGCCGAAGCCGGGCATCGCGTGACCCTGATCATCGGCGACTTCACCGCCCGCATCGGCGACCCGAGCGGACGCAACGTGACGCGCCCGCAGCTGTCGCCGGAAGAGATCGAATCCAACATGGAGACGTACCGCGTGCAGGCCGGCAAGGTGCTCGACCTGGAGCGCATCGAGGTGCGCTATAACTCGGAGTGGCTCGACAAGCTGAACCTGGCCGATCTCGTAAAACTGCTGGCAAAAACGACGGTCGCCCAGATGCTCGAACGCAACGATTTCAGCGAGCGCTACGGACGCGGTGCCCCGATTTCACTGCACGAGTTTCTCTATCCGGTCGCGCAGGCGTACGACTCGGTGGCAATTGAGGCCGACGTCGAGCTGGGCGGAACCGACCAGCTCTTCAATCTCCTGCTCGGGCGGCACTACCAACGCGAACTCGGGCAACATCCGCAGATCTGCGCGACCGTACCGCTGCTCGTCGGACTTGACGGACACAAGAAGATGAGTAAGTCCCTCGACAATTACGTGGGTATTGACGAGCCGGCGGGCACGCAGTTCGGAAAGCTGATGAGCATACCCGACGAGTTGATCGGCTCGTATTCGCGGCTGGCAGCATTTCGCTCGCGGCCGCAATCCGAGGCACTGGCAGCGGCGCTTGCATCGGGCTCGGCCAATCCAATGGAGGAGAAGAAACAGCTCGCCGTCGACGTCGTTGCCCGGTACCACGGTGCAGACGCAGCAGCGGCCGCGCGCGACTTTTTCGAGCGTACCGTGCAGCGCAAGGAAATTCCGACCGGTGATATCCCGGAAATTGACTTGGGTGAGTGTACGCGCGTCACCGAGCTGCTGGTCAAGGCAGGGTTTGCCGAGAGCCGGCGCGCGGCCGAACGGCTGATCTCAGGTAACGCCGTCAAGATCGACGGCGAGGTCGTGCGCGATGCGAATGCCCAGTGGGCGGCCGGCACCGCGGCCGTGTTATCGGTCGGCTCGCGCCGTTTCGTGCGCGTGCGCGCTTAGGCGCATCGCTTTATAATCGCGCCACCAACTCACGAAGATCCTCCGCGGTAAAAGCGTACGTCGTCTTGCAATATTCGCACGTCGCTTCGGTAAGTTCTCGTTCCGAGGCGAGCTGCAGCAGCTCCTCGACCCCCATTGCCAGCAAAACCGACTCGACTCGTCTGCGCGAGCACAGGCAGGCGAAGCGGATGTCGAAAACTTGCTGCGCGCGCAGTTCCCAGTTACCGGCCAGCTCGCGCAACAGCGCTTCAGCGTCGGGGCGATGCGAGATAAGCTGCGTTACCGGCGGCATTTGGGCGGCGCGTCTTTCCAGTTCCGCCAGATGGCGTTCGTCGGCGCCCGGAAGGGCGCGCGCAATAATACCGCCGGCTGCAAGGACGCCGTTGGGATTGGCCAGCACGCCCAGTGCAACGACCGACGGAATCTGTTCGGATTGCGCTAGGTACACGGCAATGTCGTCGGCGATCTCTCCGGAGCGCAGGGGCACGACCCCGACGTAAGGCTTTGCCACGTCACTCGAACGAGTGACTTGAAGCGAACCCGAGCCGATGGCGCCGGCGACGTCGAATTTGCCGCGTGAGTCGATCGGAAGGTCGACGCGCGGATAGCGGGTATAACCGCGGGCCGCGGCGGTGCGTTCGTCGAGAAGCCACGAGTCGGCGGCCAACGTCGCCAGCGGGCCGTTTCCGGCGATCTGCAGCGAGATTCGTTCGTTTCCTTTGAGTCCGGCACCAAAGAGTGCTGCGCCCGTAGCCAATCGCCCCACCGCCGCAGTGGCGGTCGGCCAAAGGTCGTGGCGGTTGCGAATCTCGCTGACCAGATCGGTCGTAATCGCGGCGGCGAGCGCAACGCCGGCTTCGGGAGCCGTCGCGGCGACGAGCTTGTCGGGCATGAATCCGCGTCTGGTGCGGAGGCCGGCGCTTTTCCTTCCAAGAAGGCAGCAACGATGCGCGTGCTGGTCGTCAACGGGCCCAACCTCAATCTGCTGGGCGAGCGCGAGCCCGAGATCTACGGAACTCAAACGCTTGCGCAGTTAGACCAGTCCGTCGTTCACGGCGCCAAAGGCATGGGCATCGACGTTTCGTGCGAGCAGTATAACTCCGAAGGCGCCATCGTCGACGCATTGCACGCGGCACGAAAGACGCGCGACGGCGTCGTCATTAATCCCGGAGCGTACGCCCATTACTCGTATGCCATCGCCGATGCGATTAGAGCAATCGGGATTCCGGTGGTGGAAGTCCACATTTCGAACGTTGCGGCGCGCGAGGCATTTCGCCGGTCGAGCGTGACGGCGGCCGCTTGCCGCGGCGTCATCAGCGGGCTGGGCGCGTCAGGGTATCTGCTGGCGCTCCGCGCCTTGGCGGAAATCCTGACAAAGTGAGCGAACTCAACTCGCCCACCGTTGCCGGACGAGGAGATGCGACGTGACGAAAGCCGATGTGATAGATGCCGTCGCCGCCGAAGCGGAGCTATCGCGGCGCCGCGCAGGAGAGATCATCGATCTGATTCTCAACGAGATCAAGATGGCGCTGCAGAAGGGCGACCGCGTCGCGCTCAATCCTTTCGGGAGTTTCGTCGTTCGAGCGCGGCAAGCGCGTGAGGGACGGAATCCAAAAACCGGCGAAACGATCAAAATCGCGGCGCGCAAGGTGCCGGCCTTTGTCGCGGGCAAGTCGCTCAAAGATGCCGTGGGCGGCACGCGCACGCGCACGAGGAAGACAAAAAGAAACGGGCTGTAGCGAAGCTTGGTTATCGCGCTAGTCTGGGGGACTAGAGATCGCTGGTTCGAATCCAGTCAGCCCGACCATCTCCCGTGAATACGATAAGCATCGACGCCATTGAAGCGGCGCGGCGAAGAATTGCCGGGCCCGTCGTCCGCACGCCGCTGCTAAAGCTGGAAGGCGTCGCGCCAGACCGCGAAATCTACCTGAAGCTCGAGAACCTCCAGCCGATCAACTCATTCAAGCTGCGCGGCGCTTTGAACGCGGTGGCGATGCTGCTGCCGGAACAGCGCGCGTACGGCGTGTGGACGGCCAGCGCCGGAAATGCCGGTCAAGGTCTTGCGTACGCAGCCCGGATGATCGGCGTGCCGTGCAGAGTCGTCGCGCCGGAAACGGCCCCGGAAACGAAAATCGCGCGAATGCGCGCCCTTGGTGCGGAAGTATTGAAAGTGCCATTCGATTCGTGGTGGGAAGCGATGGATCGCCGCGCTTTTCCCGGTGTCGAGGGCACTTTCGTGCATCCCTTCGATAACGACGATTTTATCGCCGGCAATGCGACCATCGGCTTGGAAATCGTGGAAGATCTACCGCAAGTGCAAACGGTGATCGCACCGATCGGCGGCGGTGGATTACTGACCGGCGTCGCGTCGGGCGTCCGCGCGCTCAAACCGAACGCCGGAATTTACAGCGCCGAGCCGGAAACCGCGGCACCGCTCGCATTTTCGCTCGAGCAGGGAAAAGCGTCGGGCTTTCCGCGCTGGAAGGCCTCGTTCGTCGACGGCGCCGGCGGGAAAAGCCTCTTCCCGCAGATGTGGGAGCGCCTGCGGCCGCTCGTCGACGGCGCGCTCGTCGTAACCCTCGAGGAAACGAGCCGCGCTATGCGCCTGCTTGCCGAGAAGACGCGCGTAATCGCGGAAGGCGCGGGCGCGCTCGCCGTCGCGGCGGCGCTTTGGAAACTCAGGAAAGAAGACGCGAAGGGACCGATCGTCGCCGTCGTTTCCGGGGGAAATATCGACCTAGCTACGTTCTGCGAGGTAACGGCATAGATGAAGATCGGAACGCTGGAAATGAAGATCGCGCGCGTCGAAGGATTCCAGGTGCGCGTCAGCACCTCGGACGGCCGCGACATCCGTTCCGACCGCGAAGGCATGCCGCCGTGGCCGTACGAGAAGGGTGCCCGCGACCGCTGGTCGGTCGCTCGCTGGAAGCAGGAGCGTTTCGTTAGCCTTTATCCCGGATTCGGCGTCGACGTACTCGACGGCGACGGCGAGCTCGTCGAGTACGGTCAGACGTTGCTGGAAACGGTCCGCGAAAGTTACGACTAAAGTTAACTTTTATTATCGCTACGCTCATAGCTAATAGAGGAAACAACGCCCGCCCGCGGCCAAAGAACGGCGCGGAGAAAGGGAGCGGAGCACTATGAGAACCCGAGCGGTATCCTATTGCGTTTTTGCCCTATCGGCTTGTCTCGCGCTGAGTGCTTGCGGCGGAAGCAGCAACTCGCTTCCCGGACCCGGAAGCACGAGCAGCAGCGGCCCGTCGCGCCATAAAGCGGGAACGCCAATTCAACACATCGTTCTATTAATTCAGGAGAACCGCACCTTCAACAACGTTTTCGCGCAGTTCCCCGGCGCGACCGGAACGACGACCGGCCTCGAGCGCGTCAAGAAAGGCGGCAAGTGGAAGCAGCAAACGATCGCGCTATCCCAAGTGCCGCTGGAAGATAATAAGAACCTCAACCATTTGTACGTTTCCTATCTCACCGCCTACGACGGCGGTAAGATGGACGCGTTCAACCAAATCATCTTCCAAGTAACCGGAAAGCCCGAAAAAGCGCTGCCCTATCAATATGTGAGGCAGAGCGACGTTCAACCGTACTGGGATATGGCTACGCAATACGGGCTCGCCAACGCGATGTTTTCTACGCAAGGCAGTGGGAGTTTTACCGCCCACCAAGATTTGATTCGCGGAGGAACCTCGATCGGCAGCGACGTCAGCCTCATCGACGATCCGACCGCCAACGCGGCGTGGGGTTGCGACTCGCCGGCCGGAACGAAAACCAGCCTCATTACTACCGGTCTCAAATTCGAGAAAGCCGTCGGCCCGTTCCCATGTACCGACCGCTTCCCGTACAGCTCGTATAGCTACACGACGCTCGCCGACCTCTTCGATTCGGCCGGCGTTACCTGGAAGTACTACGTCCCAGCGTTTAAACGCAACACCTCGAGCGCGCTATGGAATGCGTTCGACGTGATTGCGAGCGTGCGCAACGGCAGCGAGTGGGGAACCAACGTCAACTGGCCGGAGACAAACATCTTCAGCGATCTCACCAGCGGAAAGCTGGCGCAGATGTCGTGGGTGATTCCCGACTCCTACAACTCCGACCACCCCGGTTACCCGTCGGATACGGGTCCCTCGTGGGTGACCAGCGTCGTCAACGCGGTCGGCCAGAGCTCGTATTGGAACTCAACGGCGATTATCGTCGTTTGGGATGATTGGGGGGGCTTCTACGATTCGGTCGCACCGCCCGGCCAGGATAATCAGGGTGGGCCGGGATTCCGCGTACCCATGATCGTTATCTCTCCCTACGTTCCGGCGAACGAGATCTCGCAAACGACTTATGGCTTCGGTAGCATCATCAAATATATTGAAGATACGTTCAAGCTCAGCTGCATCGGTACGACGGATTGCTCCTCCACCAGTATCGTCGATATGTTCAACTATAACCAAAGCAAGCGGAAGTTTAAGGCCTTTAACTCGAAGTACTCGCGCACTTATTTCCTACACCACAAACCGTCGGGGATGCCCGTCGACACGGAGTAAAATCACGTGAAGGCACGCATTGCGAGCCTTATTTTTTCGGCACTTACGCTTACGGCCGGCATCGTCGCCTGCCGTGGCGGCGTGTCGCAAGCGATTCCGCCGAGCTTCCCCGCCAACGCGGCAAACGCTAACCTAAGAGTAAACCACGACTCCACCCCGTCGAAGTCGACGATAAAGCACGTCGTGATCGTGATTCAAGAGAATCGCAGCTTCGACAATTTCTTCGCGACCTTTCCCGGCGCCGACGGAACGACGACCGGCAAAGCCAAGACGATGCCCTCGGCTGTCGCCGATGCGTGTAGGTCCGACGGAATGCCGGTAATCACCAAGCCCACCAGCGTGCCGCTCACCAAAGTCTCGCTGCTCGGCAAAGGATTTCCCGGCAACTTCGGAATGGACCAAGATCTCGACCACATCCACACCGGCTATCTTTTGATGATGGACCACAACAAGATGGATGGCTGGGACGTCACGAAGTTCGGCGCGAACGGCGAAGGCACTCCGACCTGCACGTATTCTTACCAATACGTCGACCCCAACGAAATCAAGCCGTACTGGGATATGGCGACGCAGTACGTGCTGGCCGACCACACCTTCCAAACGCAGGGCAGCGGAAGCTTCACCGGCCATCAAGATCTCATCGCCGCCGGCACGAAGATCTCCGCGAGCGAAGCGCTTATCGACAATCCGTCGTACTTCCCGTGGGGCTGCGACGCCAATGACAGCGTCGTCACCGCCGTCATCAAAAAGGGAAGCCAGAAAGTCTATCCATTCGGCGGCCCGTTCCCGTGTTTGGAATACGACACGATGCGCGATCTGCTCGACGCCAAGGGCGTTTCGTGGAAGTTCTACGCCATGCCGGTGCAGAAAGAGAGCGGCTGCGAGCATGGCGACACCGCCGGCATTTGGAGCGCTTTCGATGCCATCAAAGCGGTACGCTATAGCGACGAGTGGCACACCAACGTGACGCGCACCAATAAAGCGATATTCAGCGACATTGACGCCGGCAAGTTACCGGCAGTTTCCTGGATTACGCCCGACGGCGTCGAATCTGACCATCCCATGGAACGCAAACATCCACCGTGCCAACCCGGTAAGGGGCCGCTTGCCGATTCCGGACCCGAATGGGTGGCATCGATCGTCAACGCGGTCGGCCAAAGCAAGTATTGGAACTCTACTGCCGTCGTCGTCGTGTGGGACGATTGGGGCGGATTCTTCGATCACGTCGCGCCGCCGCTGCCGCGCACGTGGACGGGTGGACCGGGATTCCGCGTTCCGATGATCATCGTTTCGTCGCGCGTCAAAGCGCATGTCGAACATACCACCTATAAGTTCGGCAGCATCCTGCGCTTCATCGAGGAAAACTGGGGCCTCGGTTCGCTCGGCCAGGACGACGCGCACTCCAACAGCATTGGCAACGCCTTCAATCTAAATATGCCGCCGCGCAGATTCCACACCATCGGCTCGAAGCTCCCGAAATCATACTTTCTCAAACAGCCGCCGTCGTACGTGGCACCGGATAGCGAATGAAACGCGTTACGACTCTCACGCTAACGTTAGCAATTACGGCAACCACCGCGGGCTGCGCGGTGCACTCGACCTCTGCTATCCCCACACAGGCCGACACGACGCTGCAAGACCTCGGGAAAACCGGCGCGGGAAAGATCGACCACATCATATGGATCGTGCAGGAAAACCGCAGCTTCGACAATCTTTTCTACGGCTTCCCCGGCGCCGACACCGCGACCACGGGAAAAAACTCCAACGGTAAAACGATCGTCTTGAGGCCGATCAGCCTGAAGCGCCAATACACGATCGCCCACTCCGCCCAAGCAATGTTTGCTGCATGCAACGGCGTTGGCTCGGAACCAGGCAAGAAGTGCCGCATGAACGGCTTTAATAAAGAGGGTGTCGGCTACGGCGGTCCGCCCAACCCAGCATACGTCTATGCATTGCATTCAGACACGCGCCCCTATTTCGAAATGGCGCATCAATACGTGCTCGCCGACCGGATGTTTCAATCGCAGATCGACGAAAGTTTTGTCGCGCATCAATACATCATTGCCGGTCAGGCGCAGGCCAGTGTGAACGTTCCGACCGGCCAGTGGGGCTGTGAGGGCGCCTCCGGCGATCTCGTCTATACGATCACCGCGGGCCGTAACCCGGCGGGTCCGCAGCAGCAGCCCTGTTTCGACTCTCGGACGCTCGGTGACGAGCTCGACAATGCCGGCAAAAGCTGGCGTTTCTATACGAGCCGTTTCGCTTCGAAGAGTAGCGATGGCGGAAGTTTATGGTCGAGTTATCAAGCCATCTATCATGTCTACAACGGGCCCGACTGGCGTTACGTCGTCGCGCCGCAGAAGTTCATTCTCACGCACATCAAAAACGGTTATCTTCCGGCCTTCGCCTGGGTGACGCCTACGTGCGAAGAGTCCGATCATCCCGGCTGCGGGGGCGGCTTCGGGCCCTCGTGGGTTGCCTCGGTCGTCAACGCCGTCGGGGAGAGCAAGTTCTGGAAGACCACCGCCATTTTCGTGCAATGGGACGATTGGGGCGGTCTCTACGATCACGTGCCGCCGCCGTATAAGGACTACGACGGTTTGGGCTTCCGCGTGCCGCTGATCGTGATCTCGCCCTACGCCAAAAAAGGCTACGTATCGCACGTGCAATATGAAACGGCCAGCGTTTTGCGCTTCGCCGAGAATCTCTGGGGCCTTCACCACATGGCCGCGGCCGACACTCGAGCCGTCTCGCCGGCCGACGACTGTTTCGACTTCAGTCAGCCCCCGCGCAAGTTCGTGCACATTCGGGCACCCAAGGGGCCGGAATTCTTTATGAATCGGCCAAATGACCTTCGTCCCCCAGACGACGAGTAAATCGCAGAAGTGAGGTAACGCGGCATGAACCATTGGTTTCGCACGCTGCTGGCCTCGGGGCTAGCGGCCTCGATGCTCGGCGGGTGCGGCGGCGGCGGGTCGTACGTTCAAAGCGAGACGCCCCTCCAGCATCTGTCTAAGACCGGCGCCGGAAAGATCCAGCACATCGTCTTTATCGTTCAAGAGAATCGCAGCTTCAACAATCTTTTCATGGGTTATCCGGGCGCCAAAACTGCCGACAAAGGCCGAATCTCGACCGGCCAAGTCGTCAAGCTTCAACCGGTTAGCCTCGCCTTTCAATACGTCATCGATCATTCGGCGTATGCGATGTTTGCGGCGTGCCACGCGCCGTCGAGCGACATGCCCGGTACGCACTGCCAAATGGACGGCTTCGATAAGGAACAAAGCTTCGGCGGTCCGCAGGGCGTCCAGTATCCCGAATATGTTTATGCTCCGCGTAAAGATACCCAACCGTATTGGGACATGGCGCACCAATGGGTGCTCGGCGATCACATGTTCCAATCGCATCTCGACGAAAGCTTCGTTTCGCACCAATATATCATCGCCGCGCAGGCATCTGCAGCCGTCGACCTCCCCGAGGGTTTGTGGGGTTGTCCCGGCGGCAAGAGCGACGAAGTTCCGGTGATCGATCAGCAGCGCCAGTTCAGCGGTTACGAAACGCCCTGCTGGGATTACACGACGCTCGGCGACGAACTCGATAATGCGAGCCTAACGTGGAAGTTTTACACCAGCAAGTACGGCAGTTCGTCGAGCGGCGACGGCAGCTGGTGGTCCAGCTATCAGGCCGTCAATCATATTTACAACGGCCCCGACTGGAAGAAAGATATCATCACGCCGCAGAAGCAGTTCCTCAAAGACGTTCCCGCGGGCAAGCTCGACAACTTCACCTGGATTACGCCGGTCTGCAACGACTCCGACCACGTCAACTGTGGCGGCGGCTACGGTCCGTCGTGGGTTGCGGCGATCGTCAACGCGGTTGGCGAAAGCAAGTTCTGGGACTCGACCGCAATCTTCGTGATGTGGGACGATTGGGGCGGCCTGTACGATCCGGTCAAACCGCCGTTTGAAGATTACGACGGTCTCGGCTTCCGCGTACCGCTGATCGTCATCTCGCCCTACGCGAAGCAGAACTACGTATCGCACGTGCAGTACGAAACCGCTAGCGTGTTGCGCTTCGCGGAAGACCTGTGGGGCCTCCCACAGATGGCCGCCGCCGACAAGCGCGCCAACTCCCCGGCTGCCGACTGCTTCGATTTCAACCAGGCGCCTCGCAAGTTCAAGAAGATCAAGGCACCTAAATATCGGGAGTTCTTCATGCAGCAGCCGATGGATTATCGCGCACCGGATTACCAGTGAGTACGAAGTCGCGTTTCGCCGCGCTCACGGCGATCGCGCTGCTCGCCGGTTGCTCCTCCGGCGCGCGCAGCGCGTTGCCTCCCTCGATGGAGAGCGGCGCGGCCTTGCGCGCGCTCTCCGGCAGCGGCGCCGGCAAGATCGAGCACATCGTCTTCATCGTACAAGAGAACCGCAGCTTCGATAATCTATTCCAAGGGTATCCCGGCGCGAACACCGTCTCCCAGGGAACAATTTCCACCGGGAAAACGGTGCAGCTGCAACCGGTCGGATTAGCCAATCAATACGACATCGACCACTCCGCCCATGCGATGTTCCTTGCCTGCGATGGCACCGGCAGCCTGCCGGGAACGAACTGCAAAAACGACGCCTTCGATAAAGAGCAGGCATACTTTAAGCCGCGGCACGTCAAATACCCGCAATACGTTTACGCCCCGCAGCGCGAAACCAAGCCGCTATTCGACATGGCCCACGAATGGGTGCTCGCCGATAACACGTTTGCGTCGCAGCTTGACGAGAGTTTCGTCGCGCACCAATATATCATCGCCGCACAGGCCGATTCGTCGGTGAACCTGCCCAGCGGCGCGTGGGGCTGCCAAGGTGGACGGATGGATCAGATTCAAACCATCACGCAACAGCGGCAAATGGGCCCGCAAGAACAAGCCTGCTTCGACTATCAAACGCTGGGCGACGATCTCGACGCGGCTCAACACACGTGGCGCTTTTACACGAGTAAATATCAGAGCCCGTCAAGCGGCGGCGGCGGCCTGTGGTCGAGCTTCTCGGCGGTCAAGCACATCTACGAGGGCCCCGATTGGAAGTTCGTCATTACGCCGCAGAAGAAGTTTCTGACCGACCTCCCCAAGGGCCAACTGGCCGACTTCACCTGGATCACGCCGATTTGTGCGAACTCCGATCACGTCAGCTGCGGTGGCGGCTACGGCCCGTCGTGGGTCGCGACGCTCGTCAACCAAATCGGTGAGAGCAAGTTCTGGAATAACACCGCGATCTTCGTCATCTGGGACGATTGGGGTGGCCTCTACGACCACGTGCCGCCGCCCTTTGCCGATTACGACGGCCTGGGCTTCCGCGTCCCGCTGCTAGTTATCTCACCCTACGCGAAGCAAGATTATGTTTCGCACACGCAATACGAAACGGCCAGCGTGCTGCGCTTCGCGGAAAATCTGTGGGGCTTACCGCAACTCGGCGCCGCCGACACGCGCGCGACGGCACCGGCAGACTGCTTTGACTTCAATCAGTCGCCGCGTAAGTTCGTTAAAATCAAATCCCCGAAAGGCCGCGGCTTCTTCCTAAGCCAAGGCCCCGACCTCAGAATTCCCGACTCCCAATAGCCGCTTATTCGCTGTCTACGGGCTCGTATGACGGCTTCTGATGCTCGAAATAATGGCGGTCCAACGACGACGGAATCGGAATGAACGAGCGCGGCAATTGCCTGAAGTTGAACGAATCGCCGATCGTGTGCGCGCGCACGTCCGTCGTATTCAGGCTCCCGAGGTTGAAGACGTTCTCGATAAACTTGATGATGCTGCCGAACTCGTACTGAGTGTGCGAGATGTAGCCCGGCTTGCTGGGCGACGACATCCGCGCGTACGGGGAAACGATCAGCATCGGAACGCGGAAACCTAGGCCGCCCCACTTATCAAAGAACGGCGGTTTTTTATGATCGTAAAAGCCGCCCCAATCGTCCCACACGACGATAATCGCGCACGAGTCCCAGTATTGGCTCTGCCCCACCGCATTAACGACGCTGGCCACCCACTCCGGCCCCAAATCGCGCGCCGACCCGGGATGATCTGAGTTGACGTTGTCGGGAATCAACCACGAAACGCCTGACAACGTGCCGGCGTCCAGATCGGTGAAGATGGCGTTCGGGTTGCGCTTGACGTTCGTATTCCACTCCGGTCCGTAACGGACCGAGGCAATCATGTCGAAGGCGTTCCACAGGCCGCCCGATCCGCCGCCGGCAACCGGCGGGGAGTAGTACTTCCACGAAATGCCGGCATTATCGAGCAGATCGCGCAGCGTCAAATAGGTATTGGTCGGATAACCGGGGAGCTGATTGGTGCACGGAAACGGCCCGAGATGATATTTGTAGAGGAGCAATTTTCCACTGGCCTGCAGATACGACGTCGTCGTTCCGGGTTTTGCATCGCAACCCCAAGGCTCTTTCGAAGGATAGTCAACCAGACTATCGGTCATCGCCGGATCGTACGTCGTACCGCCTCGAATCAAATCCTGATGTGCGGTGAAGCTGCCGCTCCCTTGCGTCTGGAACATCTCGTCGCCGAGCACATAGTTCTGGGCGATGAACCAATACGGAATGATGTCGTTCGGATCCACATACTGATATGGCAGCGGGCCGACTTTGCTGCCGCACTTTCCACCGCCCTCCAGACCGAACCCGTCCATCGCTCCGCCGTCGTAGTCTTTCTTGAAGCCCTTCCAACGGTGACCGAAGTCACATTCCTCGACCAACGGCACTTTCTTCAGCTGAACGATTTGATCGCCGGATGTCGTGGTGGCACCCGGCGGCTTCATCTTGCCTTCTGTGGCCCCGTCGGCACCCGGGAACGTTGCAAAAAAATCGTCTAAACTGCGATTCTCCTGCACCATCACGATGACGTGCGTAATGTAACCGGAACCGCTGCTGTGCCTTAAAACTGAAAGGTCTTGCGGCATAAGACCAAGCGAACTTCCACTTGTCGGTCCGCCCGAGCCGAAGCCCGAGCAAGCGGCCAGTCCTAAAGCAATCAGCGCGGCACCCGCGGCGCGGGCAATAATATGCTGAGGCGTCGTATACACACACTCTCTCCGAGGCAGGGTTCGCTCGGGCTTCGACGGTCCAGCGCGTCGCCCCCGCTCAGGGTTCTGCGAGCGTTGACTCGGTTTCGGACGGGGTTAAAAGCGGCCGATCGTAAACCGATCCGCCCGGGTTCGTTAATGTGTTCAAACGCAATCACCGCGCCGCGCTCGACGTCACAAACGGCGTGCCATTGTCCACGAGCGGAGCCATCGCGCAACCGATTACTTTTGCGGAGCGTGGCTGCTGGAGGAGCGGCCATCGGACGGTTGGAAGCCCTCGAGTTGCACTCACGCTTCTGGAGGCCTTGATGTTTTGGCGAATCGCGGTTATGCGCTTGGGCTTCAGCATAGGCGCGGCTACCGCGCTGCTCGCCGGCTGTGGCGCGCCGCTGCCGGCATCGCTGCCGCAAGACATGATCTCACGAATCGCCGCGGCGACAGTGCACCGCGATCGCACTCCGTCTTGGATGGCACCACGCGTCAAGGCGCAACATCTTCTCTACGTCACCAATGCCGGAACCGGCTCCGTCTCCGTATATTCGTATCCGGCCGGCAAGCCGTCGGGGAAACTCACCGGCTTCATAAAGCCCATGGGCGACTGCGTCGACCAAGCCGGCCATGTCTGGATCGTAGATTGGGATGCTTTATCGATCGTCGAGTTCGCGCACGGCGGAACAAAGAGACTTGCGACGCTGAAGAATACCCAGGCGAGGAATCTCTTAGGCTGCTCGGTCGATCCAACCACCGGAGATCTAGCCGTTACGGAGGTGGGCCCCGCGAGTGGCGGCGCCATTTGGATTTACGCCAATGCGAAGGGCACGCCGAAGAAATACGCACCCGGTTTTCTGACCGCGCCGTATTTCGTGGCGTATGACGGCGCCGGCAATCTCTTTGCCGATGGCCTCGACAACACCAATGCCTTCGCTTTCGGTGAACTCCCGAGCGGAAGCAGCAGCTTCAAGAGCATCACTTTAAATCAGAACGTGACGTTCCCGGGCGGAATCCAGTGGGACGGAACGAACGTCGCGATCGGCGATCAGTTCTATCAGAACCACCATCAGTCGGCGATTTACCAAGTGACGGTTTCCGGTTCGACGGGCAGCATTGTCGGCACGACGCCGCTCAACAGTACCTGCGACGTCCTGCAGTTTGGGCTGTCGGGAAGTTCCGTAATCGCGCCCGACGACTGCCTCAACAACGCCGGCTTTTATGGCTACCCAGCCGGAGGCACACCTACCAACACTCTCATCGGATTTCAGTATCCCGTTGGAGCGGTCGTCAGCACCGCCCCTCACCATTAGGCCTTCAAACCACGGTACATCACGGCGAAACGACCGTCGTGCAAGAGACAGGCGATGAGGGAAGCACAAGTATCCCCTGGCGAAGTGTCGCGACGATGGCGGCATTCAAGAGCGGCTACGCGGCAGTGACGTTACTGCTGACCGCACTGGCGGTTAGCCCCGCATTGGGCCAGGAATCGTCGGTGGTTGGCGAGCGATGCGACCGAGCTTGGCTTGCATCGGACTGGTCAACCGTCACGACCGATTGTTCCAGTGTTGCTGAAGAAGACGACACGACCGCCGCGTGGCACGCTCAAGAGTTTGTGGCGGCAGCGACCCCGGCTTCGGTCGACTCGCAACAGTTAACCGACCTGGTAGGGCCGAACTACCTGGTTGCCGGTGAGGCGTGGACGCGCGTCGCCGTTGGTTACGGTCACCTTAATCAAGAGGATTCGTATGGAAAGGCTCGCACCAACGCGCTCTCGGATCTTTCGCAAGCGCGGCACTTCGGGTCGTCCGAAACAGCACGAAAAGCCGCAGCAATCGCCGATCTTATTTCGAGCGAAAGCTTTCTGACCGACGCTCCAAATTCGCCGTTACTCGCGCATCGGTGAACGACGTGGCTCTTAGCTGGATTCTCTCAATCGCCATTTCGGCGGCAAGCACGAGTCCAGCGTCCTTTTCGCAAGAACTTTTGCACGCCCATAACGCGTACCGGTCGGCAGTTGGCGTCGCGCCGCTATCGTGGTCCAATGATCTGGCTGCTGCAGCTCGAGCTTGGGCGAGCTCATTGAGTTCCGAGCTCGATTTCCAACACGATCCGAACGCACGAAATCAGGGCGAGAATCTTTGGATGGGGACGGCCGGCGCCTTTTCGCTGACGCAAATGGTCGACACGTGGGGTCAAGAAGAGCAGAACTTTCGTATTGGCACGTTTCCCGACGTGAGCACGACCGGGAACTGGTTTGATGTCGGCCACTACTCACAGATGGTGTGGCGGAATACCAAACGGGTAGGGTGCGCCGGGGTCAGCGGTTCCGATGGCAACTACCGCCTGGTTTGCCGCTACAGCCCACCCGGAAACGTCATCGGCCAGCGAGCATTTTAGGCGTAACCGTAGGCAGCGCACTTGGGGTTGCCGATGGCGCTCCCGAGCCTGTCGGCGTAGTCGTTGGCGTTGGCACCGGCGAAGCGCTCGGCATGGGTTTTACGCGGATTCCCTCGTGCAGTTCGTTACGGCTCTCGGCAGCATAGTGCGTATTCGGAAAACTCGTCTTCACGTACACAAAAAGCTTTACGGCACGATCGCGCGAGAGCTGGCCGGGAAGTTCTTCGTACAGGTGCGCCATCGCGAAGCCGGTAGACGCCAGCCACGGGTCTTTTGGGTAGAGCCGCGACCATTCTTCGAATGCATCTTCGGTTAAGACAAGCAAATGAATCGTTTCGTCCGCGCGCAGTTGGTGAGTTTCGTAGCGTTTCTTGAGCTGCATCGTTTCGTAGCGCACGCGCAGGGCGCTCATCTTGAGCTTACCGAAGTATTGATCGGCCGGTGCCGCGGTCGCGGCAACTTGCGTCGCGACGGCAATCCACGCCAAAGATCTAAGCGTCATCCTTCGGGTCGTTGTTCCCAGACTCTAGGGCGGCAAACCGCCTCTTAACGGACTCTAAGGGAGCGCCGGCGCGGCCGAGGGCGAATAGGTTGCCTCGGTGCGCCTAGTTCATCTCGTAACGCTACCGTCATTGATCGCTCTCGTCGGGGCTTCTTCGTCTCGCCCGTTTGGAATCGCAGCGGGTCCGGACGGGGCGTTATGGTTTACGGACGTTTCCGGGAGCATCGGCCGCATCACAACGACAGGGACGATCGAAAAATACCCACTGCCCGATGGAAGTCTACCGCTTGGAATCACGCGCGGCCCCGACGGTGCCCTCTGGTTCACGCAAAGCGGAAAAGCCACTATCGGACGAATCTCTCCTCGCGCAAAGATCGACGCCTTCAAGTCCCCGGTAGCGCATCCGTCCGATATTACTACCGCCCGAGACGGTACGCTGTGGATCACCGGAGACCAGCGCGATGACGCCATCGGAACCTTGACCATCCGTGGCGCCGGGACACTCGTGGCGAGGATAGCAGCCCCGAGCTGGCCGCGACAAATCGTCGCCGGCCCTGATGGAGCGCTTTGGTTCACCGAGTTTGCCGGAAACAAGATCGGTCGTGTCACGACGGGCGGGAAGCTTATCGAATATGCGATCCCGACGCGCGCCAGTGCTCCGATCGGCATAGCCAATGGCCCCGATGGCGCGCTTTGGTTTGCCAACTATTACGGTGCGAGCATCGGACGAGTCACCACCCACGGTAAATTCACGTCAATCGCTCGCGGGCTCACTTCAGATAGCGCTCCCTGTGGGATCACAACTGGCCCGGATCGCGCCGTGTGGTTCACCGACGCGCTCGCAAATCGAATTGGCCGCGTCACCAGCGGCGGAACGATCGTTGAGTACCCGATTCCAACACACGACAGCCGGCCCGCGTCCATTACCACGGGCCCCGACGGTGCCTTGTGGTTTACGGAGTGGAAGAGCGCGAAGATCGGCCGCATCACCACCGCCGGAAAAATCACGGAGTACGCTATCCGGTAATGATTATGTTGAACCGAGTGATCCTCGCGCTGGTAATCTTGGCACCGCTGCCGATTGCGGCCGCGCCGGCAAGTCCCAGCCCGCCTGCGGGCGCGGCATTGCGTGCGTATGGCGGGGGAGAGTCGTACGAGCGCCTTTTTCAAGATAACGTGATGCCGGCCACGTGCGCGATTGTTTTGGAACGGGCGCGTTGCACGGATGACCTTAACGTCGTGGAAGCTACGGCGGGCTCTACGGAAGAGTACGCGACTATGGGAAAATGGTTCGCGACCGGCGACGTTGCACTGCGACTCCAGAACTGGGACGGCACTTACATCCCGGAAAGTACCTGGAAGTCCGATCCGGTTTACGCGTGGTGGTACACAGCCGGCATTGTTTCAATCGCGGCGAGTCTGCCGCAAAACGAAGCGACCATCCCGTATCTTGCACACTACCTTGGAGATTTGACCGATCACGCGGCGAGCGCTCCCGAGGGCTACGGAGCAGCCATCGCTTCCAATGGAAGTACTTTTGAAAGACTGAAGCCACTGCAGTCCATGTTAAACTCCGTCGTGCCGGTGACCGCTTATCCCGTGATGCGCTCCGGCGACTCGCCCGGAAGCGACGCGCGACTTGGACTTTACTACGCCACCCTTGAAGAGTTGGCGGACTCGCCGTTAGCCCTCTCTCGGCCGGAGAGTCGTGCCTTTGCGATCGCCACTTTGAACGCGGTGGGTAAGATTCATCAGTCGACGAGCGACGGCGTCTCGGTGGAGAAGCTAATAACGGCTTTCGAGTCGGAGATCCCGTCGGATCCATCTGCCTATCACACGCTTTTTGGGCAGCTTGCGATGCTGGGGCCGCGCCCGGGCTGGCCGGTGCGTCGTCGCGAGGCGTTCTTTATTGGGGCGGTTACCGCGCAGGTCGCATATAATGCTGCGGCCACAAAAGATAGGCTAAGCGACGACACCTTTCGCGGCGCGCTCGCGAAGTTTGCCGCGTATTCCGGAATGTCGGACGCCGTGCGCAGCGATGTTTTAGCCTTGCTGCAAGTTCCGGGCATCGCTAAAGGCGGCAAATGGGAAGACATCAATGCTGCCGCCACGCGGGCGACTTTGGCCATCGCTACCGAGCCATGACCGAGGTAGTCGTCGTTATTGGGGCCGGATCCATCGGACAAGCGATCGCAAGGCGCGTCAGCGCCGGCAAACACGTCTTGCTTGCAGATCTGCGCCGTGGACTGGCCGATGTGGCGGCAAAAATCATGACCGATGCCGGTTTTGATGTGAGCACCGCAAGCGTCGACTTTGAGAGGGGACATCATGTCGAAAGACGGCGGCATCGTCGGGGTATCGGATCACGGCGGCTGGGCAGTGCTGGTCACGGTGGCGCGCGACGGGACGCTCCTCGACCGGCGCCGCGTAGAGCTCGTGGACGACGACCTGCCGGCGATTCCCCATCACCACGAAGCTCAGATGCTCCCGCTTGTTGAGGCCGAGGCGTTGATCGAGCGCGTGCGCGCTTCGGCGGAGCGCCACGCAGCGCTCGCGTTTGACGCAGTCGCGACGGCCGTACCGCACGTTCTCGGTATCGCTCTCCGCGAGTACCAACCCCTGCCGCCCACCATTGCCGAACGGCTCAAGGACTATCGTGCGCGCAACGTCGCCGACTGGGTGATGTACCGTAAAGCGCTAGCCGGCGCTGCCGAGGCGCGCGGCTGGCCTGTCTATTTCTACGATCCTAAGAAAGTGTTTGCCGCCGCGAGCCACGCGTTGCGCGTCGACTTCGACGTAGAGTTCCGTCGTATGCGAAGCGCCGTCGGACCGCCATGGAGCAACGATCACAAGCTCGCCATGGCGGCGGCGATCGTCGCTGCAAGGGCCGTGCGCTAAGTAGAAAGGCTACTTAGGCGTCAAGAGCACCGCGTGCTGGCTGCCTGCGCTTGTCGTCGCATCCGCTGCGATCTGACCCGCATCGTTGATCGCGAGCGCATCGGTGACCGTGAGGCCCGAGCCGGGGGGTATCAACGTGTTGAGGTCAACCAGGTGGCCGCTCTCAACGATGAGGGCCACGTGCTTTCCGGCCTTAAAGGGATGATATTGATTCGGAAACTTCGCCGTACCAACGATCCGGCCGGCCTTGCTGATTCCAGTCGCAGAGGAGCCTGCAGCGCCGCTGAAGTTTCCAAAATCGGTCCATCGTCCCTTACTGTAGAGGGCGGCATCGCTTCCGCCGCCGTTCAGATATATCGTGCCTGCGATCTGGCCGGTGCTGTTGATAGCGGCCGCGCCCGTCGCGATGGAGCCCGGCGCCACGCCCAGGTCGCTCATTTTCCCGTTCGCATAGAGAAATGCGTGCTGCACCTCGGCGGAGTTCAGCGAAGCACCGACAATTTGATTTGAGTCGTTAATCGCGTAGGCGGTGGCTTGGATACCGCCGAGCGTTCCGATGTCGCTCATCTTCCCGTTGGCGAAAAGAAACGGATGGAACGTTCCGCTGCTGCTCAGCCACCCTTGACCCACGACGGCGCCGGAATCATTGATCCCAAACCCGTACGTGCCGGCGGGGAACAAGCCGGAATCGTTGATGTCCTGCATCGTACCATTGCTGTAGAGGAAAGCGTGCGCGGGGGCGCCTCCCGACAAGAACATGTAACCAGCGACCCGGCCGGAGCTGTCGATAGCCTCTCCTAGTGACACCTGGGCGTTGAGCGTATTGACGTTCACCGTCGTTCCGTTGGCGAAAGAGGTGGCGATTGCCGCCGTCGGAGTCTCCGAGACGCCGGTAACTTGACCCGTGGCATTCAACGCGTACGCTTTGCTGACGCTGTCACCCGTTAGGACCCCGAGGTCTTTTATGCGGTATCCGCCGCCGTTGTTTCGTCGAGAGCTCGAGCTGACCGAGGTTGAAGCCGCCGACGCGGCGTTAGTCGAGCCGGGAATGACCGGCGCAGGATTCGAGCCGGCACAGGCACTGAGAAGGAGCGCGACGACGGGGAGGAGTGTCGGAAATATAATTGCATGGGGCGTGCGAAACATAAAGGGCTCCCTTCAAGAGCCCTTTCATGGTGCGCCTTGCTGATGAAGGAAGTCTGAAAAAAGTTCGCGCTAGTGTGAAGCGACGCTGATGGCGGCATCGTATGGCTGACAACTCGTGCCGCTGCAGCCGGGAAGCACCTTCTTAGCCTTACCGCCGGCCGGATATTTGTAGAGGCTAATGTTTAAAAGGCCAATATCGGGTGCTATAACGGTGCTGCCCTCGATCCAGAAACCAGCGACATCCGAGGAACCGGTGAGCGCCGTCGTATC